>Ga0315294_10000670_pt1 | contig 37083 bp, 17 predicted proteins | sample YL17G13_40_MG_FD_203626 | JGI IMG/M metagenome (GOLD analysis project Ga0315294, IMG submission 203626) | Sediment microbial communities from Yellowstone Lake, YNP, Wyoming, USA - YL17G13_40 | ecosystem: Environmental > Aquatic > Freshwater > Lake > Sediment | place: USA: Wyoming | collected...
CCGTCGCGACGGTCACCCTGGCGTTGCGGGCGGAGACGAGAACCCCCAGGCACTCGTCGGTCCCGGTAACCGTGCCGGTGAAGACCACGCTCCCCGCGGAGTCGGCGTGGTAGACCCAGGTGAAGGAAATCGAGGCTCCGGGAGCCAGGATGACCGGGCCGGCCGGGGATGGGCCGCTGACGTAGCTGGCAGGGCCTCCTACGGGACGGCACTCGAGGGCCGGGCCGACGCCGGTAAGAACGATACTTCCCGTGTTCGACGCTTCCAGCACGACCGCGATCGGCTGGCCGATCCCAGCCGTCGAGGGCGAGGCCGTCAGGGACGATGCAAGCTGGCCCGCGGCGCCGGTCGTCACCGTTCCGGACGGGGCCGCGACCAGGATGCATCCGCTCACCGGGTCCGGCGCCTGCGCCCGGCCCGTCAGCGCCGGCGTGCCCTGACCCGAGACGCTCAGGGTCCAGCGGAAGACCTGGCTTCCGCCGGCGGGAATCGTGACGGGCCCGGCCGGCACGGGTCCCTCGATGGGCTCCACGATGCCGGCGCCGTCCAGGACGGCGAGGTCCGGGACGGCGCCCGGTATCGGGAATGCCGCGGTGTTGGTCACCGTGAGCGCGACCTCGAGCCAATGGCCGATGCAGGCGCCGGGCGGGAGCGCGAGGCTTCCGATCAGCCACTGCGAGGCCAGCACCGTGATCTCCGCCGAGGACAGCGGGCCGGTCGAGAGCTGGTTCCGGCTGTTCTCGTCCAGCCCGGTCACGGTGGCGGTGAACGAGATCCCGCCGCCGGCGGTCGCGCGGTAGACCCACGCGAGGCAGGCGGACTCACCTCCCGCCAGCCTGGCCACGGCGGCGGGGCCGGAGACGAACTCGGCCGCCCCGGTCCCGGCGAGCGCGAGCGCGGCAGAACCCACGTCGATCGCGGCCGCCTCTCCGGTGTTGATCACCGTGGCCGACATGGTGATCACGTTGCCGCCGCAGACGGGATCGGGCACCGCCGTCAACGGGCTGCCGGTCAGGACCGCCGGCTGCTGGACGACCAGGACGCCCGTGGGCAGGCCCGTCACGGCGTCTCCGGAGTTGGCATCGGTCGCCGCGACCGTCGTCGAGACCAGGACGGTGCCGGCCACCGTGGCCGTGTACGTCCACGTGAACACGATCGAGGCCCCGCCGGGCAGGGCCACGGGCGGGGCCGGCCAGGGACCGTCGACCAGGCCTGCGCCGCCGCCGCCCGCGAGGAGGACCGGCTCCGTCGCCAGCCCGGCCAGGTTGGCGACCCCGGTATTCGTGACCGTGAGCGTGACCAGGAAGACCTGCCCGAGGCTGACTGGGCCAGGCACCGCCGCGAACCGGGAGTCGAGGCCCGCCGGGGCTTCGACGAGGGTTGCGGCGGAGTCGCCGTCGCACGCCCCGCCCGCCACGGCCGCGCTGAAGACCGCGCGGCCCGCTCCGGCGGTCGAGAAGCGCCACGTGAACGACTGGGAGGCGCCCGGCGGGATCGACACGGGGGGAACGGGAAGGGGTCCCCACACCGGCGTGACCAGCCCCGCCGCCGGCACGACGCCGATCGCGGGAGAGGCGATGAAGCTTCCGGCGCCCGTGTTCGTGACCGTGAGCGTCACGTCGATGGTCTGGCCGGAGGACACGGCGGCCGGCGCCGCGGCATGCGTCGCCAACGGCGACGGATCGTCCACGACGGTCGCGACGGCCTCGGTCGGGGCCGGACGGCCCTCTCCCATGAAGGTGGCGGAGGCGCGGTTGCGCACCAGCGAACCCTGGGCGAGCGTGGACGAGATCTCGACGCGGTAGCCGATCGAACCCGACCGGCCCGGCGCGGCGCGGTCCACGACCCAGCGCAGGAGCAGTGGCGGCGCGGCGCCCTCGGGAGGGAATCCCGGCGTCCACGGGCCCGCCGCCGCGGACGCCCAGGACGAAGCCGAAAGGACGGGGGTCCCGAGCGCATCGTCCTGGGCGAACAGGCCGGGGGCCGCCGACGAGAACCGGGTTCCGTTCGGGAGCGTGTCCGTGATCGTGAGCGCGAACGCCGTCGTCCACCCCCCCTTGCTCCACGAGATCGTGTACTCGAGCGCCCGGCCCGCGCACGCGTACGGGGCTGGTTCAACGCGCTTGTGGAGGTAGAGGCGGGGTACTCCGGTCACCGTGATCGTGGCGGATATGTTCTGGAACCGGGGATCGTCGACGCGGACGACGACAAGATGGTTGCCGGGCGAGGTGGAAAGGGTCAGGGAAGTGTCGAACCCGGGCTGACTGCCTGCGGTGGTCCCGGTGGGGGGGCCCAGGAGCGCCGGTCCCGGCGCGGACATGATCACGGCCCGGATCGGGACTCCCCGGATGGCGGACCCCGCTCCGTCGCGCGCGACGATCCGGAGGGCCGTTACGAGGCCCGTCTCGTTCGGGTTGGGCGACGCCGTCACCTCCAGGGACGCCGGGGACAGTCCTGGAATCGTGAAGGCGGGCAGGGGGATCCAGAGGGGGACCGTGCTGCCCCATTCCGACAGGTACGCGTCCGGCACGCAGACAACCGGGTCGTACCCGTTGTTCGGGTCCACGAAGAGCGTCGCGGAATACACCCATTCGTCCATGCCGGTCCAGTCGAAGTCGAGGTCGATCGACTGGTCGAGTCCGTCCGAGCGCCAGACGGCGACGTAGCCGCTGCTCACGACGTACTCGGGATCGAGGGTCGCGAGCCAGAACACGGCCGAACCGGCCCCGCTGGCCGGGAACTCGTGGCGCATGCACGGGTCGGCGCCGGCCGCGGGAAACAGTGCGGTCACCGAGTTGTACAGGTACGCCGACGCGTAGTAGGACGGCGTGTGTCCCAGTCCGCCGAGGACCTGGTAGGCGTTCAGGCGTCCGTAGCCCATGTGCAGTTCGAATCCGGAGGCGCCGTAGAAGAAACCGGACGGCGGCGGGACCTTGTCGGCGGTCCCGGTCAGCCTGCGGCGCACGGTCTCCGGAGCCCAGTCGGGATTCTGCGAGACGGCGAGCGCCGCCACGCCGGCCGTGAGCGGCGAGGCGAACGACGTCCCGTTGGCGGCGTTGTAGGTGCCGCCGGGGTAGGTACTGATCAGCCCGGGCGTTCCCTCCCCGGGCGCCACCAGGGCCAGCTCGGGGCCGAAGCAGGAGAAGTCCGAAAGCTGGTCCTGCCCGTTCACGCTGCCGACCGCGATGATCTCGGGGTAGGCGCCGGGATAGTTCACGGGCCCCGCGTCGTTGCCCGCGGCGGCGACGAGGACGATGCCCGCGGAAGCCGTGGCGCGGACCGCCTCGTGCAGGCCCAGCGAGCCGGCCGGGCCGCCGAGGCTCATGTTCACGATCCGGGCTCCGTGGTCCTTCGCGAACTCGAGGGCCGTGATGAGGTCGGACCAGGAGCCCCAGCCTTCCGGGCCGAGAACCTTGACGGGCATGATCTTGGGTTCCCAGGTGACTCCCGCGATCCCGCGGGCGTTGTCCGCCGCCGCGCCGATCAGCCCCGCCACCATCGTTCCGTGCATGTTGTCGTCCATGGGGTCGTCGTCCCCCCAGAAGACGTCGGTTCCGACGACGAACCCTCCGCCGAGAGGCGGGCCGGGCCCGGCCGGGGCGGTCAGGATCCGGGACTGGCCTCCGCCGAGGTCGAAGTCCGGATGCGCGTAGTCGACGCCGGTGTCGATGACGGCGACGATGACGGAGGGATCGCCCTTCGAACCCGTGACACTCGGGTCGTTCCAGGCCTTGTCCGCCTTGATCTGCCCGAGGTACGTCTGGGCCGGCATGCGCGTTCCCTGGTAGTAGGGATCGTCGGGGACCGGGTAGGTGACGGCGCGGACGATCCCGTTCGGTTCCACCCATTCCACCAGCGGGTCGTCCGCCAGCGCGCCGAGCACGGCCTCGAGGTCGCCCCCGCCCAGCTTGAGGAGTTCCGCTCCGGCGGAACGCAGGCCGCGTCGCCGCTCCAGCCCCAATCCGCGGCGCACCCGGTCCCGGGCGGTGGCCGGCGTATCCTGCTTCCATCTGACGATAAGCTCGTCGGTTACGGCGGAGAGGCGGCTGCCCTTCCACGTGATGTCGCGGATTCTGCGGCTGCTTCCGGACGGGGTCGCGTGGGCGGGACCGGAAAAGGCGGCGAGAACGGCGAGGGCGAGTGCAAGCGCGACAAGCCGCGTACGGTTCACAGCGCGCGGCCGCAAGAGATGAGTTCCGCCATACTCCAGGTCACTCCCGGGTGCTCCCGCCTCCCCTTGGCCTGCATTATAAGTCCTGCCGCCCTCCAATACTCAGAGGGATGGTTGGGTGGCCGCGGTGACGGCCAGGCAGGCGCAGAAACCCCCGAATCCATAGGAGCAGACCAGGGCGGTCCGCGGCGGACGGTCTTCGGGCCCGCGGACATGGCGAAGCGGACAGTCCGGGGCGCGCTCCGACCAGTTCGCGGTCGTCGGCGTGATCCCGGCGTCCATCATCAGCACGAGCAGGGCGGTCTCGATCGCGCCGCTGGCTCCCAGCGTGTGGCCGGTCAGCGGCTTCGTGCCCACGACGAGGGGCCGGGAGGCGTCCGGGCCGAATACCTTTCCGATGACCGTGCTCTCGTAGGCGTCGTTGACCCGGGTGCCGGTGCCGTGGGCCACGATCGTGTCCACGTCGGCCGGCGCCAGCCCGGCCTCCTGGAGGCAGGCGGTCATGGCCCGGATCCCGCCGCTCCCGGCCGGGTCGAAGTCGTAGAACCCGTGCGCCTCGCCGGCCAGCGCGTGGCCGGCCAGGACGGCGCGGACCGGGGCGCCCCGGCGCGCGGCGTGGTCCCGGGCCTCGACGACGAGTACGGCGGCGCCCTCGCCCAGGATCATGCCCCGCCGCCTGCGGTCGAAGACGAAGTAGGGGTCACCGGGCCCGGCGGGGGCGAGCACGCCGAGCGAGGCGAACGACGCGAGGGTTAGGGGAGTAACGGGGGCTTCGGCGGACCCGGCCAGGACGATATCGGCACGGCCGAGCCTGATGAGATCGCACGCGGAACCCAGCGAGACCAGGCCGGTGGCCGAGGCGCACGAGACGCCCATCGTCGGGCCGCGCATTCCATGCCGGATTCCGACCGCGGCGGGGACAAAGCTGGCGTCGTGACGCCGGGGCTTCACGGCGGCGGGGCCGTGCTCGACGAGCGTCCGCATGGCCTCCTCCGAGGAGGCCCCACCGCCCTTACCCGACGAGACCGTGACGGCCGCGCGATCGGGGTCCCAGGTTCCCGGGGCGAGGGCGGCGTCGCGGACGGCGAGATCCGACGCGGCGGCGGCCAGGTGAATGACCCGGTCCTGGCGCGCGAGCGCCCGGCGGTCGAGGAACGCGGCCGGATCGAACCCGTTGGCGAGCCCGGCCACCCGTATCCCCGTTCCGCCGGCGCGCAGGGCCGTCGTGACCTCCATGCGACCCGTCCCCAGCGCGCAGACGATCCCGACGCCCGTGACCACGGGCAATTTCTCGTTCATGACGCGGGTATGATACCACCCATGGGATTCGCGCCCTGGCTCGCGGCGGGATGGGGGCTCCTGGTTTGGGGCAACTGGTACCGGGTCAACTGCGCGATCGATCATCCCGACTGGGTCGACCACGTGCGGCAGGCGTGCCTCCTCTGGACCTACGTCGACGCCAGAAGCCTCGGCGCCTGGGGCGTCCATCTCGGCCAGCTCACCCTCCTTGGCGCGCTCGGCATCGCCGCCGCCGGTGCGGGCCGACCCGCGCTCGGGTGGATCGGCTGGCGGGGGCGCAGCCGGGGGTTCCTCGACGAGCTGGCCCTGGGAGCTGGTCTCGCGGCCCTCGGCATGTTCGGGGCCGGGTTGGCGGGCCTCGCCCGGTTCCTGCCCGTCGCCGCCACCGCTGCGGCTGCCCTCGTCGTCGGACTGCCCCGGGCGCGCAAGCTCCTCCGCTGGTCCAGGGACGCAGTCCGGGCCGCCGATGCCGTAACCCGGTGGCTCGCCGTGGGACTCGCCGCCGCGCTCGCGATCCCGCTCCTCGGGGCGCTCGCTCCCGAGACGTCCGTGGATGCACAACTGCACCATCTGGCCCAGCCTGCGCTCTTCGCCGCCCAGGGCCAGATCACGGCACTGCCGTGGAACGAGTTCTCGGTCCATCCCGCCCTCGTCCACATGCAGTTCCTGATCGCGTTCGTCATCGGCGGCGGCGAGATCGTGGCCAAGCTCGTGCACTTCGGGTGGGGTCTCGTCGCGGCCGCCCTCGTCGCCGGCTGGACGGCGCGGCGGCTGGGCCTCCGGTGGGGACTGGCGGCGGCCGGCGCGTTCGTCCTTCTTCCATATACCCAGGTGGTGGCCATCCGCGCCTACGTCGAGCTCGCGACCGCCGCGTACCTGACGCTCCTGATCCGGGATCTGGCCGCGCCCGGCGCGAACCCGGTTCTCATCGGCGTCTGGGGCGGATTGTGCGCGGGGACGAAGGTCAACGGGCTCATGGCTCCGGCGCTCGCGGCGGGAGCATTCGCGCTCCGGCGGGCACCGTGGGGCTCGTGGACTGCATGGGCCGCGGCGGGGGCGGTCGTGGTCGCGCCGTGGGCAGTCAAGAACCTGCTCGCATGCGGCAACCCGGCCGCGCCGCTCCTGCCCGGCGTCTTCCCAACGCTGTGGTGGGATCCGGCGAACCTGGGCCGGCACCTGCGCGACCTCGCCCCGGCGGGCAACGAGCCCATGAGCCTCGGCGGGGCGGCGGGTCTCCTGGCCCGGCCCTGGAACGTGAGTATCCGCAACGTCGGAGTCATGGACCCGCACAGTGGAATGGGCGGGTGGTTCCTCTGGGCGGTGCCCGCCTGCCTGCTCGCGGCCGGAGTTGGGCCCCTTGCTGCACTCGTCGGTGCCGGTCTCGTCCTCTGGCAGTTGATGCCGCACCTGGTCCGGTACTCGATGCCCCTGTGGCCGGCGATGACGGTCCTGGGCGCGCACGGGCTCCGGGCGCTGGCGGCGCGGGGACCCGGCGCCCGCGCCGTCGTTGCGGCGGTGGGAGTCATATTGGCGATCCACCTTCCGCTCGCGGTCGCCCGGGAGTTCTCGATCGCGAATCCGTTCGGCGTCGTCTTCGGGCTCGAGACGCGGGACCATTACCTCGCCCGCGGATTCCCGGAACGGGGGAGGACCGTGGCGGCCCGCGCGTGGCTTGCCCCGCAGGTCGGCCACGAGCGTGCTCTACTGCTGACCCCGACGGGCCTCTGGCTCTTCTGGGGGCCGCAGACGATCGTGCAGTCGCTCTTCGACACCGCGCTTCCCGAGCGGTTCGCCCGGGAAAGCAGTGGCAGTCGTGGGATCGCGAACCGGTTCCGGCAGGCCGGGATCGGCTGGACGATCTACCTCCCGCAGTCGGGGTGGGCGCTGGAGAGGAGCTACGGCACATGGGCGTTCGACCCGGGGGCGGCGGCGCGGTGGCGGGCGTTCTGGGAGACGCGCGCAGTCCTGGAACATGCGGAAGGGGACCGGATCGTGATCCACCGGCTGGTGTTGGCGGCGCCGCCCGTTCCGCCGAAACAGCCGGACGGGTTCCTGCCCGGGCTGGACGAGCAGTGGTTTGCCGGGAACGCCGGGTTGATCGATAAAGGCGACTTGGCGGCGGTAGGCGAACTCGAGGCCGCGGCGCGCGCCGCGGGATCAGCGGCCGGTTGGGAACAGACGGGAGGGGCGATCCTGAGGCTCGGGGACGAGAAGCGCGCCCTTGCCGCATTCCGCGAGGCCGAACGGCGGGGCCGGCGGACGGTTGTGACGGCCTCGGCAATCGGCATGCTGGAGGCGCGGGCGGGCCGGTTCCGGGCGGCGGCGGGGCCGCTCGAACTGGCGCTTTCCCTGGACCCGGCGCGCGAGGACATCCGGCTCATGGCCGTGCGGGTATTCCTGGGGCTGCGCCGTGCCCAGGACGCCGGCCGGGTACTGGAGGACGGGCTCAAGCTGAATCCCGGGTCGGCCGCGCTGGGGGCCGAGTGGCGCAACCTCACTGGCCGTCCATACCTGAGATAATCGCGTTGGGGAGTCTTATGAATCACCGATGGCGAATGTGCCTGGTTCTGGCGGCTCTTGCCGCGTCCGGGATCCCGCTCTCGGCTTCCGCCGCCTGCCCTGACCTCGTCCTGCTCGGCACCACGGACTACAACGGACCGGCAAACGACCACGATCAGGCCTGGGCCGTCGCCGTCGACGGGAGCGGGAACGTCGTGGTCGCGGGCTACGAAGACGTTTCACCAACGAAGGGGAAGTGGCGGATCCGGAAATACGACGCCTCGCTGACGACGCTGCTGGCGACGACGGACTACGACGGGGGGACCGTCAACGGCACCGACGTCGCCCAAGCCGTCGCCATCGACGGATCCGGGAACATCCTGGTGGCCGGGCAGATGAACTCCTCCGGCGGGCACTGCATGATTCGCAAGTACGATCCGATGCTCGCGACGCTGTTAGCTGCGACCGAGTACGCGGATGCGGCCGACGCCAGGGGCCTCATCCTCGACGGCAGCGGCAACGTCGTGGTGGCGGGCGAGGGGGGGAGTCCCGCCAGCGGCACCGACTGGCGGATCACGAAGTTCGACCCCGCCTTGACCACGGTCCTGGCGACCACGGACTTCAGCAGTCCCGGGTACGAAATCGACATGGTGTGGGCGCTGGCGCAGGACGGGTCTGGGAACATCATCGCCGCGGGGACCGAGGGCGACCAGTTCGCCCCCTTCCCCCCCTTATTCCAGAAATGGCGCATCCGGAAGTACGACGCGTCGTTGACGACGCTGCTGGCTTCGACGGACTATGTCGGCCCGGGGCCCGGATCGGGCTACTATCCTTCTTCCGTCGTTGTTGGCGCCGGTGGGAACATACTTGTGGTCGGAATCGAAGATGGGGTCTGGCGGATGCGGATCAGGGAGTACAACGCGTCGTTGACGACACTGCTGGCAACGACAGCCTACGCCGGGCCGGGAACCAGCGAGCTGGCTCGATCCGCCGCCCTCGACAGCGGAGGGAACCTGGTGGTGGTCGGGGAGGAGCAGGGGTTGAGCTGCGGATCGAACTGGAGGATCGGAAAGTACGATGCCTCGCTGATGACGATGCTGGCGACCACGACCTACGAAGCCTGCCACAATCCGGGGGACAACGCCGGCCCGTGGGCGATCGCGGTTGACGGCCGGGACAACCTCCTGGTGGCCGGGTACGAGTCGGACTCCACGGGGTACCACAACTGGCGTGTCAACAGGTACGGACATCCCGCGTGCCTGGACGCCGCGATCGCATTCTCGAGGACGATCGTGTCGCCGGGGCAGTGGGTCACGGTCACGCTCACGGTCACGAACGCGGGAGGGGCACTCCTGAACGGCATCCCCAGCCTGGGAGCCGACGTGGGGGCAGGGCTCGGGACCATTGTCCTGGGGCCGAATCCGTCCTCGACGACGATTCTGCCGACCGGCACTTCGATCACATTCGAGTGGACGTACTCGGCGTCCGGCGCCGGGCTGGTCGAGTTCACGGGGACGCTGACCGGGTGGGACCTGGCCCTGGCGGCGACGGCATACGCGGCGGCCACGGGTTCGATCGTGATCCAGAAAGCCCCGGCGCTGTCGGCGTCGGTCACGGTCTCGCCCCTGTCCGTCATGCCGGGCGACGCCGTCGTCCTCGTCTACACGGTCAGCAACTCGGGCCAGGCGGGGGCGACCGTGACCCCGCTCCTGCCGCGCGTCTCGGGATCGGGAACCTGCTACTACGCGCTCGGTCCGGCGGCGGGGCTGGTGCCCGGCGGGGGCCGGACCTCGTTCACCTGGATCTACACCGCCGGCCCGGTGGCGGCATCGCTCTCGTTCACGGCGTCGGGGACGGGAGTGGACGTGAACTCGGGCGCCGTGGTCCCTTCGCCCCAGGCCGGCGCAGGCGTGGTGACCGTCACGCCGGCGGCCGCGCCGTGCGCGGCGTCGGCGACGCTGACCTCGTGGTTCGACGGCAATTCCAACGGGTACGACGAGGGGCACGCGATCACGGTGGGTCCTTCGGGGTCCATCTACGTCGCCGGGCAAGAGGACGGCGAGGCGTACTTCCAGCAGTCGAACTGCATCGCGGTCCGCTACCCGCCGGGCGGCGGCGATCTCACCTGGTCGGAGGCGTTCGCGTCGCCCGGGAGCGTCCCCGACGAAGCGTACGGGATCGCGTTGGGGGCCGACGGATCGGTCTTCGCCGTCGGCCGCGCGGGCAACACGGGATGGATCGAGAAGTGGCTTCCCTCCGGGGGCCTGGACTGGTTCCTTCTGCCGGTGGCGCCGCCCGGCGGCCCCGACGAGCTTAGGGCGGCGGCCGTGGACCCGGCCGGTAACCTCGTCGTCGCCGGGAAACAGCGCCGGTCCGATCTCGGCCACGGCGACGACGCCTGGGTGGCGAAGTACGACCCGACGGGCGGACTGGTCTGGTCGATCAACTACAACGGTCTCGCCAGCTCGGCCGAGACCGCCTACGCCGTGACCGTGGACCCCGTGGGGTCGATCTACGTCGCCGGGTACGAGACCCGGTCCGACCTCGGGCAGGGGCGGAACATCCTCCTGCTCAAGTACACCTCGGCCGGATCCCTCCTCTGGAGCCGGTCTTACACGAGCCCGGGGGCGAACACGGACGAGGCGCGCGCGATCGCCCTGGACGCCTCGGGCAACATCTACGTGGCCGGGTTCGAGACGCGGCCCGACCTCGGGCAGGGCGAGAACGGGTGGGTGCGCAAGTACAACCCGGCGGGGACCCCGCTCTGGACTGACACGTTCAACTCGCCGATGACCCGGACGGTCGGGCCGAACGACCGCGCCCTCGGGATCGCGGTGGACCCGATCAACAACGACGTCTTCGTGACCGGGCGCGAGGAGCGGCCGGGGCAGGGAGCCAACGTCCTTTTCGCCCGCTGGGACGCGTCGGGGAAACTGCTGGATCTCGCGACCCGGAACGGCCCGAACAACGGCGACGACGAGGGACACGGGATCGCGACCGGGCCGGGCGCGGACCAGTACGTGATCGGATTCGAGGACTGGCAGAACCTGGCGCAGAGGACGAACATGATCTCCTACCGGTGGCCGCGGCCCGGATGCCTGCAGGCGTTTCTGTCGGTGTCCCCGGATCCCGTCTGGTCCGGCGACCCGCTCGAGGTGGTGCTGACGGTCACGAACACGGGGGCGGGGACGATGACGGGCGTGACACCCGTGCTCGTGATCCGGGAGGGGGCGGGCCTGCTGACGCCCCTGACGTCGCCTTCCCCGCTTCCGAGCCTGGGGCCGGGCCTCACCGCGTTCTTCACCTGGACGTACGACACCGCGGGGCTGGGTCCGGTCGCGTTCGCGGTGACCGTCACCGGGGTCGAGTCCGTGAGCGGGTCGACCATGGCCGCGTGGTCTTCCGCGGCGACCGTGGTCCGGGCGGCCGCCAACCTGGGGGGCACTACCGCCGTGCCGTCCGCCGTGTGCCAGGCCGTTACATCGATCCTGACGGTCACGATCACGAACACGGGACTCGGCGTCGGGTGGCTCGGGAGCGCAACCGTGCTCGTGACCGGGGCACCGGTGGTACTCACGGCGGGGCCGGCGCCGCCCCTGCCGCTGACGGTGGCGGGGCTGTCCTCGGTCACGCTGACCTGGACGTGGTCGGCGGCAGGCGCCGGGGTCGCGACGTTCTCGGTGACCGTGACCGGTGCGGACCTGTCCATGGGCGGCGGGCTCACGGTCGGGCCGCTCGGCGCGGATGTGACCGTGGCGGGGCGGGCCGCGCTCGTGGCGGCCGCGTCCGCGACGAAGGCGGTGCCCGTCGGCGGCGGGATCGCCGTTGTCTTCACGGTGACGAACGAGGGGACCGAAACGGCCACCGGCATAATGCCCGCTCTCGCCGCCGCTCCGCCCGGCGCTCCGGTCACCGGATGGCTGGGTCCCGATCCGCCCGGGCCGGTGTCGCTCGGCCCCGGCGCATCGACCAGCTTCGCATGGTCCTTCACGGCGACGGGGTGGGGGACCGTGACCTTCTCGATGACGGCGGCCGGCGCCGACCCGTGCGGAGCGGTGGCCGTTTCGGCCACCGCCGTGTGCCAGCTCGGGAACCCGATGGCGCTGACGGGATCCGTGGTCTCCGTGTTTCCGCCGTCCACGTGCCCGGGGGGCCAGATCGGGATCGTGGTCTCGGTCACGAACACGGGCGACGTCCCGGCCCAGTCCGTGACCCCTTCGGCCCTGCTCGGGATCACGGGACCCGGGACCGCGGCCCTCGTGGCCGCGCCGGCGGCGGTGGCGTCGCTCGCCGGGGGCGCTTCCGCGCACTTCACGTGGGACTACTCGGCGACCGGGGCGGGGTCGATCCGGTTCACGGCGACGGTGACCGCGCTCGACGGGCAGACCGGGGCGCCGCGCACGACCGGGCCGCTCACGTCGCCGGCGGTCTCGATCACGGCGCCCGCCGTCCTCACCGCCACGGCGTTCCTGCCCGCGGCCGCGCTGGCGGGGTCGCGGATCACGGCGACGGTCTGGGTGGGGAACAACGGGAGCGAGGACGCCGTGGGGGTCACGGCGACCGCGTTCGCGGGAGCGCCCGGAGCCTGGATCGCGGGGCCTTCCGGCGCGTTCACGATCTCGCCCGGCCCCCCGCTGGCCTTCATCTGGACCTGGTCGGTGGCCGGATCGGGCCCCGTCGCGTTCTCGTTCACGATCGCGGGCACGACCTGCGGCGGCCTCGCCGTGCGGGCGGTGACGGGCGGGACGATGTCCGTCCAGCGTCCCGCGGTCCTGCTCGTGGACAGCTTCACATTGTTGGCACCCGGCGGACACCCGGTTGCCGGGGCCACCGTGGCGGCGACTCTCGTCCTCCGCAACGGCGGGGATTTCGGACTCACGGTGGATTCCCTCTCGCGGACCGTGGTCGGGAGCGCGGGACTGGGGCCGCCGGGCGCCCCGGTTCCCGCTCCCGGGTTCGCGCTCGCGCCGGGCGCGGCGCAAGCGGTCACGTGGACACGGACGGCGTCGACGCCGTGCGGGCCGGCCGCCGAGGCAGCGAGCGCGTCCGGCACCGACGTCAGCTCCGGCGGGTTCGTCTGGTCCGGTCCGGCCACCTCGAACGTGATCATGATTACGGGTACGCCCACGGGGTTGACGCTCAGCGCGTCGGCGACGTCCGAGAACGTGGGGGCGCGGATAACGCTGACGGCCGTCGTCACCGACGCGTGCGGCCAGCCCGTGCGCGGAGAGACCGTGGTCTTCACCGTGACCGCGGGCGGCGGGTCCGTTGCGGCCGCGGACCCCACCGACACCTCCGGCCGGACCACGACCACGTGGACGCTCGGGTTGGACGAGGGGGTCAACACCGTCGTGGCGTCCGTGGAGGATACGGCCCTGACGGCATCAGTCAGCGTGACCGCGACGAACCCCCTGATCCTGACGTCTCCCGGCGCGGCCCTGGACCGGAATGTGCTCAACCTCAACAACGGCGAGATCGTGCTCGCGCGGATCTGGCCGATCACGAGCGATCCCGTGGTGACCCGGGTCTTCACCGCGTCCGGCCGGCTCGTGCGCACCTTGAGGAACCTGACTCCCTTCGGCCGGGACCAGTACCTGGTCCAGTGGGACGGGCTGACGGACGACGAGTTCCCGGTCGCCCGGGGCGTCTACCTCGTGGACGTCTCCGGCGGCGGCATCCACGAGGTCCTGAAGGTGATCGTGAGATAGGGGGAGCGTGCGGTTGGTGCCGTGAAAGCTATCGGAGCAACGGCGCGAGGTTCCTCGTGATCTCCTCCTGATACGGGTCGATCGCGAGCGAGCGCTGCCACCAGTCCACGGCATCCGCCGGGTTGCCCCCCCGCATGGCGGCAAGGCCGAGGAGGTTCATGGCCAGCGTACTGCGCGACCCGGAAAGCCGGAGCGCCTCGTGCGCAAGCCGCCGGGCTGCCTCCGCCCCCGCGCCCCCCCGGGCCACCAGCAAGCCGGCTTGCACCGCCGGGATCGTGCCGATTCCCGGCCAGCGGGCCCGCAGGCGGTCGAGACGCGCAAGGGCTCCGGCGACGTCGCCGCGGCGAGCCTGATAACTGGCGCGACGAAGGACGCCGTATACGGCCACGAAGTCCTCAACCGGCATCGCGCCAGCAGGGACATCGCGCAAGACAGTCAGTCCCTTGGCCCCGGGCGGCAAGCCGGAGCGGCGGCTGACAATCTCATCCGAGCCCGGGTAGCACTCCCGGATCAGGTCACGGTGATCCCGCCCTTGCCACAGGATCACGAGCGCGCCGCCGTGCGCCTTGAGGAGCCGCATCAGCCCGGAATCCGGTTCCCTGAGCGCGAGCCCGGTTCGAAACCTGGAGACGCCGAGGAAGATGTCGCACATGATCCCCGAGGCCTTCGCTTCGGGGCTGAGGAAGACCGGGCCGCGGCCGTAGCGTGCCTGCACAGCCTCCGAGAGCTCGACCTCCGGCACGGTCGTCCATGCCTGCACGGTGGCCTCCTCGACGCCGCGCAGGGAATGGAAGGCGAATCCTCCCGATTCGCAGAGGCCACCGAACGACAACAGCACGAGGCCGAGGCGGACCTCCCGAACCGCCGCCGTCGGGGAACGCGCGATCGCGAGCGCCTGCATGATGGCGATGGCGGGGCAGAGCGTCGCGAGTCGGTGGGCTCCGCCAGACCACCCGAGGCCAGCGAACGCCCCGATGACGGCCGTCCCGGCGCCGAGGAGGACGTGCCAGGAGGCCGGGCCGCGCCGCTCCACGCCGATCAGCCAGGGGAGGCCGAGGACTGCAAGGCCGAGCCCGACGGGGCCGAGAACCGGCGCGGACGGTTCGAAGGGGTAGCTCGTCGTGAGCAAGCCGTCGCCGCGGGCGAAGAACGCCGTGAGCATCCCAACCGTGTTCCTGGCCACATTCCGGACGGGGTCATCGCGCAGGGGGGCCATGAGAAAGCCCGCCCGGAACGTGAAGGCCTCCGGCTCGGCCACGAAGTGGATGAGCATGGGAGCCAGCACGACGGCGCACGCGGCCGCCGCGACGGCGGGGCCCGCCGGCCACCGGCTGGTTCGGCCGGACCGCAACAGGTGCAAGGCGACGACGCCGGCCGCCACGAGGGTGATGATCCGCGCGGGCAGGTAGGCGTAGGGGGCGAACCCCGCGGCGGCGCCCGCCAACAACCACCATCCCCGGCCGGACGACCTCAGCGCCCTCCACAGGGTCCCCATCGCGAGGATGACGACGAAGGGAACGAACACGTACGGCTGCACGAGTCGGCTGGCTAGGACGTGCCACCTCATCCCGGCGAGCGCCGCCGCCGCGAGGACGGCCACCGCCGGACCGAACTCGGACCGGACAGCCCACCACAGCAGGGGGACCGACAGGATGCCGGTCGTCGCAGTCACGAGCCGCGCGGTCTCGAGGCCGGGATGGAACAGCCAGAAGCCAAACGCGGGCGCCCACACCGAAAGGGGCTCGGTCGCATCCACGGGAGGCCAGATCCGCTCCCCACGAAGCACCTGTGTGGCGAACCACGAATACCGGTACTCGTCCGAGGTGATGCCGGGCGGTGGGAACTCGTGCAGGTACGTGAGCCGGATCGCCGCCGCGGCCACGGTGACGGCTGCCAAGATCAGGCCCTCGTGAGGCAGGATCGCGGTCGACGGCACGGACCCGGGTCCGGCCGTCGGGCGTCCGCGGCGGACGGACATTAGCAGGGCCGTCGTCAGCGCCACGACGCCCCAGCCGGGAAAGCCGAGGCACATGAAGCCCCCACCGGTGATGGCGAGCAGCAGACTGGTCATTGGTTGCTTACCGTAGCACATACCGTCGAGACCGCTGAGATACGGGCCCTGACGTCATTGCCTCAAAATGCGTCGATTTCCCAGAAGACCGGAGAGCGGCGGGGGAAGAGCGCATCGAGGAGCACGATCTCGCGGTCGCCGACCGTAGAGGCGCGGGCGAACGGCTGGGCGGAGAACGGCTTGGCGCCGCCGAAGACCTCAACCCATCTGGCTGGCTCCAACTCGGCGCGCGGTAGGGCGGCGTCCGGCGGCTGGTCCGTCACCTCGACGCGGCCGTGCGTGAGCCGGAGTGCGGCGGCCTGTTCGCCGTACGCGATCGCCACCGCCCCGCGGACGGTGCCGGCCCGCGCCGTGAGCTCGGGCTCGAGGGCACGGAGGAACCCGGAGAGGTCGGCGATCCGGAGCATGAGGTAATCCGCGACTACGTCCACCTGGGCTTCCGCGAACGGCGCGAGCCCTTCCCCCAGCTCGCGGCAGGGGGCCGGGTACTGGAGCCCGCGCACTCCGCGGAGGAAGGCCTCCCGCAGGTACGACCGCGCGAGGGCTTTGGTTTCCTCCTCCGCGCCGGGCACCGCGCCGAACTCGAGGACCTTGGACCAGGCGTGGCCCGGGTCCGCCGTCGCCCGCAGGTACGCGGCCGGCCGGCCGCGGGCGTCCTCGACGAGAAGCGCGCAGGCGGGCTCCTCCTTCGGGTAGAGGGCGGTCCACGCGGGCTGGCGGGACCACCGGTCCCCGGTCGCCGCGATGGTTCCGACGAACCCGCTCGCATACCGGTCGCGGATGGCGAGGAGGGCGGTGCGGTCCCGGCCGAAGTCGATCCGGCGCACGCGGGGACCCGGGCCCGCGCCCGCCGGCGGCCGGAGCTTGAGCAGGTGACAGTCGACGTGCGGCCAGACCGCGTACCCGAGAGGCCGGTAGAAGCCCTGGATCTCGGTCGTGAGGATGGAAACGGGCATCCCGCGCGCCAGCATGAGCGCGTGCGCGTCGTCCATCAGCCGGTGCGCGAGCCCGCGCTTTCGCCAGCCGGGATCCGTGGAGACGTTCCCGATGCCGCCGCACGGGACGCGCGCGGACCCGAAGACGAGATCGAATCCGCACGCGTGCACGGTGGCCACGATCCGTCCGCCGGCCCGGGCGGTCAGCCAGCCGCCGGGCAGGAAGACGGGGTCGTCGCGGAACCGGGCGGCGAAATGGTCGGACCCGATCCCGAGGCATCGCGCGCACAGGTCAGCCAGTTCGCCGGCGTCCCCGGGGCCGGCCGTACCGAAAACAGGATCCGCCATGCCGCCCTGATATTATCATCAGGCCGTATGGATACACGGGTGGAGATCGCGGGACGGGTCCTCGAGCTGGTCCGGGGAGACATCACGAAGGAGACGACGGAGGCCATCGCGAACGCGGCCAACGCCGCGCTCGCGGGCGGCGGCGGCGTGGACGGCGCGATCCACCGGGCCGGAGGGCCCGGGATCATGGCCGAGCTCCGGGCGAAGTACCGGGGTTGCCCGACGGGGTCGGCCGTGATCACGGGCGGCGGCCGGCTCGCGGCGAAATGGGTCCTGCACGCGGTGGGGCCGCGCTACCGCGGGAGCCAGGAGGACCCAGTGCTCCTCGCGGGCGCCTACCGGGCCTGCCTCGAGCTCTGCGTCGCCCACGCGATCCGGTCGGTGGCGTTCCCGTCGATCTCGACCGGGATCTACGGCTATCCGCTGGACGAGGCGGCCCCCGTCGCCCTCGGAACGGTGGCCGATCATATGCACAAGAAACCCTTGCCCGGCCACGTTCGTTTCGTCCTTTTCGACGAGGCCACGCTCAATGCCTACGAGCGGGCCCTGGCGTCCATCCGGGTTTGACACCCTCCGGCCGGCCCTTCATAATCATCCCAACGAGGGAGTGCGGGAGGTGGAGTGATGCACAAGCGAGCGGGGCAGGGCTTAATCGGGATGGCATCGATCATCGTGGCCGCGGGGCTGGTCGCGGGCGCGTCGCGCGCGTCGGACCTCCTCGGGCCCATCTGGCACCTCAACGGTCAGCACATCGGCGACAGCGAGTCGCTGGCGTGGACGATCGAGTACTACGACGAGTGGGGACGCACGGTCGTCGACGCCACGGGCGGACACTTCTACCACGACCGGTGTTGCGGCGGCGTCCGGACGGACGATCCGTCGTGGATCTACCCCGAGAGGTACTACGGCCAGTACGACATGTACTACATCGGGACCACGATGCGGTACCGGATCACGCTGACGAACCCGGGGACCCGCTCCTACGAGAACCTGCGCATCGTCGCGATCCAGGAGTACCTGACCAACGACGGCACCTGGGGCGAATGGATTTCGCCGGATGCCGCCAAGGACTGGTACCTCTCCGAGCTCCGTCCCGGCCAGACGGTCGTGTTCGAGGGAGAACTCTACATTCCCGACGGGGCGCACGGCGGACTCGACCAGACGCACCTGCAGGTCCAGCACTGGAACGGGGCGGCCGCCGAGAACGGGGCCGGTGCCGTGATCATCGACGACGCCCAGGCCGCGATCTGGTGCCCGCCGGATCAGCAGGGCGCCACGGCCGCGCCCGGCGGCATTCTCGTGAAGGCCGGGACCAACGGCTGGGTCGAGCCGGGGTCGGCGACGCCCGCCCGGATCGAAGTGGGGGCGACGGATGCCGGCCAGATCGCGGTCCGCATCTACGACCGCCACGGCGCGCTGGCGCGCGAGATGTTCGCCTACGCGGCCGGGGAAGGGACCGTCGTGTTCACGTGGGACGGCATGCTGGCGTCCGGCGCGCCCGCGGCTCCCGGCGTGTACCTCGTCGTGGCCGAAGGCGCCGGCGTGCACGCGAAGGAGAAGCTCGCGGTCGTCAGGTAACACTTCCGGGAGGCGCTCGACGTGAACGCCTCCCGCCCGACTGTGATCGCCGTGGCCGTGTTTGCGGCCACGGCGTTCGCTTTTCCGGTTGACCCCGCCCGCTCCGCGGACACGCAGAACCCGCTCGACCTGGTCGAGCCCGCGCGCATCCAGGCCCTCGGCGGCGCGGCGGCGGCGCTCGACCGCGACCCCACCGCCGTCTGGCTGAATCCCGCGGCGCCGTGCGGCAGCGGCCGGACCGTGACCCTCGGCGGCCAGCGCGGGTTCATCGACGACCAAACCTGGCTGGTCTCGGGCGCGGCGCCCGCGGGCCCGTTGACCCTCGGTGCCGGCATCGCGTATTACGACTCCGGAAGCGTCATGTTGCGCGCCACCGACGGCGGGGCACGGCGGGTGTCCGGCCAGCGCGACGTCCTCGCGCTCGCGAATGCGGGGGTCTCCTTCGGGGACGCCGTGCGCGTGGGGGCGTCGGCGAAACTCCTGCGCAGCGACCTGCTTGACCAGTTCCACGCGACCACGGTGGCGGGCGACGCCGGCGTCGTCGTGCGTCCCGCGCAGGATCTCGCGGCGGGGGTGAGCCTGCTGAACGTGGGCCGCCGGGTCCGGTACGAGGACCAGCGCGTGCCCCTGCCGGCCGCGCTCCGGGCCGGAGGGTCCGCGGGAACTCCGATCGAGGGCGAGGGCGGGCTCTCGCCGGACCGGCTCGCGGCGTTCGTGGACGCGGTCTGGCTGATCCGCGAGCACCGGGTCGAGTGGCGGGGCGGGGTGGAGGCCGGGTGGACCGAGACGCTGGCGGCGCGGGCGGGCGTGAGTCCGGCGCGCGGGGAGTCTACCTGGCATGCCGCTCTCGGCGTGGGGGTGCTTTTCGGCAAGCTCCGGATCGACTACGCCATCCAGCTCTCCGGGCCGTCCACGCTCCCGCAGGTCCTGAGCCTCACGATGCGGATGTAGCGACGGGATGTAGAATGGCGGACATGAACACCGCCGCGCTGGCCGCATTCGCGTTCGTGATCCCGTTCAACGACACCGGCCGCAGTGTCGTCGACGTCTCGGCGCTCAACCGAGCTCCGCTGGACGCCTCGCGCCGGATCTCGATCCGGGACGGCCGGTTCCTGGACGCGACCGGCCGGCGGGTCCGGTTCCTGGGTGTGGATGTCGCCGCCGGTTCGTGTTTCCCTCCCAAGGAGGCGGCCGACGGAATAGCGGCGCGGATGCGCAGGTTCGGCGTCAACGCCGTGCGCCTGCACCACATGGATGCGTCCTGGGCGGACCCGAACCTCTTCCATCTGCACGGCGGCTCGTACGGGAAGACGACGGACGAGCTGGATGCGGGGTCGCTCGACCTCCTGGACTGGTTCGTGTTCCAGCTCAAGCGGCACGGCATCTACGTGGACGTCAACCTCCACGTTTCGCGCGCCTACACGCGGGAGGAGGGATTCGAGGAAGGCGACAAGCTTCCCGACCTCGGGAAGGTCGTGGGCTACTTCCTGCCGAAGGCCATCGAGCAGCAGCGCCGGTTCGCGCGCCAGCTCCTGACCCACGTCAACCCGTACCTCGGCGCCAGGCTCGGGGACGACCCCGTCGTCGCGTTCGTGGAGCTGACCAACGAGGACTCGCTCCTCGGGAGTGCGGGAGAGGCCATGGCGCTGCCCGCTCCGTACCGCGACGTGCTGGCCGGAGGGTGGAACGCGTGGCTCGCGAAGAAGTACGGGTCCGGCCGCGCCATGCTCGCGGCCTGGAACCGGGGTGCGACGCCGCTCGGGGAGAACCTGCTCGCGAACGCGCGGATGGAATCCGGGACGGCCGAGTGGTTGCTGGAACAGCACGCTTCCGCGAAGGCTTCGATCGGCATCGTCGACCCGGCGCCTGGACCCGGAGTCCCGCGGGGCAAGGTCCTGCGCGTCTCCGGGATCGCGCTCGACGACACCGGCTGGCACCTCCAGCTCAACCGGGCCGGGCTCACGGTGAAGGAGGGCCAGCGCTACACGGTCTCGTTTTCCGCGCGCGCGGACAGCTCCCGCAGTGTCGGCGTGAACGCGCGGTTCGACATCGAGCCGTGGACGAACATCGGGCTGGACACGGGGGTGGCCCTGGGACCGGAATGGCGGCGGTACACGCTCTCGTTCGTCGCGCGGAGTCCCCGGGCGGGACATACGCGCGTGACCTGGACGTTCGGGGACTCCAACGTGGCATTCGAGCTCGGGGACGTGTCCCTGTGCCCGGGCGGCGGCCGGGTGGAGCTGGAGCCGCGCGAATCGCTCGAGCGGGGGACGGTCGCGATGCCGGGGGTGTCCGGCACCCCTCCCGGCGTGGACTTCACCGCCTTCCTGATCGACGTCGAGCGCGACTTCACGCAGGGGATGCGCGCGTTCCTGCGCGACGAGCTGAAAGTGACGGCTCCCGTCCTCTGCTCGCAGGCGAGCTACGGCGGGGCGGGGGGCGCCTGGCGCGAATCGCGGCTGGATCTCATCGACATGCACGCGTACTGGCAGCACCCGTCGTTCCCGAACAAGCCGTGGGACAGCGACGACTACCGGATCGGGAACACGCCGATGTCCGCCGAGGAGGGGGGCGGGACCTTCCCGGGGCTGGCCCAGTACCGGGTCGCCGGGATGCCGTTCACGGTTTCCGAGTACGACCACCCGGCGCCGAACGAGTACGCGGCGGAGTCCGTCCCCATGCTCTTCTCGTACGCCGCGTGGCAGGACTGGGACGGCGTCTTCCTCTTCTGCTATTCCGGCGAGGACCTGAAGCGCGACCGGATCGACAGTTTCTTCGACGTGGGGGGCCATCCGGCGCTCATGGCGTTCCTGCCGGCCGCCGCCCGCATGTTCCTGGCCGGAGCCGTGCCCCCGGCCCCCGCGTCCCAGACCCTGGAGGTGCCCGAGGACCGCGTGCCGGCGCTGGCGGCGGAGGGGGGCTGGACGTTCTGGGACAACGTGATCCCGGGGTCCTGGAGCGCGTCGCGCATGATCGAGCGGCGCACCGCGATCCGGTTCGTGCCGCCCGGCACGCCTCCCCGGCTCGACCAGGCCGAGGGAATCCCTTCCGAAAACCGGATCGAATGGTCCGTCTCCCCGGCCTCCCGCGCGGCCTACACCGTCGACGTCCCCTCCGTGAAGGCGGCGGCCGGCCGGTTGGGCGGCCGGACCGTCAACCTGGGCGGCGTCGAAGTCAGCATAGAGCCGTCCCCCCGGAACTTCGCCGCGTTCGCCCTCGCGGCCATGGACGGCGCTCCCGTCCCGGAGTCCGGGTCGCTCCTCCTCACCGTCATGGACAAGGTCGAGAATCCCGGTCTCGAGTGGAATGCCGACCGCACCTATGCCGGGCGCTCGTGGGAGAATGGGCCGACGCAGGTATGGCAGGTCAAGGGCCGGATCGTGATTCCGACGAAAGCGAAGAAGGCGGAGGTGTACCGGCTCGACGGAGGCGGCCGGCGGGCGGGCCAGGTCCGGTCCACGCTGGCCAAGGGACGCCTCTCGTTCGGGTTTGCCCCGGCCGATCGCACCGTCTGGTACGAGATCGCGGTGCGGCCATGACGATCCCGGCCTGGCGCCGCGCGCTCGCCGTTCTAGCCTTGGTCCTGCCCGCGGCGGCATCGGCCATCGGGTGGCGGGTGACGGAACGGGACGGCGTCTGGTGGTTCGAGCGCGCGGACGGCACCCGGTTCCTCTCGCGCGGCGTGGACTGCCTCGGCCCCGGCGGCGAGGCCAAGGACCACAACCCGCTCAAGCCCGAGTACTCGTTCGCCCACCGGCGCGGGGACACGTACGACAAGTGGCAGGCCCGGACGCTCCGGCGGCTCGGGCTCTGGGGCTTCGACACGATCGCGGGCTGGTCGGAATCGCGCGTGGTGAAAGCGGGCTGGCCCTACACGCCGGTCCTGCACCTCGGTATCCAGGCGGGCGCGCCGTGGGTGGACGTGTGGGACCCCGAGTTCGCGAAGAATATCCGCCGGCTGGCGGGCGAGCTCACGGCGGCCACCCGCGGCGATCCCAACCTGATCGGGTACTTCCTCGACAACGAGTTCGGGTGGGCGGACGAGTGGTTCCTCGGGATCGCCCTGGGCTGGGGGCCTTCCGCTCCGGGGAAGGACAAGCTGGCCCGCACGCTCCGGGGCGTGTACCGGGACAACTGGAAGGCGTTCGCGCGCGACTTCGAGACCCCGGCCCGCGACTGGGACGGACTGCTCTCGGCGACCTTGACCGGGCGGAAGGACGGCCGGGGCCATCGCGCCATGGACGCGTGGATGTTCGAGGTCGCGCGCCGGTACAACGAGGTCTGCGCCGGGATCCTGCGCGAGGTCGATCCCGGCGCCCTGATCCTGGGCGACCGGTACCGGCAGTTCTACCCGCAGGCGGTGGCGCGGGCGGCCCGGGGCATCCTGGACGCGGTCTCGACGAACTACGAGTCGCAGACCACGGACGGCTGGATCTCGCCGTGCTACTTCCGGACCCTGCACGAGCTGTCCGGGTGCCCGATCGTCGTCGGCGAGTACTACGCGACCGCGCGCGAGAACCGGAGCGGCCTGCGGAACCACGGCGGCGAGTTCACGCTCTGCGACACCCAGGCCCGGCGCGGGCGGGCGGCCGCGGCGCAGGCCAGGGCCTACGCGGCGATGCCGTTCGTGATCGGCTGGCACTGGTTCCAGTGGTGCGACGAGCCCACGTACGGGCGGGGCGACGGCGAGGACTACAACATGGGGCTCGTGGACATCTACGACGAGCCGTACGGGGACTTCCTGGCGGAGCTCGCGCCGGCGCTCAAGAACGCCGACCGCATCCACGCGGCGGCGCGTCCGCCGGCGCCGGCGCGACGGCCCGTCGGGGTGGCATGCCAGGAGGGACTGGTCGCGGACGGCAACCTGGGCGACTGGGACAAGTCGCAACCCGTGCCGCGCGATCTCTTGAAGGCCGACGCCCCGCTCGTGCCCTTCGGCGAGGTCTTTCTCGCGTGGGACGAGCAGGCCCTCCGGATCGCCGTGCGGGCGTACGACTTCACCATCCCCGGGAACGGCCAGCCCCTCGCGTGGGACCCCGCGACGTGGGGCGAGCTCCACCGGCTCACGCTCCGCGTGGACGACTGGAAATACCGGGCGGCCACGGGCAAGGCGCACGCGGAGGGCAAGAAGGACGACGAGGGGCACCCCGTGCTCTACGCCCTGCCGCCCGCCCGCGGCGACCTGTCGGCGGCCGCCTCGTCGCACATCGACCAGTGGCACTACGTCTGGGAGATCGCGGTGCCGGCCGAGGTCCTGGGCGGCGCGCTGGCCCCCGGCCGCAAGTTCAAACTGTCGCTCGTCGTCGAGAACCGGGGCGACTACGAGAAGATGTGGCTGGACGGGCTCGCGATTGAGCTCGAACGCGGACCGGAGCCGGCCGCGGAGCCGTCATACTGGTATCCCGAGCACGGCCGGGAACCCGTCCGGGACGGGCCGGCGCCGGCGGGAGGAATCATGCCGCGCGGAAAGGGGCAACCCGGCGAGCCCGGCCCCGTCGTCGAGCCGCCCGCGCGTCCGGCGAAGCCGGCCTCCACCACCTTCACGGAGCCTGCCGGAGACGGCGGCAAACCCGAGAAGGAACCCAACAAGCCTCGGAAGCCTGCCACGCCCGAGACGACCTCGCCCGTGCCCGAGACCAGGCCGGTGCCGGGCCGCCCGCCGGCCGAGCGGCCGGGCCGAGGGCCGAGCGCCACACCCGCCGACGAGGCGACTGAACAGCCTGGGAACAGGCAAGCGCCGGGGAATCGCCCGGCCGAGAATCCGGGCCGCTAGTACCTGTCGGCGCAGTGCGTGTACGGGAACGCGGGCGGGAAAAGGGCCGAGAGCGGCGCAGCCGCGTCGCGCGGGATACGCACTCCGGGCTCGGACATCGCATCCCCGACGGCCCGGTAGCCCAGGAGAAGCTGGGTCAGGATGCCCTGCGGAATCGTGAGGCGCCCGGGATCACGCGGACGCGGCCGCCGCCGGCGGCGAGCCGCACCTCGCCCAGCTCGTTCCTGATCCGGATCGCGAACCGCGCCCGCGCCAGCGCCGAGTTCCGGAGCCTTCGCCCGAGTTCGCCCGCGCAATCGCGGAAGGTCTTGTCGAGCAGGACGATCCGGGCCATCCCGTCGCCGTTGCGCCACCAGTGGATTACCGCGTCCACGGCGAACCGGCGCAGGTACCGGGCGTACGCGTGGTCGGGCGGCATGTGGATGGTCATCTCCTCCACGCGGCGCGACTTGGCGCGGCGCGCCAACTCGGCCACGATGGCCGGGAAGACGCCGGGGTCCCGGTATCCGACCTCGGTCACGATCATGGCCTTCCGGTCCTGGTCGTTAACGGCGTAGCCGGCGACCCGGCCGCCCCGGAGCACGACGAAGGCCTTGGACCGGCGGAACCACCACGATCCCAGCCAGAACCCGCGCCAGTGCTTGGCGGGCGGCCGGACGACCGAGAGGGGGCGGAGCGCCTCGTTCGCGGCGTAGAGGGAGAGAACCTGGGCGGCATGCCGGTTCCGGTCGAACCGCGCGACCCGGTAGCCGGCCGGGAGCGCGGCCGGCAGCGCGCCGGTCCGGAACGTGAGCCGGGGCTCGGCGATGGCCTGCGCGTATCCCCAGCGATGGTAGAAGTTCGGGATGCCGAAGAGGGCCGTTAGGTGGAAGCCGTCAGTCTCCATGACCTCCATGCACTTGAGCATGCAGAGGGTCGAGTATCCCTTGTGCCGGTGCTCCTTGGCCGTGCCGACGCCGCCGATGCCGCCGACCCGGAGCCTCGCCTCGCCGACCCGCATGACGAGGTGGTTGATGTAGATCCAGCTCACCTTCTCGGCGCGCTGGTAGAGGTCGACGACGGTCATCGGCCGGCGGCCCCCTCCATGGACGTAGAAGGCGAGATCGGGCGGGAGAGGTCTCACAGCTTCACCATCAGCTCGGCCATCCTATCACGCCAGCGGTCGAGAGTTCGGGGCGGCGGCGCATGCACCCGCCCGCCGCTCACGGGATCGTAGTCCTCGTGGAAGAGCCTGATCGCGTCCCGGACCTCTCCCAGGAACGACCGCGCTTCGTCCGCCGCCGGGCCGGTCTTTCCGGCGAGCGCGGCCTCCAGCGTGGCCAGGTAACGCCGGTCCTTGGCTCCCTCGCGGACGGCTTCCCACCGCAAGGTGGGGACGAATCCGCCTCCCTCCGCCGGCCACGCGTAGTTGTGCTCGGGGGTCCCTGTATGGAAATAGACCCACTGCGCGGCGCCCGCGACCCCGGCCGCCCAGGCGTAGAACCCGAAGAGGTGCCGGGCGGCCGACAGCCCTCCGGGGGCCGATCCCGCCCCCGCCATGTTGTAGAGCTGGAACCGGACCCCGGGCTCCCGGGACCGCACGATCGCGAGCTGGTCGGCCAGCCACCGGTTCGTGGTCCAGATGTCGAGCAGGCCGCGCCAGTGGTCGTGCTCGGGCTCATTGCTCGCCCAGCCGCCCCCGACGGTGAGCTCGCGGGTCAGGTCCGGCACCTCGCGCTTCATGAGTTCGAGGTAGTGCTTGATCGGGGCGATCGTCCACGCGTGGCTTCCGGCCTCGTCCCCGACCTCGATGATCGGCGCCAGCCCGCGGGCCCGGCTCTCGTCCCGGATCAGCTTCAGGAGTTCGACGACCCGCCGGTCCAGGGCGTCCGACAACGGCAGGTACCTGAACCAAGGGCCCCACATCCCGATCGACTTGTCGGGGTCGTTCAGCCACCGGCATGTGACCCGGTTGGCGAGATCCGTGAAGAAGACGCGGCGGGGGAATCCCGCCTGCCGGAAGCTCTCGATGGCCCCACCCATCGCCTCGCGGGCGAGCACGCCCTCGGGCGTGACTGGCGCGTGGACCCAGCCCGTCGTCATCCCGTGCAGGCGCATATCCGCGTATTCGCGCGCGACCGCCTTCGGGCCGCCGGGATCCTGGGAGTACATGTAGAGGTCGAGCTCCGGGTCGACGAGCCGGAACGGGAGGACATTGAGCCGGAGCGAAACCGAGCTCAGCTCGCGTCCGCCCGCCATGCACCGGACGACTCCGTCGTAGGCGCCCGGGGCCGCGTCGGCGGGGACGTGGTACGTGACCCAGAACGACACGGAGTCCCCGGCCGGCAGGTTCGCCCGGTCGAACGACTCGAGCAGGAGCGGGATCACCACCAGTCCATCGCCCACTGCGACCTGTATACTCCGGACCGCCCGGATATCGAAGTGCTCGGGGCCGATCGTGCGGCCGCCGGGGCCGCGTAGGCCCGTGACCGTGAGCGAAAGCACTGTATCCCTAACGGCACAGACGCCGAACGACAGCGGCCCGTATTGCCCCGGGCAATCTGTGACCTCGAGCTCCCGGCAGCGGTCCGCGGCCGACGGCACGAATCCGGCCGGCGGCGGGTCGAACGCGGGGCGGCGGTAGACGACCACGCCGTCCTTGAGCTCGGCGGGGGTAGCCTCCAGCCCGGGGCGTCCGGCCGGGGCCGGGCCCGGATCGGCCAGGTACTGGTTGGGGGCGGCCCGGCGGCCCCAGACCCGGAACTGCTCCGGGGTCTCGGCCCCCGCGAGGGATGCGACGGCCACCGCGGCCGCAACCGCGAGGGCCGGGAGGCGTACCATGGGTCCTATGGTACGCCTCTCCGCCGGTCCGGCCGCCGCACTCGGGTGAGGGATTGGTCGCAGAGCTCCTCCTCGCGATGACGGCCGCCGCGGGATCTCCCGCCGCCGATTTCCATGTCGCGATCTCCGGGAACGACGAGTGGACGGGAAGACTGGCCGCGCTCAACGCGGCGGGGACGGACGGTCCGTTCGCGACGCTCGACCGGGCCCGCCGGGCGGTTCGCGAACTCAAGACGAAAGGGAAGAAGCCGGTCACGGTCCTGATCCGGGGCGGGACCTACGCCCTCGACGGCCCCATCGTCTTCGACCCCGCGGATTCGGGGGCCCCTAGGGCTCCCGTCGTCTACGCCGCGTACCCGGAGGAGAAGCCCGTCTTCAGCGGCGGAGCCCGGATCGTGGGCTGGGTCGCCCAGGACGGCAGGTGGGAGGCGACGCTCCCGTCGCCCTGGGCGTTCAGCCAGCTCTGGGTCAACGGGACCCGCCGGTGGCGGCCCCGGCTTCCCAAGGGGGGATATTTCCGGGTAGCCGCCGGCATGCCGGCGGCTCCGAGGGGATTCGACCGGTTCCGGGCGTTCCCGGCCGACTGTCCCGAGCTGTCCCGGCCCGGCGAGGTCGAGGTCTGCGGGCTTCATCTCTGGTATATGAACCGGCACCGGGTGAAGTCCCTGGACCGCGCTACCGGCGTCCTTGCCTTCACCGGGCCGGCTGCCCTCAACGTCGACTGGGGGAACTACCGCCGCGGCGATCTCTGGCTCTTCGAGAACGTGCGCGAAGCGCTGACCGGGCCCGGCGAGTGGTACCTCGACCGGGAGGCCGGGAAGCTGACCTACCTGCCGGCGGCGGGGGAATCCCCCGAAACCGCGGCCGTCGTCGCGCCCCGGCTCGAGAAGCTCGTCCTCGTGCGCGGTGACGTTCCGGGACGGCGCTGGGTCCGCCACGTCGAGTTCCGCGGGCTCGCATTCGAGCACGCGAACTGGAACGCGCCGCCCGAAGGATACTCCTGCGGCCAGGCTGAGTCCGCGCTCGGCGGCGCGATCGAGATGAAGGGGGCCCGCGACGTCGCCTTCCTCGGTTGCACGGTGGCGCATACGGGGGAATACGCGATCGAGGTCGGCGAGGGCTGCCGGAACGTCCGGATCGAGTCGTGCGTCCTCCACGATCTCGGCGCCGGGGGAGTCAAGGTCGGAGCGTTCTGGGGCGACTCCTCGAAGGATGCCGAGGCCGTCGCGGGAGGGACGATCATCCGGGACTGCGCAATCGGGCACGGGGGGCGGATGCATCCGGCCGCCTGCGGCATCCTGATCGGGCATTCGCCGCACAATAGGATCGAGCACAACGCGATCTGGGACTTCTACTACACCGGGATCTCGGTGGGCTGGTCGTGGGGGTACGCGAAGAGCGAGGCGCACCACAACACGATCAAGGGGAATCTCGTCCACACCCTGGGCCAGGGCGTCCTCTCCGACATGGGTGGGATCTATACCCTCGGCGTCTCGCCGGGGACCACGATCACGGACAACGTCTTCCATGACGTGGTCTCGTCTGGCTACGGCGGCTGGGGAATCTATCTCGACGAGGGCTCGACCGGGATCGTGGTCGAGCGGAACCTCGCGTACCGGTGTAAGAGCGCGGGATTCCACCAGCACTACGGGAAGGACAACGTCATCCGCAACAACGTCTTCGCGCTCAACCGCGAATCCCAGCTCATGCGGACCCGGGCGGAAGAGCACCGGTCGTTCACGTTCACCCGGAACATCGTGGTCGCGGACGGCTCCCCGCTTCTCGCGAGCAACTGGTCCGGCACCCGGTTCCAGTCGGACCACAATGTCTGGTGGGACGTGAAGGGTTCGCCGGCGGGCCCGATGGCGGGGACGAGCTGGGACGAATGGAAGAAGCGCGGGTTCGACCGGCACAGCGTCGTCGCGGACCCCGGGTTCCGGGATGCCGCGGGCGGCGACTTCCGGCTGAAGCCCGGTTCGCCCGCCTCCAAGATCGGGTTCAGGGCGTTCGACGCGGCGCAGGCCGGCCGGCTAACCCGGGTCCTCGTGCCCGAAGCCCCGGCGGCGTGGCCGCCCGGGAAGGCGGTCCTGCTTCCCGTGGACGAGGGGTTCGAGGACGCGGAGCCGGGGGAGAAGCCCGGCGTCGCCGAGGTCTACGAGGACGAGGGGGCCACGGCCCGGGTGACGGAGGAGACGGCGGCATCGGGGAAGCGGTCACTCAAGTTCGTGAAGGCGGCGAAACAGCCGCAGAAGTACGACTGGAATCCGCACGTCGTCTTCGGAGGCGGATGGGAGGCGGGTGAGATTGTGGGCCGGTTCGCTCTTCGCCTCTCTCCCGGAGCCCGGTTCAACCACGAGTGGCGGGACAACACCACGCGCGGCGCCGGGCGCGAGTACCGGCAGGGCCCTTCGATCGCCGTCGACGGCGACGGCATCCTGCAGGCGAACGGGAAGAAGCTGGATGCGATTCCCGCCGATGCCTGGCTCCGGGTCGAGATTCGATACACGATCGGCGTGCCGAGCTTCGACCTCGAGGTGGCCCTGCCGGACGGCGGGCTCCTGTGCTACCGGGATCTCCCCTGCGTGGAGCCGATCGCGAGAGTCACCTGGTGGGGATTCGTCGCGTTCGGGACCCGGCCCGGCCCCGCCTTCTTCCTCGACGACGTCTGGCTCGCCCCCGCCTCAGAACCTAAGCGGCTTCCTTAGCTCCTTCTTCTCGCTGTGCTCGTGCTTGGCGCGGAGCATCTTCTCCTTTGCCCGTTTCGACCGCTTGCGCTTCTGCTTCCGGATCTTCCAGATCGCCTGCTGTTTGGCCGACGCCTCCCCCTTGATTCGCGATTCGAGCTCGTCCAGGAGCTGGCGGCGGGCGAGGAATCTATTGATTGCCTGCGACCGCTCGGACTGGCACCGTACCGTCAGGCCGGTGGGCCGGTGGACCAGGATCACGAGCGTCTCGACCTTGTTCACGTTCTGGCCGCCGGGGCCCGACGACCGGGCGAAGGACTCCTCGAGATCCGATTCCTTCACCCCGAGTTCGTCCATCTTGGAGAGGAGTTCCTTGAGCTTGGACTCGGAGACCGGGAAGTCAAGCAAGGAGGTCAAGCTTGACGACGTTCCGGGCGGCGCCTTCTCCGGCTGCCGGTCACAATGCGCATGTGAGCACAGCCGTTCCCGTCAACGAACCTAACCCGCGTACCTGGCCGGAGGCGGTATCGCTTTCGGAGAGCGGCGGGAAGGATGACTTCTCCCACGGCGTTGACCGTCGCCTCATAGGTCTTCGTGAACATCGGTGACTCTCCTGAATGGATCATACACCCTCGGCAAAAGCCATCAGTCGCTCACGATGCGGACCAGCTCGTCCGCGTCCTTGCGGGTTGGGGCCTCCAGCCCGATCAGGAACCGGTTGAGCTTCTTCCCGAACTCGCGCTTCATGTCCGCCAGCTTGTCGGGCGGGTAGTAGTCCGAGATCATGACCATCCGCCCGGCGTCCACGGTCTCGTGGTACAGGGGCCACCAGACGGGGTCCCACGTCGGGGGCGCTCCCGCCCCGGGCGTCCACTGGAGCATGCGGATGCCCTGGATCGAGAGCAGGGCGTCGTGGTGCGCGGTCGCGCCGGGGCCGTCCCAGTGGTAGAGGACGAAGTCGAGCCGTTCGGTCATCCGGCGGAGGACGGGGACCATGAACTCCCGGAACATGGCGGGCGAGATCATGGCGGAGAAGTCGCACTGGAGCTTCGCACACCGGCCCGGCGCCCAGACCCAGAAATGAGTCCCGCCCCGCTCGTCCTTGAGGAGGTCGTAGAGGGGATCGTAGTAGAGGAAGTAGAGGTCCGTGATCTTCCCGAGGCACTCGTGGACCCACTTCGGCCGTTCGAGGAGGTCTTCGAGGAGCGCTTCGCCGCCGCGCATGGCCGCCAGCGTGTCGAGTCCCTCGATGAGGTCCGGGAACTGGACCAGGAACCGGTCCTTCCCGGCCCGCACGAGCTCGGTCGCGAGCCGGACGGTGAAGTCCCAGTAGAAGTTGCCCGGATCGTGTCTGAACGACGCCCGGTCGGGCGACTCGATGCAAGGCTCGAACCAGACCGTGCCCGGCGACTCGACGCCCCGGCATCCCAGGTACAGGGCGAGGCAGTTGGGCCCGAGATCCGCCGCCGTCACCGGCATCGCTTCGCAGAGATGGTCGTGCCAGGCCGGTTCCCGGGTCCCGGCGTTGACCCGGTAGTCGAAGCTCTTGGTCGAGTAGTGCGTGACCCATCCTTCCGGAGTCTCCAGCGCCGGAATCTCCGCCCAGGGCTTCTCGCGCCTGACCCGGAGGAGCAGGGCGGGCCGGCCGAGATCGCCGCCGTTCCACCACTTCGTCAGCCGGTCCCGGGCCTCGTCCGCGTCCGGCCGGTATGCGAGCCCGCTCATCTCGAGTAGAGGTTGGCCTTCGGGACGATCGCCTTCGGGGTGATGGGGCCGGACCAGCGCAGGTGGCACTGGGCGGTTACCGAGTTCTCGAAGAACTCGAGCCAGATCTCGCAGAGCTTGCCCGCCTCGAGGTAACAGGTGCCCGAGTGCTCGCTGGGCCGCATGTCGTGCCACTCGTCAATGATCTTGTGCTTGTCGACCCAGAGCCGGACGCCGTCGTCGGTCATGGTGTAGAACGTCCAGACGCCGGTCTCCTCGGGCCGGACCTTGCCGCGCCAGCGGACGCTGAACTTCTCCGGCGGGATGGCGGCGTCGGGCGAGCCTTCCCCCCAGTCGAAGTCCACCTCGGTATCGACGCGCCGGATCGAGCGGCCCGTCAGGTCCATGCGGTCGAAGTACTCGACCGAGAGGCCGTCGCCCTCGGGCAGAACGTCAAGCCGGACGGGCATCATCGTGTTCGGCCGCGTGGCCCGGTCGCGCACGCCCCGGACGTCGACCCGGCAGGTCTTGCCCGCCGGCGGCGCCGCGGCGACCTCGATGGTCACGCTGCGGCCGTCCCGGGCCGGTTGCAGGCTCCGGATCGTGAGCGGCGGGTAGAACCCGTAGTTGCCCGGAGCCTGGGCGCTGGATGTCTCGACGGGCTCCGAGAAGCAGACGACCACGGCCGGCGCCGGCGACTGCCGCGTCGGGGGCCGCAGGAGCGCGGACGTGGCGACCGGCGGCGTGCGGTCCGGCTGGACGAACAGGGTCGCGCCCGCGCTCTCGACGCCCCCGAAGGGGGAATGCACGACGCACGTGATCCGCGTCCCGTTGGCCTCGAGCGGGGTCGCCGGAAGGACCAGCTCGCGCCGGACGGCGCCGGGGATGTCCTGGGCGTCCCGGCGCCACTGGTACTCGAGCGGCCCGGTCCCGCCCGCCCGGACCGAGAACCGGGAGACCGTGCCCTCGACGCCGTTGACCGTCCTCGGCTGTTCCCGGATCGCGGGCGGCCGGGGGGTCCCGCCCCACGTGCTGCGCAGGGGACCCATCTCGAAGGCGAGGTCGGCGCCCTTGACCAGGTCCTCGAACCGCACGTGCGGCGTGTTCATGGGCCGGCCGTTGAGCGTCGCCGTCTGGATGAACGGATGGATCGCGCTGTTGCGGTCGGCCCGGATCGTGAACGACTTGCCCGGCCAGAACGCGGGATCGAGCGCGACGGTCACCCGGTCGAAGACGGGGCTCCCGATCTCGTATTGCCCCGACCCGGGGCAGACGGGGTAGAGCCCGAGCATGCTCCACACGATCCAGCCCGAGGTCGTCCCCGTGTCGTCGTTCCCGGAGATGCCTCCGGGCGTGGGATGGAACGAGGCGGCCAGGTGCTCGCGCACGAGGCGCTGGGTCCGCCACGCCTCGCCGTCGGCGAAGTCGAAGAGATACGGCCAGGCGAAGTCGGGCTCGTTCCACATCACGAAGTTGCCGGTATCCACGCACTCCTGGAGCTTGTCCGTGAACGAGTCCTGGTCGCCGAAGAGGGCGATCAACCCCGGCACGTCGTGCTGGACGAAGAACGTGTACTGCCAGGCGTTTCCCTCCACGAAGCCCGGTCCGCCGGCGCCGGTCGGGTTCGCCCCGGGATCGAAGGGGCTCAGGCACGATCCGTCCCGGTTCCTCGGGCGCATGAACCCCGTGGCCGGGTCGAACAGGTTCCGGTACGACCGGGCCCGGTCGAGGAGCTCCGGGTATTCCGCCTTGCCGAGCTCCTTTCCGAGCATGCCCGCGTGCCAGTCGGCGAGCGCGTATTCGAGCGTGGTCGAGACCGAGCCCCAGACCGGCCCCGCGGACGGATCGTCCTCGGGGATGTACCCCAACTTGCGCAGCGCCTCGAAGCCGGGGCGGACCGGGTTCGGGAGCGCGGTGGAGTTCTTGCGCACGGCGTTCCAGGCGGCCTCGCGGTCCAGACCCTTCAGGTTCTTGAGCGCCGCGTCCGCGACCACGATGGTGCCGGGGTCGCCGACCATGACCCCGGTCTCGTTGCCCGCCAGCTCCCACTTCGGGAGCCAGCCCCCGTCGGCGGCCATCTCGAGCATGGACCGGACCATGGCGAGCTGGCGTTCGGGATAGACGAGGGTCAGGAACGGATGGACGGTGCGGTACGTGTCCCAGAGCGAGTAGACCGTGTACTGGGTCCCGGAGGCCAGCTTGCGGGGACCGGACCCGCGGAATCCCTGGTACTCGCCGTTGACGTCGGAGAAGACGTTGGGATGGATGAGCATGTGGTACAGGGCGGTGTAGAAGATCCGGCGCTGGTCCGGCGTTCCGCCGTCCGCCTTCACGCGGGACAACTCCCTCTCCCACAGGGCGCGGGCCCGTATCCGCGCTTTGGGGAAGTCCCAGCCCGGCAGCTCGGCTTCGAGGTTGGCGCGGGCGTTCGTGATGCTCACGTACGAGATCCCGACCTTGATCATGATCGACTCGCTCTTGGCCGTGGTCCAGGACAACTTCAGGCCCACGGACGGACCGGTCGCCTCGCCCGAGTTCAGGAGCGCGCCGTCCGACCAGGCCAGCGCGACCTCGGCGGGGCGCGACAGGGCGGCCGCGAAGTGGACCCGCTGGCGGTTGCCGGTGCCGCAGAACCCGCCGCTGTCGCTCCACCCGGCCAGCTCGGTGGCGGAGACCACCCACACCGCACCCAGGTACGGGCTGGCCCCCTTCTCCGGGGCAGGGGAGAGCCGCGACTCCATGTCGAGCAGGATGTTCGCGTCGCCGCGCGGCCGGGCCGGGAACGTGATCCGCGTGAGCCCAACCCGCTCGGTGGCCGTCGCTTCCAGCGTCGCGCCCCACGTGGTGAGTTCGACGCGGTACGACCCCGGGGCGGCCTGCTCGTTCGCGAACTGCGACTTGTACTGCTCGGGGCCGAATCCCGCCGGGCCGGTCGTGGGCACGAGAAGGATGCTCCCGAGGTCCGAGCACCCGGCGCCGCTGATATGGACGTGCCCGACCCCGTAAATGTGCTTGCGGCCGTGCACGTACCCGGACGGCTCTCCCAGGTCCGTGTGCGGCGAGACCGAGACCATGCCCCACGGGACCTGGGCGCCCGGATACGTGTTGCCCCCGCCCGCGGTGCCGATGAAGGGATCGACGAGGTCGCACAACGATTCGGCCGCCGCGGGACACGCGGCCAGGAGGCCGAGTGCGAGCAGGAATCCCCGTGGGATCAGCACGCCCTTGAGCTTACCAGACGCCATAGCCGACAATGGGTACCGCATGGCAGACCCCGATCATCTGACGGCCGCCACCTGGTGCAATCCCCTGCCCGTGCCGAACCTGGGCGCGGGCGAGGGACGCCGCCTTTTCGGATCGTTGGCCGACCCGACCGTATTCCGGCACGGGGGCCGGTACTACCTCTACGCTTCCGGGTGCCAGGCCTGGGTATCCGAAGACCTCGTGCACTGGGAGTACCGGAAGGTCGAGCTCCCGGTGACCGTCGTCGGGCCTTCGATCGTCGAGCATGCCGGCGTCTTCTACCTCTCGGGCAACGGCGGCATCGGGATGTGGCGGAGCGCGGGACCCCTCGGGCCGTGGCAGAGGGCGGGCGACCTCCTCGATCACCAGGGACGCAAGGTCTTCTGGGCGGACCTCATGTTCTTCGTGGACGACGACGGGACGTTCTACTGCTACCACCATCCCGGCAGCGGCGTCGGGGCCGACGGGATCTACGTGGACGTGCTCGACCCGGAGTCCGGGTTCACGCGCGCGAAGGGCCCCTCGATCCGGTGCTTCGGGTACGTTCCCGCGCACACGTGGGAGCGCTGGGGCGCGTTCCACGAGCACGCGGACGTGGCCTGGATCGAGAGCCCGTGGATGACCAAGCACGGCGGCCGGTACCATCTCCAGTACTCGGCGTGCGGCACCGAGTGGAACGGGTACGCGGTCGGGGTATACACCGCGAAGAAACCCGCGGGGCCGTTCGTCTACGACGACCGCTCGCCCGTGCTCGCGGCAACCGGAGGACTGCTGAGAGGACCCGGGCATCACGCCGTGGTCGAGAGCCCGGGCGGCGAGCTCCGCGTGCTCTACCACGTCCTGTTCCGCAACGCGGGGAAGTTCGATCGCCGGCTCGCCCTGGACCGGGCCGGGTTCGATTCGCGGGGGCGGCTGGTCTTCCACGGCCCCACCGAAACGCCGCAGTGGGTACCACGCTCCGGGAGCCGCGGCGACGCGGGGCTGGTCCCGGTGTCCGTGGACAAGGAAATGCGGGCGTCCTCGTCGGCGCCGGGCCGGTCGGCCGCCTACGCGAACGACCACAACGTCCGGACCTGGTGGAGGGCCGCCCGGCCGGGGCCGGCCTGGCTTGACGTGGACCTCGCCGCGTCGTTCCGGGTCGAGGCGGTCCGCGTGATCTTCGCGAACGACGAGCGGGCGGGGGCATCACGGACCGGCTACCGGTTCCGGGTCGAGACGTCGCCCGACGGAGCCGTCTGGGCCAAGGGCACGGAACACGAGTCGCACGGCGACATCGCCTACGGCGAGCTGCCGCGCGGGCGGGCGCGCCACGTGCGGCTCGCGATCGTCTCGGGCCCGCCGGGCGTGTCGCCCGGCGTCGTCGAACTCACGGTTTTCGGCCGGCAGTAACGGCCCGGCCCACCGTCCGGGCGGGCCAAGGTATACTACCGTCCATATTCCATGAAGGATCAGGAGTCCACTTCGGGAAGCCCGCCCCCGCCTGACGATTTCGACGGCACCCTTCGGCAGACCGACGAGGCGCTGGGCAAGACCCGCGATCTCTCCATTCCCACCGGAGTCGAACAGCAGGCCAACGCCCCGCGCATAGCCGGGTACGTGCTGACGGCCATGCTTGGCCAGGGGGCATACGCCCAGGTCTGGCGGGCGTGGCAGGTGCGGACGCGGAAGTGGGTGGCGGTCAAGTGCTTCCTGGCCCGGGGTGGCGTGAACTGGATGCTCCTCCAGCGGGAGATGGAACGTCTGATCCGGCTGGACAAACACCCGCACATCGTCTCCCTGCTGGACGCCGACCTCACGTCTGACCCCGCCTGGTATGCCCTCGATCTCCTCGAAGCAGGATCGCTGGAGCAGTACGTGGACCCGGGGAAGCTGACTGGGGTGGAACAGGCGGCCAAGTGGATGGAGGAGATCGCGGAAGCCCTTTCGTATGTCCACAGCAAGGGAATCATCCACTGCGATCTCAAGCCGGCGAACGTGTTGCTGGACGACATGGGGCACGCGCGGGTGGCGGACTTTGGGCAGTCGAGGATTCTGAGCGACTCGGCAGGCGCCCTCGGAACCCTGTTCTACATGGCTCCCGAGCAGGCTATGATCTCGCAGGGAGGCCAAGCGGTCCAACCGGACGTGCGGTGGGACGTGTACGCGCTGGGAGCGAGTGCGTATGCGGTGCTGACGGGGAAGGTGCCGAATCATGAGAGCCTGAAGGAGCGGCTGACGGCAAGCGCCGGGCTGGAGGAGCGGCTGAACGCG
>Ga0315294_10000671_pt1 | contig 37078 bp, 41 predicted proteins | sample YL17G13_40_MG_FD_203626 | JGI IMG/M metagenome (GOLD analysis project Ga0315294, IMG submission 203626) | Sediment microbial communities from Yellowstone Lake, YNP, Wyoming, USA - YL17G13_40 | ecosystem: Environmental > Aquatic > Freshwater > Lake > Sediment | place: USA: Wyoming | collected...
GATAAAACAATATAATGTCACAAGAAGACAGGCTTTATTAAGCAAATACAATGATTTAGACTATCAAAAAGGTTGGTTTGTGGATGGTCCATCTAATGTTGATGACCTTGGTTTTTATGCAGGAAGACCTAATGGAATAGATTATTCAGAATGGCATGCAAATCATAATCCATCAATTGGTACATGGTATTACATAACTGTTGTTTGGAAAGCTGATCAGCAAACTAAATTTTATGTTAATGGAGCGCCTTATAGTACAAGTTCTTCTACTCTTATGTCGAGCATTTACAACAATATTGGTATTTCTCTGTTCATTGGTAAGAGTCAATATAATCCTACTAGATATTTAGACGGAGTTATAGACGAAATAAGACTTTGGGCTAAAGCTTTAACAACAGGCGAGATTAACACAGAAATGTACAAAGGTTAGCATAATAATCTTTAATTACTATTTTACCCTATAGATTTTCATGGCAACGATTAAAAGGAACGCCAGAAAACAAAAGACTTCTAAGAGAAAAACAGAGCTGCCTCAGTTCAAAATATTCAAGAGGAAGGCCCAGCCATTGCCGGAAGTAAAGAACATAAAAGTCAGATACGCCCTGATACCTCCCTTTGCTGGTGTAAACATAAGTTGGGATCAGGAAAAGAACGAGATGATATACAAGGTCAGCGAGCCGGAATTGACTGATAGCGAGAAGCAAATAAAGGATAAGATAGTCAACGGCTTGCTAGAGGTTCTGGACATAGAGCTTTCTGCAATCAAGAACAAGGGCGAGGCAATAGGCTATTTGGAAGGCAATGTCAAAAAGATTTTGGAAGAGTACCAGATAAATTTGTCAAACAAGTCCTATCTGAAGATAATGTATTATATTTTTAGGGACTTTGTTGGCTTGAATGAGATAGAGCCTATACTCCAGGACCCTTATGTCGAAGACATATCCTGCGATGGTGTGGGAATACCTATTTATGTCGTCCACAGGAGATATGGCTCTATCAAGACTAACGTTGTCTATCCTGACTTGAAACAATTATCAGAATTCGTGGTAAAGATTGCTGAAAGAACCGGTAGATTTATTTCTTACGCAGAGCCTTTGTTGGACGGTTCGCTGCCAGACGGCTCCAGGGTTCAGGCATCTTTTGCAAAAGATGTTACAACAAGAGGTCCTTGTTTCACAATAAGAAAGTTTTCGCAAATACCCCTATCGCCAATAGACTTGATTAATAGAAAGACTGTTAGCAGCGAGGTATTGGCTTATTTGTGGTTGGCTGTTGAGAACGGCGCTTCTGTCCTGATAGCAGGAGGCGCAGGAACAGGAAAGACAACCATACTAAACGTCTTATCAATGTTCATTCCGCCTACTGCCAAAGTGATTTCGATTGAAGACACCAGGGAGTTAAATTTGACTCATGAGAACTGGGTTCCAGCTGTCACAAGGCTAAGTTTCATGAAAGGTGTTGGAGAAGTTTCTATGTTCGATTTGCTGAGAGCGTCGTTCAGGCAAACACCTGATTGCGTCATAGTGGGAGAGATAAGAGGCAAGGAAGCTTACGTGATGTTCCAGGGCATGGCCTCAGGAATTCCAGCAATGGGAACAATGCACGCAGGAAGAGTCGAGGACGTTATATACAGGCTGGAAACGCCACCAATAAACCTGTCTCCATCTCTAGTGGATACATTAGATTTAATAATAATAATGACCCATGCAAGGGAAAAGGGAGAATCAGCAAGAAGGGTGAAAGAAGTTGACGAGATACAATCAGTCGATGCTGAAACGGGCAAGGCAAGGGAAGTCAGGTATTATTATTGGATGGCTGACAAGGATGATTTTGGAAGGTTTGCGGGCGATTCTTGGTTCTTGCAGGAATTGTCAAGAGTAAAGGGCCAGAACATAAACGAGCTGAGAAAGGAAATAGAAAAGAGAAAAGCAGTATTAGACTGGATGCAGAAGAAAAAAATAACCTATTTCAAGGACGTCGTATCAATATTCTCGGAATATTACAAGGATTCTAAAAAGGTATTGGAAAGAGCGGGAGTCATAAAGAAAAGAATCACGCATAATAGAAAGCAAAAGAAGAGGACTAAGAAATAAGGTATTTCATCGCTTCTGTTACGTTTCCAACTTCTACTACAGCTATGCCTGCGTCCTTTCCTATGTTAACAGTAATCTCTTTGTATCTGGTCGTGCAGAATATGAAACCAGATCTCTGTATGCAATTCTCATCTGGTTTTAGAAAGGTCTCGGTTCCCTGGCCTTTAGGAACAAGGAATAATTTTGCTCCGAGATCTTTGGCGGCTTTTGCTTTTTCTAGAACTCCTCCGACCTCTCCTATTGTTCCATCAGGGTTTATTGTTCCTGTCATTAGGACATCGCTCTTTATTTTCTTGTTTTGCAGAGCTGCTATTGTCGCGACTGTCAACGCGGCGCCTGCAGAAGGACCGCCGACTAAAATGGAGTTACTTTCAACGGTATAGATTATATCATACTTGTCAACGTTTATTTTCGTCACATCCTCCGCCACCTGTTTTGCCGTCTGTATCGATTGTTGCGTGTCAACCCAGAACAACAGTTTTTCAATGTTTGTCAGCGTCTTCCCATCGCCAGCTTTTACCTGAACTATCAATGGCGTTATCACACCATTACCGTTCTGATCAACCGCAGCCAGGCCTATTGAAGCTTGTGAAAAAGAAGTGTTTGATGGTTCATAGACATACTTTGTCACCACCTTTTCCGTGGGTTGATATGACTCTGAAGAGACGTAATAACCAATCCATATCCCCACCAGAACGCCGAACAGGATTAACGCTATGAAAACGTTTCTGTTGGATTTCTGGTATTGATATTTTGGCATGGAATCTACTTTCATTTTCAAAAAATTTAAAGCTTTCCTTAAAAAAGTGCAGAGGATACGCTCTTGGTGGGTGCTAAAAACTTACGAAGTTAATCCTACTAACCTTCTCCACTTCGTGACCCTGCAAACGCCATTGATATAACTTACTAGTGCTTCCTTCCGGATCTCCCAGTTTTTGTTATAACAATAACTCTGCAGGACGAAGCTTCTCAGTTGGTTAACAGGACCTCATAAATCTTTAACATCGCCCTCAAGCTTCAATCGCGCCATGAACCGGATTTGCGCCAACAGAGAACCGGTAGCTCCCCGATCTAATCCCCTGCAAAAATAGATTAAAATTCCAAACTATTTAAAAATACCAGCTTTGTTGCGTAAGTCGGATTTAGGTCTTACTTTTGCAACAAGTTAATCACTTTTGCAACAAAAATCTTACGCAGGTTTTGTTAGGAGATAAATATTCACGGCAAGCAATACCAAATTAAGTGCTGAAATTCCTATTGTAATCCAATTATTTAGGTTGATGCCCCAGAACTGCTTTGCCTAATTAGTCTTTAAAATTAATTACTTTTTGTGCAATTTAAGTTTTTGCCTAAAAAGTAGTTCATATTTAAATCGAACAGAACATTCTATTACATATGATTGAAGATTTAATAGAGATTTTGGAATCCCGTGTTCACAGCATGAGTTTGCAAAAAGAAAGATTGATAAAGCCAGTAAAGATTGGAAACAGAGAGTTTCTTCCTTATATAGATGAATATAGAGAGAGTTTGATTCTACGCTTAGGCAACGAAATAACTAAACATCAAAGATTATTAGCTAATTTAAGATTACTAAAAGTTAGGTTTAATTCCAAGTTCGTTCATTTCCTCAATTACCACGCAAATATTATGGCATAATATTTTTAGCAATACTTCGTTAATTTGTGCTGTTTTAGTCTTGCTTCTTACTGAATCTCCGAACTTGCTTTTAATCATGTGAAATACACTCTCTGCGTTTGACCTCTTATGATAGTGCTCCATAAATTCTTCACGATTGAACATGAAGAAGTGATACATTCTCTTCCATATCTGAGGTTGTCTCGCACTCATTACTGTGTTGCTCTTGAACGGAATATATGCCTTTCCACCAAGTTCTTCCACAAGTTTAAGATTATTTACTGATATGTATCCTTTGTCTGCCGAAACTTCTTTCAAGTCAAAGTTCTCCGCAGTCCTGCTTATTAACTCCTTGAATTGCAATGTGTCATGTTTGTTGCTCTCGGTTATCTTTACGCTTGTTATTATATTAGTTTTGACACCACAAACCATATGAGCCTTAATCCATGCCTTGAAGTTTTTGTCCCTTCCGTATTTCATAGAAAACCATCTGTCAAATCTTGATGTGCTGAATCCAGAGCTATCGATTGCAAAATCTGTTTCTACGCTTTTCAATGGCAGACTGCTCTTTTCTATCAGTTGATTTAGAACAGGTGTCATTTCCTCGCTTTCCATGTATCTTGCAACTGTAGAATAGTAAGGAACTTTGTCAATAAGGCTCTTTTCTTTTGCTATTTGCATATCGCTAACAAACCTTCTCAAAGAGAATGTGCTATAGACTTTCAAAGCAGAGGCAAAGACCATATCAGATAATGGCAGTTTGGGTCTGCCGAAAGTATATTCTGGGTTTGGTATTGAACTACATAAATCGTTAAGCAATTTCAAGAACATTTCCTTTTCATGAGTTTTTGCTTGGTCATAAGCCTGCCAATTTTGTGAGTATGTTGCCTTCACAGTCTTTGTTATAGTCGTTGTTCCATTATTGTTTGTCTGTCTGCTTAGTATTATTTCAACTGCCCAGATATGTTTGCACTTCGCATGCCTCATGTCAAAGTCTGGACATGTGCAAGTCATGTGGTCATGCTTAAGCATGACAAAATACCTTACAGTTCTTGTCTGAGAAGGAACTATCCAGCCGTTTCTCACAGGCTTGATAGTAAACCTTCTCGCTATTTCTTCTCCTTTTATTTTTCTCCAATCAGTTGGAGCCGTAGCGTCCATATTTATCACCTCTTTCTATATAGAATATTGTATACAACAAATATATAAATCTTTCTATATAGAAGATACATTTATATACCTTCTATATAGAATAATATATATGGGTCTCATCGGACAATTTGTAGCTAAGATTACTGGAGTTTCCGATAAGAAGAAGTTGAAGAAGTCTAATTCTAAGACCTATACTTACGGGGCATTCAACATCCGTTCACAGCAGTTAGATAAATATATCGGAAAAGAAGTCATGGTGAAGGTATACACAAAAAAGCATGAATTGAAGTCGGAGCAAAAGTGAACTGAATGGCCAGAAAAAAATTCAAGACTGTTGATTTGTTTGCAGGAGTAGGGGGCTTAAGGCTCGGATTCGAGCGTGCTGGATTCAAGACAGTCTTCGCCAACGATTTTGATGAGAAATGCAAAAAGACATACGACTTGAATTTCAAGAGCCCGAAGATGACTGTAGGAGACGTATGGAAAGTCGATATAAGCAAGTTCCCGAAATTCGATGTGCTTCTCGGAGGATTTCCATGCCAAGCGTTTAGCATAGCTGGATACATGAACGGATTCAAGGACAAGAAAGCTGGCGGAAATCTATTCTTCAGAATTGAAGATATTCTTAGAGAGAGGAAGCCGACGGCCATCCTTCTGGAGAATGTTAAAAATCTGAAAGGGCACGACAAAGGCAATACATTCGAAGTCATAGAGAAGACGTTGACAGGCTTGGGATATCATATAAAATCTGAAATCCTGAATAGCATGAAGCACGGCAATGTTCCGCAGAACAGAGAAAGGATATTCATTGTTGGCTTCTTAGACGAGGGCAAGTCTGACAACTTCATATTCCCGAAGGAGATTCCTCTGACTAAAAGCTTCAGGGAATACGTCGCAAAAGAGGCTGACAAAAAATATTACTATAATGACAAGCCCATGTATGAAAAGATGAAGAACGAGGCAAACTCCGAGCATACAGTTTACCAGTGGAGAAGGAGCTATGTAAGAGTTAATAAGAAGGGGGTTGTCCCGACGCTGACTGCAAACATGGGGAGGGGCGGACATAATGTTCCTTTAATCAAGAATTCTGTAGGGATAAGGAAGCTCACTCCGAGGGAATGCTTCATGTTGCAGGGATTCCCGAAGAACTTCAAGCTTCCGAAAGACCTTCCCGATAGCGAGCTCTATCATCAAGCTGGAAACAGCGTAACTGTTCCCGTTGTCAAAAGGATAGCCAAAAATATGATGGCAGTGCTTCAGGGAAAGAAATTAAATCCTCAAAGAAAGATAATATAGTATGCGTAATTATCGAGATTATCCTAAGCAAAAGAGGAAATACTACGAAAATATGCTCAGGGTAATAGGCTCGCTAAGCAAGCTTTTTTCTGAAAGCGATATCCCGTATCTTGATTCAAGGGTAGCCGAGAATCTGTATTGCAAGGCCTTTGATGCAGAGAACAAAAGTCGAGACGACTCTTCTGTCGATGCGATCTTCAAGAGAACTGGAGTAGGTATAAAAACTTTCGTTGGAAATAGCAATACTCAGAAAGTGGCGGAGTTCAACAAGGACATGCTGGAATTCTCAAGCCTTGCCCCTTTGGAAAAGGCTAAGAAGATTGCTGAATTGAGAAATAAAAGAATCGAGTTCTCGAAAAGGAACTATGGAGTGGACGAAATAATATACCACTGCATAAGAAGAGAAAGCGGAAAGATGGTAATCTGCGAATGCCCCATGGATTTGGTGGATATAGGCAACATTAGAATATTCAAAGGGACTGGAAAGTCCGTTAGTTTCTCTGACGGAAAAAACGAATATATATTCAATATCTCAAAGAGCGTCCTTCTGAAGAAATTTTCGAGAACTGGTATAGTGGCACAGATAATCGTGAAAATTCTGCAAGACCCGTTCAACATCCTTGACAGAAGTTTGGCAGGGCACAAGAAGCTCATGTTGAAGGCTATGAGTGTTGGGCACCAATTTATAATCCTTCCGCTTTACTCTATGAAAAAAGGAAGAAAGATAGTTCCTGAAAGAAGCGGGCTCAATCAGTGGAACGCTGGCGGAAGAGCAAGGGACGACGACGAGGTATACATAAGGATACCGCACTGGATACACGAGAAGTTTGTCGGATTCTTCCCGAAAAGGGACACCAAGTTCAATCTTAATCTTCCAGACGGTAGCGTCATAAAAGCTAAGGTCTGCCAAGACAACGACAAGGCACTGATGAGCGACCCGAACAAGGCTCTCGGAAAATGGATTCTGAGGGATGTCCTTCAGCTGAAGAAAGGAGACCTGCTTAGCTATAAGACGCTTCAGGAGATAGGCATAGACTCGGTGATAATACAGAAGGTCGGGAGCCTTGAATATTCAATCGACTTCAGGGAAGAGGGCGAGTTCGAGAGGTTTGAAGAGGATAACAATAAAGGTTAATTCAAGTCATGCTCCCAAACCACGATGACTTTCCATCCAGCCTTCCTCAGAAGCCTTATGTTTTTCTTGTCCCTGAGAACGTTATTCTCTATCTTCGGAATCCAGTATTTCCTGTTCGACTTCGGCGGTTTATAGTGAAGCGGACACTTATGCCAGAAGCATCCGTTTATGAAAACGGCCGTCTTCGAGTCGGGCAGTATTACGTCTGGGCTTCCGTCAATCTTCGGGTGCATCGTGTGCTTCATGCCGAGAGCCTTCAGAATATTATGGACGGCCTTCTCCTGCTTCGTCCACTTGCTACGTATCCTCGACATAGTGTAGCTTCTCTGCTTCCTTGTCAGGTTGTCCGCCATAAAGCTAATTCAGTTCACTTTTTCTTAAGCCTTTTCTCTTCCGCGTTGGCTATAGATTCGCATAGGCTTATGAAATCCTTGGCGTCCTTGCTGTTCTCTATGCGTATTTTCATAGGATTCTTTCATCCAAGGAATGAGATTAAGCGTTCTTACCGCTTAAGGTAGTGAAAGCCGACTTTTTCAACAGAGGCTTATTCAACAAAACTTCATAATCCTATTAGTTTCAAAATGAAAGGTCTGACTTTCTCTATTATTTCTACAATACCTGCAACAGTTGATAATTTTTCCAAGGCTCCCCAAGAAGTCTTTAGTATGCTTTTATCAGGCTCGGACTTCTTTATCTGAGCCTCGATTGTGTCTACCTCAGCCTGATATTCTAATTTCTCCTCGTTGGATAATTGGCTGTTTATCCTGATTTGCCTTCCCAAATCCTCTAGAACCTCAAATAAATCCTTATATTCGTTTCTAACAACATTATTATCCCCTACTATTATAACACTATTTTTAATATCATTCATGCTTATACCAGCTAACTTATTACTTTTTTGAAACTTAGAAGACCCCTCAAAATAATCTATGCCATCCTTTGAAATTCTATAGGATTTCTTTTCAGTAGGTATTCTCATTTTGCCTGTAAAAAACTGAGATTCTTTCACTTCTTCATTTACCCAACCAGTCTCGATAAGGTAGATTAAATTTCTAACAACATACTTTTTCTCTATACCTTTCTTCTTCAAGTCAGAAGTTATTTTGCTAATTTTTAGTTTATGACTATCCATACCTATTGGGTTCTTCCAAGCATCATAAAGATATTCCAGAATGTCAATCCTTATTTCATCTTCTGTCAGAGTCGGTTTAGCTGTTTTTGGCATATTTAAGAATAAGTAAACATGCTTTAAAAATCAATCATTTAAGATGAGAATAGAGACCTTTATTTTTTGACCTTCTTTAAGGTCGTATAATGCATTCGCTGTTTTCAATCCTTCTTCTGGATATACTATTAAATGTAAAGTGTTATTGAATAAATCCACTTTCTTGAATCTTGCTTCAAACTTAATTTTTTTCATAAACATCCTTTTTTGACTTTTGCAACAGACAACTTACTTATGCAACAAAAGGCTGTTTTGCAACAAAGCCAAAAATACCATAATGTTTAAATACGTAAGAAAAAAACTCATAATCATGGCAGATATAAGGACCATAATTTTTTGGCTTATAGGGACGACATGCATATTCTTCGGGTCTTTGATAGCCGGCTCTGTTGCGCCTGTTGTCGGTTCCACTGGTGTTTCTATAACGATGGCATACGGTCTAGCCTTTATACTTATAATGTTGGGTGGGATGTTCTGGATATCAACAGCCATTCTTCAGACGGAAGAAGAGGAATAATTTCTTGAATAAATAGTTTTACGATTTCCATGCGTTTGGACATGGAATCTAACCTGTTCTCATATCGGTTCCCAAGATATGCTTCCTTCTCACAGACATTTAAATGAGGCGCATTTACGGTATATGAAAATAAGCGGAACTATTCAATAATGAATGAACCTAACTTTATTTAGTATAGAAATTATTTTTGCGAGGGCTTCAGTTCTTCTTTATGCTTCGTTAACAATTCAGAAACCGATAGACGCTTTTTATCCGTAATTATACAGGAATGAGGGTGGAATTCGTCTATTTTAATACCATATCTCATTTTAAGCTTTTCATTAAGATTTTCCCACATTTCAATGCAATCTTGAACCTTGTTTGGATTATCAGAGCTCATTCCAGCGTCGGCAATGAGAGCTTTTAGCCTGCCATATAGGTCCTGTGTGCCCATTAATTCCTTCTCAAGAAGATAATCTACTGTTTTAATTTTGTCTTTCTCGTATGCAGCTTCTAAAAAATTCAAATATTCCTCCTGATCTTTCTTGGGCTCTTCCATTATCTGCTTGGTTGTCTTTTCGCATTTTTGACCTGCGATGTTCATTAAGAGGGGAACATCGTATTTAGTAACGTTTTTGCCGTACCTATCTCTTAGATATGAAGGCAATTTGTTCGAATCTCCCATAAGCAAAATAAGAAAAGGTAAGGATTTAAACCCTTCATGCTGGATATGGACATTCCTATCATATGTTATGTATATTCTGAAAGAGTTCCTCATAGCGTACTCTATTAGGAAGTAGATAACGAGGTCTTACTGATAAGATTGAATTATATGAAAATAATCCTGAAAAACTCTCTGTTCACGTCCCATTTTAAAGCTTCCGCTTTCAATCAACAAATCAATATTTATGCAGGTCCTTGGCGCATTTAACAGTGAAAGCGATGAAATTTTATGATTTGCATCGAGTTGAATGTGTAACGCTCAAGAAAATTACTATAACACTTCTGTTTTTCTGAATTCAAAGTGTTTTAAAGGATAGATTTTGCTCACGACCTTTCTTATCTTTTGTTGCAGTATGCCATCAATGACTTCTCTGATGAACTCCTCTGTTTTCATCTTGCTTACGTTCTCTTCTATGAAATCGCTTATGCATTTCCTTATCTTGGTATCGATCTCTTTGCTGACCAGCCTGTTGGAAATAGCTATTGATTTTATCCTCATCTTGTTGTCCTTCAGGTTTACAACATTGTTGATGTCAATCCTGTTTGATCTTCTCCTGACTATTCTTGCCAAAAAGTCTTTTGTGCAGTCGTGTCCAAAGAATCTTGTTACTGCCTTCTTGCCATTGACGTCCTCTATCTTGAAGTAGAACTTCAAATAATACTTGTTCGGGTCGCCTGTTATGTCCGTCAAACCCGTCTCTATGACTCTTCCTTTCAGTTGTTTCGGGTCCATTGCTAGAGTCTCGCCTATGACAAAATCTCCAAAAAAGCTTGGAGCCACAATTTGATACCATTCCTTGCCTTTAAGCTTTGAAACCATAGAAATTAAATACGCTCTATATCTTTATAAGTTTTTCTTTTAGAAGATTTTCGCATAATTCAATGAACTTTTCCTGAGCATCGGAGGGTATCATGGCTCCCGCTGCCTGTTCATGGCCTCCGCCTCTGCCACCGCAAGATTTGGCGGCTTCTACCATCATATCCCTTATGTTGACGTTCTTAGATCTTCCTGAAACCTTAATCCCGTCCTTGGAGTTGCCAAAGCCTATCAATGTTTTTTCAACAGGCTTGAACAGCATTGATACGATAGTTCCAATGAAGTTCTCGTTTATAACATCCTTGCCTAATATGTAGTTGGCATGCTCTGCCTGCTTTATGCTCTCGGGATTGTTCTCTATCCATCTCATATAATTTCCTATTATCTTTCTATAGGCCTTTGACAAATTCCGGGCGGTTCCCAGGGCCTTTTCATTGCCCAAGCATAGGGCCAAGCCTGTTGAAGGACTGTTCATATTGCTGCAGGCATTCAAAATGGTCGCGAACTCTTTGGCGTCCTTCAGCTCTTCAGGAAAGTTTTTCAAGGTCAGAACATCGCTGAATATCATTTTCTTGCTGTATTTTTCATGCTTTAAACTTTCCTTGACTATGGCGTCTGTAAGTTTTCTTTTTTCATCAGCATCCAAGTCATTCAGAGTTCTCCATCCGCCATTTTTCTGGGGATTGATTCCTATTTCTGACAGGAATTGTATTGCCTTTGACTCCTCGTTTATTTCAGGAATGTCAGAAAATTCCAGGGCTTTGTACAGGGGCCTTGAGAATCTTCCAAACAAATTCAGCCCTATTTCAGCCTCTATCAATGGTGTTTCAAACAGCTTTGAGTTAGTAGAATAGGATACATCGCCTATCGTTCCGACTATTGCCAAAGGGGCCAAGGAATTGTTTTTGATCATCTCCTTTGACAGCAAATAGGTTATGCCAGAGCCTGACAGTTTAAGGTCGGCCTCTTCAGGATTTATGTGGATGACATTGTCGGCGGGCGAGCCTTCTATCTGGTGATGGTCAAGAATTATCACGCCAAACTTTAATTCGTTTATAAAGTCAAGGTAGCCAGAGCCCATGTCGGTGAATATGGCCAATTCAGGACCTCTTTCTTTTAATCTAGTTATCAATTCTTCGCTGATTCTATTGACAAAAGTTATTTGAAAGCTCTTGTTGATATGAATAAGTGTTGAGGCAATTATTGATGCTGCTGCTATGCCGTCGCAATCAAGGTCAGAGACTATCTGTATTAGGCTATGAGTAGAATTTATCTTTTCGATCGCCTTGCTTATCAAATCAATAAGATGCTTCATCAGAAATATTATTGTATCTAACTAATAAAAATCCGGGTGTTGCTCATTATATTTTGCCATTTCTTCATTTGCTTCTTTACATTTCAGTTCTGCAAGTTGTACAATAAGTTTATGGTAGCCACTTTCCCAATCATTGTCGGAGTAGATTTTATGGTTTCTTTCTGCTTGTATTGCTGCTAAAATATCTAATGAAGAAGGTTGCTCTGCCATAAAAATGATTAACTTAATAGAAATTTATACTATTATTTTGCCGTCTCTACCAAAAGCTTTGCCCTTTCAGGCTCGTATTTAAAGTCTTTAGGCAGCCTCTTTGTTTTTACATAGTATTTTATCAGTCTTCTTATCTTGCTCTCCAAGAGTTCCAGGCCATGCTTGGAAATATAATCTCTCTTGCTCTTTACCAAATGATCCCTTATAGACACGGCATTCTTTAACAAATTTAACAGGTCATCGGGCATCTTAGACAACAGGCCGTTCTCTTCCAGTATCTTTGTTATCGTTTTTCCAGTTATTGTTTTGACAGAAGGTATTCCGTATTGATCCCTCAGTATCCTGCCTATGTCTGCTGACTGCAAGTCGTCCTTTCTTAGTTTTACGACCAGCCTTTCCACCTCTTTATCCTTGTATTCGACCCACTTAGCCGGCACTGAAGGTTTCTTGCTTCCGGCCTTACCCTTTTTTCTCGAATGCATTCTAGCCATTTTGGACCTCTATAAATTGTGATACGATATAAATAACTATTCCTGCCATGACAAAAAAAGAGCCTATCACAGCTATCAATACAGTCCCTTGGATAAAACTCCCGATTCCGATGCCGATTGAGACGGCTATCGCGGATACGACTATGATGAAGAAACTGATGTTCTCCAAAACCTCTTTTGTGTTCTTTCCCCAGTTGGTTATGTTTAACTTTATTCCTTCTTGCTTGTGTTCTACCTTATGCTCTTCATGCTTGTGCTCTTCCTTGCTTTCTGCATGTTCCTTTCCTTGTTCCATTGTTATCTCAGTCATCTTTTGACGTACCTTCCTCTTTTTTCTATATCATTTAAGGTATACAAAACTTTATTAAAGTTATTGTTTGTTTGCTTGTAGCCTTTTACAAAACTTTCCCATAAAATATTTAAATATTTGAAATGGGTTGACTTGAAGGCTTCCCTCAAAACCGATAGGTCCACTGCCTGATTCTCTATTCTTTTAGAAAAGTCGCCTAGCCCAAAGTCTATGAAATATATCTTATCGTCCTTTAGAATCATGTTGCTAGTGGTCAGATCGCCATGGACTATGCCATGCTTGTGCAACAGGCCAACTGACCTGCCAATCATTTCTGTTGTTTTATCCCTGTTATCATCGTCAGTCTCGTTCAAAAATTCCTTTAGCCTTTTGCCGTCTATGAACTCCATTGTTATTTTAAATTCATTTTCATCGACAGAGAACATGTTCGGCGTCTCTACTCCTGCCCTTTTGGCCTCTGACAACAGCCTAGCCTCTTTCCTGATCCTCAACTTTCTTAACCTGTCGTCTATCTGTGCGAGCCTATAATTCTTTTTTACTCTTTCCTTGACCAGATGACTGTCATCAAGATAAATTATTGCTTCTGCCCCGCGCTTTATTATTTTCATAAAAATCTTTCTAATATAGTTTTAACTTCAAGTAGATTTTTGGCAGTAAAATCAGCTTCTTTAAAGTTTCCCAAGGCAATTACTTTCACATTTGCATTCTTTGCACATTGAACATCATAAATGCTGTCGCCAACATAAACTGCTTTGTCAGAATCTGTCTTTAGCTTATCTAGTGCTGTATTCAGAATCTCAGGGTCGGGCCTCGATTTCTTAACATCTTCGCCAACAACTATAACATCAAAGTATTTCTTCCAATCGAACATTTCCAATGTTTTGTAGGTCATTTCTCCAAAAGTGCCTGTGGCAAGTGCAAGTTTGGTTTTGCCTTTCAGGAATTGAAGTATCTCATCAGAATAGGGCATCCTTCTCGTTTGACTTACCTCTTCTATCAGAACCTGCTTTCTCTCCCTTATCATTTGCCTAATTTCTTCCTCCGAAGATTTAGGAGAAAACTTTCTAAAAATAACAAAATCAAATGTTCCAAAACCTGAGAGTATATCTTCTGGCTTTGGATAAATTTCCCTTTTATTTAATGGAATTAAATAAGAATCGACATGTATTTTATGGCTGTCGACTAATGTTCCATCTAAATCAAATATAACGGCTTTTATTTTCATAGAATCATTCAAACTTATTTTTCCTTAATGACAATATCAAGTTAAACATTTCTAGCACATCTTTATCTATTATGCCTTCTGCACCGTCTTCAAAAAAGGTTTCGAACAACTTGTTAAGATTTTTTTCCACTTTTTCATATTCTAGTGCCTGTAACACCATTTCAAACTTGTCTATCGACTGGACAAACTTTGATTCAGGAGTTTCCATTTTTTCATATTCTTCCCATATGTCCAAGTATTCTTTTCCTTCAGGGCCTAAAGAAGAAAGAAGTTCAGTCATTTCTTTTTCTTCCATCTCTTTTTTCTCTTTTTCAGGTTTGTGATAGTTCTTCCAGGTTATGATGTCTCCTATCTTGCACTCAGCAATATCATGTATTATTGCCATTTTCAATGCTTTGTTAAGATCAATGTTTCTATTCTTTCCTAGTATCAATGTCATCAAAGTTGTCATGAAGCTGTGATCTGCAACGCTTTCCACATCCTTTACTCCACTCACTATCCAACCACTTCTTTTCACTTTCTTGAGTTTCATCACTTCAGTAAAGAATTCTATGAGATTTTTTCTTTCCATAAAAATCACAGAGGAATTTCACAACAGAACTTATTTAACATTTCTTTAGAATAAAACTTTGGAAGAAGTTTGTTGTACCACAAGTCAAAAAACAATTTCTGGTCTGTTTTAGGCATAGGCCTTCCTTGCTTTGCTTTTTCTTTTATGTTTATTACCGCTCCCGGAAATTCCTTAATAATTAATATCTCAGCTCTTAATGGTAGATTTTTGTTCAGCTCTCTTAATCTATCAACAAATTCTTCGATTCTCTGTTCAGGATTTTCATAAACCAGTGCAGGCAGATAAGCATAGAAGTCTGTTTTCCAATCTAAAAACAATTTAGCAGTTTCGAATTGATTCTCATAGAATTTTGGTTCAACTCCTGTCAGCATTGAAAAATCTTCTTTGCAAACTCCCTTGAAACAGCCTACGACGCCAACATTCCTTTTATTTAAAATATTCTTCAAATCGCTTTCTGTTTTTTCTAGATATTTGCTCATAGAAAGGTTAGTATCAATCCACAAGTATGTTTTTAAGTCTCTTTTCTCAATCTCATTGAAAACATCTATTATTATTTCTGGTATTATCGTGGGCTCGCCACCAGTAATTCTTATTACATTCATCGGTTCTTTAGATTTGCTTTTGGCAGACAAGAAGAAATCTAATATCTCTTTTGGCGAGAAGAACTTGCCAAATGCCGGATTAGCCATGTTTATTTCAGGCGGAACATAGCAGAAATTACAGGCATATGTGCAGCCACTTACCTGAACCGCAAAAACCTTATTATAGTTTCTAGGATCACCAGTTCTTCCTTCAAGTTTTAATGCAGCAGAATATGGTGGGTTCTGAAATTCAAGTTTCTTAATCTCGTCTATCGGCCTTGACCAAAAATCCTTTACCAATCCCAAGAATTTAGCCGACCAAACATCCTTAAGGCTCGAATTAAACCATTCATTTTCAAACTCATTATCACCGCTTATATAATTCTTATATCTAAAGTACATGTCTAGAATCTTGTTAGGATCAGATTCCTGACCGCTTCCGCCTATTCTCGCGATTAGATATTTACCATTTTTCATCATTTTAGGCCTTACTAATTCAGCTCTTTTTTCTGGATCAAACATAAAAATCACTAGTGGGCGAGGAGAGATTCGAACTCTCGACCTTCCGGTTATCAGCCGGACGCTATTGGCAAAATTTCCGCCAGACTGAGCTACCCGCCCATGAGATAGAATATTATTCTAATGCTTTTAAATATTAAGACTACTGCTTCGGTTTCATCCTAGACAAGAAATAGGTTATCACTACAGAAATGATGGTGACTATAATCGCGACGTAATACTTGTAAATGACATTTCCCACTGATGGGAAAAACGTGTCTATCGTTGTTTTGATAGCGTCGTTCCAACTTAGGGCTGCTACCAAACCTAGAGCAGAAATTATAAGTGTTACAAAGTTTTCCCTAAAGGCTTTGGTGAACTTGGAAACCTCATTGTTCAGTATTATGTTCCTTTTTTGCATTTTCCAGTCTGCTGGCTTGGGTAAAACCTTGCTTTCTGCTGCTTTAGGAACCACTTTGACATCAGTCATAAAACCACCGGGATTATTTATTAGCAGAAGCTTGTTTTTAAAGATTGTTATCCTAAAAAATGTAGTTTTGTATATGGTGGACCGACTGGTATTTGAACCCAGGATTTACTACTTTAATAAGTTAACATAGTTTATTTAATTTAACTGTGAAATATCTTATTATGAAATTAAATTATGAGCTTTGCGAATTATATGGAATTCTAATTGGAGATGGTTGTTTAAGCAGATTTTATGTAAAATCAGAAAAACGATTTAGGACCAATCTATATATAAGTGGTGGCTTGGATGATCGCACATATTTTGAAAAAATAATAATACCAATCTTTAAAAACAATTTTAATTTCGAACCAAAAATAACAAAATATCCAAATTGTAATGCTATAAGAATAATTACAGGAAATAAAAAAGTTAGAGAATTTTTCGAGAACATAAACTTTCCTATAGGAAAAAAAGGCGAAATAAAGATTTCTAAAAAAATAACTAAACTTGGAAAAAAACATTTATATAGAGTCATTAGAGGTATTTTTGATACAGATGGTTGTTTTTATTCGCGCAAAGACGAAAATTACAAATATCCACATATTCTAATCACTTCATATAGTAATAGCTTACGTATTCAATTAAGAAATTTTTTAAGAAAAGAAGGTTTTCCAGCATATATCCATGGGGAAGATGTAATTTTCAGAGGTAAAGAAAATACTTTAAAATGGTTTAATCTAATAGGTTCTTCTCATCCTATAATACTAAAAAGATATAATAATTGGAAACATACAGGAGTTTTATTACCAAAATATATGGGCTGGTAGATCAATAGAAGATCGCCACTTTCGCAATAATAACGAAATAGGTGGAGGCTACGGGTGCAAATCCCGTCCAGTCCATAAAATTATTTTCTTCGTTCGACTATCGGCCCTTAGATATAAGAATACTGTTTAAGAAATAAATCTTATGATTATCGCTGCTATATCCGATTTGGACCCACTAGGAGTTGACTTGGAGCCTTTCTTGGACATGATAAAAAAGGCAAAGGAGCCAGACTTGTTCTTGTTGGGAGGGGACATTTACGAGTATAGGAGTCCGGAGATATACGGCCTAATACTGGACTTCTTGAAATTAAGGGAATGGAAGTGCCCTATCGTCGCTGTTTTTGGCAACAGGGAGTTTGACGAGGACAGGGACGAGATAAGAAAGGTTTGCAAAAAAAGAGTAATCTTTCTGGAAGAGGAGAGCGTTGAACTGAAAATAAAAGGCAAGAAGGTGGGCATTGTTGGAACAGAGGGCTCTTTGGACACACCGACTTGGTGGCAGTTCAGCCATATGCCAGAAATAAAGAAGGGCTATGACGAGGACAGGGAGAAGGTTAGAAAATTGCTAAAGGAGCTTAAGACTGATATAAGAATTTTGTTAATGCACTATGCGCCAACGCATAAAACATTGAAAGGCGAGGATTCGAGAATTTATGGAGCCTTGGGTTCTGAAAAATATGAGAAGGTTATAATCGAGACGAATCCTAGTTTTGTTGTCCATGGCCATGCCCACTATGGAATTCCCCTGGCTTTTGTGGGTCGCGTTCCCGTGTTTAACGTTTGTTTCAATATCGGCAGAAAAATAGTTGAGATAGATTCTGAGAAACTGCCTAAAACTGGTTTGGCTAGATTTACAAAGTAATATTTAAGAATGAGAGCTTTGAACATTTCAGCATAGTTCTCCCGAGGCTACCTTAACCAATTCTATATATTTAGCTGCTAGACATTGTCAAAAGACATAATAGCTAGATTATTCTAAGAATTGACATATGCAACTTCTTATTCGAAGCAATGATACCAGTTTTATTGACATCCCAAGAATTTGAGTTATAATTTTGAATCTTTCCACCAGCCTCGGTTACAATTAGGCTTCCCGCCGCATGATCTTCTGGTGTTGTGCCATTATCTATTAGACCGTCTATTCTGCCTCTTGCGATATTGCATAAGTTCAGCGCAGGAGAGAAACTAACAATAACTTTTCTTGAACTTAGCGAGAGCTTTTCGATAGTTTTCAATCCCTTTACAATATCTCTTTCATCAGATGAATAGGCTGAAGCCAAAATGGCATCCTCAATATCACTTCTATCAGAAACCTTTATCGGTTTACCGTTCAAAAATGCGCCTTTACCCCTTTCAGCAAAATACAGTTCATTTAAAATTGGGTTATAAACAACTCCCAAAATTATTTTACCTGCATGTGACAAAGCAATTGAAACTGAGAAGTATGGATCTCCAATTATGAAATTAGAAGTTCCGTCTAGAGGGTCTATATACCATGTATAGTCAGAAGATTTCTCATTTTTGCCAGACTCTTCAGCCGTAATGTTATGATTGGGAAAGGCCGAATTTATTATTTTTATAATCTCTTTTTCAGATTTGTAATCAGCATCAGAAACAATATCGTGTTTTGCTTTATTTTTAAAACATGATAAGCTTTTAAATTCTAATTTAAGAATTTTTCCAGCTTTTTTTGCAGCTTCAATTGCTACGCTCTTGTATGTCATATCATATTTTAGTAAATACTAATAAATATAACTTTCGAACTTCTTTCTGCGGGTTCTGCCAATTTTGGATATCTCGCCCGAGGCTAGAATTATAATGCTGTACGTATACTATAATCCTCTATTCTATCTTTTTCAGCAACACCATCTACAACTCTTTCAACCCATTCAATGTCTTCCTTTCTTCTTAAAGGAGCATAGCCTCTTGGAGTTTTCTGACCTTCAACCGTATACAGAACTCCACAACATCCTTCGCTTTTAACAACATCTATCCAATGTTCCCCTAATTGAACTTGGAATAATTCTGGATTTTTTCTTCTGATAAAAGTTCCTGCACTAGTAAGTTCTGCATTTCTAGGTTTTTTTACTTGTGGCATTTGATCACCTGATGTATAATATAAAAATAATCTTTTTAAGGCTTTGCAATCCAACTTTAACATTCTCCCGATGGTCAAACCATCCTATTTTAATTTTTATGGTTTTTTTAATGGCATTCTTGCATATTAGTTAAAGATTTATTAATGTTATGACAAAAGTTCTTTCATGGAAACTAGGTATAACCCAAAGGAAGTGGAGCCAAGGATACAGAAGTTTTGGGAAGAGAACAAGCTGTTCAAATTTGACAGGAATAGCAACAAGCCTTCCTTTTGCATCGACACGCCTCCGCCATTCACTTCAGGCGACCCTCACATGGGCAACTTCTTGTATTGGACCTGGATAGACGCCATATGCAGATACAAGAGAATGAGAGGCTTTAATGTTCTCTTGCCGCAAGGCTGGGACTGCCATGGTTTGCCGACTGAACTGCAGGTTGAAAAGAACTATAAGATTAGCAAGAATTTCAAAGAAAGGTTCCTAGAGCTGTGCAAGGAATGGACAGAGGAATGCATAGAGAAGATGAAAACAAAGTTAATCGCCATGGGTTATTCTTCTGATTGGGATTATGAGTATTCCACTGACAGCGGAGATTATTTGGCGTTTGTGCAAAAGACTCTTCTCAACTTATATTTCAAGAAACTTCTGAAAAGAGTGGAGCATCCTGTCATGTGGTGCACCAAATGCGGGACGAGTTTGGCAAAGGCAGAGGTTGGCTACAAGGAAAAGGAAGGCATTCTCTACGACATAAAGATTCCTGTTGGCAAAGAGCATATAACAATATCGACAACAAGGCCAGAATTTCTTCCTGCGTGCGTTGCGATCTTTGTCCATCCGGATGATAAGAGATATAAGAAATTTTTCAACAAGAATGCAAGACTGCCGATATTCGACAGGGAAGTTCCTATTCTCGAGAACAAGGAGGTTGACATGGAGTTTGGGACAGGAGTTGTTTACCTATGCACTTATGGCGACGAGTCAGACATCAAGTGGCAGAAGAAGTTCAACCTGCCTTGCATAAACATCATAACCGAGGACGGGAAATTGAACGAGAGTGCGGGAAAGTTCAGAGGAAAGAATCTGGAAGATGCCAGGGTTGAAATAGTTGAAGAACTGGGAACGATTGGTCTGTTAGAAGGCGAGAGAAAATTCAATCATAACGTTCTTTGCCACACAGAAAGAGGCAGCTGCCTGAACCCGATAGAATTCCTGATAAAGAAGCAGTGGGCCATAGACGCGATGAAGTTTTCTGATGACATGCTGGCGTTGTCAAAGGACGTCGAATGGTATCCTGACCATATGCAGAAAAGATTAGTGAACTGGGTAGAGTCAATGGATTGGGACTGGATAATTTCCAGGCAGAGGGTTTTCGGAACGCCAATACCTTTCTGGTACTGCGAGAATTGTGAAAAAATATTCTGTCCGAAAGAGGACGAACTGCCTGTCAATCCTTCCATTCAAAAATACATACCGCAGGAAAAGTGCGAGTGCGGAGGAAACATAATCGGAGAGACTGATATCTGCGACGGTTGGGTGGACTCTTCGATAACGCCGTTAATCATCTCAGGTTATTGGAAAAAGGACGATTTGCTGTTCAAAAAATTATATCCTATTGATGTCAGGCAGCAGGGCCATGACATAATAAGGACATGGGCCTATTATACGATGCTCAGGTGTTTTATAGAGACTTCCCAAAAGCCTTGGAAAAAAATACTGGTAAACAGCATGATTCTTGGTCCCGATGGAAGAGAGATGCACAAGAGCCTTGGAAATCTTGTTATGCCAGACGAGGTCATGTCCAAGAACGGGGCAGACGCCATAAGAGCTGGCATGGTAATGATGGGAGCGTACGGCAACGATGTTCCCTTTTCCTGGAAGGACATGGACTTCACCTTCCGATTCCTGACAAAATATTGGAACATCTTAAGGTTCTCGGAACCGCAGTTGCAGAAAATCGATAACACCGAGCTGACGGTCATCGACTCGTGGATGATTACAAAATTGCAGAAGGTAATAAAGAAGGTCACGAAAGACTTGGAAAAATTCCAGTTCGCGTCTGTCTTTGAGACATTGCATAATTTCATCTGGCATGACTTGGCTGACAACTATCTGGAAATGATAAAGTATCGCTTGTACGAGGATAGGATAAAGGAGCCTGCCCTGTATACGCTCTATAATGTCCTCTTGTCGGTAAACAAGATGCTCGCTCCTATAATGCCTCACATAACAGAGGAGCTGTGGCAGACCATTTTCAAGAAATTCGAGAAAGACTTGTCAGTTCACGTTTCCTCGTGGCCGACTGTTAACGAGAGAATGATAGACGAAGAGAACGAGAAGACAGGTGACGTCACAGTTGCGATAATATCGTTTGTTAGGCAGTATAAGAGCAAGAGAGGCCTTTCGCTAAATGCTCCCATAGAGAAACTGACAATAGAGTGCGACGCTGACACAAGCAAAAGCTTGGAAGAATTGTTTGATGACATCAAAGGAACCGTCAAGGTAAAGGAAATAGAGTTTGCAAAAGGCGAGTTTGTCCTAGAAGATTATGAAAAGATAAAATTGAGCGTGAAATTATAGGTTTAAATCCTTTTCTGTTTTAATCTTATTTAAGGTGCTGATATTATGAGTAATGAGACTGACTTTGAGCCGTCAGAATTAGAGAACTTTGAAATAAAACTCTGGCCACTTTCAAAACAAAGCAGGTATGTAGAAGTAAGAAATCCTGATTATTTTAATAATAATTCTCTTTCTCAATTAGATTATGTTCCTACAAAAATCATAGGTTACCAAAATGAGACTGAAGATTCATTAAGACAAATCCAAAAGCAAGCATATGATAAATTAAATGTTGCAAAGGAACCGATAATAAAACAAGTGAAAGAAGATCATGAAAAAGATAATATTTTCCAGGTTCTGGGTACTGTCATTTTTGGCGTTTATGGCTATTTATATCCTGCAATTGCTATCAAAAAACCTGAAATATCAATACCTGTTGAGGCTGCATTAGGAGCTGCTGTTCTTGTAGGTTCTGGTGCCATATACATTAAAAGAAGAAGAAATCTTAAAAGAGGTATAAAGGAATTTAATAATAATATAAGAAAGTTTGGAAGCATGCCCGTTCAAAAATTTGAGGTTGTGCCGAACGAAGAATCAGCAGATATTTTAAATGCTATAGAGAATAACGAACCCTTGAAAATCACCAAACCGATAAGTGGAGAAGATTACAATTCAATAGACAAGATGATTCAGGAAATAGGGAGTGTTGTTTCTCCGTTCCCAACAGAAATCTATCAGCAAAAATTAGCAACTTATCAAGCACCTCCCAAGAAGCCTTTGTTTAATTTTTCTTTCAGAAGGCTCAAAAGAACTTAAATTTATATATTCTCTTGACAAACTGAATAAAATGGAAGCTTCAAATTCCAAAGAATAGCTATTTTCTTTAGTGAGACCATGGTAGAGGAACATATCTATAAGCTAAGAAAACTCTTGGACGAGCTCGAGAAAATCAAGGGAAGGCACACAGAGTTGGTTAGTGTCTATATTCCTGCCGGGTTCAACATCCAAGAAATGGTCAACATGCTCAGGCAAGAGTACACATTAACAGAGAATGTAAAGAACAAGACTGTTAGGAACAACGTTCTAGGCGCCATAGACAAGGTATTGCAAGAGTTGAAGTTCTTCAATAAAACTCCTGAGAACGGTCTGGTTATTTTCGCAGGCAATGTTTCTGAAAAGGAGGGCGAGACAGACATAAAAGTATGGACAATCCAGCCGCCGGAACCATTGAAAGTTAAGAAATATTGGTGCGATCAGAAATTTGAACTGGAGCCTATGCATGACATAGTCGCTGAAAAAGAATTGTACGGCATTCTGGTCATGGACAACAAGGAAGCTGCCATAGGCCTGTTGAAGGGCAAGAAGCTAGAGGTCTTAAGAAAATTGGACTCGATAGTTCCTGGCAAATTTCGTAAAGGTGGTCAATGCGAGGTCCCTGAAACTTTAGTGCCGTTATCAGATGGAAACATTGTTAGAATCGGCGACATGAAAAATAATTCGATAATAAAGTCAGCAGATTTCAACACTTTCTCTATTTTGGATTCTCCTGTCCTAGATATTTACAAAAAAAAGAAATCAACAGTCTATAGAGTAATAACCAAATGCCCGAGGATGGAAGTGGAGACTTCAAAGGACCATTTCTTTTTCGTTTTTGAAAATAACGAATTAATCGAAAGGCCGGCTGGGGAGCTGAAGGTTGGAGATACTCTTTTAATGCCAGAGAAAATAGACGTAAAGGGCGAAGTTCAGACTCTCAATACGAACCATTTCCTCAGATTCAAGATAAGCGATGAAGGAAGAAATTTATTGATTCAAAGAAGAAAGGAGTTAGGCTTATCTCAAGAAAAAATAGCTAATAAATTAAATGTATTTCAGGCTGAGATTTCTGCCGTAGAGCTTGGTAAAAGAAATATAGACCTGAGCAGAAGGCAGTCAAATTTGATACAAAGGATGTGCAAAGAGCTTAGCATTGACTATAATGATTTTAGAAACAAGTTCATAGTCGTCAATGAAAAGATAACATTGCCTGAAATTCTGGATGAAGAATTAGCACAAGTAATAGGTTATTTTCTAGGGGATGGAAATTATGATAAAAATAGAATATGTTTTTCAGAGAGCGATAAAGACCTGGCTATGTACTATGAAAACAAATTAAAAAAATTATTTAACGTGAAATTACGCACCAGATACAGAAGCAGCAAGAAATACTATGAAATAAGAATTTGCAATAAGGTTTTGGAGAAATACTTCAGGAAAGAAATTGTAAAAGATAAGAACACGTTAAATGTGATGGTTCCTGAAAAAATACTAAAGTCTAAAAATAATGTAGTAGCATCTTTTTTGAAGGGGTTCTTTGATGCGGAAGGCTACGTTTCTAAAGGCCTTGTTGGGTTTGGTATAAACAACAAAATTTTGGCTAGGCAGATACAGCTTATGTTTTTACGTTTTGGTATAATAACAAGCTTAAGCGTTTACGATAATAAAAAGAATCCTTATTCTAAGAATTACAGGTATACCTTAAAAACATCTGAAAAAGAGTCTATTGAGAGATTCATCAAAAACATAGGATTTTCTTTGAGGAGGAAGGAAATAGCTCTGGAAAGATTGATAGCCTCAAAATCAAATACAAGCAGGGTTAGGCAGATACTGATAAACGGTAGAGTTGTTAGAAAAATCATAGAAAATCACGGATTGAATAAGCATGATTTCTATCAGGCTAGCGATTTCCTTTTAGGAAAAAAGAATATAAGCAAAGGCATTTTCGAGAGACGATTTTTAGACAAAATCAATGACGAGGAACTGTATTTAGAATTAAAGAATGTTTTGGACTGCCCCATTATACCTGTCAGAATAAAGAAAATCGAAAAATATGAGAAATCAACTCCAATGATAGACTTGGCAGTCAAACATGAAAGCTTCATATCCAATGGCATTTTAGTCCATAACTCTTCAGGCCGCTTTCAAAGGGTCAGGGAAGGCCTGATAAATGACTGGTGCAAAATAATCGCGGAAAATGTCAAGGAACTGTTTTCCAAATTCGAGCTAAAGGGCATAATAATAGGAGGCCCGGGACCTGCCAAGAATGATTTTTACGATGAGGATTATTTGCAGACTGAAATGAAGAAACGAGTTTTGGGAATTAAGAACGTCGGCTACACTGACGAGCAAGGCCTTGAGGAAGTGATTGAAAGGTCGCAGGACTTGTTGGCGGAGGCCGCTGTTTCAAAGGAAAAGGCCCTGGTTCAGAAATTCTTGGAAGAGCTCAGAAAGGAAAGCGGTACGGTAGTCTACGGAAAGGACAACGTGCTGAAGGCATTGGAAATGGGAGCTGTTGAAATCATTCTGATTTCAGAAGGCTTTGAAACAGAATTCTTCTCTGAAAAGGCAAAGGAGTATGGAACGCAAGTTGAGGTTATCTCTAGGGATACTAGGGAAGGAGAGCAACTGTTCCAGATTGGGGGCATAGCTGCCATACTGAGATGGAAAATATCCTAGTAAAAATTATTTTTCACTATGTTATATGAAAATAACCATGGGAACCAACTAGTTTAGATTCAAGTTTAAATGTTTAACTTTCCTATATTTTTTAGTGCTAAAATGGCTGAAGTTAATTGGTCTGTAACTGATAAAGAAAATTTAAAGTCCGTAATATCATTTTTTTATGAGTCTAAAGATTTGGCTATTTCTGATTTGAAAAAAGTATACGAAAAATTTGATTATGTACCTAAAGTTTCAGTTTCAGGTTTTAATGAAGATGGTTATCTAATAAAAGAGTGGTCTGAAAGGGTTGGAAGAATAAGAAAAAAAGAAAAAACGGTAAAATATCCAGAAAAAGGAATACGTATCGAAGAATATGAAGATGAAAATAAAAGTGGTTATTTATTGTCTATTAAAATTGTGAGTTCTAAAAACAATTTAGATGTTGAAAAACTCGCAATTGCAAAAACTTTGAAAAGTGTAATAAAATCAGAATTAACTGGAAAATCAGATGAAGAACAAAAACCAACTAGTTCTCATCCAACAACAGTAACCTAGCATAATAGAACCAAACTCTCCACTCCCAACTTTGCTTATATCAATATAACCAGTGGAAAAATATCGGTTTCAGGTACATAGATGAAAATAACACCATATAACACCCGGATAGTCTGACCTTGCAAAAATCAGGATGTTTTTGGCTGAAAATTGATAGAACTAACTTTTTGCGTTTGGTATATAAAAAGGAGATTTTTTTCTATGTCTTTCTTCTCGTAATCTTTGTTCGGCTATTCTACAATATGCATTAAAAATAGTTTTGTCTTCCAATAATTCATAGCTTAAATTAGTTCCAGCTTTAGCCGCCATTTCCCCTAGAAATATTTTATCTCTTTCTGTCAGTTCTCTCATATTTCTCAATTAATTATAAAGATTCTGAGAAATTTAAACCTTTATTGATGTTTCCATTCATTATATGAAAATAACCCTAACAACATCTATAAAGAATTGACCTAACAAAATAGAATATTATTTAAGTCAACTATACTAAACTTCTCTATGAACTGGCTCCAGTTCTTTAAGTCAAACAAGAAAAAAATTATAACAATTATTGGTTTGGCTATAGCATTTTTGCTTTGGATAGTTCCAATTTCTAGTCTTTCTGATTCAAGCCCTTCCTTTAGTTTTGAAAAATGCGAAATTTCTGGAGGAAGATTAGCTACTTGGAATGATCAGCAGTACTTTACTGACAATGAGCCTGACAAAATGTATTTGGATGAACTAAAGAGAAAGTTTCTGGCATTAGGATTCTCAGATCAATATTGGGACTCGCATTTTAGGTTAATATGGGCAAATTATAAGGAGAACTATGACAGAGATGAAATAAATGCTGTGTTTTACTATAAGACCGATAGTTGGATAGATGACTTGTATACAAATTGGGGCGATGTCAAACCGTTCTGTGACGGAAGTTTTAGCAAGTGTTCACTATGTAGGAGATATATGACAGAAATACATGGATGGATAAATTTAGGGCAGAATAGCCAAGGAGTAGAAATAGATTATAGGCAACATGGAAACAAGACTATGGTTTATTCTCTAGGAAGTGTAATTTGGCACGGAGATGCTATGATTAACCCAAATACAACCGTTTTGATACCAGAAAACAATCGTATTTTGAGTGCTTGGGAAGCAGGTTTATTGGCAAAACAATGCGTACCGTTTTCTATGAATCTATATAACGTGGATATGACTCAAGTGCAACCAATATACTCAGTTAGCGGAGAAGATTTATCGACTTTATTCGATGGTATGGTTCACATGTATGCACAAGTAAACCTTTTAACAGGAAAGGTCACATGCCAACAATCAGCGTCGATAGTTTACTAATTATATCGATGTTTATACCGGTTATATGAAAATATCTAGGTGTTGAAGTAATTTCCTAAGCAAAATATATGGTAACATTTCTGAATGTTTCCGATAAACTATATATGTTAAATGACAAATTTGAGGAATTTCTTTGGATTTTGGTTTAATAGTAGGGTTTAAATCTTTTTGCTATCATATTAATTTTCATGAAGAAAATAAATTCTAATTTAATTAATCAAATAGAACCTAATTCAATCAGAAGTATTATGGATGAAACAGAAAGAGGAGATTTAGCAGATAAAACATCAAAGATATTTTATCCTTATAAACTATCCCAAGCACTAGAACCTTATAGAAGTCAATTTATTCTTGGAAGTCATTTTCAAGGATATAAAGGAACTCCAGAGTATCATGAAGTTCTTGGACAAAAAATACGTTATTATAAATGGCTACCTACATTCCTTTTAGGAAAAATATCTGAGGCAAAACCATTAATCCTTGCTGAAAAAAATAGACGAGAAGTTTTAAGTGTTAATACCAACAAAAAATTTGCTGAATATTCAATAGATGTTGGCGTCGCTGTTAATAATAGCAATATGCCTTTATTTGGATTGATGTCTTATTGGGTTGGTTCCGATGAGGAAATATTAGCTTTCAAAAGAGCACTATGGCCACAAATTAGAGACAGACCAATTGACAATATGCTAAGGTCATTAACTCGTAAAAAAATTAAAGATAAACAAATGAGTAAAAATTATTTAGAAGGTCTAGAATTAAAAATAAGAAGATGCAGAAGAAGTGATGAGGCGAGAGCATACGCAAGTCAAGTTAAAGCTATAATACCTAAACATGGGTCAACAGAAAGTTTCGTGTATCCTGTAGAAGAAGAAAGTGTAAAGACTATCTTAGTTTAATTTCAGTTCATTTCTCATTCTATTCCCTTCAAAATTTTTATTCTCCTTTGATTTCCAATGAACTTTTCACTAAAAATCATTAATTATCAAAAATCATATATAGGGAACTGGAAACATATGAAAATAATCCGGTGAAACAGGTTTATTAGTAGATTCTTAACAGCAAGCTTATCTGATTCCCACTCATGCTGGCCCTGCTCATTTCTATGGTTTTGCCACTCTGGCCTGTTACTTGTACATTACCAACCTGCTCAAATTGAAAGCTTATGTTCGTGTAATTCCATTTTAAGCTTAATATGCTGTTCCTGCCGGAAATATCGCACATCTGCCAGATATTATTGTCAGGGTCTATGATAACCCAAGGAGATTTGTCGCAAATCCTGTATCGGCTTGTTATTCTATAAGATATTTCATTGGTGCTTCCAGCGATGTCGCCCCTTTCAAGAGGGAATACGCACTTGTTGGACAAGCCTGTTCTGGCAGTCTCAAATATCTTATTGTTGCACTCTGCAAATTCTTGTTTAACGGCATTTATCTCGTTCACCTCAAAAAAGCCTGTGGTGTTCATTACAGTCCAACCAACCAGAATTGAGGTTAATGACACAACAACAATCATTGTCAACATGAAGGTTATAGCAACGCCTTTCATAATAATATATACACGTGTTATAAATTATAGCATTTCGACATAATCCGAGGCATGCTTTAAAGAAACAGCCAGTCCCGACTCAACCGTAACCAAAACAGTTATCTTGCCCTTCTCTTTGGCCTTCTGTATCAGGGGCAAGAAGTCCGCATCCCTTGACGCCAGGGCTATAACTTCTATGTCAGGGTTGTTTATCGCTTCCATGGCGTGAACAGCTATTGACACGTCCACGTCCGTTTTCTGCTCAGGGTCTCCCAAGGCTATGACAGTTTCGAATCCTTCATTGGCGACAGCCTCTATTAGCTTCTCTGACGCGAATTGATTTAGAAACACCTTGCCAATAACAATTCTTCCGTACTTTTCCACTCTTCTTTTCATGTCCTTTAGGTTTATGTTAAACTCCTTTCTAATCATGTTTGGCCCGTCCACAAAAAAGGCTAGCTTGGGCTTTTCGCCAAAGCTTTTCTTTATTTTCTCCAAACTGTTTTTGAAGCCTTCTAAGACCATTTCATCACTCTTTATAGTTATTGATAATCTTATTTAAAATTAAGAAGGGACATAACAGCGTTATATTCTTTATATTTTTATTGATTTTTTGAATATGTTTCCACTTCAGGACGAGCTACTGTTTTTTCAGGTTCTATGGTTTGCTGTGGTGCTTTGGCCGGCTTTATGCCAGTAATTTTAAAATCTTCTAATAACTCTTCTAAATCCTTTCTCAGCTTAACCAGGCTTCTTATTTCAAACATGCTTATTATAACGTAAAACAACATTATAATGTTCAAAATGAGCAAAAACTCTAAAACTGGAATATCCACGCCAAATACAATAGCCATTAAATCATCTTCTTAACTCTTTAAATATTAAAATCGAACCTATTAAAATAATTATCAGTACAACAATTAAAATTAATAAACCGTAATTGATTTCAGGTTTGCCTTCTACCACAAGCGTTCTCATATCCTCGTCCAATACATTTAGTCCAGACATAGTTTTTGCCTTAAATGTATATTCTCCTGGGTTAAGTGATATATTGACCTTATAATCTATTCTGCCATCTAATGTGTCAAGATAAACTGTTTGCATTTTATCCTTTACAACTTCTAGTTCGGTTGTTGATTTATTCTCAAAATCCTTTATATGAATTTCATAATTTTGATCTCCCATTGGAGTTACGTACAAGAACAAAGGTTTGTATGCCAAATATATGGTTTTATTGGCTGTTGCGTATGGAGTTGTAGCTACCAGGTTATAATTGCCCTCAGTTTCTGGGGTATAGACTATGAAATTTAATGTTTTAGTTTCACCACTTTGAAGGAAAACATCTTGTTTTTCTACTAACAATTCTACAGTTGTTGTTATCTGTTTCGTACTCGTTAGCGTAACAATCACTGATATTGGTTCTCCTGCTTCTGCTTCATCAGGAGCAATCATTTCCATTTTTAGAAAATCAGACTCTTTTAATTCTGGCTCTGGAGGTATATAAAGTTTGGGTTGAGTAATAGTTTTGTTTCCAACTTTGGTAGTATTGGCTGTACCTCCACCACCACCTCCTCCGCCGCCTCCACCTCCACTTGTGCAACTTTGTGACTCAGAAGGCTTGCTTATAGTAGTCCCACAATTGTTCAGATCTGTACAATCTTGTGTCTGAGTTCCACCAATGCAAGCAGACCAAGCTGTGCAAGACCAACTTTCTGTGCAGGTTTCATTTCCGTATTCAATTGTTATTTCCACAGGCGCAGAATAGGCTATGATGGGAATTAAAAGAAAAATAATAATCAAAGCCAATATTTTCAACATGTCATTATTGATATTTACTTCCATTTAAGTTTTACTTAATTTCTATATGCATCAAAAGAATTAAGAACTTATTGTCAGAGGATGAGGATAGGTATAAGGTGTATAGCTTGGTTTCTGATAAAGGAAATAATCTGTATTTTCTACCCTGTTGCCGGGCGATATCAATGTTTGCGTATTGCTAAGTGTATTATTCCAAATCCACAAGTCATGCGGCCAGTATTTTGAATCAGAACCTTCGTCTGAAAGCACAAGGAAGTGAGTATAGTTCTGAACTGTATTATTGAAGACGGCCCCACCGCCACCACGATAAAACATACCCTCACTAACATTGCCTGTGTTCCAAAGATATGCCAGAGTCGGATTTTTAATAACGTTATTATAAATCTCTACAGCACGAGTCCCCACACCTTCATTTCCATAACCTCCACCATGAGCGTCAAGGGTTCCAAATCCAGAATCGATTTCGATCGTATTATATCGGAAAACATAGTGCGCACCATTATTGCTAGCAACATCATGTCTCCAGCGACTAAAGTAGGTGTCTTCTATGTAGACTGCAGACCTTCCGTAATCATATTTACCCAATATTTGATCAATATCATCTGTCCAATCAGCTGCTTTTCCACTGCCATAAACTCCGATTCCATAGCCGAGAACATTAGGGCCAGAGGCTATTCCTCCAGGACCGCATGGATTGCCATTAGTGTTTATGAAATCACAGCGGTCTATCACACCGCGAGTTATAATAGATTGAGTATCCCAATCAATAACATCAACACCTCCACCGCCTGTGTCTTTGAAAATACAATTATCTACTCGAAAGTCTGTCACTTCATTTATTGCTATACCTCTAGTTCTTGCATCATCATTAGGGTAGATTTCCCTGAATCCGATAAAAGAAATGCCTGATATGCGTACAGATTTTCCATTGTTGTTCTTACCATCAACATAGAAAAAATAACCTGAAGGCCATTCTGTATAAGTTGGTCTTGTTGTGTGACGGAGAATGGTTACGCCTTTCCCTGCCCCTATAACATTTACTCCTCCAGGTATCTTTACCGCACCGCTTTCTGTAGGGGTGAAAACAAAATCACCCGCAGGTATATAGACTGTACCGCCACCAGCAGCGTCAACTTGATTTACAGCAGCTTGTATATCAGCAACAGAACCGCTAGCTGCAGTTATGAAAAAGTCAGGAGCGACCATAAAATACAGATTAGGAGATTGATAGAACCAAGAGTTGCTTCTCAGATTTGACTGTGAAAAGGCTTTGGTTAATGCGTTGTTGTTCTTTTTTACATTCGAAACACTTCTTGTACCGTATATTTGTACGGTCTGCGAATTGTTAATGTCTAGAATTATTGACACTTTACCTGACAGGTTACTTGTTATTGACTTTATGATATTGGAGATGTCGTTAGTTATGTCTATTGAATACAGTTTAATCGAGTAGTCAGGAATGAAAAAATTGGTTAAATTGAACTGGATGTCATAAGTTCCTGGTGACAAAGATAGAATATAATTTCCATTTGAATCAGTTGTAGTTGAATTAATTATATTGTTCGTTCCATTTTGATAGACTATGATTTTTGATTGTACAGGTTGGTTGTTTTTGTCTTTAAGTGTACCTGATATTTTGTTTACAATCGAGCTTGTTGTATACAAAGCTGTGATTGTCGCGTTTGAGTTCAGATTTATTGTTCTTGTGGGATTTGTTGAGCTATCTTCCCATTGGGCGAAGTTGTATGTGGTTAATGTGAATGGTGTTGTTGGAACATAGACTGAAGGGTTGTTACCCATCGCACCTTCCACTGTTGGAAATAATTGTTTAAAGGCTGTGCCGTAACTTTCGGTAATGAATTGATCATATCCATAGATATCTCCGCCGACTTTTTGTACAGGTAGTCCGCTTACACCTATTATTCCAGTTGTGTCTCCCTTTATGGCTATGAAATAAATTCCTGCCGGTAATGTCGCACTCGGAACATTAATTAGTTTCCAAGAATTTGCGTTGCATGATGTTGGGTTACTTTGTGTTTGAAGCATATACGGATGATAATTAGTTCCCACCCAACCGTTAATATTGTACGTCGTGGCATTATAAATTGCTAGTTTCACGTTTCCTGTAGCTGTGCAATAAAAGTACAGAGAACTTATGCTAGCTGAAGAAGTTAGGTTGTATGGGCCACCTGCATAAGTATAGACATTATATCCTTCTGAACCACCAGTGTGATCAGAATCTCCAAACAAAACATTATGGTTTTCATTCGATACTTGGGAAGGAGCATTCACAACCGTCGTTCCATTAAACGTATACCAAACGTCAGGAGTGTAATGTTGAACTCCATTGTAAGACAGTTGAACCCCGGTTATGGGTGAGGAATTAAAATTTATAGTATACAGTGGCACACTATTTATTCCAACTTGATTTATCCAATAGTTCCATTGGTTCCAATCGTCCGGATTCGTGCCCATATATTCATACAACCAAAGACTAAAGCCTGCAAGCTGTGGATGACCGTAAGTTGAAAGGTATTTTTCTACTTGACCCAACTGCCAAGCTAAAGGATATGCGTTACCATAATAGTTCATTATTCCTAGAATCACAGGCGAGGCTGGCGGCGTGTTATGGCCGTTAAATTCTCCAAACTCCTCTTGCCAATAATATGGAGCTTGCGGGTCCTCAAGAGTTGATCGTGAAGAATAAAACATCGAGACTATGTAATCTACGTTCAGGTATTGATTAGTATTTTGTTCCCAGTCGAAACCTACATCCGGCATATTTAATTTGCCTAGTCCATGCAAAATTGGCGTTAGATTGTTCCAATAGTCAATCTGATCTTGATGAGTTCCGATAAGAGGAGGTTCAATATCATCGTTGTATCCGTCGAAGCCCTTGTTCATGCAAGCAATTATTGAATTGTATATGTTTTGCCTGTTCGATACTCTAATGTCCATCGGAGCATTGTAGGCTTCAGCCCAAGCTATCGCCTTTACGTTGACGGAATGCAACGCATTAATTACATTTGTAAAAAAGGCGTCACTATGCTGATAATTAATATTGTTAGTAGAATTGTTCCAGTATCCAACAAAGACAAATGCGTATTTTATGCTTCCGTTTCCTAGATCATTTAAGACCTTCGTAAGATTGGTGGAGAGAATATTTTTGTTCATTGCAGGCCAACCCTCATCTTGTATCCAAACAGCGTTTTCAGAATAAACAATATCAGCTTTTACTTGTTTTATAAACAATAGAATAAGAACCAATGTAAAAATCAATAGTTTTTTCATAATAGATTATTGTAGTGGCAATTTAAAGAATTTTATGGCATTTTCTCCGCATTTATTCCAAACTTCCTCGAAATTTAATTTCTTTATTTCAGCAATCCTTTCAGCAACCAGTTTAATGGAAGTAGGGTCATTTCTTTCATCTATTCCTTCTAAAAGTTTTTTAGGAGCAAGCCATGGTGCATCTGTTTCTAGCATTAGTCTTTCTAAAGAACAGTCTCTAGCTATCTTCTTATGACTCTTGCTCTTTAGAATTATAGTGTTGATGGAAATGAACCAGTCGTTGTCAACTATGCGCTTTGTAAGATGGTGGTCTCCAAACATATGCATATCAACTTCCTTTGCATCTTCCTCCTCCAATATTCTCAATGTTTCTTCGTAAGCATCTCTAGAATGAATTACTAAAGGTTTTTTCAATTCTTTTGATAAATCAATTAGACGAATAAACAATTCTTTTTGTTTTTGTTGCCATTCAGGTTCCTTAATCCAAAAAAAATCAAGTCCTATTTCACCTATAGCTACAATTCTGTCTTTATTTTGTTTGATTTTTTCTATAAATTCATCAATTTCCTTTTCAGGAACTTCTTTTATGTATTCGGGATGAATACCACAGGTTGCAAAAACAAAGTTCTTGTATTTTTCAACCATCTGCATTGTTAGGTCAAAGTCTCTTGGATGGGCACAAGAAGTTATAACAGCTTTCAATTCTTTCCTGCACTTTTCTATAATCTCATCTCTATCTTTGTCATAATCCTTCTGTTCCAAGTGACAATGGACATCTATCATAAAAAAATATATGAAAAACTATTATAAGAATTCCATACGTTATATGAAAATAACCTAATATAACATATCAAAATGAAATTTAAGTATTAAGAAAATAAAATCAGTTTATGAAAATTATCTTGGATACCAATTTTTTGGTAGATTGCATAAGGTTTAAGATCGATATAAAAACAGAACTGGCAGGAAATGAATTGTTTGTTTTAGACTCTATAATCTTTGAAATTGAAAAAATAATAGAGAGAGGAACAAAGGAGTCAACTCTTGCTAAAATAGCCTTGGACTTTATCAATAAAAATAATTTTAAGATATTAGAAGCAGAAGAAAATAATGTGGACGAATCTTTAATTTCATACTCGAAGCAAGGATACGCAATAGCCACGCATGACAGGGCATTGAAAACAAAGTTAAAGAAGGCGGGCGCAAAGATTATATATATTAGGCAGAAAAAATATTTGGTAACGGATTGATATGTTATTGCTTATACCATTCATGGCAGGCTTGATATCAATAATGGCTGCTCTTTATTTTTACTTTTACGTCAGCAAGCAGAAAATCGGAACTCCGAGAATGGAGGAGATATCCGACCTGATAAGAAGGGGCGCAAAGACTTATCTGAAAATAGAGTACAGGACTCTTGCAGTCTTTGTCATAATAATATCGTTGGCTCTTTATTTCTTCATAGGCTTTAACGTTTCTCTTGCTTACATCTTTGGCTCTTTTTGCTCTGCGCTGGCGGGCTTTTTGGGAATGGACATCGCGTTAAAGGCGAATGTCAGGACGGCTAACGCTGCCAAGAGAGGCTTGAACAAGGCCTTCTCCGTCGGATTCTATGGCGGAGCTGTCACTGGTTTGGCAGTTGTCGGTCTGGCTTTAATGGGAATAAGCGTCGTCTATTATTTCTTTCCCGATCCTAAAATCGTTTTGGGATTCAGCTTTGGCGCAAGCTCGTTGGCTCTGTTTGCCAAAGCAGGCGGTGGCATTTTTACGAAGACAGCCGACATAGGGGCTGACATCGTAGGTAAGATTGAGATGAACATTCCTGAGGACGACCCGAGAAACCCTGCTGTCATCGCTGACAATGTAGGGGACAATGTTGGCGATGTGGCCGGAATGGGAGCCGACTTGTTTGACTCTTATGTTGCTAGCATAGTTGCCGCAATGATTTTGGGATCGGTTGCGCTGAAAGAGACGGGCATATTCATTCCGCTGATAATTTCAGCAGCTGGAATTCTTGCCTCTATAATAGGAATTTATTTTGTCAGGGCGAACAAGAATCCTTCCAAGTCCCTTAACAATGGCACGTACATAACCTGTGTTATTTTTGCGCTATTCTCCTTCATAGTCGTCTACTTTTTGAACATCGATATTGGAATTTTTTATGCCATAGTTTCTGGGTTGATAGCGGGAATTATAATTGGCCTGACTTCTGATTATTACACCTCTGCGGACAAGCCGCCGACCCTGAGAACTGCTGAGGTATCCAAGGCCGGGGCAGCCATAAACATACTGACAGGCTTTTCCTATGGCTCCATAAGCGTTGTGCCGCCTCTGCTCGGAATAGCGGCAGCGACCTTGGTTTCATTTTATTTTGCTGGCCTGTTTGGTATAGCGATGTCTGCTGTCGGCATGCTCGCCATAGTGGGAATGATCATTTCCGCTGATGCCTACGGCCCTATAGTTGACAACGCAAAGGGGATTGCCGAGCAATCTAGGCTTGGTAAAAGAGTCATAGGCATTACTGACAAGCTTGACGAGGCTGGCAACACCGCCAAGGCAATAACAAAGGGATTCGCGATCGGCGCCGCTGGTTTGACTGTCATAGCTTTGCTTGCTGCGTATGCGGAGATAGTTGGAATTAAAACAGTTGACTTGCTGAGTCCCTTGGTTCTGTCAGGCGCATTGATCGGGATTGCGATGCCTCCTCTCTTTTCTGCGTTGACAATCTTAGGTGTTGGTAAAAATGCATTCAGAATGATTAACGAGATTAGGAGGCAGTTCAAGGAAATACCGGGGCTGATTAAGGGAAAGGCAAAGCCCGATTACGACAAGTGCATTGACATTGCCACAAAAGGAGCCCTAAAAGAATTGGTGCTTCCGGGTGTTCTGGCAATCATAGTTCCCTTGTTGGTCGGGTTCACACTGGGCAAGAATGCCCTTGGCGGATTCTTGGCAGGAAGCATTTTATCAGGTTTGACATTTGCTTTGCTGATGGCCAATGCCGGCGGTCTCTGGGACAATGCTAAAAAATACATAGAGGAAGGCAATTTAGGCGGCAAGGGTTCAGAGGCTCACAAGGCTGCTGTTGTTGGCGACATGGTTGGAGATCCGTTCAAGGACACGGCAGGCCCTTCTATCAACACGTTGCTCACAGTCATGTCTCTTGTATCCTCGATGTTCGCTTCGTTGATAGCTGCATACGCTTTGATTCATTAAAACATGCGCTGGTTCTAACATGCCCTCCGCACAAAGATTTATATTTTTGATTCCTTGTAAATAATTATATTATGGAACATATTGAAATCGGAAGAAGACTTAAGAATGGCAATTTGAAGGGAGAAGAAGGAGAACCAATATTAG
>Ga0315294_10000672_pt1 | contig 37056 bp, 30 predicted proteins | sample YL17G13_40_MG_FD_203626 | JGI IMG/M metagenome (GOLD analysis project Ga0315294, IMG submission 203626) | Sediment microbial communities from Yellowstone Lake, YNP, Wyoming, USA - YL17G13_40 | ecosystem: Environmental > Aquatic > Freshwater > Lake > Sediment | place: USA: Wyoming | collected...
CGGCAATCGCTGCAAGATCCAGAACAACATCAGCATCTACGACGAGGTCGAACTCGAAGACGACGTGTTCTGCGGCCCGAGCATGGTCTTCACGAACGTTTTTAACCCGCGGGCCTTCATCAGCCGCAAGCACGAGTACCGCAAGACCCTCGTCCGCCGCGGCGCGACCATCGGCGCGAACGCCACGATCGTCTGCGGCCACACGATCGGCCGCTATGCCTTCATCGGCGCCGGCGCGGTCGTCAATTCGGACGTGCCCGACTTCGCCATGATGGTCGGCGTCCCAGCCCGGCAGAAGGGCTGGATGTGCAAGTGTGCCGCGAAACTGAACTTCGTCGGCGGCAAGGCCAAGTGCGAGGTCTGCGGCGAGCAGTATGTGCTGGAGAACGGCGTCGTCCGCGAGGCCTGATTGCGTCATGACCCTGGAGAAGGAGATTCCATGGCAGTTCCTATGCTTGACCTGGTGGCCCAGTATCGGAAGATCCGCGAGGAAGTCCGTGCTGCCATCGACGGCGTCCTGGATTCGCAGGTCTGCATCGGCGGCCCGAAGGTCGCCGAATGCGAGAAGGCCGTGGCCGCGTACTGCGATTGCAAGTTCGGCATCGGCGCCTCCAGCGGCACCGATGCCATCCTGAACGCCCTGATGAGCCTGGGCATCAAGGCGGGCGACGAGGTCATAACGACCCCGTTCACGTTCTTCGCCACGGCCGGCTGCATCTCGCGGACGGGCGCGCGGCCGGTGTTCGTCGACATCGATCCGAAGACCTACAACATCGATCCGGAGCAGATCGCCCGGAAGGTCTCGAAGAGGACCAAGGCGATTATTCCGGTCCACCTCTTCGGCCAGGTGGCCGACATGGACCCCCTCCTGGAAATCGCGCGCTCGCACAAGCTGGCGGTGGTCGAGGACGCCGCCCAGGCCATCGGCGCCACCTACAAGGGGCACAAGGCCGGCTCGATGGGCACGTGCGGGTGCTTTTCGTTCTTTCCATCGAAGAACCTCGGCGGCGTCGGCGACGGCGGCATGATCGTGACCAACGACCCCGCCTTGGCCGAGATGTGCGGCATCATGCGCAATCACGGCTCTAAGCCGAAGTATTACCATAAATTAATCGGAGGCAACTTCCGCCTGGACCCGATCCAGGCCGTCGTGATCTCGGTGAAACTGAAGTACCTCGAGGAATGGCACGCGGCCCGCCAGGCCAACGCCGCCTGGTACGACGGGAAGTTCGCCGGGTGCGACAAGATCGTCACGCCATACGTGGAGCCCCACAACCGGATGATCTACAACCAGTACGTCCTCCGCATCCGGTCCGACAAGGGCGCCTCCCGCGACCAGGTCGAGGCTCACCTGAACCAGAAGAAGATCGGCAACGCGATCTACTATCCGGTGTCCCTGCACCTCCAGCAGTGCTTCGCCGACTTGGGCTACAAGGAAGGCGACCTGCCGCACGCCGAGCAGGCGGCCAAGGAAGTGTTGGCCATTCCGGTCTATCCGGAACTGACCGAGACCCAGAAGGACATGGTGGCCACGGCCGTGCTGGAGGCGGTCGGGGGCTGACGCCGCAGGGGTTCTATCGGGCGAGCGGCGAGACGGGGACTCGGGCGGCGTGCAGAAAGAGGCGTACTGGTTTGGCGTGCCGTGCGTGACGCTGCGCGATGAGACGGAGTGGGTCGAACTCGTCGAGGCGGGGTGCAACCGCGTGGTCGGGACGGACCCGGAAGCGATTTTCGGTGCCGTCGGGGCGTTCGAGGCGGCGGGGTCAGCGCTTCCGGCCAATCGGCCGACGGACCTCTACGGCGACGGCCGCGCTGCGGGGCGAATTACGGAACTTCTCGCCTCCGGCGCGGAACGGGCCAGCGGTTGGCGGATTTTTCATTCCACGAAGCGGGTCGCCTCATCGGCAGCGGGGCGAGTTCAGGCGAGTCAGGGCTGGAATCGCAATAAACCATGGCCAAGGTGGAAATCAGCAAACGGCTGCTTCTGGTCAACGCCGCCAGTTCCGTTGCGGTGCGGGTCGTTAATATCTCGGTGCTGGTGTGGTTGCAGCAGTATCTTCTGAAACGGATCAGTCCGGAGGAATACGCGCTGTATCCGGTGCTCGGGGCGGCGATCGTCTTTTTGCCGCTTTTGACGGGTGTGTTGACGTCGGGACTCGGCCGGTACATCGTGGAGGCCTACGCGAAGGGTGATGAGCGCGGCGTCACGCAGATCGTTTCGACGATGTTTCCCCTTATTTTCGCGGCGGGTCTGGTGGTTCTCGGCGGGGGGTGGGTGTTCGCGTGGTACGTGGACCACGTGCTGACCATTGCGCCGGGGCGGTTGTGGGAAGCCCGGATCATGATGGCCTTGATGGTTTTCGTTCTTTCCTTTAACGTGATTTTGTCGCCGTTCAGCGTGGGGTTTTACGTGCGGCAGAAGTTTGTGTTGTCGAACGCGCTCGAGGTCGGGCGGGAACTGCTTCGCATCGGCCTGTTGTTTGTGCTCCTATTGGGGGTGAGCACGCGCGTCCTGTGGGTGGTGGTGGCTTCGGTGACGGCGCAGACGGCCTGGCTTCTCGTGAGCCGAACGATTTCCTGCCGCCTGGTGCCGGCGCTACGGTTTCGATGGGACGAAATCCGGTGGGGGATGGCCAAGAAACTGACCTCGTTTGGCGGGTGGACCGTGGTAGGGGAACTGGCGGACATGATTCGCAACGCCTCCGACCCGCTAATTCTGAACAAACTCGCGACGCCAGTGGACGTCACGTGCTTCTACGTGGGGTCCTTGCCGTATGGCCAGGTTCGGCAGGCACCGATGTTGTTGCTGACGCCGCTTCTCCCCCAACTGACCACCATGCACATCACCGGAAAGAATGAGCAAGTGCAAAACACGTACCTTCGCGGCGGGCGTTACGCGCTGTGGCTGACACTGTTCATGGCGGTGCCTCTCATGGTTTACGCCCGTGAACTGATCAAACTGTATGTCGGGGAAACCTATGAGGCGGCCGCGATGGTCATGATTCTTTTGCTGGCCTCCTGCCCGATCGTTTACGGGCACATTCTAGTGTCGGGGCTAGCCTATGCCAAGGACGAGATGCGCCCTTGGTGTCTGAGACTGCTTTTTATTCAGTTGATAAACTTGGGCTTGACGATGTATTTCGTTGGTATCCGCCATATGGGCGCCGTGGGGTCGGCCCTGGGGACGTTTTTGACCACGGTGTTTCTATGGCCGGTTCTAAGTTGGCCCCTGGGCCTCAGGCTTGCGGGCCTTAGTTGGGGCCAGTGGTTTCGCAGAACGGCATGGCCGGGTCTTATCCCCGCCTCGGCAGGCGCGGTGGTCTGGCTTATCCTTAAGGCGGCGATCCAGCCCGCATCGTGGCTCGCGCTCGGGATCTGTGCCGCCGCCGGCATGGCGGTGTATGCGATTGTCTTGTGGCTGTACTGCCTACAGCCCGAGGATCGCAGTGACCTGAAGAGGGCGGCGGAAACTACCCGGTCATCCATCTCGTGGGTTCTGCAGCGGGGCTGGAAGGAAGCGGAGTCGAGCGAACCAGAGTAGGGGCTGAGGCGATCAGAAGATTGGGCTTTCTCGAAGGGAGGCGTCAATGCCGGGTATTCTCGCCATTGTCGGTGCAGAGCCGGGCGCCAGCTCCCCTGATGTTGCGCATCAATCAATACGGCCCATGACGATTCGCAGCCTTGCGGGAGAGGGTTATTTTGTCCAGCAGTTTGTCAACCCGAAGTTTCCCGAGGACAAACTGCTGTACGAGGACCCGGACGTCCTCCTGGCCTTGGACGGCGTTATTCTGAACCTGGAGGACCTTCGTCGCACCCACCGTTGTGGCACGAAAGCGGAAACCATCAAGAAGATGTACCAGGAGGGGGATGACCGGTTCTTCAAGTCGTTCCGGGGGGAATTCAGCGGTCTCCTCTATGACAAGGCACGCCGCAAGTGGCTCTTTTTTACAAACCATACCGGCTCCAAGTCGCTCTTCTTCTACCACGACGCCGGCCTGTTCCTATGCGCGTCCGAACTGAAGGTGGTCACGCAACTGCTTAAGAAGTGGAGGAGGCGACGTTCCCTAGACACAGTCGGGGCCTACCTGCTTCTGACCTACGGATACATGCTGGAGGACTACACCCTTGTCGAGGAGGTGAAGAAGTTGAAGGCCGGCCATTACCTCGAGGTTGGCGCGGCGGGCGTTCAGGTGAGATGTTACCATCGGTTTGAGAACGACCCGCCGTGGTCCTATTCCAAGGGGGCGATCATCGACACCCTGGAGGGACTTTTCCGGGAGGCCGTCCGGCTGGAATACCAGAAGGATGCGGAGTACGGCTACCGGCATGTGGCCACCCTGAGCGGAGGCCTCGACTCTCGCATGGCCGTGATGGTGGCCAAGGAACTGGGTTATGACGATATCCTCAACGTGACGTTTGCGCAGAGTTGTTGTGTCGACGCGACGATCGCGCAGCAAATCGCCGCCGACCTTCATAACGAGTTTTTGTTCTACGCCCTGGACAACGGGACGTACCTGCTCGGGACCATGCCGGCCGCTGTAACGGCCAATGACGGGTTGGTCCTCTGGACGGGTTCAGCGCACGGCTTGGCCATGATGAGAAAGTTGGATTTCAGCGACTACGGACTCATGCACACCGGCCAGCTGGGCGACGCGGTGCTGGGCACCTATCTGTCGGCGCCCCAAAGGGAAAAGCCGAGGGTGGGCCAGGGCGCCTACTCAGAACGCTTGCTGGGCAGGATCGAGAACACCCTGACCGAACTGACTGGGGCGTACGATTCCGAGGAGTTGTTCCTGCTCTACAACCGGGGGTTCAACGGCATGGCCAATGGCAACTGGACCTTTTACCAGTTCACCGAGTGCGCATCGCCGTTCCTCAACGTGGATTTTCTGGACTACGCTCTGAAGATTCCGCCGAACTTGAAGTGGCACGAAGGCATTTACCAGGACTGGTTGCTCCAGCGGCACCCGCGAGTGGCCCAGTACGTGTGGGAGAAGGCCATGGCGCCCCTGTCGGCCGGCAAGATCGAGAGGTACCTGCGGCGCCAATGGCGGCGGCTGCTGTATCATGTTTCGCCTCGCCGTTTCCCGTATTCGATGAATCCTTTCCGCGAGTGGTATGAGAAAAACAGGAATCTCCGGGATTTCTTTGACGGCTACTTCGATCGGAACGTAGAAGTTCTGGACAATTACCCGGAACTGAGGGAGGATTGTCGCCGGCTGTATCAGGAGGGGACGCTTTTAGAGAAGAGCCAGGTGATGACCCTGTGCGAGGCTGCTAAACTGCACTTTCGCTGAGTTGCGAGCTAAAGGAGGGGGTCGATGAGCACTTCCGCACCTTACTGGAACGAACGCGCCGAGAGATTAGGGCACACGGGCTGGAACAACCCCGTTGTCTACGCTTTTGACCAGATGGCCCGGCTTAAGACGATCGAGACCGTGCTGGATGCCTTGGACCTGCGGGGCGGCACCGCCCTGGACTTTGGCACCGGCACGGGAGACTTTCTCCCTATGTTGGCTGGCCGCTTTCATCAGGTCATCGCCTATGACATTTCTGGCGAAGTTCTGAGGCTCGCCAAGAAGCGTCATGGAGGCCTGGCGAACGTTCAGTTTAGCATTGCCGATTGCTTCAGCAACCTGCCCCTGCAGGACCATTCGTTGGCGCTGATTCTATGTGTGACGGTTCTTCAACATGTCATGGATGATGGCGAGCTCCTTGAGATCCTGCAGTGCTTTCGAAGGAAACTCTGCACCACGGGGACGGTTCTTCATCTGGGGTGTGCACCGCATGTGTCTCGGCCAACGGCGCCCTACCAGAGGTTTCTGTCTTTAGAGGGATGGCGCGCCCTTTTCGGACGCGAGGGGTTCTACCTGCACAAGCAGTTCGGGTTCCATCATCCGGTGGAGAGGCCCTCCAGAACCTACCAGGCCTATCGAAGGGACCCCTGGGTTCGGGCACTCGCGCCTGTCTCGGGACTGAAGTTCGCTCAACGGCTGTTGGGCCGTCGCGCACATCGCCATTTGGCGCGTAACCCTGACTGCTATTGGCCCGCAAGCTCCGGCGACGTTGTACGAATCATGATATGGAAATGCGCGGAAGAGAATCATGCCAAGGATACGTAGGCGCCAAGGCGAGCGGGTGAAAGGCGTGTTCATATGCAGAGTGTGAACTCACGCAGCGTTGTCGTAGAGCTTGCTCACGCCTGCCTGCAACTGTACTTCAAGGCACGAGTACGGGTGGCCGCCCTGTGCTTCGGCTATCCCCACGTGCTCGCCGACTTCAGCCTTTACGAGCGGTGGCTGGGTCCGGTCTACACGCTGCGGTTTCTCGGGGCCTCGGTGGGCGAGAGGGTTCATATTGAGCCCGGTTTGACGATTCAGAACGCCAGGAACGGGTGTTGCTCGAATCTGACCATCGGCAACCACGTGTTTATCGGACCGCGGTTCTTCGTGGAGCTGGCCTTGCCGGTTACCCTTGAGGATGAGTGCTGTCTTTCCCCTGGCGTGAGTATCGTTACCCACTCCGACAGCGGCGACCGACGTCGGTTGAAGTCCTTCGGATCGGAGCGAGCCACGTCAAGCCCGGCACGTTTGGCGACTGGTTCTGCAAGACCGTTGGGGAGGCGATACGATAGCCGCACGCCTTGGCGGAAGAAGCCTGGGGTCAGATCTGCGTCCGGCGGCGGAGAATTGTGTTCGGCGACCTGCCTTCGCGCCGATGTAATTAGTGGTACTTTTTCAACTCTACCATTTGGTAGGTCTTCGGAGCCAAGAACCTTCGTTCTTGACCGAATATTGAGGGTGGCCATGCTCCGAAACTCGAAGTCGACAAAGTAGCGTTAGGTGGAATAGGCTTCGGCTGTGCGGCGGGCCGGGAATGGGAGCCATGGCGGAACAGTCGTGTTCATTACTGTGCCGAGTGAGGGACTTGCCCTCGACCTTGGTCACGAACCTGGCGGCTATCATTGAAGCGATGGTACGGCATTGGCCGGGCCCGCTCGGCTACGGGCTGCGCACCCGCTACTATCGGAAGCGTTTGAAGCACCTCGGCAAAGGTGTTCTCATCGATCCTGGCGTCCGCTTCTTCGGTCTGAAGCACATCAGTATTGGCGACGGCACGCACATCTACTTTGAGTGTGTCATTTGCGCGGGGCCGGCCGCCCCCAACCAGGCCGAGGTCCGCCGGCTGCCGAATGAGCATTTCGCAGGAGCCGACGGGGAAGTCCACATTGGCCGGGGTGTCCACATGGCTGCGGGCTGTTACATCCTGGGCAACGGCGGCGTCCAGATCGGCGATTACTGCGGGTTAGCTGGTGGAACGAGAATTTTGTCGATGACATACCACTACGCCTCGTTTGCCGACCGGTCGCGCCGCGACGTCTACTTCGGCATCGAGGGTGGGACAAGCCACGCCTGCTATCTGTTCAGTCCTGTGGTGCTGGGGTGCAATGTTGGCGTCGCCTCCAATGCGGTGATTCTGCCCGGCACCACCTTGGGTGACGATTGTTTCGTCACCATCGGCTCCGTGGTACATTATGGTGAGGTTCAGCCCAATCTGGTCGTTTCGGGCAACCCGGCCCGAGGGATCAAGCACCGTTTTGCTTCAGCCAAGGACGCTGCGGTGCCAAAGACTTAAAGGCAGACGAGTGGTATCGGGCAGACGCTGCCCAAGCCGCGGGAGTAGGATCGCGGCCGGATTCTTTCTGGAGGGCGCCAAGGAAAACTTCGAAGTCCAGGGAGTGGAACTCCCCGAGTATTCCTCGCGCTATGCGCGCGACGCGCTCGGGCACTGCGTGCACACCGGCACGCTGGCTTCGGCCGGGCCTTCCTGGAGAGAACCCCCGTCGAAGGAAAGGTGTTGGGATGATACGCGGTGCGGCATGTGTCGTACGGCTGTTGGCGACGCCTCGCCTGAGCGGGTGGGTGGCAGGAACCAGCACGTTCGGCGACGCGAGAGACCTTTGGCGCCGTTGGCGTCAAGGGGAATCGTTGCTGGACGGTCCGCACATCGGCGAATACGAGCGTCAGTTGAGTGAATACTACGGCGGGCTGGAGGCGATCACGTTTGGTGCGGGAAGGATGGCCCTGTACGCCATCCTCAAGGCGATGAATCTGCGCGACGGAGATGAGATCATCCTGCCCGGTTACACTTGCGTGGTCACCTCCAATGCCATTCGATTTGCAGGCTTGAAGCCGGTTTATGTTGATGTTTTGCGCGAAGACGCCAACATGACGCCGGAACTCGTCGAAAAGGCGCTGACGCCGCGAACGCGCGCCATCTTGGCCCAGCATACGTTCGGGATTGCCTGCAACCTGCCGGCCTTGATGGATATCAGCCGGCGACACGGCGTTCCGATTATCGAAGATTGTGCCCATGCGATCGGGGCTCGGTGGGATGAGCAGCTGCTGGGGCGTTTTGGGATCGCGGCTTTCTTCTCGACGGAAGGCTCGAAGATGTTCAGTACCGAGCGCGGGGGATTTGCCACAACGGGAGATGCAGAGTTCGCGCGGCGTATCCGGGCCATTCAAGCCGATGCGGCGTTCAGGTCGGAGGCAAGCGAGCGGGCGTGTCTCCTGCGATGGTGTTACCGCGCAGCCCTCCTGGGAAACCCCTGGCTATTCCCTCGGGTGCAGGCGATTGAGGCGGTATTGCGTTATTTTCGGTTTCCCGGGTTGGACGATATTTTTAACTACAGTCAGAAGGACTATGACGATGAACTCGCCGGCCGACGCGTCAATCCGTATCCGGCGCGGCTGCCGAACCTCATGGCCTACGCCGGCTTGCTCCAGTTGCGTCGGTTGGAAGAGGATTTGGCCCATCGGCGCATGCTGGCGGCTTTTCTGGAAGAGCGGCTGCCTTCCCTGGGCGCGAGGGTGGCCCAGTATGATCATCGGCGAGTTGCTCCCAGTTGGGTCCGCTTCCCCTTCGTGGTGGAGGATCGTGCGGCGTGGGCGGCGACACTGCGGGCCGCCCACCTGGTTCCTGGCGTCTGGCTGGACGATCCCATTCATCCCAAAGGCTCCGACTGGAAGCAGGCGGGGTACGTGCGCGGCTCGTGTCCGAACGGCGAGTTCCTGGGCGAGCATATCCTGAACGTGCCGGTGGACCGGCGCGTGAGCATCGGCCGCCTCCAAAGGTGGTTGGGGATGTGTGATCATGGATAAGATTCTCGTCACCGGATACCCTTACTGGGCTGGCGTGGCGGCGGGCCTATTGCGGCGGGCGGGGTTTGAAGCGGCGGTGTGGCGGACGGAACCCGACGACGTCCCTGCGGTCCTGCGATGGAACCGCACACTAAGGTGGGCCTTCCATTTTTTACGCCCCTCGTTTCGCGCAGCGCGGGCCCTTCACGTCGCGGGCGCGACGGCATCCACGACGTTGCTATGGCTCGTCCATCGGCTGGGAAAGCGGATTATCCTTCACTGGGTCGGCAGCGATGTCCTTCAATTGCAGCGGTCGGCGGCGGGGGATGGGAAACGCCTCCGTTTCTGCCGCAAGGTAGCCGCGGCCCATTTTGCCGACAGTCCGGAGATTGCGGCCGAACTGGCCGAGATGGGAATTCGGGCGGAGGTGTTTCGTCTTCTGCCCGAGACGGTCGAGCCGCGAGACGTTCCGATGCCCGGAAAGCCGGCGGTCCTGTCGTACTGGTCGCCGGAGCGGCGCACTTTTTACGGCGGCGAGATTGTCGATGCGCTGGCGGACGAGTTTGCCGATGTAACGTTTTATATTGTCGGAAGCGACGGGGCCGGCGAACCGCAGCATCCGAACATGCGGTACCTGGGTCGCCTGGAGAGCCTCGAAGAGGTCTATCGGGACGTCAGCGTGCTGATCCGGATGCCCGAGCACGACAGTTTATCCGCCATGGTGCTGGAGATGCTGGGGCGCGGCCGGTGGGTGATCTATAATAAGCCTTTTCCGCACACGGAACTGGCGACGAACCTGGCCGAAGCCCGCAAGGCCCTTTGGCGGTGCTTGTCACAGCCCGGAAAGAACGAGGCCGGGCAGGCGTACGTGCGGGAGCACTTCTCGCCGCAGGCGGAGGCGGAGCGCATCGCACCGATGTACCGTTGTCTTTTGACCGGGAAAGAATAGGGCGGCTTAGGGAGGCAGGCGTGTCGATTCGGATTATTAACGTGTGCGGCGCGCGGCCGAACTTCATGAAGATCGCGCCGCTCGCGGCGGCCTATCGGGCGTTTCCGGCCATCGAGTCGCTCCTGGTCCACACGGGCCAGCATTACGATGACAACATGAGCCGGTTGTTTTTCGACGAGTTGGGGATTCCGCGTCCCGACATCAACCTGGAAGTGGGCTCGGCCTCGCAGGCGGCGCAGACGGCCGAGATCATGAAACGGTTCGAGCCGGTGGTCCTTGAGCACCGGCCGACGGCGGTGCTGGTTGTCGGCGACGTCAACAGCACGATTGCGTGCGCCCTGGTGGCCGCGAAACTCGGGGTTAAGGTGGTGCACGTGGAGGCGGGGCTTCGCAGTTTCGACCGCTCGATGCCGGAGGAAATCAACCGCCTGCTCACTGACGCCATCAGCGATCTCCTGTTCGTCAGCGAGCCGAGCGGCGTCCGCAACCTGCGGGCGGAAGGGATTTCGGAGGACAAGATCCTCTTCGTCGGCAACGTGATGATCGATACGCTGCTGGCGCATCGGAAGCGGGCGGAAGAGAGCCGCGCGCTGGAGCAACTGGGGCTGGAGGACGGGCGGTATGCGCTCCTGACGCTCCATCGCCCTTCCAACGTGGACGATCCGCAGGTGTTGACGGCCCTGTTCGGCGCCTTCGAGCGAATGGCGGAGCGGACGCCGGTGGTCTTTCCGGTTCATCCGCGGACCCGCAAAAACCTGGAGCGGTTCGGCCTCCTCGCGCGGATCGGGTGTCGGCCGGGCTTGCGGCTGGTCGAGCCGCTGGGGTACCTGGACTTTTTGAAGTTGATGGCGCACAGCCGCCTGGTTCTTACGGATTCGGGGGGCATTCAGGAGGAGACGACCATTCTGAAGGTTCCCTGCGTGACGTTGCGCGAGAACACGGAGCGTCCGGTCACGGTGGAGGTGGGGACGAATCGCCTCGTGGGCCGCAACCCGGAGGCCATTGTGGCGGCGCACGAGGATGTTCTGGCGGGGCGGTGGCCTTCGGGGGGCACGCCCGAGTTGTGGGATGGCCGTGCAGCGGAGCGGATTGCCCGAGCGCTCTTTGAGCGGCTCTCATAGAGCGAATCTCATCTGAACGAAACTCGAACAGAGGCTTGAATTGAGCCAGGTGGCGGATGAATAAGAAAGTGCTACTGATTGCCCATCATTTCTATCCCAGCAACGCCTCCGGGGCCCATCGGCCGGCCAAACTGGCCAAGTATCTGCCCCATTTCGGTTGGACGCCGGTGGTGCTTTGTGCCGAGTGGACGCCTGAGAATTCCGGGAACATGTACGATCCCCTCCTGACAGCCCAGCCTGATGTATGCCGGACGGTGCGGGTGCCGTATCCAGCCAAGCCGTCGTCAAAGGTCGGTCGGGCGATATACTGGACGTCGCCGGTTTTGTTTCCGTATCGCGCGCCGTTTGGCTTCACCCGACGGATGTTGGCAGCGGCGGAGGACCTGGTCCGGCAGGAACACTTTGACGTGATCTGGTCCACGTATATGCCCGGCCTGACGCACTATGTGGCCAGCCGGATCGCCCGGCGGTACGGGATTCCGTGGGTGGCGGATTTCCGGGACATCCCGGACCAGGACTTCGGTCCGTGGAGACTCCGGCATACGGTGAGGCAGGAGGTCCGGGCGTGCCGGTGGGCGAGCGCGCTGACGGCAACGACGACGCGGCAGACGGAGCGATTGGCGTCGCGATACGACAAGCCCGCGTATGCCGTTTTTAATGGTTTTGATCCCGACGATTTCCCGCCCGGGCGGAAGGTCGATCCGGACAAGTTTACGATCCGGTATTTTGGGGGCCTGTCAGAGCACCGCAACCCGCGTCCGCTGTTCCTGGCGTTGGATCGGCTGGCGGAAGTGGGCGAGGTGGACCTGAACGAGGTTCGCGTAGAGTTTTACGGCGCGAGCCCGGGGGTGGTCTCGGCGAGTGCGACTGGCTGCCGGTGCTGCACCAGCCTCGTGTGCCACGGACGGATCGCGCACGCCGAAGTCATCGAACTTCAGCAACGCAGCGCGGGCCTATTGCTCTTGAAGCTTCCCGAGGCAGGAGAGTCGATCCCTGCGAAGGTTTTCGAGTACATGGGGTCGGCCCGCCCCATCCTGAATGTTCCGGGCGATGGGGACATCGTGGATGCCCTCCTGCACGAAACCGGTGCCGGCATCAGCGCCGAAAGTCCGAAGGAAATTGCGAAGGCGTTGCGGCGGTGGTATGAGGAGTGGAAGGCTACGGGGACAGTGGTGTACCGTGGGATTCCGGAAAAGATCGCCCGATACACACGCAGGGAACAGGCGGGGCAACTCGCGCGGATTTTTGATTCGATGACGCCCGGGCGGTCGGGCGGTGGCATGGGAAGTCATTCTCGCGGTAGGAAGGAGGCGGCATCTAATGCGGGATGACATCAGTCTGGTATCCGAAGTCGAGGCGGAGCGGTGGGATGCCTTCGTGGCGGGCCATCCGTTGGGGACGGGCTTGGTGACGATGGCGGCGAGGGACTATTGGCAGCAGAGCCGTTGGACGCTTCAGCCGCTGGCGCTCCGGCAGGGGGGGGCCATTGTCGGCGGCATCGGCCTCTGTTTTAGAAAAATCCCGTGTCTTCCCTGGACGGTGGTCCGAATCCTGGCGATTCTTCCGGAGACGGCCGATGTGATCGGAATGGGGAGGCGGATTCTAGAGGCGGCGGAGGAGTTTTCCCGTGAGCGGAAGGCCGTCGAGATCGAATCGCGATGCCGCTTGTTCGACCAGTACGCCGTCAACGGCGTCCGGTACGATGAACCGTTCCGGACGATGCTTGGCGCGGCGGGCTATCGTGCAGCCGCTGCATTCGGAGGCGGGACCTATGTGGTCCGCATTGATGTGGACGATGAGGCGCTGCTCAAATCCTTCTCGAGCAAATGTCGTCGGGATGTGCGTAAGGGGCGGAGAGAAAGGGTGGCCGCGAGTCCTTCGGAATCGCCGGAAGACTTGCGAATCTTTTGTGAATCCCACGAAAGCATGTGGAAACGGAAAGGGTTGGCGCCAAGAAGTTTTCTTGGGCAAGAGGGGATCCGGGCGTTGCTTGGCCGCGGTCATTTTCGACTTTTTGTGGCCCGCTATCAGGATCGCATCTGCAACATGGCCCTGCTGGATGCCTTGGGGGTGCCGAGGTACTTGTACGGCGCTACGACGGAAGCGGCGTTCGAGAAAGGGGTTCCGCCGACCGGCCAGGCGCTCCACTTTGGTGCGATGCAGTGGTTTCGGGAGCGCGGCGTGCGGCACTACGACTTGGGCGGGTCACCCGGACCGGTGCCCGAGAAAGGTCATCCCAACTACAGCGTCTGGTGTTTCAAGCACGACTTCGGCGGCCAGTTTGTTCACACGATACCGTATTATCGCTGCGCACTGAGTTTGTTGGGTGTTCCATTGACGGCCATCATTCGGCGGCTGGGGCGTCTGAAGTAGTGGTGGGAGGCGCGGGCGCCCGAACGGCGGGTTGACGGGGAGGGAAGCATGGTGCTGCGGAGGAAATTCAAGACCGCCTGGGGTATAGCCCAGTCCTACCTGAGGGGCTGGTGCACGCGCCGGAAGATCGTCGTCCTGGAGAGCGACGATTGGGGCAATATCCGCACCCCTTCTCGTGAGGTCTATGATCGCCTGAGCGCTGAAGGCTACGACCTGGGGCGCTCGCACCACAGCCTGGACGCCCTTGAAACTGACGAGGACCTGGATCGGCTCTTCGAGGTTCTCGGCAGTGTCCGCGATGCGTGCGGGCGCCCCGCCTGCATGACACCTTACATCATTCTCGCCAACCCGGATTTTGAGCAGATCCGCCGGGCCGAGTTTCAGAAGTATTTCTACGAGCCTGTCACGGAGACCTTGGCACGCTCGGATCGGCGCCAGGGGGTGCTTCGGCGCTGGACGGAGGGCAGACAGCGGCAGGTTTTTATTCCCCAACTGCACGCGCGCGAACACGTCGCCTGGTGGCGGTGGCTGGAGGCGTTGCGCGTGGGATCGGTGGAAGCGCACCAGACGTTTGAGATGGGGATGTGCGGTCTTCCGCTGGCGGTGTCGAAGGAGAAGCGGAGTTACGACGGTCCCATTTACGTAGGCGACGAGGAGTTGCGGCGCTATGGGGTGGACGTGGAGATGATGGTGCGTGAGGGGGTGGACCTTTTTGTGGCGCAACTGGGCTACGCGCCCTTAAGCGTGACGGCGCCTAATTATCAATGGACGGCCCACGTCGAACGGATCTGGCGGGCGGCCGGCGTGCGGTATATCCACGGGGCGATGTTTCAGCATCTGGGCGGGGGGCGGCGGCGCATCCATTATCTCGGCCAGGCGAGTCCGTCGGGATGTTATTATCTGATCCGCAACTGTTTTTTCGAGCCGGCGGCCAAGCGAGGCGATGTCGTGGGCGATTGTTTGCGTGAAGTGGCCCGGGCCTTCCGGTGGCACAAACCGGCCGTCATCGGTACCCACCGATACAATTACGTCGGCGCGATCGATCCGGCCAACCGCGCGAGCGGTCTGCGGCAACTAAGCGATCTGCTCCAGGCCATCTGCCGCCGCTGGCCCAACGTCCGCTTTCTGAGTTCGCCGGAATTGGGGCGAATGATCGAAGGCGGAGTTGAAGTGGACGAAGGACTCGATTCGTAAGATCGAGGAAAGGTGTTACGGAGGGTGCTCGGCGCCGTCCGGCGGGCCGTTGATCCCGCGGCCGGAAGCCCAGCAATGGTCGAGAGTGTTTCCCGAGGCCAGATGCTGGAATAGTTGCAAGAGCCTGGACACGTTCCGATTCACATCGAAGTGTTCCTGGACAAATTGCCGGCTGCGCTCTCCCATCTGGCGGGCCCATTCCGGGTTGTCGAGAACGCGTTCGACGGCGCGGATCATGGCCGGAACGTCTTGGGGCGGCACCAGGAGGCCCGTCGCCTCATGGGTGATGATTTCGGCGTCGCCGCCGACATCGGTGGCCACCGTGGGAAGGCCGGCGGCCAGAGCTTCCACGACGACGTTGGGCAGCCCTTCCATGTGACTGGGAAAGAGCATCAGGTCGGCGGCCTGCATGTGCTCGATGACGGAGGAACGGGGGACCTGTCCTGTAATGAGGAATCGGCCGGCCAGGCCATCCGCCTGGGCGCGATGTTTCATGGCGGAGGCTTCGGGTCCGTCGCCGATCCAGAGGGCGGAGAGCCTGGGGTGCTTTCCTGCCAGATGCTTGAAAGAGACGTAGAACTCCTCTGACCCTTTTGTTTTTGCGAGGTGTCCGGCCATCAGCATGTACGTGCGACCGGCATCCAGGCCGAGTTTCGCGCGGAGCGTCGTGGGGTCTGGGCGATCTTGAAGGCCCTCCAGATCGATGCCCTTATAAAAGGTGTGGACATTACGGGTGTCGGGACAATAACTCAAGAGAAGATGGCGAAGGGTGTCGCTTTCGGTTAGGACCAAGGTGTTGTGGTGGACGGTATGCATCAGCAGCCGTCGGTTCTCTTCCGAGAGGTTCGGATACGTGTGCACGTCGCTGCCGATGGCCCAGGAAACGCTGCGCACCCTGAGATCACTTGCGACGACATGGGCCGTGTGAGCGGGAGGGCCGAAACCGTAGCCGAGGACCAGGTTGAAATGATGGCGCCTATGCAGGGCCAGGCAAAGCGGCGTAGCGGCCAGACAGAAAGACCGCGACTGGAACCACAAGTGACGCTGCGAGCGGATCGAGAAGTAGGGGGGACGGAACACTTCCAGGCCATGCCATCGTTCGTGGCGGGCGATCTTGCGGCGGAAGGAAAAACGCGGAAGCCTTTGGAGAAACCCCGGAATGTAGGCCGTGGGGACGACGACGACGAGGCGTTCGACCAAGGGGTGGAGCCGCCGCAGGAGGTTGGCAAAGAAGATGCCTGCGGTGGGCCTGGCCTGGCTTGGAAACAGGTGGGCCGTGGTGATGGCCAGGATCCGGAACGGCTCCGTTGAATTTCCGGGGTTCATCCATGTGCATCCTTGTTAGCGCTTGGCGATCACCAGAAGACGCATGACCTCAACCTTGTGGCGGCACTGGCGCTTCTTCCAGCGGCGCAGGAGTAGCGGGCGCGCCGGACCGGCCGTAGCAGACGATGGCGGCGGCGGTGATGCCGGCGACCAACCAGAGAATCTTCTTGGTCAGGCTGGGGTTGAAAATGCCCGTGACGATGAAGGCCACCCACATGCCCAGGAGGGCTGCCCGGAGAATGCCCGGCGGCAGACGCCACAGCCCCATAAAGCCCGCCAGGAGAAAGCCGACAAAACAGATGGCGCCGGGGATGCCGCCTTGGATCAGCGACGAGATCACGTCATTGTGCGATACAGTGAAGCCATATCCCTTCCGGACGTACTCGAAGCCTTCCTGGATGCCCGGGCCGACGCCCAGGACAGGGTTCTCAGCCGCCATGCTCATTGCCAGTTTCCACCGCTCGAGGCGAATTCTGGAGGCGGCCCCAATGTTCGCTTCTGCGGTGCGTTTCTGCCAGACGGCTTGAGCCCCCATCTGGGCGGCAAAGTAGTAGGCCCCCACCGCCACGATGGCCAGGCCGATCGCCAGCCCGACGCGCGTCTTCGCAGGGATCCGCCGGGTAAAGAGGAGCATGATCAGTCCCCCGGCAGCAGCGCCGATGGCTGCCCCGCGGGACCCCGTCAGCACGATGGCCGCCACACAGGCGACGATTCCCGGCAGCAGGGCCAGGCGGAGCAACTGGCTGCGCACGCTGGCAATCAGAATCGGTGTCAGGAAGAGGCCCGACAGCAGGTACCGCACGTAATTGTTGGCGTTTGTGCCGGTTGTCAGGCGGCCCCCGGCCATGCCGGCGCGGAACGCGGGCGAGGCGTACTCGATCAAGCCCGCCGCGGCTGCACTGACGCTGCTCAAGGCCACAACCCACAGCAAGGCCCGGAAGGCGGCGGGCGTCGAGCAGAACCGCATCAGCAGGTACATGAATGCAATGTTGCTCAGGAGGGCGGCAAAGCCCAGCAGGTTGGGTATGACCGGAGCGGCAATGTTAAAGATTTCACTGACCGTGGACCAGATGCCCAGGGCCAGGGCGTACTTCATCATGTTCGGCCAGGGCGTGCCGCGCGACACATACACCTTCATCAGGCCGAATATCGCCACGGTGATTCCCGCCGCCTTGATGGCCGTAAACTCTCTACTGAATGTCGTCTGAAGCTCCCACGGCACCAAGCCGGCCATCAGGAACAGCGCCATCTCCACGCGCCACAGCGTCAGCCCCACAAACACAACGCCGATGACTGCAAGGCCCGGCGCAATCAGGCCGGTCAGCAGCGAGGCTGCCGCGATAAAGCCGCAGATCGACCCTACCAGCAGCAACTGGAGGAGGTAGTTGCGCGTCGACGTCGTCTCGCTGATCCCCATCGTCTCTGGCGGCAGAAACGATGGGTTGGTCGCAAGCCCCATAGGTGGGACGTAGGCGTTGGGATTAAGAGTCATCCAGCGTCTCCGTGGCCTTCGGGTGGCGAGGCACCATAGCCGCAGCCGCCCAAGACTGAATCATTATAGTATCGGCACCGAAAGAGTCCATTCTCCATCCGAACAGGCGGCGCCCGCGGGCAATTCAGACGCCGGACGACGTGGAGGCGGCGGTGGCCCGGCCGAGCGGATCGAGAGGTAGGAGGGACGGAACACTTCCAGGCCATGCCATCGTTCGTGGCGGGCGATCTTGCGGCGGAAGGAAAAACGCGGAAGCCTTTGGAGGAACCCTGGAATGTAGGCCGTGGGGACGACGATGGCGAGGCGTTCGACCAGAGGCATGAGCCGCCGTAGGAGGTTGGCAAAGAAGATGCCTGCGGTGGGCCTGGCCTGGTTTGGAAACAGGTGGGCCATGGTGATGGCCAGGATCCGAAGCGGCTCGGCTGGGTTACCGGGGTTCATCCATGTGCATCCTTATCGGCGCTGGGTGATTGCCGCAAAGGCGACTTCGGTCGCCTAGGTCTCGGTGATCGCTTCTCGTACGTAGCGAGGAATGTTCCTCAGGCGCCAGGCAATCGATTCGAGAAGACAGCGAAACCTGCACAGGGGGTCTCGGCTGTAGGCGAACCATCGTTCGGCCCACTGGCGCAGCATGTCGTCCCCCGTGATTCGGTACAAGACGATCAACTGCCGCACGTGCACCAGATTGTAGCGGACATAGGCCGGCCCAAACCGGATGCCGGAGTGTTGGTCGTAGCGGCTGCAGTATCCGATATCATAGCGGTCCAGGACGCCCTCCGCCGTCAGGGTGGCGATGCCTTGTTCGAAAAGTCGCTTGGCCTCCTGGTCCCCTGTAGCGCGGTAGAGATCGTAAAGCCCCATGAGGGAGTACATAAAGCCGTTCAGAACGTGATAGGTCTTTCCGGGGAATGGATACTCTTCGTAGTACACGTGACCTTCGCGGTCAGTGCCGAGGATTCCCCCTTCGCTGACGGGAACGTTGTAAACCGCCATGGCTCCCTTGGCCGCTTCAAGGAATTCCTTTCGGCCCGTCATCTGGTAGGCGCGGCAAAAGACCGACATGGCTTCCCCTTGCGACATGCAGCATATCCAGGGAACCGGATGAGGGGCGTAGGTGGGCACCTCGAACAGGTAATGCCAAACATCACAGGTGATTCCGCCCAGGTTGACGGTTTGCCTGGCCCGAAGGAGCAAGTCGGCTCCTTTGAGAAATTGTTGTTTGGCCGCCTCGCTTCCCGTTTCGAGATACTGGTGGAAGTGTAGCATGGTGATGTGGCAATGCGTGAGCGGTTGGCGATGCCACCGGCCGCCGGTCAGGACGATGGAAAATCCCTCGGGATCTTGCTCCGGGTGTGCCCAAACCTCTTTCGGATGGTACATATAGTTAAAGCCGAGTTCCCGGCCGACAAACGTGACGCGCGGATCGATCTGGCGAGGGTCGTATGGTGTTTTCCGTTTCTTCCGCCACTTGTCGAACTTGTAGCGGAAGTGTTGAAGAAGGCGTTGGAATTTCCCCTTGTGGCCGCTTCCGTCGCCGGCGGGTCGTTCCGAAGAGCCGGCGGATTGGGATGGTGATGGTACGCCATGGTTCATAGGAGTCTCCCTGCCAACGAAATTTAAGAACCCCACCGGCCTTGCACAGAGCATAGTAACTACAGAGGCGGGCCAGCAGGACCCGCCAGCAGACCGGAGCCAATGATCGCTCTAATCAGGATTATCGGACAAGGCCCTGTGTTTCTCAAGCCTAATTGTGCCAGCCTAATTGTGCCGGGCGGGCCGCGGGCGGTCCGGGATCGGTTCGTCGGGATCATGGGCGGCGGAACCTTTTCTCATGCAAGTCGTTCAGGCCGTGCTTATAATGCTTTTTGGAAGCGGGGTGCCCGAGGCCCCTGCGTCCATGAACCCTGTGCGGGTGGCCGACAAGGCCCGGGCCGTCGCCGAGGCGCCGCGGAGCCTGGTGGAACTCGGGACCTGGTTCGAGTGTCCCCTCCATCCGATCGAGACGCCGATGGAGAAGTACGATTACCACGCGGGCCTGTGCCCCGAGGCCGAGAAAGCCTGCCGCGAGGTCGTCAACCTCCCGACCCATCCCAGGACGAACGAGCGGACCGCCCGCGCGACGGTCGCCCTGGTGAGCCGCATCGGACGGCCGACCGACGCCGAGCCGGAAAGGGACTGAAGCGTGTCCACCCAGCCGACGAGCCCCGACGCCGACCTCGAAAACCTCGACTACGTCGTGGAGTGGCGCCCGTGGCTGTGGCGCCGCCCCGTCGCCGATGCGCTCGAGTTCCTGGGCGACCTGCGGGGCAAGCGCGTCCTGGAGATCGGGGGCCGGCGGGCGCGCGTGACGTGCCTCCTGGCGCGGCGCGGCGCCTCGGTGACCATGCTCGACACCCACATCCCGCCCGAGGCCCACGACGAGGTCCGCAAGTGGGGCGTCGCCGACTGCGTGCGGCTCGTCGAGACGACCGGCGGCTTCGACGAAGTCGCCGGCCAGCGGTTCGACGTCGTCTTCACCAAGAGCGTCCTCTGGTCCATTGAGCCCCTCGGCCCCTTTCTGGACGCCATCGACGCTCACCTGGCAGAGGGCGGCAAGGTCGCGTTCGTCGAGAACTACCGGGGCGGGCGGTTCCTCCTGGCGATGCGCCAGGTGGTCCATCTGGGGAAGTTCGACTACGCCCAAGTCTACCACGGCATCCGGCCCGACCAGTTGCCGCTGTTCCGCGAGCGGTTCGCGGACGTGTCGGCCCGGCGGCACCTGTACTTCGTGTACACGATCCTCAGACACAAGCGGCAGGCCGGCTGACCGCTCCACCACCCTTCTCCGGCGATGTGTCACGCCGCGTGGTTTTCCCCTCCAGGCGGCGACGACGGTTCGCCGAGCGGCCGGAAGCCGAAACGGAGCATCCCCGCCCGCCTCGCAAGCCCGTAGCACGCATGGGCAAGGAAGAACAGCTACGGCAGGACAAGCAGGTACTTCCACCCGTGCCGGGCGGCGGTGCCTTTTCTCATGCAAGTCATTCAGGCCGTGCTTATAATGCTTTTTTGGAGCGGGGTGCCGAGGGCGAGTAGCCTTTTTTTCATGGCGAGGGTCGGCGATTCCGATGTATCCGTCGACTGTCGGTGACAGATCGTCGGCGGGGCCAACGTGTTGGTCGAGCGGACCTTGGGACGGCGTAATGGGTACGGGGTTGTTCGATGCGCATTGCCATGGTGTGTTCCAATCATCCCGTCAATGATGCGCGCGTCGTGTTCAAACAGGCGGCTTCTCTCGCCGCGGCGGGCCATGAGGTCCGCGTGTTCGGGCTGGAAGCAGCGGCTCCGGTTCATCTCCCGCGCGTCACGGTCGAGGCGGTGTCTCCGTTCAAGATCGGCATCCGAGCGCGGCTATCAATGATCCCGAGGTTGTATCGGCCCGTCTTGCGGTGGAAACCGGACGTCGTGACGGGGCACGAGCCGGAGACGGCGGCGCTGGGCCTCCTTATCCGCGCGCGGTGCGGGGCTCGGGTCATTTTCGACGTGCACGAACTGTGGGAGGAGACGATGGCGGCGCGGGCGCCGGCCGCGGTTCGGCCGGCGGCCCTGGCGGCCTTCTCGGCTGCGCTGAGGGCGATTGCCCGCCGCTGCGACTGGGTCACCGTCGTGTCGCCGTGGAACCTGGAGTTCTACCGGGCGGCCCGCTGCGACGGGCGCGTGGACATCATCCACAACAGCCCCCCGATGGCGATGTTCCCGCCGTGCCGCCACGACCTGGAGTGCCCGGTTGTGCTGGCGCACGAGGGCAGCCTCGGCCTGAACCGCGGCATGATTCCGATGCTGGAGGCTCTGGCGCTCGTGAGGCAGCGGGCGGACGTTCGCCTTCTCATCGTCGGGGGCGTGAAGGAAGACGAGCGGGCCGCCTTCGACCGGAAGGTTGCCCAGTTGGACCTCGCCGGCGCGATCGACGCCCCGGGCTGGGTGCTGTATGACAAGGTCGGGGAACTCCTGTCCCGCGGCCAGATCGGCATCGTGGCCATGCAGCCGACGCCGAACAACTTTCTGAGCCTCAGCAATAAGATCTATAATTACATGTGCTGCGGCCTGGCCGCCGTCGTCCCCGCCGGGTCGGCCACGGCCGACCTGGTGGCGGGCGCGGACTGCGGCATCGCGGTGGACGCGGCCGACCCGGAGGCGATTGCGCAGGCGGTCCTTGTGCTGGCTCGCGACCGACCGCTCCGCGAGCGCCTCGGCGCCAACGGCCGCCGGGCCATCGAGCAAGTCTACGGCTGGCACAAGATGGCGGAGCGGCTGATCGAAATTTACGCGCAACTCGAGTAGGGGGGGGCCGCGGCGCGCACCGTGCCGTGGAAGGGCGGAGCGGGAGGCGGCCGGGTGAACATCGTTTACGTGCATCAACATTTTTCGACGACGCGGGGCCACCGGGTGACGGTCGTCGCGGGGGTGTACGGGGCCAGCGACCTGGCGGAGATGGCGCTCGAGCGTGTCGTCACGCGGCGCACCGTCGACGGCATCGACCTTCGCATCGTTAACATCCGGCACGACAACAAGCAGTCGTTCTGGCGGCGGATCGCGGCGTTCCTTGCGTTCATGCTGGTCAGTACCGTGGAGGTCCTGCGGGTCCGCGACGGCGACGTCCGGCGGCAGATGGACACGCTCCTGGCGGCCTTCGAGCAGTGCTTGAACACTTGAGCCCGTGTGAGCCCATGCGCATCGTCATGGTGTACCAACATTTCATGCTGGACGGCGTAGGCTCGACGAAGCCTTACGACATGGCCCGCCTGCTGGTCCGCGCGGGTCACGAGGTGACGGTCATCTGCGGGCGCGGGTACCTGGCGCAGGGCACCGACGTGCCGCGCGGCTTGGTCAGGCGCCTGCGATTCGGCGGCGTCGAGGTCGTGTGCATGGGGGTCGATTACCGGCAGCGGATGGGGTTCGCCCGCCGCATCGCCTCGTTCCTGGCCTTCACGCTGCTCTCGATGCTCGTGGTGCTGCGCCTGCCGCGCTACGACGTGCTGCTGGCGAGTTCCACGCCGCTGACCGTCGGCCTGACGGGGCTGGTCTCGTGGTACCTGCGGCGGACCCCTTATGTCTTCGAGATCCGCGACCTGTGGCCGGAGGTGCCGTTCGAGGCCGGGTTCCTGAAGAGCCGGCTGCTCCTGGCCGTGAGCTCCTTCTTCGAGAAGTGGTTCTACCGGAAGGCGGCCGCCGTCTGCGCCATCAGCCGCCGCATGTGCGACCGGCTGGTCGCGCGCGGCGTGCCGGCGGGCAAGGTCCACTTCATCCCGACGGGCGTCGATGTGGCGGCGTTCGACGCGGAGCCCGACCGCGAGTTCCTCCGCCGCCACGGCCTGGAGGGCGCCTGGGTGGCGGTCTACCTGGGGGCGCACGGCCGGGTGAACGGGTTGGATTATCTGCTCGATGCGGCCGATGAACTCAAAGGGCGCCCGGGCATCCGCATCGTCCTTATCGGCGACGGTTCCGAGAAGCCGCGCCTCGAGGCCGAGGCCGGCCGCCGCGGCCTGGAGTCCGTGCTGCGGTTCCTGCCGCCCGTGCCGCGCGGCACGGTGCCGGGCATCCTCAAGGCGTGCGATGCCATGCTGATGATCAACCGCTCCGGGCCCGGCATGCAGTACGTGATGCCCAACAAGTTCTTCGATTACCTGGCGTCGGGCCGGCCGCTCGTGTCGAACGTGGACGCCGAACTTACCGGCTGGGTTCGCGAGGCCGATTGCGGCCTCGTGGCGAAGCCCGACGACCCCGCCGACCTGGCCCGGGCGCTGGAGCGGCTCCGGGCCGACCCGCAAGGAGCCCGCGAGATGGGCGACCGCGGCCGGGCGCTGGCCGCCGACCGCTTCGACCGCCGCCGCCTGGCTGTGGACCTGGAGAAGGTCCTCGCGGCGGCCGCAGGCCTGCGCCCCGAGGGCGCCGGGCCGCCGGGAGGCACGGACGAGGGAGACGCGTGACCGACGCCGCCGAACGCCTCTTGGCCGCACGCGCTGCCGCCGGACCGGACTACCGCGCCCGGCGGGGCGAGTGGGTCCGCACGTACGACCGCAACCGGATGGCGGCGGCTCTTGTTCGCCTCATTGAACAAGTGGGGCAGGCGCCTCCCAAAAGCCGATGAACACAGTATGACTCCGCGCAAGTTGCACGTGATCTTCTACACGTTTTACTTTCCGCCGGAGATCGGCGCGCCCCAGTCCCGCCTCTCCTACAACGCGGAGTACCTGGTGTCGCAGGGCCATCGCGTGACGGTTCTGACGACCATGCCCAATTACCCTCACGGCATCGTGCGGCCGGGGTATCGGGGGCGGTGGTTTCATCGCGAAGAGTGGAGGGGTTGCGACGTCCTGCGCGCCTGGGCCCACACTTCGCCCAACCGCAACTTCCTCAACCGCCTGGCATCGTTCGTGACGTTTAACGCGGCGTCGAACCTCTTGACGCTTCCGCGGATGGACCGGCCGGACGCGATCCTGGTCGAGTCGCCGCCGCTCCTGAACGGCGCGAGCGCCGCCCTGTGGCGCCGCCTGAAGGGCGCGGCCCTCGTGATGCATATCTCGGACCTGGAGATCCATGCGCTCCTGGAATTCAAGATGCTGCCGGGCCCGGCCGCGCCGCTTCTGAAGGGGTTCCAGCGGACAATCCTCAGCCAGGCGGACGCCGTCGTCACGGTCAGCGACTACTGTAAGGAGGACCTCGTCGCGGGCGGGGCGCCGCCGGACCGGACGGCGGTCATTCCCAACGGCGTGGACGTGGACTTGTTCACCCCCGCTGCCGACCCGCGTCCGTGGCGCGAGCGGCTGGGGCTGCCGCAGGACGTTCGTCTGGCCATCTACGCGGGCACCCACGGCCACATGCACGGCGTGGAGCAGATCGTCGAGGCGGCACACCTCCTGCGGGATGAGCCGATCTTCATTCTCATGGTGGGCGACGGCGTGGGCAAGGCCGGTGCCCTCCGCCGTGCACAGGAGTACGGTTTGCGGAATATCCGCTTCTTGTGCGCACAACCGCTTGAGATCCTGGCGGATTACCTGAAGGCCGCCGACATCGGCCTGAGCACCCTGACCAGCCGTGAGACGAACCACAGCGTCATTCCCGTCAAGATGCTGACGTATATGGCGTGCGGGTTGCCGACAGTCTCGTCGGACCGGCATCATTGCCGCCAGATCCTCGAGGAAAGCCGTGGGGCGGGCGTTCTCGTTCCACCCGATGATTCGCGGGCCCTGGCGGAAGCAATCCGCCTTCTTGCCGGCGACGCCGCCGCGCGGCGCGAGATGGGCGCGCGGGGACGCGAATACGTGCTCCGGGGCTGGTCGCGCAAAACGCAGGCTGCACGTCTGCTGGACGTGCTCTACGAGGCCTGCAAGCGCCGCGGGAGGGCGTAACCCCGCTTTCGCAGGATCATTCGTCGGGGACGGCCTGGCCTCCCTCGAAGGCGGGCGGTCTGTGGACTGTCGCGGGGTCCAGCACATAGGCATCGTAAGAGATTGCCGGCAAGTCCTTTAGCCGCTGAACTGCTTGGCCGAGTGACAGGCACTCGAAGTTCTCCAAGAGCCGCCGCAGTTTCGCGGCCGTCCGCTTTCGTCCTATGCCTTGGTGCAGCCTCACCTTGAGAGGGATATGGATATCCAGCCGCTTGAACTCGCCGGGGTCGATCTCGTACGGGTGGCAATAGAAGACGGGCGGAGCGCCGAGTTGGGCGTGGGCTCTCTGCAAAGCCTCGGTAAGGAGGGCCGCGGGCATCAGCCGCGCGTAGCCCCCGCCGCCTACGGGCAGGCGTTTGCCCCAGAATTCAAGCGTGGCCAGCGGAAGCTCGGTGATCGTGGCTCCGGATCCGAGCCGCACGATTGCCGGGCTGCGGGGCCACGCGGGAATGCCGTATCGCGCCTTCCGGATGGGGAAAATGCTTGAGTCATAGGCATACCCGCTTTCGGCGAGGACATCGAGTGCCCAGAGCGACTCGCCGACGATGGAGAAATCGGGAGCGCGGTAACCGGCCGGGCGGACGCCGGCCGCGGCGGCAACGACCTCGGTGCTCCGCTTCAGGTCCTCGGAAAACCTCTTCCGACCCAGGTGGAAGAGTTCCACGTGTCCGTAGCCGTGCGACCCGATCTCGTGGCCCGCCCGGCGGATGGCGGCGACCGCGGCAGGGTGTTTCCGGGCAAACTTGCCGAGGACGAAAAAGGTGGCACGGGCCGACGGGAACTCCCCCAGCAGATCCAGCAGGCGCAGCGTGTTATCGGCGCAATAGTCGCCCAGCGAAAGCCTGCGGTCCCAGGAGGATTGGGGCCAATCCTCCACGTCCACGCTCAAGGCGAGCGCGGGCCTGGCCGGGTTCACAGGATCGGTCATCGGTTGCCTATGGCCACGTAGTCCATGCCCGCACCGGGGATTTTCTCAATGCGCACGTCGGTGAAACCCGCCGCTGTCATCAAGGCCCGGATGCCGTCGGCCTCGAAGAAGTAGACCGGGCATCTTTTGATCCAGTAGCGCACCTTCCGTAACGGAGTGCGGAACCAGTGCGTGCTGGGGAAACTCAGGACCGCCCGCCGACCGACGCGCTGCGCCAGAACGGACAGGAACTCTTCAGGCTTGGCGACGTAGTCCATGACGCCCATGACGATGGCGTAATCGAACATCTCTTGCGGCGCCTCTGCGGGGAAAGCGCCTTGGACGAACTCGCACCGCTCGGCCACGCCCAGGGCCGCCGCACGCCGTCGCGCCAGGTCCAGCATCCCCTCGGCCAGGTCGATGCCGACGACGCGGCGTGCTCCTCGCTTGGCCGCCTCGACCGCGTAAGGCCCTGACCCGCAGCCGATGTCCAAGACCGTTCGCTCGGCCAGCGGCTCAATCGCTTCGAAAGTCAGCCGGAACCGCTCGAACATGTCCGAGCGGAACTGCCTGTCCACCCATCGCATGAAGGCGTTGCGCTGGCCTTCATAGAAAGTGTCGAAGGTACTTGCCGCGCTGTCGAAATACGTGCTTACTTTCCGGTCGTGTGTGTCGGGCATTTTCTGCTCCACGCGGTAGAACCTCCTGTTGCGGGCTCCCCTGCATTACAAAGGCGGCTTGCCGATGCGGCGGATGAACTCGACGCTGCGTCGCGCCGTCGCCGCATCGGCGCGGGGGTGCGTCGGCAGGTTGACGACCTCGCGGCAGGCCCTCTCGGCCACCGGGCACAGGCCGCTCGAGTAATCGTATTTCTCCAGCGGTGTCTCGATGGGGTGGAGCGGGCACTCGAACCACGTGCCGATCTCGACGCCAGCGGCCGGCGCTTCGGCCACGGCCCGGGCCTTGTCGGCCACGCGCACGGGATAGCGGACGAGCACCGGGTCCATGTGCGGCGGAATCCCGGCCACGGGCCAGCCGGCCTCGCGCAGGAGGTCGTCGTACAAGCGGGCCATGCGGCGGCGGTGCGCAAGGTTCGCCTCCACGCGGGCCAGTTGCCGCAGCCCCGCACGGGCCTGGCCCGCGCTCATTTCCATGGAGAAGTCTGGCGGCATCATGGGGGAGAATTCCTCGGCAGTCGATGAGCCGACGACCGCGCCCCGCCGCGTCAGCCACCGGAACGCGGCGGTCGCCAGCGCCGTCGTCCGCGGATAGATCAGCGTCCGGTACGCCAGCCGCTGGGCCGCAAGCATTAGGGCGGCCTTGGCAGGGGGCGGGGCGAGTTCAGCGTCACACACTTCCCGCAGCCGCGCGGCCAGCGCGTCGTCCGACGTCGTCACCATGCCGCCGATGCCCGTCGTGAACGGCTTGTTCCACTGGAACGACCAGTAGGCGGCCAAGCCGAACGTGCCGCATATCCTGCCGCGGTACGTCGAGCCCAGCGCCAGACAGCAATCTTCAACGACCGGGATGCCGCAGCGGCGGGCAATGTCGAGCAGGGCGTCCATCTCGCACGGATAGCCATACGTGTGCTGGGCCAGGATGACGCGGGTGCGCGGCGTGATGGCCTTCTCGATGAGCCGCACGTCAAGGTTGTACGTTGCGGGTTCGATGTCGACGTACACCGGCCGGGCACCGAGGTACTTGATCGGGTTGACGTCCATGACGCAGGTGTAGCCGGGCAGGACGACCTCGTCGCCCTCGCCGACGCCCAGGCCTCGCAGGATGGCGTAGAGCGCCACGCGGCCTTTCCAAAAGGCGAAGGCGGCCCGCGCGCCCAGCCACGCGGCAAAGGCGTCCTCGAATTGGCGTACGGCGTCGGCCATGCGGCGTTCCTGGTCGCGGGAAAGGGGTCAGAACCCTTTTCCGCTTGCTCCGCGACCGCGGTCCGCGCGGGAAAAGGGTCCTGGCCCCTTTTCCGGCGGGCCACGCGGATTATAGAACCGCCGCCAGCAAGAAGGTATGAAAAACCTGGGCCGCTTTCGCCATCATAGCAGCCCGTTGAAAAAGGTCTCTGTCCCGCCACCGCGATTATGTCACGTTGAAAAAGGTCTCTTGACAAGCATGGTATCAGGCCTGTCGCCGTGGTCAAGGAGGGATGCACGATGGCGATGGGCAGGTGACAGGCGGCGCGGCGGGAAGACCTGTGGCTCGTGGCGGCGGAGTTGCACCAGAGGCCGGGCCATCCGCGGCGTCCAGGCGAACCGGACGGCCAAGCGCGAACTTGGCGAACTGGCGGCGGTCGGCGCAGTCGGGTTTGTGGGCTGCGCAGGAACGGGCCGCTACCGGCTCACCGCCCGCGCGAGGCCGTCACCATAGCCAGGATGCCGGCCTTGACAGTTTCTGGTAGTCGCTGCCAGGCGGCGGCGACCGGGGCCACGTCGGGCGGCAGTTCCCGCTGTTTTGCCTACGGCCGCAACTTGGGTTTCAGATGGGCCGGCTCGTCCAGGATGTCCATTATCCTGCGGGCGCAGTAAACCCGGTCTCGCTTGGCGCCGGAGACTTGTGTGAGGACCGACATCTTCTCCAGCCTGTCCACGGCGCGCTGGGCCGTCGTAAAAGCCACGTGCAGCCGCTCGGCCACCTTCTTCACCGTCCAAAAGGGGTTCTCTGCCAAGAGGTCCACGAGCGCCGCCGGGGTTGCCGAACTCGCTGCGGAAACGGCCCTCCGCCACTCGGATAGTAGTGAATTGATGCGCTCGGCCCGCCCCAGCACGTCCTCGGACATGCGGGCCACACCGTTGAGGAAGTACTCCAGCCACGGTTCCCACTCGGCGCGTTCCACGACGCCCCGCAGCCGGTCGTAGTATTCCTCGCGAGCGGCCTCGAAAAAAGCACTCAAGTAAAGGAGCGGCGCCGGCAGGATGGAACGCTCCAGAAGCAGGAGGATTACCAGCAAGCGGCCGATCCGGCCGTTGCCATCCAGGAACGGGTGGATGGCCTCGAATTGGGAGTGGACAAGCCCCGCGTGGACCAGGGGCGGCAGCGTGCGGTCATGCAGGAAGTTCTCCCACGCCCCCAGACAGTTCATCAGTTCATCCGGCGGCGGGGGCACGTAGGCGGCATTGGCGAGGGTGCACCCGGCAGGGCCGATCCAGTTCTGCGAGCGGCGGAACTCGCCCGGCGTGGCCACTTCGCCCCGCACGCCCTTCATCAGCCTGGCGTGGATTTCCTTGACCAGCCGCAGTGAGAGCGGCAGCGTCCGCAGCCGCTTGGCGCCATACTCAAGGGCCACGACGTAGTTGGCCACCTCCCGCAAGTCGTCAGGGCTGCGCGCCACCGTCGCCCCCGCCTCGGCGGCCAGCAGTTCACCCAGTGTGGCCTGCGTGCCCTCGATGCGGCTTGAGAGCACGGCCTCGCGCCGCACAAAGGGCCGCATCAGGAGGTGGGGATTCGGGAGGCCGCGGCCTTCGCGGGCCAGTTGGCCGATCAGGCGGTCCGCATCCGACAAGGAGCGCAGCAGCCGCTCTGTCCACGTGATCTGTGGCGGCAGAGGGTCGGGGACGAACGCCTCATAGCCGCCGCTGCACTTGATGGTCTTGCCGGGCCGCGCCGTGCGTGGTTTCATGCCCACGACCTTACCTGCGACGTCGAAAATAAGCAAGCGAGTTATTTTCGGAACCGCCACAAATCGAAAACAACGAGCCAGCCCGTTTTCGCTCACTGTACCGCAGGGGCAAACAGGATGCCGACGGCAGTAACTGTTTTTCCAAGCCAATCGGCTCGCCACCTTCCACGAGGCCCGGCATAATCATTTTTCCTGCACAAGCCGATATTGTAAGCGAAAATCCCGCCGCATAACGCTTTTTCGCGGGAGGTGGCCCATGGCAAATGCAACAAGCGGCGAGTCTTCCAGGCCGGCAGGCTATTTCGGTCGCTTGAAGGGCTTCTTGGCCGGCGCGCTGAAAGGGCGCTGAAAGGTCGGATTCGGCTTGACGTAAGCCTTTGGCGGGGCTAGAGTTAGCGACCGCGGGCTTTGGTCTACGGAACCAAAGGTTGCAGGTTCGAGTCCTGCCGGGCGTACCATCCTTAACGACAACGGAAACGGGGAACGGCCAACGCCAAGACGGCGGGAACCCGCCTCCGCTGTGGCTACGGCGGGCAGGCCGGGGAACAGGGAAGCGGGAAGCGACGCCAGCGGTTCCCGGTTGCAGGTTGCCGGTTCCCGCCTTTTTCATCTGTGTGGCCATGACCCCTGAAGACGACGACCGCTGGATGCGCGAGGCCCTGAGGCAGGCCGGCGCGGCCTTGCCGCATGACGAGGTGCCCGTCGGGTGCATCATTGTGCACGAAGGCCGTGCGGTCGGCCGCGCGCATGACCAGCGTGAGACCCTGTGCGACCCGACGGCCCACGCCGAGATGATCGCCATCACGCAGGCGGCCGAGGCCCTTGGCTCCTGGCGCCTCTCGGGCTGTACCCTCTACGTGACGCTGGAGCCGTGCGCCATGTGCACGGGGGCGATGGTCCTCGCGCGCATCGACCGGCTGGTTTACGGGGCCGAGAACCCCAAGGCGGGGGCCGTCCGGTCGGTCTTCCGACTCCTGGATGAGCCGCGCCTGAACCACCGCATCCCGGTCACGGCGGGCGTGCGGGCGGAGGAGTGCGGGGCGATCCTCACGGAGTTCTTTCGCAAGAAGCGCGGTTGGCCGGAGCAGGGGGAGGGGGCCGCCCACGGCGAGGCGGAAAGTTGAACCGCCAAGAACGCCGAGAACGCCAAGAACAACATGTCCTCTGTCGAGGTAATTGTCGGCTTGGCCGCCGGGCGCGCCCCGTCGGGCTTCTCGGCCATCCAGACCGGGATAGCGCGAACGGCCTTTACTGGCGCCGCCGCGCCACGTCGGGCTTCTCGGCCATCCAGACCATCATCGGCCCCGGCGCGCGGTGGTCCCACGCGTAGTAGGGGATGGCGACGAGGTCGGCAGGCGCCGGCGGCTGCCCGTCGGCCGCGCGCAGCAGGGCCTTGGCCTTGATGACCGTCACCCCGCCCAGGAGGTCGGCCTTGTGCTCCGCCGCCAGCGGCGCATCGGGCGGAAGGTACAGGCTCGCCAGGGCCTTGCCGTTGTCGGCGCCCTCGAGGCAGTAGACGACCGGCCCGCGCGCCAGGGCCACGCGCCCCACGTCGTCCTTCACCTGCGGGTGGGCGTACACGCGCCGGACGGGCATCGGCATGTCGATCTCCACCGTGTCGCCGCCGGCCCACTCGCGGGTGATGCGCTGGTAGCCGCCGCCGCCCACGCAGTCGGTCTTGCCTCCGGCGCGGACGTTCAGGTTCATGCCTCCCGCATCCTTGACGGCCGCCGGCTGGTAGAGGGCGTCCGGGTCAGGCGAAGGCGCGAGCCACCCGGGTATCCGGAGCGCCAGCGTGAATCTCGCCGGCTGGGCCGGCGTCACGGTGATCTTCACCTTGCCGTCCCACGGGTACCGCGTTTCCTGCCGGATGACCACGTCGCCGGCCTTGTGCTTCACCTGGGCCGTGCCGGCCACGTAGAGGTTGACGTAGATCGTCTGGGCGTCCTGCGCGTAGGCGTACCCCGGCAGCGACGGCAGGAACCGCACGACGTTCACCGGGCAGCACGCGCAGCCGAACCACGGCTGGCGGTGATGCTTGCCGGCGGAGGCCAGGGGATTGACGTAAAAGAACTTCTCGCCGTCGAGCGACACGCCCGAGAGGAACCCGTTGTAGATGACCCGCTCCAGGTGGTCCACATACTTCGGGTCGCCGGTGAGGAGGAACATCCGCTGGTTGAAGAGGGCGAAGCCGATGGCCGCGCACGTCTCGCAGTAGGCCGATTCGTTCGGCAGTTCGTACGCCGCGCCGAAGGCCTCGCCCGAGTGCCGCGCCCCTACGCCGCCCGTGATGTGCATCTTGCGCGTGGCCAGGTTCTGCCAGATCTTCGTGAGGGCCTCCATGTAGCCCGGCGCCCCGGTGTAGGCGGCCACGTCGGCTCCGCCGCAGCAGAAGTACATCATTCGGACGGCGTGGCCGACCGGCTCGTCCTGCTCCACGAGGGGCTTGTGGTCCTGCGCGTACTCGCCGTAGAGTTTGCGGCCGCACTTGTGGCCGTGCTCGCCGATGAAGAACGCCGCCAGTTTGAGGTACCGCTCCTGGCCGGTGGCCTCGTAGAGTTTCACCAGGGCCAGTTCCGGCTCCGGGTGGCCATCGATGTCGTGGCGCTTGTCGGGGCCGAAGACCGAGTCCAGGTAGTCGGCCAGTTTGCACGCCACCTCCAGGAGCGTCCGCTTGCCCGTGGCGCGGTAGTGGGCTGCGGCCGCCTCAAAGAGGTGCCCGGCGCAGTACATCTCGTGCTTGCCGGCGCAATCGGTGAATCGCTTGTCCAGGGTCTTGTTGACGGTGTAAAAGGTGTAGAGGTACCCGTCCTTCTGCTGGGCGGCGGCGATGCGGGCGATGACGCCGTCGACGTACGTGTCGAGTTCCGGGTCCGGGTGGGCGGCCAGCGCGTAGGAGGCGCCCTCGAGGACCTTGTAGAGGTCGGAGTCGTTGAAGTAGGTGCCCTCGAACTTGCCGCCCATCTTGCCGGCGGCCTTGTCGAAGTTCGTGATGCGCCCCGTTTCCTCGCACTGCTTGAAGTTGTACGGGATGCTCCGGGTGCGGTTGGTCTCCAGCCGCGGGGCCCAGAACGCGTCGGCGAACTTCACCTCCGTAAAGGGCACGGCGGAGAGTTTCCGCAGCGGCGCCTCGGCGCTCCACGCCGGGGATGCCAGGCACGCTGTGCCAAGGATTCCGACCGCCATCGCCAGTCTGTCCAGGCCCATTTGCGACCTCCCGTTTGGATGGGGCATGCCACGACCGGCCTTGCCCGGCCGTCCGCCATCCCTATGGTAGCGTGTTTGCGGCGGCGGGCAAGGCCCTGCGGGCCAGTACGCCCGCCCGTACTGGGCGGCGTACCGGCTCCGCGCGGCACGCACGAGGCCGGCAGAGATGAAGCGGGGCGCGCGGGGCGGCCCGCCCAGCAGACTGGCGGGCAGGCAGGTGTTCTTAACCGCAAAGAGCGCAAAGGTAAAACGGGTTGAACAAAGGGCTTCCGGTGCCGCGAGCCGTTTTTCGCCGGTTTTCTCTTTGCGTTCTTTGCGCTCTTTGCGGTTAGATAAACCCCCACCCATAAAAAATCTGAGATCTCAAATCTCAAATCCCTTACACGGAGGCCCGGCATGACGGCGCTGGATTGCGATTTGGCGCGGCAGTTGGCCCGCGGGCCGTTGGCCGTTTCCTGGCGCCGGGCGCCGCTAAAGTTTTCCACTTTTTGTGGATAACTTTTGCACACGCCCTTTTTGACCCCTGAAGCACCTCAAAATGACCCTTCCGGAGGGGCAAAACGGCCCTGGCGCTAGCGCCAGAGGGGGTGACCCCCCAAAATGTTAAGATGGGCATGACGAAATGCGCGCGTTTTTGATCGCTTTTTGACCCGATTTTGACCCCGTTTTGATCGATTTTGACCCGAATTTGATGGAATTTGACAGGCACTTTTGGGCATACGCCGTTGTGGATAACTTGTTGCGAAAAAGCAACGTCGGGAATTGGGAACAGGGAACCGGAAACCTGGGGACACCCGTGCCCAGGGCAAAGGCGGGAACAGGGAACCGGGAACCGGGAACGGGGAACAGGAGTGAAGAGTGCAGAGTGGAGAGTGCAGAGTGCAGAGTGAAAAACTGAACAAAGGCAACGCCGGCGAACTCACGCAAAGGCGCCAAGACGCCACAGGCGGGCAGACTCTGGAACCTGAAACTAGGAACTGTCTTTGCGCGACAAGTGACAAATGACCAAGGACAAATGACCAAGCATATAGCCTCGCTTGCACCCGCGCCGTCCGTGTGAATAATCCTCGGGGGCCGTGATGCAGTCCGTACACTCCGGTGAGCCACAAAGACGTGGCCAAAGAGACCGCCCTCGTGCCCAGGCTGCCGACACTGTTTTCACACCTCGTCAACCTGGTTCCCCTCCAGAATGTGCTTGCATTCGGCTTTGACACTGGCCATTCTGGGATATCGTGGTGCTGTGCTCGTCGGTAACAACACGCGGCAGTGCTGCCTATCGCGTTAGGTTAAGAGTGCTCCCTGAGGATGTGAGGAGGGCGTCCAATGGCTCTAAAGGACAGACTCAAACTCTATGAGGAAGTCGAATCGTACCGCGGTCACCCGCTCATCGTCTATGTGACCTCAATCCGGGAGAACGCGATTGCACTGATATCAGGCGATGCAGTGCCAGAGTTGCTCCGTCAACTTCACCTCTTGCCCGAAGCAACTGAAGCGCTCGACCTGATTCTCGTGAGCGTCGGGGGCGACGGGCTAGTGGCCTGCCAGATCGTATCCGTGATACGCGAGCGTGTGAAGAAACTCGCTGTGCTTGTGCCCTACATGGCTTTCAGTGCCGCCACGTTGATCGCACTGGGCGCTGACGAGATAGTCATGCATCCTCACGGGCACCTCGGCCCAACGGATCCACAGATTCGCTCGAAGCGTGGGTCCCAGAAAGAGGGAAGCCCGCCTGAAATCGCGTTCGGCGCCGAGGATCTCGTAGCATTTCTCCGTTTCGCCAAGACCGACGTAGGGTTAACCGACCAGGCCCACCTCCTCGAGGTATTCAGGCAGTTCTGCCAGGACGTCGGAACAGTCCCTGTCGGCGTTGCAGCCCGAAGCGTCCAACTCACGCAATCCTTGGGCGAGAAACTGCTCCAATCGCACATGAACTCCGAAAGCGAGAAACGCAAAGCCACTTCGATGGTGCAGCAGCTTAACAGACAGTTCTTCCATCACGGCTATCGCCTCTGCCGGACAGAGGCACAGAGAATTGGTCTCAAGGTGGCCAAAGACGATCCTAGGATACAGACTTTGATGTGGTCAATCTGGACCGATCTCAGCGAAGAAATGAACACGAGAAAACCTTTTGTACCCCTCTCAGAACTCGATCCGACGCAGTTGGAGGCACTGTTCCAACCAGTCCCTTATATTCAGATCCCAAGCAACACACCACCGCAGATCGCGCAGCAGGTTTGGCAGAACGTACTCCAGCAGATGGTGGTGGTAAATGTTTCGGCTGCACAGTACAGCGTCCTGGCCGCGGTCATGGAAAGCACTCGCTACTGTTCACATTTCATAACTTCGGGCAAGATTCTTGCGTCTAGGACTCATGACCTACAGGTGAAGGTAGCGGCAGCAGCAACTGACGTCGGTTGGCGAACGGTTAATCCCTGACGTCCCCGGAGACGGCATATACTGCGGCCCACGCAGGCCTCTCAGCGGGAATTTGACAATTTGCCCAAAGTGGGTTATAATGGATAGCCGACAGAGTAAGGGGTTACCCATGCCAGCCAAACTGTCAAGCGCGGTGCGTGAACAGCCATCTTTCGAGGTTTCCTATTTGCCCTACCGGCAAATGCTTGCCCTTTCTTTGCCGCTTTTCTCCCAAGAGACGATTGACCCCCAAACGTATGGCATCGAGGGCCCAGACGAACCCAATGTCTCTGAAGGCGTGCCGGCCACAGAACAGCCCATGACGATCAGGCCGGGCCAATGAGGGCCAATGAGGGACGCTTCCCTATGATGGGCGCACAGCCTCTATTGGGCGGCCAGGCGAAGGAGCCCGAAGCGCGCCGCGGCGTCCGAAAGGCACCGCGTGGGTCCCGAGGACCCACCCTACCTCACGGCGACGGAGAATATCGAACAAGGAACGCCGAATAACGAATCCTGAAGGGACGACGGCACGCGGGGAAAGAAAAGCCGTCGCCGGATGCGGCGACGGCTTAACGCGCTGACATATCGGTGCGCCCCGTTGTTACTCAGGTACTCAGTCCCTCAGTCCCTCAGGTACTCAGGCACTCAGGCACTCAGGCACTCAGGCACTCGGGCACTCAGGTACTCAAGCACTCAGGTACTCAGTCACTCGGGCACTCGGGCACTCAGGCACTCAGTCGCTCAGGCACTCTTCTTACAACGTCGATTGGGGGTCCACGTCGATGGCCATTTGGACGCCGCCGGGGGCCACCAGGTCGCCGCGCACCTTGTCCCAGAGGAACAGGAGGGCCTTGGCGTTGGGGGACTTAAGGAGCAGGTGGTACCGCCAGAAGCGGCTGAGTTTGGCCACCGGGCAGGGCTGCGGCCCGAGCATCTGGATGCCGGCCAGGCGGGCGGGTTCCATCAGCCTTCCGGCCATGGCCTGGACGGCCTCGGCGGCCTTCTGCCGGCTCTGCGAGCGTATGATGAGCCGCGCCAGGCGACCGAACGGCGGGTACCCGCGGGCCTTGCGCGATTCCAGTTCGTCCTTGGCGAACGCCTCGTAATCGTGCTTGGCGGCCAGTTGGATGGCCAGGTGCTCCGGCTGGAACGACTGGACGAAGACCTGTCCGCCCTTGGGTCCGCGTCCCGCGCGTCCGGCGACCTGCGTAATCAGTTGGAACGTCCGCTCGTTGGCGCGGAAGTCGGGCAGGCTCAGGGCCACGTCGGCGTTGATGACGCCCACGACGGTGACGCTGGGGAAGTCGAGGCCCTTGGCCACCATCTGGGTGCCGATGAGGACGTCCAGTTCGCCGTCGCGGAAGGCGTCGAGGATTTTCTCATGCCCGCCGCGATGGGCCACGGCGTCGGCGTCGAGGCGGCCGACACGGATCTCGCCGAACTTCCGGCGCACTTCTTCCTCCACGCGCTGCGTGCCGGTGCCCCAGTAGTTGACGGTCTCGGCGGAGCAGGCGGGGCACCGCTCGGGCGGGCGGCTCTTGCGGCCGCAGTAATGGCACTGGAGAACGCCCGGCTTGGCGTGATACGTCAGGCCCACATCGCAGTCGGGGCACCGTGCGGCGTGGCCGCACTTGACGCAAAACAGGTGCGTGGCAAAGCCCCGGCGGTTCAGGAACAGGATGGTCTGCTCCTGCTTCCGCCAGGCCTCGGCGATGGCGGCTTCCAGCGGCCGCGACAGGACGTGGTGGCCGTGGCGGTCGGCCACCTCGAGGCGCATGTCCACGATGCGCACCGGCGGCAGGGGCCGGCCCCCGATCCGCTGCGTCAGCCGCGCTTCCTGGTAATGCGACACCGTCCGCACGTTCTGGTACGATTCGAGG
>Ga0315294_10000676_pt1 | contig 36975 bp, 18 predicted proteins | sample YL17G13_40_MG_FD_203626 | JGI IMG/M metagenome (GOLD analysis project Ga0315294, IMG submission 203626) | Sediment microbial communities from Yellowstone Lake, YNP, Wyoming, USA - YL17G13_40 | ecosystem: Environmental > Aquatic > Freshwater > Lake > Sediment | place: USA: Wyoming | collected...
CGCTCAGCTCGCTTTGGTCAGGGTAGGGCCGGACAAGCAGAAGAGGCCTCCGGGCTGAGCCTCTCCTGCCGCTTGCCAGCCCAGTTGGCCTGGCACAGCCCTACGGGCCCGGACACACGCACAGCTCCGGGCGCTGGCCTACCACGTGCTGCAGCACGAACAGGGCATCCACGGCGTCCACGTCGTCGTCGCAGTCGACGTCGCCTGCTGGCAAGTACAGGTGGCCTTCGGGTGGTGGACACTGATCGCTTGCCTGCCTTGCGCCAACGACGTACTGGAGGATGAACAAGGCGTCAACGGCGTCCACGTCATCGTCGCAGTCGACATCGCCGCAGAGGATCAGCGGGCATCCACCGTTCTCTGGGGGACCTGGCGCATCAGGGCAGTCGTCGCAGACATCGCCCACACCGTCGCGGTCGGTGTCCTCCTGGGCAGGGTTGTAGACCGCGGGGCAGTTGTCGACCAGATCCGCCACGCCGTCGCCATCGTCGTCCGCACCCGGACAGTAGGCGTTGCTTGGTGAGCATCTGGAATAGAGGATGTCGTAATCGGTCCCGATGGTGCCTCCCAGGTTGACGCCAGACTGCCAGACCAACAGCCAGTTGCCCGCACCGTCGGTCGTCACCTGGGCGCACTCGTCCAACCCCGAGCCGGAAGCGCCCCTGTCTTCGCGAGCCGTCCAGTTGGCCCCATTGTCCGTCGAGCGGGACATCGCTATGGTGGAGACTACGTAGGGCGGGAAGGGGTAGACCATGTACGTGTGCCAGACAGCCACCCAATTACCTGCCCGATCGGTCGTCACCTGAGGGATACTCTCAATATCCCAGAAAGTGTCGGGGCGAATGAGGAGGCCGGCTGCGGTCCAGGTGGCCCCGTTGTCCGTTGAGCGCGCTGTAAAGATGTCGTAGTCCGGGTCGATGGTGCCGCCCAGGGTGTCGTTGGACTGCCAGACGGCCACCCAGTGGCCCACGCCGTCGGTCGTCACTTGAGGGTCATAGTCTTCCCCCGAGTCAGTGGCGGCGTTAGTGTTGAGGGCGGCCGGAGCAGTCCAGGTGGCCCCGTTGTCGCTGGAGCGAGCCACCAGGATATCAGAGTCGGTCCCGATGATGCCGCCCAGCGTATCCTCCGAATTCCAGACCACCACCCAGTGGCCGGCCCTGTCAGTCGTCACCTGCGGCACTCCGTCATAGCCGGAGTCGGTGGCGGCGTTGCCGTTGAGGGCAACCGGAGCCGTCCAAGTGACGCCGTTGTCGGTCGAGCGGGCCACCAGGATGTCGTAGTCGGTGCCGATGGTGCCGCCCAGGGTATCATTGGAATACCACACCGTCACCCAGTGGCCGGCGCCGTCGGTGGTCACTTGCGGGTAGTAGTCATAACCTGAGTCGGTGGCGGCGTTGGTGTTGAGGGCGGCGGGAGCGGTCCAGGTGACGCCGTTGTCGGCAGAGCGGGCCACCAGGATGTCGTAGTCCGTCCCGATGGTGCCCCCGAGATTCTCGTCGGACTGCCAGACTGCTACCCAATGGCCCGCGCCGTCGGTCGTCACTTGTGGGGACCAGTCATCCCCCGAGTCAGCGGCGGCGTTGGTGTTGAGGGCGACGGGTGCGGTCCAGGCGGCGCCGTTGTTGGTGGAGCGAGCTACGAGGATGTCGTCGTCGGTGCCGATGGTGCCGCCCAGGGTGTCAGGGGACTCCCAGACGGCTACCCAGTGACCGACGCCGTCAGTTGTCACCTGTGGCCACTCGTCATCCCTCGAGTCAGAGCCAGCGTTGGTGTTGAGGGCGGCGGGAGCGGTCCAGTTGGGCCAGTCCACGATAGCCCCCGGGCAGTCAGGCTGGAGCCGCGAGCACGTGCTGTAGGAGATGTCGTAGTCGCCCCGCTTGAAGGTCTGCCAGACGGCCACCCAGTGGCCGGCGTCGTCGGTCGTCAGTTGAGGGTACTCGTCCCAGTCCGAGTCGGAGCGAGCGTTGGTGTTGAGGGCGGCAGGAGCAGTCCAGGTGATGCCGTTGTCGCCGGAGCGGGCTATCAGAATGTCGCCGTCCGTGCCGATGGTGCCGCCCAAGCTGTCGTACGAATACCAGACGGCCAGCCAGTGGCCCGCATCGTAGGTTGTCACCTGGGGGTGGTAGTCATACCCTGAGTCGGTGGCGGCGTTGGTGTTGAGGGGGGCGGGTGCCGTCCAGGTGGCGCCGTTGTCGGTGGACCTGGCCACCAGGATGTCGTAGTCGGTTCCGATGGCCCCGCCCAGGCTATCCTCGGAATACCACACCGTCACCCAGTGGCCGGCGCCGTCGGTGGTCACTTGCGGGTAGTAGTCATAACCTGAGTCGGTGGCGGCGTTGGTGTTGAGGGCGGCGGGAGCGGTCCAGGTGACGCCGTTGTCGGCAGAGCGGGCCACCAGGATGTCGTAGTCCGTCCCGATGGTGCCCCCGAGATTCTCGTCGGACTGCCAGACGGCCACCCAATGGCCGGCGCCGTCAGTCGTTAGCTGCGGGTCATAATCATGCCTCGAGTCGGTCGCGGCGTTGGTGTTGAGGGGTGCGGGAGCGGTCCAGGTGGCGCCGTTGTCGGAAGAGCGGGCCACCAGGATGTCCCAGTCCGTGCCGAGGGGGCCGCCCCAGCTCTCGTAGGACTCCCAGACGGCTACCCAATTCCCCGTGCCGTTCGTCGCCACTTGAGGATCCTCGTCCCACGCCGAGTCACCCGCGGCGTTGGCGTTGAGGGCCACTGGGGCGGTCCAGGTGACGCCGTTGTCGGTGGAGCGGGCAACGAGGATGTCCCCCTCGCCTCCGATGGTGCCCCCAAGGCTGTCATAGGAATACCAGACGGCCACCCAGTGGCCCGCGCCGTCGGTTGTCACCTGAGGCCGATAGTCACCCCATTCGTCGCTGGCGGCGTTGGTGTTGAGGGGGGTGGGGGTGGTCCAGGTGGCGCCGTTGTCGCTGGAGCGGACCGTCAGGATGTCGTGGTCGGTGCCGATGCCGCCAAGGTTCTCGTCGGACTGCCAGACGGCCACCCAGTGGCCGTGGCCGTCGGTTGTCACCTGCGGGTACTCGTCGTCCCCCATCTCGGCGTTGGCGTTCGTGTTGAGGCCGGCGGGAGCGGTCCAGGTGGCGCCGTTGTCAGTGGAACGGGCCATCAGGATGTCGTAGTCGTCCCCGATGATGTCCCCAAGGTCCTCATTGGACTCCCAGACGGCCACCCAGTGGCCATGGCCGTCGGTCGTTACCTGGGGGAACTGGTCCTCGCCCTCGTCGGTGGTGGCGTTGGTGTTAAGGGCGGCGGGGGCGGTCCAGGTGGCGCCATTGTCGGTGGAGCGGGCCGTTAGGATGTCATAGTCGGTGCCGGTGCTGCTGCCGAGGCTTCCAAGGGTGTACCAGAGGGCGACCCAATGGCCAGCGCCGTCGGTCGTGACCTGGGGCGACTGGTCATATTCTGAGTCGGAGGCGGCGTTAGTGTTGAGGGCGGCGGGGGCGGTCCAGGTGGCGCCGTTGTTCGTGGATCGGGCCACAAGGATGTCGGCGTCCGTGCCGATGGTGCCACCCAGGCTATCAGAGGACTCCCAAACGACCACCCAGTGGCCGGTGCCGTCGGTTGTCACCTGGGGGTAGGAGTCATTCCCCGAGTCGGAAGCGGCGTTGGCGTTCAGAGCGGCGGGTGCGGTCCAGGTGACGCCGTTGTCGCCGGATTGGGCCACCAGAACGTCGTCGTCCGAGCCGATGGTGCCGCCCAGCGTATCATCGGACTCCCAGACGGCCGCCCAGTGGCCGGCGCCGTCTGTCGCCACTCGGGGGTTATAGTCACCGCCCGAGTCAGAGGCGGCGTTGGTGTTGAGGGCAGCCGGGGCAGTCCAGGTGGCGCCGTTGTCGGTTGAGCGGGCCACAAGGATGTCGCAGTCAGTTCCGATGGTGCCGCTTAGGCTATCGTAGGAATCCCAGACGGCAACCCAGTGGCCGGCTCCGTCCGCCGTGATTTGGGGGTGCCAATCACCCCCCGAGTCAGAGGCGGCGTTGGTGTTGAGGGCAGCCGGGGCGGTCCAGGTGGCGCCGTTGTCGGTTGAGCGGGCCACGAGGACGTCGACGTCCGAGCCGATCGTGCCGCCCAGGCTACGGGAATTCCAGACGGCCACCCAGTTGCCCGCGCCGTCGGTCGTCACTTGGGGGGACCAGTCACCCTCTGAGTCAGAGGCGGCGTTGGTGTTAAGGGCAGCCGGGGCAGTCCAGGTGGCGCCGTTGTCGGTGGAGCGGGCCGTTAGTATGTCGCTGTCGGTGCCGATGGTGTCGGCCAGGGTATCGTTGGACTCCCAGACGGCCACCCAGTGGCCGACGCCGTCGGTCGTCACCTGTGGGGACCTGTCAGTCCCTGAGTCGGTGCCGGGGTTGATGTTGAGGACGGTGGGGGTGGTCCAGGCGTACGCGGACCTTCCTCCGCTCGCCAGCAAGCCCAGCGCCAGCACTATCGCGAATAGCAACCCAAGATTCACGTACCTACGCATAAGGCCACCTCCTAGAAGTCGTGCCAGGCCGGATACTCTCTTCGTTGACCACTTGCAGGTCTGGACAACCGAGTTCGTCCCTCAGCCCTACGGCCCCAGACCCAGAAACACGCACAGCTCCGGCCGTAGGCCTACGACGTACTGGAGCACGAACAGCGCATCCACCGCATCCACGTCGTCATCGCAGTCAGCGTCTGACAGGGGCAGGCAGACCTGCCCCGGCGGCGCCGGACACTGGTCGGTCCCTGCCCGCAGGCCGACGATATACTGCAGTATGAACATAGCATCCACCGCGTCCACGTTGCCATCGCCATCAGCATCTCCCACGAGCGCCTCCGACGGCGGCCAGTGGCGAAGGATGACGCCCTCGGGGTCGTGGAAGCGGATGCTGACGTTCGGCTCCTCACCCAGCGGGTGCTCGATGACGACCCAGGCCTGGCACTCGCCGTCCTCGTAGACAGGGCGGGCCTCGCTGAAGTAGTCGAGCACGCGCACATCCTCAGCTAGGGCCACAGCCTCGTCGAGGTTGATGATCACGCCATCCTCCAGGTGGATAACCCTCGCCTTGCCGAGCGGGGTGTGCGGCGCCGGCGGCTGGTACACGCCGTCGGGCGAGACGTCGATGATGTGGCCGACGTCGGTGTTGAGGATGAACTCGATCTCCTCGCCCTGCACCGGGTGGAGGCTGGGGGAGAAGGTCACGCCGTTCGCAGCAGTGGGGTCGGAGCCCACCTCGTACTTGCAGAAGCCGTCGCGGTCCTTGAGGTGGGCGATGATCGCCGTGTGGTTGGCGTCGAGCGCCTGAGCGGTCACTCGCTTGAAGCCGCCCCAGGTCCAGGTCTTCTCAACGGGGTTGGAGAGGACTGCCGGGTGCTTGCGGAAGTAGGGGTAGTCGCCGATGACGCTGATCGTGCTGTTGCCCGCCGCGTTGCCCGGGCTGCAGTCGGGCGCGCCGCTGACGGGGTCGGTGCGGCACTCATCGTAGCTCAGCATGAAGTCACCGTTGGCGAAGAACATCCCCTCGCCGCGGTTGTCGGTGTAGAACTCGATGTAGTAGGGCCGCTTCTTCAGCGCAGGGTCGGCCTCGTCGGGGTCTTCCCGCTCGAACTTGTTGAGGATGGTCCAGAAGGGGTACGGCACCGGCGGCACTTGCCACCAGGGCAAACCAGGGTTGGAGTCACAGGCATCGCCGTAGCCGTCGCCGTCGGTGTCAGTCTGGGTGGCGTTGGACTTGCGGTCGCAGTTGTCATTGACGTCGAGCACTGTGTCGCCGTCGGAGTCGAGCTGGGTAGCCGGGGTGCCAGCAGTGGTGTCGTCGCTGTCGCAGGCCGTGCCGATGCCGTCGCCGTCGGTGTCAGCCTGGGTGGCGTTGGCCTTGAACCGACAGTTGTCGTCGCAGAGGGTGGTGTCACCGTTTGTGCAGGGGGCGTCGCCAATCACGCCGCTGTCGTCGCCGTCGTCCAGGATGGTGTCGCCGTCGGCGTCGGCGTCGCAGACGTCACCGGTGCCGTCGCCGTCCAGGTCGCCATTGGTCGGGTCGAAATCGTACGGGCACTTGTCCACGGCGTCGCAGACGCCGTCGAAGTCCGCATCCGCACACGACGGCATGGTCCAGCTAGCCCAGTCGTAGCCGCCGTTGCTGACCATGGCCGGAATCTCGCGGTCGGCCGGGATCATGACGCTGTGGTAGTCATTTGTGCTGTCGTAGACGACTGCCTTGAGGGCCTCCTTGAGGTAGCCGGCGTCGTCGGTGGCGATGCTGGCCCTGATCTTGAGGGGCGGCATGATGGCGTCAGCAGCGGTGATCGCGCCGTCGGGGACGACCGTCTTGCGGCCGAGCCAACTCCGGAGCACGCTGTCGTGGCTGTCCAGGGTGCTCTTGGGGCCGATGGCGCCCGTGTAGGCGGCATTCGCTTCGCTCATCACGTCCCAGTTGGGGCGGGTGTTGATGGCGTCGGGGCCGGCCAGGGCCACCAGGTCGTCGGGCAGCACCCAGTGACCATTTTCCAGCATCTCGTCGTCGGGGTCAGGGCAGCCCTCGGGGCTGACGGCGGGGTAGGGCTCGCCGGCTGGCGAGCCGGCCTCATCGCCGTCGCCATCCATGTCGATGCACATGTCGGGGCGGCTGCTCATGTTGGCGCCGAACAACCAGCCCTTCACCTTCACCCTCAGGAGGGTGTCAGCGGAGACGTTGAGGGTGTCGGCTTCGGTGTCCTCGCCATCGCCGGCCTGCCAGGCGCCATCGTTGTGGTCCGCGCGCGCGCCGTCCACGTTGGTGAGCTTGACCTGGTAGATCTTGAGATACCACACGAGGAAGGCGTGCTTGTTGATCTGGTTATCGTAGCATTCGACGTTGCCGTACTCGGCCGCCTCGGAGTCGTAGCACGCCACGCCGTAGCCTTGCTGGTCCGTCCACTCGGGGTCTGGTGCGTCTGCATCGGGCAGGCAGACGCAAGCCCTTTCGATGAGGTTGGCCTCGACATCAACCTCGCCGGGGTTATCGCTGCCGTAGAGCCCCTTGGTGGTGCAATTCCTGTCGATGTCACCCCACGACTGGTCGCCGCCGGTGCCATTGAAGGAGTCCAGGACCCCGTCGCCGTCCGCGTCGTACCAGGCACCTTGCAGGACACCGGGGCTGGGAAGAAGCCTGTAGTAGGTGACCCAGTAGTCGAGGATGGTCTCGTAGTAGCCGTCGCCGTCGGTGTCCAGGATGTGGCCGAGGGCCTCTAGGTCGTCTATGTCCTGACCGCCCGGGAGCCCGTCGCCGTCGACGTCGAAGTTGCTGGCCAGCGGGCAGAAAGGCTGGTACGTGGTGGTACCGGAGACCAGGTTGGGATACCAGTCGTCGGCGAGGGCCCAGCGCTTGGCCAGGACGATCTCCTCGCCCGCCCAGCGGACCTGCGGCTGCTTGGCCATCTCGATGGTCGTCCAATTGATGCCGATCCACTCGTGCAGGCCCAGGCGCAGGGAGCCGGGCAGGTTGGGGTACTGGGCGTAGAAGTGGATCTCTGCCTGCTCTTCGCAGACGGTGTCTACGTATACACCGAGGCCGCCGGCAGGGAAGACGAGACGGCCCAGGTTGTCGGAGACCGCTGTGATGGTCGCGCCGTAGTTGGCGGTGCCCGTGGCGTTGGTGAAGAAGGTGCAGTACCTGGGGGACTCGATCTCGGCCAGGATGAGCGCACCCTCAGTGGGCTGGTGGGCGAGGACTGACACGTTGTTGACCAGGACCCAGTGCTCGCCGTGCACCACCTCAGTGATCTGCACCGGCGGCACCGACCTGATGCGCTTCACGGCCTCGTCCCAAACGACGGCGTGGTCCTGCGAGGCGCCCTGCTTGTCCAGCAGGTGCTCATCCGTGGCGTCGCGCACGGTGTCGCCGTTCATGTCCTTGGGCAGGTAGAGTTCTTTGTACAAGGTGGTTCCGCCGTAGTACACCTTGACCTTTACCAGGTCGCCGTACTTGAGGATGACGCTGTCGACCAGGCTGTCCCACTCCTTGACCACGGGGGAAGTGGTGTAGATGACACTGCTCTGGCTGTAGGTGAGGGTGATGCGAGTCTCGCCCGGAGTGGAGGAATGGATGACGAGGCACTGCTCAGCGTTATTGGCTGTGTCCCAGCCAATTCTGCCCGTAACCTCCGCAATGTCGCCGCAGCGGCCCTGGACCATGATGGTGGCGGTAGCCCCCGAGAAGTTCTCGATGTTCCAACTGTTGAGCGTGTAGCCGGTGGCGCCCCAGCCCTCGCTGCGGATCACATGGTTCTGGCCGGTGATGTTGTTGCAGTCGTGCCAGGGGTTGACGATCGGCTTTGGGGTACCGGTCCAGATGGTATCGGGGCAGTACGGATTTCCGGTGTAGTCAGTGCCGTCGGGGCTGACGTGCACCAGGGCGACGGCGGCTGGCTGGGCGCTCACCGTCTGGCCGGGCCAGGAGAGGGAAGAGACACCCAGGAGTGTCACCACCGCTGCTGCGACTGCTATGACAGCCGCAATTGTGAGTCCAGATCGTACCATCGTTCGCTTCATGACCGTCTCTCCTCTCCGCTACGGGTCGAATACCCAGGTTGTCCCGCCCTCCTGCGTAACGAGAACGAGCAGCGCGTCAAGCCGCGCGGCCTGGGTCAGACTGCTAACATCGGGTTTGTCTGGTGCATAATGGCTCCAGCCCTGATCGGCCTGGAGAGCGTAGACTACCGCGACCTGCTCGGCGATACCGGCCACGGCTGCTTCTTCGTCCTTGGTGGCACCGCTATAGCAGATGCCATTCCAGCCCTGGGCTAGGGCCGCGCTGCCCTGGGATGCACCCGAGAACTGCTGGTTCCAGGTGACGGCTTCGGATCCGAGGACGAACACCTGATCCCAGGGGCTGAGGGCGGTGATGGTGCTGGCGCTCTGCCTCCCCGGAAACCAGCGATCCCACATCTGGCCGCCCTTCAGCCTGTAGACGGCCAGGACCTTGTCGGCGGCGGCGCCCAGGGCCTGATCGATCGGCTTGGCCTCGCCGACGTAGCACGTGTGCTTCCAGCCCTGCGCCAGCGATACGGCGACCAGGCTCGGGTCGGTCTCGCCGGCATCGACGCGGCCGTTGCGGTTGAGGTCTGACTCGCCGTCGGGGATACCATCGCCGTTGGTGTCGGCACTCAGGGGGTCCGTCTTGGTAGTGGGGTCGGCGTCCGGCTGCCAGTGGGGGCTGGTCGTGTCCGTATCTTGCCCCTCGGGAGTGGCGAGCCCTCTCTCCAGGCCGTCGCTCAAGCCGTCGCCGTCGCTATCCCAGTTCGTGGGGTCGGTCTCGCCGGGCTCCACCACGCCGTTGTCGTTGAGGTCCTCGCTGCTGGCGGAGCCGTCCATGAGGCCGTCGTCGTCGCAGTCGTCGTCATTGGGGCAGGGGTCCACACTGTTTGGCAGGCCATCGCCGTCGTCGTCCGGGGCGGGCGTCGGTGTAGGCGTGGGTGTAGGCGTGGGTGTGGGCGTGGGTGTGGGCGTGGGTGTGGGCGTGGGTGTGGGTGTGAGGGTGGGGGTTCCCTCCGGCAGAACGCAGATCTGCCCGTCCATGTCCGTCGCCGGGATAGGATGGCCGTCGGGGTCGGTGAAGGTGATGATCCGCACGTCGAGGGAGGCACATTCGCCAGCCAGCCCTACTGAGTGGAAAGTGAGCTCCGCCATCGCTATATCACCGGAGACTCCGGCGGCGGAGATGCCAGTGCAACTGACGGTGTTGGGTGCGTAGTTGAGGTTGCAGCTCACCATGTCGAGGGGTGAGCCGGTCTTATCCCAGGCGGTGGGCTCGAGGCTGTCGTCGTAGACAATGTTGACAGTGATGGCACCTGAGCCCGGACTAGGCACGTTCAGCGCCTCCAGGGCCACAGTCACGCTGCCCCCTGACGGCACGCTGGCCGAGCCGATGCGCACCGTGGGGCTGTCCGAGCCGACGGCGAACTGGCTCCCCAGGAGGAAAGCCATCCCCGCTGCTGCAACCACCAGCGCCGCCAGCGCCAGGCCTAGCCGTCGCATTCGATGTCGGTTGCCCATGATCTCCAATCTCCCTCTGGAATGGTCCCTCATGCTAGCTCGCCGGACACAGGACCGGCCGCAAGCCCACCACGTGCTGCAGGATGAACAGCGCGTCCACGGCGCCGTCGGGGACGTCGGCGTCAGCGGCCACCCAGAACTCGGGCGGCGTAAAGGTGACGAGGGCCTCGTAGTTCGCGTCGCCTGCCGGTATTGCGAAGTCGGTCAAGATATCGGCTTGGCCTCCAGCGAGTGGTCGGAAACATCGCAGCCCAGCGTCGGGTTGAAGGAAAGCCCTGGCCCTGGCGTAGGCGTGGGCGTGGCAGTGGCCAGGGGCAACGGGTCGGTGGCCGATGTCGCCAGCAGGCTTGGAGGGCGCGTTGCGCCAACTGGAGTCGGCTCCTCTTTACGCTCGGCAATGCTGGTAAGCGTTGGGCAAGGTGTGGCGGTTCCTACCACCCCTGTCGGACATGGTCCACCCGTTGGGAAAGGCGTGGGGCTTGGCGTGGGGCCACATCCGAGGCTGGGCCTCGTGCCCAGCACGTGCTGAAGCACGAACAGCGCGTCCACGGCGTCCACATCGCCGTCGCAGTCGGCGTCCGACAGTGGCAAGCAGATCTCTCCCGGCGACGGCGGACACTGTTCGCTCCCCTCTCGCAAGCCGACGACATACTGCAGTATGAACATAGCGTCCACCGCGTTCACTTCGCCGTCGCCATCAGCATCTCCCACGAGCGCCTGGCCGCAATCGAGGTTCAGATCATGCAGGCCGGGAGCCCATTCGACGACCGGCGGACACACAGAGCCGTCGGCGTAGAAAGTTATCCAACCGCCCTCGAAGCAGGGTGGGGTCATAGGCATAGTCTGGGGAATGTCCACGACATAATTGGCGCCAGAGGTGACGCGCGATGCCCACACTATGCCCTCAACTATCGCGCTGATCACCGTTCCGTTGGGAGCAGGACTGCCGTCGATCGTCACAGTGCCGGTGTATGTGCCTGGTAAGACGGGCGGGCAGTACTCCGGGATGGCCAGCGGGCAGTCAAGCCACCGTTCTAGATACGGGCCGTCGGGCGTGTATCGGTGGGGGTCGCAGGCGTCGCCTATGTCGTCGCTATCCGAGTCGGTGCCGTTGTTGAAGACGAGAGGGCAGTTGTCGCCGCGGTTCATGTAGTTGTCGCCATCGTGGTCGCCGGAGCCAGTGTTCTCGTCGGGCGTGGGGTCGCACGCGTTGTCGATGCCGTCGTGGTCATTGTCGCCGCTTCCCGCAACGCGGGGGTCACCCTCGTTGACACTGAAGGGGCAGGTATCCAGACCGTTCTCGATGCCGTCGCCGTCGGCGTCCCACATGCTGCGGGCGTAGGCGGTAACGGTGTACTCGCCGGAGGTCGTGGGGTTGGTGCGCACCGCGTAGCCGCCCTCATTCGCGGCTGTGCTCGGGTTGTCCTTGCTGATCCCGAAGGTTGTGGTGGTTTCGGACACAGGCGCGCAGAAGTCAGTTATGGCGTTGGGCAGGGGGGGAGCTGTGGGATTGTTAAGAACGGTTACCGAGGGGTAGCCCAGGCTAGGGTCGAAGGGCGGCAGCCCCGGCAGGGCAGTCCCCGGCTCGAAGATGACGGAGTTCGTGGAGATCGGCGTGCCGGCCACACTGGTCTGGCCATAGTAGCGGGCCCGGGGAGTAATGCCCGGGAACATGGTGTTCAGGAACTCTGGGTACTTGTCACAGGCGTCGGGTAGGCCGTTGGCGTTGGCATCGGCGAAGCCATCTTGGAATGACACTGTATCAGCCGTGTCGGTGGTGCAGTCCAGCATGGTGTAGGTGACCGGTAGGGCAGTGGTGCAGACGTTGTTGAGGAGCCCCAGGGTGGACACGGTGCTCAGGCTGGCAACGCGGGCGCCGTCCGGGACGTCGGCGTCAGCGGCCACCCAGAACTCGGGCGGCGTAAAGGTGACGAGGGCCTCATAGTTCGCGTCGCCTGCCGGTATTGCGAAGTCGGTCAGAACGTCGGCGTTGGCTTCCAGTGAGTGATCGGAAACATCGCAGTCCAGGGTGGGGTTGAAGGGGGCAGCACTCTCCGCATCGCGCTGAAGGGCGAACAGGGCTGTGAGTGCGAGGGCTGCCACTGAGACGACCACCGTCCACTTTGCTGCTGCCAGGAACTTGAAGGGCGACCGTTGCACTTGTTTCCTGGAGCGTTCGCCATCTGGCTGCCGTTCAGTCATCTTCGCCTACCTCCCTCCGAAAGCCAGACTGATAGGCAAGCGCCTACCCACCGGCTTGGCCGCAAGCCGAGCAGGCGCGGCGGAATCGAGAAGCCATCCGCCGCGTCCGCAGCTTTGTCCTCTTTGTAGGCGGAGGGAGTGTTAGGAATCAAACACCCAGGTGATTCCACCCTCCGCTGTCACCAGAACGAGCACGGAATCCAGCTTGGTCAACGTTGTGATATTGCCGACACCCGGCTTGCTCGGAACGTATGAGTCCCACGCCTGGGTGTCCAAGAGCTTGTAGAGGATGGCGATGGCTTGGGCGATGCCCGAAGTCGCCTCTTCGACCGGCTTGGTCTCGCCGGTATAGCAGATGCTGTTCCACCCTCGGATGAGGTTCACGCTTGCTGGCGTCTGCGTGAGCTGCTCCTGCTTCCAACTGCCAGCCTCAGACATGAGCACGAACAACTGGTCGAACGGGTGCAGGGTGTCTATTGTGCTGGCCTCCGGCTTGTCGGGGAACCAGCCGTCGAATCCCTGTGACGCGTTGAGGATGTAGACGGCGAGAACCTTGTCCTCGATGCCGCTGAGGGCGTCTTCAATGGCCATCTCCTCGCCGGCGTAGCACTTGTCATTCCAGCCCGCCGCCATGGGGATGCTGACGAGGGGGAGCACGCCCGGCGTCGGCGAGGGCTTTGGAGTAGGCGTGGGTGTGGGCGTGGGTGTGGGTGTGGGTGGGGGCGGTGGTACGGCCGCGCAGTCGGGCGCCGTGTCGCCGTCCGGCCCGTCAGTCTCGCCGGCGTCCATGTTGCCGTCGCCATCGTTGTCTTTGCCGTCGGTGCAGGTGCCCGCGATAGCCAGGCTCTCTGGGGTGCTCGTGGCATCCTTCGGGTCGGATCCGTAGTAGTCCTCGTCAGAGTTCGAGAACCCGTCTCCGTCGATGTCGCTGTCACAGACGTCGCCCTTGCCGTCGTGGTCCAGGTCCTCTTGGCCAGGGTTGGCCACCAGCGGGCAGTTGTCGCTCGCGTCAGGGACGGTATCGTTGTCGTCGTCGCTATCGCAAGCGTTGCCCTGGCTGTCCCCGTCGGTGTTCGTCTGATCCGGATTGGGAACCGTCGGGCAGTTGTCACTCGCGTCAGGGACGGTATCGTTGTCGTCGTCGCTATCGCAAGCGTTGCCCTGGCTGTCCCCGTCGGTGTTCGCCTGATCCGGATTGGGAACCGTCGGGCAGTTGTCAGAGCCGCTGCACTCGGAGGGGCCGTCGCTGAGGGCCTCGGGGTTGCAGACGCCGTCATCATCCGCGTCGACCTGAGCATCCGAGCAGCCTTTGTCATCAACGGCCGCTCCCGCTGCGGTGCCGGGGCACTCGTCGGAGCCGGTGCAGTTGGAGGGGCCGCCGCAGTGAGCCCCCGGGTTGCAGACGCCGTCATCATCCGCGTCGACCTGAGCATCCGAGCAGCCGCAGTCGTCGACTGCTGCTCCCGCTGCGGTGCCGGGGCACTCGTCATCGGCGTCGGGGACGCCATCGCCGTCGCTGTCTTCGGGCGGAGGGGCGCAGATCTGCCCGTTTTCAACGACGTAAGCGATCGCACCCCCGTCGGTGTTGAAAAACTCAAGCACGTTCAGCACCAGGTTGGTGCAGTCCCCTGGGTCGGCGATTACCTGAAAGGTAATGTCGCACAAGGCCACCTGACCCGTAAGGCCAGCTGCGGCGTTGAAGCCGCCGCACTTCACCACGCCAGGGGCGTAGTCCTTGTTGCAGAGGGGCGCCATGATGCCGCCAAGGGGGGCGGGGACGCAGTTCACCGGATCAACTACGGTGGAGTCGTAGGCGACATTGATATCGTACGACCCCAGGCCCGGAGCGGGTATGGCCAGCGCCTCCAACCTAACAGTGACGTTGGCGCCCTGCGGGCCCTTCTCCGAGCCGATCCGAATTGTGGTTGTAGCGTTGCCCTGGGCCAGCTGGCTGCCCACAAGCAGCCAGCTTCCTAGAGCGATCAGCGCCAGGGCTCCTATGCTGAAGCCCAGCCAAGCCTTTCGCCGTGACGCTCGTAGCATGATGTTCCTCCTTATCACTCACCCGTATCGCGTGCGCCTCATGTACGCGAATCTCTGCAGGCCTAGTTGCAGGGCCAACAGCAGTTGCAGTCGCAGTCGATGAGGCCCATCACGCACTGGGCCACTAGCATCGCGTCCAGCATCTGAACCTGGTCGTTGCAGTTCACGTCGGCTGCCGGCAGGTAGATGCACTGGTTGGGGCCGGGGGCGCCGCAGACATCGCTCCCGCAGCGCAGGCCCATCTTGTACTGGGCGATCATCATCGCATCCTTCATCTGGCGTGAGCCGCCGTAGTCCACGTCCCCGCAAGCGGCTCCCACTCTCAACGCCAGTACCGTTGCCAATCGCAACAGCGCCGCTCGCGTCTACGCCGATGTAATTGCTGACGACGCGGTTGTCATGGGCGCCGCTGCCCGTCATCTCGACGCCGGTCCGAGAGTCGCTCATCGCGTTGCGTTCCACTGCACTGGCACCGCCGATGGTATTGCCTGCACCGGTCACGTAGATTGCGGAGCCCCGGCAGTGCTAGATAACCAGCCCACGGATGGCATTGCCATCGGAGCGGACCTCGAGGCAGGAGCCCACCAAGCTGGAGTCTGAACCATCGATCGTTACCGTCTGATTGGCCCCGCCAACGGTTGTGTTTCCCGACAATCGGTCGGGTAAGCTCGTCGTTAGAGTGATGGTGCCCGCTACCGAGAAGGTGATGGTGTCGGCGGTGGCGCCGTTGGCGTTGGCCTCCTGGAGCGCCGCCCGCAGCGTGCAGACGCCGCCGGCGGTGGCACAGATGCCGTCTCCCACGTTGGCGTCGGCCGCGTCGCCCAGGTTGTCAACGACGAAGCTGGCAGCCTGTGCCGCTGGCGCAAATGGCGTCGAGACCACGAGACCGGCCGCGAGGCCACACAGCGCCACGACGATGAAGAACCCGAGAGCCTTTGGACGACTAATGGCATGAACCTCCCGGAGGCCGACCGCCCGGCCCCATCCCTTGAACCTGTGAAGGCCGCACTGGCGGCCCCAACGTCATTCAGTTCGCCTCCGAAGCCAAGGTCCCAGGCTGATGAACCCCGCCAGCACGAGGGCGACGCCCCCCGCGGCCAAGAGCAGAACCCATGGCAGGCTGGCGGTCCCCGTTGCTGATGTTCCGCTTCCTGTTGGCGGCGCCGCGGCCGCAGGGGCGGGAGCCAGGCCGGCAGGAGGCTGCACTGCGCCCAGGGCCGTGGGCGTAGCAATAGGGCTTGGCGTGGCCGTGGGCGCAGCGGTGGCGGTGGCTGTGGGTGTAGCCGTCGTCACCAACGGTGGCGTCGCAATGGGCGTACTCGGCGCGGGCGTGCTTGTGGCGGCAGGTGTAGCGGTGGCGGTAGGTATGGGTGTGGGCGAGGGTGTGGGTGTGGGTGTGGGTGTGGGTGTGGGTGTGGGCGGGGCCGCTTCGCAGGCGTTGCCGACGCCGTCATGGTCTGTGTCGGCCTGATCTTCATTGCCGACGGTTGGGCAGTTATCGCAGGCGTCGCCGTGGGAGTCGTGGTCGGAGTTGGCCTGGCCGGTGTTGCGCACTAATGGGCAGTTGTCCACACCATCAGGCACGGTGTCGCCGTCTTGATCGCCCTCGCAGGCGTCTCCTACTCCGTCGCCGTCGCTGTCTGCTTGATTCGGGTTTGAGACGAGGCGACAGTTGTCGTCACAGTCCGTGGTGTCCCCGGCGGTGCAGGGATTGTCGCCGACGGTGCCGCTGCCGTCCCCATCATCGAGGATGCCGTCTCCGTCGGTGTCGGGGTCGCAGGCATCGCCTTTGCCGTCGCCATCTAAGTCCGCCTGACCGGGGTTGGGCTTGTTGGGGCAGTTGTCGCAGACGTCGCCTTTGCCGTCGGCGTCGGCGTCCTCCTGGCCGGGGTTGGGCTTGCTGGGGCAGTTGTCGCAGACGTCGCCTTTGCCGTCGGCGTCGGCGTCCTGCTGGCCGGGGTTGGAGTTGTTGGGGCAGTTGTCGCAGAGGTCGCCATCGCCATCGCTGTCGCCGTCGGCCTGGTCGGGGTTGGCCACGGTGGGGCAGTTGTCGCAGGCGTTGCCATCGCCATCTGCGTCGCCGTCAGCCTGGTCGGGATTGGTGGTGGTGGGGCAGTTGTCGCAGGCGTTGCCATAGGAGTCAGCGTCCGAGTTGGCCTGGTCCTCATTGGTGGTGGTGGGGCAGTTGTCGCAGGCGTCGCCATAGGAGTCAACGTCCGAGTTGGCCTGGGTGGGGTTGGCGGTGGCGGGGCAGTTGTCGCAGGCGTTGCCAACGCCATCGCCGTCGCTGTCGGCCTGGTCCTCATTGGTGGTGGTGTCGCAGTTGTCGCAGGCGTCGCCATAGGAGTCAGTGTCCAAGTTCCTCTGGCTCTCGTTAGGGACGGTAGGGCAGTTGTCGGAGCCGGTGCACTCGGAGGGGCCGTCGCTGAGGGCGCCGGGGTTGCAGATGCCGTCATCATCGGCGTCCACCTGAGCATCGGAGCAGCCTTTGTCATCAACGTCCGCTCCCGCTGCTGTGGCGGGGCACTCGTCATCGGCGTCGGGGACGCCATCGCCGTCGCTGTCTTCGGGCGGAGGGGCGCAGATCTGCCCGTTTTCAACGACGTAAGCGATCGCACCCCCGTCGGTGTCGAAGAACTCAAGCACGTTCAGCACCAGGTTGGTGCAGTCCCCTGGCTCGGCGATTACCTGAAAGGTAATGTCGCACAAGGCCACCTGACCCGTAAGGCCAGCTGCGGCGTTGAAGCCGCCGCACTTCACCACGCCAGGGGCGTAGTCCTTGTTGCAGAGGGGCGCCATGATGCCGCCAAGGGGGGCGGGGACGCAGTTCACCGGATCAACCACGGTGGAGTCGTAGGCGACATTGATATCGTACGACCCCAGGCCCGGAGCGGGTATGGCCAGCGCCTCCAACCTAACAGTGACGTTGGCGCCCTGCGGGCCCTCCTCCGAGCCGATCCGAATTGTGGGCGTAATGGCGCCCTGGGCCAGCTGGCCGCCCACAAGCAGCCAGCTTCCTAGAGCGATCAGCGCCAGGGCCCCTATGCTGAAGCCCAGCCAAACGTTTCGCTGTGACGCTCGTAGCATGGTCTTCCTCCTTATCACTCACCCGTATCGCGTGCGCCTCATGTACGCGAATCTCTGCAGGCCTATTGGCAGGGCCAACAGCAGTTGCAGTCGCAGTCGATGAGGCCCATCACGCACTGGGCCACTAGCATCGCGTCCAGCATCTGAACCTGGTCGTTGCAGTTGACGTCCGCTGCCGGCAGGTAGATGCACTGGTTGGGGCCGGGGGCGCCGCAGACATCGCTCCCGCAGCGCAGGCCCATCTTGTACTGGGCGATCATCATCGCATCCTTCATCTGGCGTGAGCCGCCGCAGTCCACGTCCCCGCAAGAAGCGCCCACGTGGATGCTGCCATTCTCGACAATCACTGACGGGTCGCTCAGATCCGTCAGTGACAGCTCTTTGACGTCAAGGGTTAGCGGGCTCGTATGGCAGATCTCACCGACGCCCTGGAAGGTAATGTCGCACAAAGCCACCTGGCCCGTGGGGCCGTCCGTGACGTTGAAGCCGCCGCAGCGCACGACCCCGGGCGCGAAGTCCTGGTTGCAGTAGGACGAGAAGATCACGCCGTCCGGGTCGCCGAGGCAGTCAACGGGGCGGACTATGCTGGAGTCGTAGCTGACGTCGATCACATATGCCCCTAGGCCCGGCTCGCAAACATCCAGCACCTCGAGGGGAACGGTGATGGTTCCGCCTGGCGGCACCTCGCCGGACCCGATGGTCACCGTGACCTCACATACACAGGTGATGCAGATCTGCCCGTCCTCTTCGGTGAACGGAATGGGGTTGCCGTCGGGGTCGGCGAAGGTAACGACCTGCACATCCAGCGGGTCGCACTCTTCGACGCAGGGCGTCTGCTCCACGAGGTGGAAGGTCAGGTTTGCCACCAATATGTCGCCGAAGACGCCCTCTGCCGAGATGCCACTGCAACGGATGGTGTTGGGGGCGTAGGCGAGGCTGCAGGTCACCATGTCGAGAGGTGAGCCGGTCTTATCCCAGGCGGTCGGCGCGAGGCTGTCGTCATAGACGATGTCGGCGGTGATGGCGCCGAGGGCCTGGGTCAGGCCGAGGGCCTCGAGGGGCACAGTGACCTCGGTACCCTGTGGTCCTTGGCCGGAGCCAATACGCACCCTGGCGGTGGGTGTTGGCGACCCGCCTATGCATATCTCACCATCCTCGTCCGTCACCGGGATCGGGTTGCCGTCGGGGTCGGCGAAGGTGACGATCTGCACATCCAGGGGGTCGCATTCGTCAGGTGACGCTACCAGGCGGAAGGTGAGGTTTGCTATCAGCACGTCGCCGGAGGCGCCTGCCGCCGAGATGCCGGTGCAGCGGATGGTGTTGGCTGCGTAGGCGAGGCTGCAGGTCACCATGTCGAGAGGTGAGCCGGTCTTGTTCCAAGCGGTGGGCTCGAGGCTGTCGTCATAGACGATGTCGACGGTGATAGCGCCGAGGCCTGGTGGTGCTGGCACATCGAGGGCCTCGAGGGGCACCGTGACCTCGCTGCTCTGCCCCCCCCAGCCGGAGCCGATGCGGACTTTGGCCCCGGCGGTGGGCGTTGGCGGTGGCGTTGGCGTTGGCGTTGGCGTTACCGTCGGCGATGGCGATGGCGATGGCGATGGCGATGGCGATGGCAATGGCGATGGCCCGCCGTCAATGCATATCTGACCATCAGTGGCGCTTGCCGAGATGGGGTTGCCGTTGGGGTCGGCGAAAGTCCTGATCTGCACGTCCAGCGGGTCGCACTCGCCAGCTGCCCCCACGAGGCGAAAGGTGAGGTTTGCCACCGGCACGTCGCCGGAGACGCCTGCCGCCGAGATGCCGGCGCAGCGGATAGTGTGGAGTGCGTAGGTGAGGCTGCAGTTCACCATGTCGAGCGGTGAGCCGGTCTTGTTCCAGGCGGTCGGCTCGAGGCTGTCGTCATAGACGATGTCGACGGTGATGGCGCCGAGCGGGGCCTGCGGGGTCAGGCCGAGGGCCTCGAGGGGCACGGCGACCTGGCTGCCCGGGTCTCCGTGGCCGGAGCCAATACGAACCGTGGCTGTGGCGGATCCCGAGGCGAGGTCGCCTCGCGCCAGCAGGACTGCCCCGAGAGCGGCGAACACCAGGGCCGCTATCGGAAAGATCATCCATCCTTTTGCACGTAGGTTGCTCATGCTTGCTTACCTCCTATCGCGGTCACTAGGTGCATGCTTGGCCTAAGGTCCCAGGCATACACACAACTCTGGGCGAATGCCTACCACGTATTGCAGGACGAAGAGGGCATCCACCGCATCGCAATCGTAATCGCAATCAACGTCACACGCCGGCAGGTACATGGCCCCTGGCGGCGGCGGGCACTGGTCGCCGCCCTGTTTCAGGTTCAAGACGTACTGGAGTATGAAGAGCGCATCCACCACGTCGATGTCGCTATTGCAGTCGACGTCGCCGCAAGCCGGAGCGCTACCAGTCAAGTTGAAGGAGAGGTTGCCGGAGATACCGCCGAGGCCCCCGACCTGGAAATAATAGGTGGTGCCAGCCTGGGCAGAAAACGACACCTCTGATTGCAGACCGTCGTGGTTGTCGTTGCAGGCGACCATCCGTAGATCCGCGAACCCAGTTGCTTGCGGAGGGCCCGTGTAGATGGCGAGCACTGTGTCATAGTTGCTACCGAAGGTGTCGGCTATCGCGGTCTGATCGGACGCCTCGGTGTAGGCATACCAGACCGTGCTGCCACCACCGCAAGGCAATGGTTCGCCCGGCTCGATGGAAGTGCCCTGCGTCGAAACCGAGTGCTGGAAAGGCTTGGCGGGAATCTGGATGGCGTCCCGCAGATTGTCTGGCGGCGGCAGCAGCCCGCGGCCGCCGAACACCGCCTGAATGGTCGGGACGTCGGCACCCCCGTATAGCAACTGATCGGCGGAGATGAACCCAGCGGCGGCGTCCCGCAGTCCCGACCAAGGGTCGAGGAAGAAGTTCCCCTCCAGAAGCAGCCTAAGAGTCCTGTCTCTCGCCGTCTCGTCTCCACCCAGCGCCCTGAACACAGCCCACACAGCCCCGGACCAGATCTCGCCGTCGGCGTGAACCTCTCCAACGAGGTCTTCCGGATAGTGCTTCGACCCATCCACCCGCCGCATGCACGTGGCTCCAAAGCCAACAGCGTCCCACTCCCCAAGACACGCCTGGTCCCAACTGGGATTCTTGTTGAAGAAGAATAGAGCACTGAGTAGATCCGCGAATCCTTCGTGGATCGCCCCGCCTTCGGTCGAGTTGAGACCCGGTTGTTGATGGTCCAGCAGGGCATGGCCATATTCGTGGATGATGATATCGCCGTCCTCGGCATCGTCAACGCGGCCGTCCCCGAAGTGAAGTCCCCCATCAGAAGAGGCGTAGAACGAGTTGTCGTCGGGCATGTAGTGAGCGTGTATGGGGATGGGGCTGGCGTAGATGCCTGTGAAGCCCAGCGATTGTATCTTCCGCTGGGCTGCGTCGACCTGATAGTAGGCGACTACTTCCTCAAAGCAAGCTTGATTGCGTGTGTAGTTGTAAACGTGCGAACTCTCTTGACAGACTCCTGAAGGGCGGTAGCCGCCGGAGATCCCCGGGGCGGTGAGATCGGCGTACTGGCCGATGAGCTGCCCCAGGGGGTTGGGGTACAGGCCGCTCAACGGCACTGGCACCCGGAGCTGCCTTAGAAGAGGAGAGTCAGCGTCCCCGTTATCGAACAGGCCGCTATAGCTACCCTGCGTGGTTACAGGATTGGGGTCGTATGCGCATCCACCCGGAGATGGAGGAAAGGTGCAGTCAAAGCGAATGAGGTTTGACTTGTCGATCGTGCCTCCGTCGAGGGCGTCAACGTATACGAGCCAGTCCCCCAGTGGTTGCAGCGCGGGCAGCACTATCTTCCAGGCGAGACGGAGGTCTCCGCCCACCGGCAGGTATATGAGCTGGCTGTCTGGCGCTCCCCTAGACGTACGCAGATTCACCGCCTCCTCGGCCGAGCGCAGCGCTTCATCGGCCTCGACCAAAGGTTCCGATAACAGAGTTGCCCTCGGCTGCAGCGAACGATCGGCCGCCGACAGCGAATGTCCGGTACGCTTGTCAAGGTGATCCGTCACGAAGGCGCCTTCAACAGGGAGGCCGTTAACAAACTGCTGGTACACGAGATGTCGAGACGCGACGCCTTCCCTGGTGCGTACCAAGCGCAACTCGGAAGCACCAGCAGAGACAGGCTCCGCCGGAGAGAGGGCCGCCTCAGCAGCTACAGTGCCGCGTGCTGCCAGCCGACTGTCGGGCCCGAAAGCCCCACTGATGTGCTCCTCCGATATGCCCACCAAGACGATGGCAGCAGTCAATACGGAGAGGAGGATCAAGCGCCAAAGCGGCTTCACGTCCACCCCTTTTGGCCAGTGGAGTCTGGCCCCTCGTCGGCTAGCCCGAAAGCAGATGCGTTTGACAGGCAATGGCTCCCCAACCCATCAGGGCAGCCGTCCAACCGCTGACCGTAGCGTTTTCCCATATACCTCCGCCTTGCGCCGCTTCTTTTGCGGCGCCATCGATCGGCGTTCGCGGGTTGCTCGAGCCGCCGCGGCCCGGACCGACAATTGGCTTCGTGGCTCCCGGTCCACGTGCCGGCCCGAGCAACCCGTTCGGCCGCCCCGTCGGGTCTTGATTCCGGCTACCGCCACCGTCGCCCAGCGACGCTGGCGGGTTCGTCCCCTGGCGTCGATTCGATACCGTTCTCCTTCCGCGCCTACGGCAACGGAGCGCAGGTCAGCGGCGGCGGACGAATGCCGACCACGTACTGCAGGCAGAACAGGGCATCGATGGACGTGACGCCGTCCTGGCCGTCAACGTTCGCCGCCGGGCAGTTGAGTGTCCCTGCCGGCGGCGGGCACTGCGTGCTGCACTGCTTCTGGCCAACGACGTTTTGCAGTATGAACAGACAGTCCACCGAGTCCACCGGGTTCGCCCCGTCGCTGCCGTTCACGTCTCCGCACTCGCAACCGACGCAGATCCGACCGTGCTCAGGCTGAACCGGGATGATGGGTTGTCCGTTGGGATCGGCGAACGTGACTACAGAGACCTGTAGGTCACGGCACCCAGTCATGCCCGCAGCGCACCGGAAGGTGAGGTTCGCCAGGCGCACGTTGCCCCCCTGGCCGGCCGCCGAGATCCCCGTGCAGCGCACGGTGTTAGCTGCGTAGTTCAGCACGCACTGGACCATGTCCATGGGGGACCCGGTGGAGTTCCATGCCTGCGGCGTCAGACCTGACTGGTACACGATATCGACGGTGAAGGCGCCCAGAAGCTTGGGTGACGGCAGCTGCGCGTCCAGAGGGACCGTGCAGTCACCCCCAGGCGTGCAGTTGCCACTTCCGATGCGGACGATGGCCGGGTCGCCGCCGTCGCAGGTATAGGTCGCCTGGGTCTGACTGGCGTTGTTGGCCGTGTTCGGGTCGGTCACGCCCGGCGTGGTCACGTCTATCCGGTTGTTGAAGGTGAACGTGTTCTGGCCCGCCACGCCGCAGTTCACCGTCCACTCCTCCACCACCGTCTGGCTCACGCTGACCGGTAGGTTGGCGCTCGTCGGGTTGTTGGGGCTCGGGGTGGCGCTGCTGCCGGAAGGCGCGCTGGCGCTGGCGCTGATGGACACCGCCACCGGGCCGTAAGGGCCATTGTTGTGGAGCGTCTTGCTGAGCCTCACCGTCAGCGGCTGGCCGACAGGTACTTGCGTCCCTGACGGCGGGTTCACGGTCTGGCTCATGATCTTGACGTCGGCTGGCCGACAGGCCACGGTCACCGTTAGCTGTGTGGACCGGGTGTTGTTGCCGGAGTTGGGATCGGTTACATGCGCGGTCGTTACGCTGATCGCGTTGTTGAGGGTGAACGTCTTTGAGCCTTCTTGCGAACAGCGAATGGTCCACACCTCATCGACCGCAGCATTGGCGGCCACGTCCACCTTTTGCGGCGCGACTGATGCCGGCGGCGTTATCGTGCAGCCGGTCGGCGCCAGGCCCTGCGTGCTGATGTTGACATCGACAGGGCTATAGGGGCCGTTGTTGACGATGTCTTTGCGCAGAGTGACCTGAACGTTCTGGTCGCACTGTATCTCGCTGGGCGGGTTCACGAAGCCCTGGGATGCGATGGCGACGTCGGCGCTCGCCGTGACGGCTGTTGTGAGCTGCGTTGAGGCACTGTTGTTGCCAGGGACGGGGTCCGTGCAGCCCGCGCCAACGGCGATGGAGTTGTTGAACGTGAACGTGTGCGTACTCGCCTGGCTGCAGCGAACCGTCCACACCTCGTCCACGGTCACGTTCACGCTTACCGGCAAGCTGGGGCTGGGAAGGCTCGGGGGCGTGGCCGTGCAGTCGCCCGGTCCTGTCAACTGGGTGGATATGTTGACCGTCGCCGGCCCATTGGGGCCGTTGTTGTGGAGGGTCTTACGCAAGGTGAGGTTCACGTTCTGGTTCACCGGTATCGACGAGGGCGGACTCAGGATGCCTTGGCCGTCAATCCCCACGTCCGCCGTGCACAACATCTCTCCGTGGAGGCGAAGGGTTCCGCCTACGCCTGAGTCGAATGTTCCGACCAGAACGTGATACCAGACGCCGCCCGTAACGGGTAAAGTGACCTCCGACCGGGTGGTGCCTCGGGTGTCGTCGTTGCATGCTCGCTCTGTTCCGGGGGAGCCGCCGCTGAAGACGCCCAACACCGTGTCGTAGTCGCTGTTGAGCGTGTGTAGCCATGCCGTGCCCGTGTACGGCGCCTGGAAGTGGTACCAGATGGAGTCAAAGTAAGGCCCCGTGCAACTGAGATCCGGGTCGAGGGCCTCGTCGATAGCCCAGCGGGCAGGCCAGTTCGTGCGGTCGAAGGGCATCGAGATCGAGGGGTAACACGTTGCGCGGGGGTCGCCGAACGCGTCGCAGGCCAGCGTCACCTGGAGCTCGATGTCGTCGACGTACATCGCGCTGCGCGTGATGCTGGCGTCGCTCGTACAACCCCAGGCGAACCAGACTGAGGAATCACCCAGAAGGCTGCCTAGGCCGGGCCAGTTGGCTATATCGTAGTCGTAGTAACTGTACCCTCCGGTGTTGCCGGAGGTGCGCGAGCCCCAGAAGTTGGTGCTGTCGCGCGAAGCGTACACCCCGCAGTAGTCGAAGTTGAGCTCGGTGTCCAGGAGCATCCAGAAGCTCACGTCACCGGCGACAGCGTTGGTGAGGTCTATAGGGGGAGAAACCATCCAGCTGGCTAGGTTGTTCGGATAGGCGTAGCGCGCGCCACAGCCGGAGGTGTGCGAGGGGTACCCGTTGAGCCCATATCGCGCCGGCCAGCCTTTGTAGGATCCGGTATGGGGCTCACAGGGCGACGGCCCCCATAAGTATTCGCCGTTGGCCGTGCCGTTGCCGTCGAATACGGTCCAGGGTCCCGGCCAGCCGCCCTCGAAGCCCTCAATAATCTCGTAGTAGTTGCCCGTATCCGTCCGGAGCGGCACTGTCAGGGTCTGGACATGTATCTCCGAGACAGTCTGGCCCTCGGGGGCAGGGGTTGCCGCTGGCTTCTCTTCATCGGCGGACGCGGACAGGCTGCCGAAGGGCAGACCCAAGGCCATCGCGAGTAAAGCCGCTGCCGCTAAAGAGACAAGAGCGGCCGGAGGCACCATCAGCCACCTACTATGTCGCCATCTCTTCATGACTTCCTTCCTCCTTTCGCTACTGAGAAACATACACGCTACCAAGGCGCTCCAGAAGGCAGTGGCCTGCCGGCGTTGAGAGGGAGGGAGGTGACTGCCCAGCGCACCCGTATATGACAGACCCAGCCCTGCCACGATAGCTGGTCGTGCTCGCCGGTGTCTTCCCCTACGGCCACACCCTGGGCGAACCAGGCTAGCCCCGCGGCCACCACTGGAATCCCGATAAGGCCCGCCAGCAACCGACGCATCGGTCCTCTCACTTCTGTTCGACCGTCCGCGACGGCCGTCTGCCTCGACTCCCTCGCTTCTCTGGGCGACTCTCTAGTGTCTAGCTGCCGTCCAGTCCGTACGCTTCACTCCTTCGCAAGATTCTCCAGTCTGCGACAGCTTAGTGCATTGTCGCGGTGCCTACGCTCCTCAACATACGCATAGCTCGGGGCGGATGCCCACCACGTATTGCAGTATGAAAAGGGCATCGACCGCGTCCACGGTGCCGTCGCAGTTGACGTTGGCCGCCCGGAGATAGAGAGTGCCGGGCGGCGGCGGACACTGGTCACTGCTCTGTCGCAGGCCGACGACGTACTGGAGCACGAAGAGGGCGTCCACCGCATCGACAGTGCTATCGCAGTTGACGTCGCCGCAGATGAAGGAAGGGCTGAAGTTGGCGATGCAGGTCTTTTTGGCATTCATGGTTACGCTGCCGTCGGTGCAGTCGGGGTCGCCGGTCCAGCCGGTGAACTCCCAGCCCGAGTTAGGGGACGCGGACAGCGGCACGACGCTGCCATCGGGGTAGGTGTGGATCCCCTCGGGCGGTATCGTGGTACCGCTCCCCGAGGGGTTTACCTGCATGGTCAGGTCGCCGACGGGTCCGCAAGAACACCAGCCAGCGACGCACGTCAGGCTGACGTTGTACTCGCCCGTGTAGGTGCCTAAATAATCGCCCACGAGGATGGTGTGCATGCCTGCGCTAGTGAGGCTGCAGGAGACTTCAGCGGTTGACGGGGAGTAGTCTTCGCAGAGTAGTGTGCCATTGGGGGGATAGACGCGTATGAGGGGCCAGAGAGAGCCCGAGGTCTCAGCCACGCGTACTAGTACCTGGTCACCGGACGCCCCACAGAAGGTGTAGGTGTCCATCTCGGCCGCTGCCCCGATGCTACCTGAAAGCGTCTCTCCAAAGGAGATGGGCGTGGCGTTGCCGGGGTTGTTGGTACGCTGGAGGTAGAGGCTGTACTGGCCCGTGTAGGTGCCGAAATAATCGGCCACGAGGATAGTGTGCATGCCTGAGCTAGTGAGGGTGCAGAAGACTTCAGCGGTTGACGGGGAGTAGTCTTCACAGAGTAGTGTGCCATTGGGGGGATAGACGCGTATGAGGGGCCAGAGAGAGCCCGAGGTCTCAGCCACGCGTACTAGTACCTGGTCGCCTGGGGTGCCGACGAACGTGTAGGCGTCCATCTCGGCAGCAGCCACGGTGCCGGACAGAGTGTTCCCGAAGGCGATGGGGATGGCGTTGCCGGGGTTGTTGGTACGCTGGAGGTAGAGGCTGTACTCGCCCGTGTAGGTGCCGAAATAATCGCCCACGAGGATGGTGTGCGTGCCTGAGCTAGTGAGGCTGCAGGAGACTTCAGCGGTTGACGGGGAGTAGTCTTCACAGAGTAGTGTGCCGTTGGGGCGATAGACGCGTATGAGGGGCCAAAGAGAGCCCGAGGTCTCAGCCACGCGTACTAGTACCTGGTCACCTGAGGCTCCGACGAACGTGTAGGCGTCCATCTCGGCTGGGAGATCGATAGAGGCGGACACGGTGTCGCCGAAGGCGATGGGGATGGCATTGCCCGGATCGTTCAGCCGCTGCAGGTAGAGATCATAGTCCCCTGTGCCTCCGGCCAGGATGGTGTAGGTGCCATCGCTGGGTAGGCTGCAGCCGTTCAAGTCCGAACAGAGCTTGGTGCCATCGGGTGCATACAGGCTGACCGAGGCCCTGCTCATCCTCACCAGCACTACATCGCCGGCGCTGGCAGTGAAGGTGTAGGTGTCCATCTCGGCCGCTGCCCCGATGCTACCTGAAAGCGTCTCTCCAAAGGAGATGGGCGTGGCGTTGCCGGGGTTGTTGGTACGCTGGAGGTAGAGGCTGTACTCGCCCGTGTAGGTGCCGAAATAATCGGCCACGAGGATAGTGTGCATGCCTGAGCTAGTGAGGGTGCAGAAGACTTCAGCGGTTGACGGGGAGTAGTCTTCACAGAGTAGTGTGCCATTGGGGCGATAGACGAGTATGAGGGGCCAGAGGGAGCCGGAGGTTTTGCTCATCCGTACTATTATCTGGTCGCCTGAGGCGCCGACGAACGTGTAGGCGTCCATCTCGGCAGCAGCCACGGTGCCGGACAGAGTGTCCCCGAAGGAGATGGGCGTGGCGTTGCCGGGGTTGTTGGTACGCTGGAGGTAGAGGCTGTACTCGCCCGTGTAGGTGCCGAAATAATCGGCGACGAGGATGGTGTGCATGCCTGAGCTAGTGAGGGTGCAGAAGACTTCAGCGGTTGACGGGGAGTAGTCTTCACAGAGTAGTGTGCCATTGGGGCGATAGACGCGTATGAGGGGCCAGAGAGAGCCCGAGGTCTCAGCCACGCGTACTAGTACCTGGTCACCGGATGCCCCCACAAAGGTGTAGGTGTCCATCTCGCTGGGGAGATCGATAGAGGCGGACACGGTGTCGCCGAAGGCGATGGGGGTGACGGTGGCCGGGTTGTTGGTGCTGTCCACGCTAGCGCGCTCGGTAGTGCTGGGCAGGGCCAGGCTATTCGTGCGGTTAGGCGGCGTCCACCTGGTGATGGTCGCGTCCTGGGCCAGGATGGGCGTGGCCACGGCGCCAGCGACCACTAAGGCAAACGCCGCCAGCAGCCACCGGTCTCGCGGCATGCACCACCCCAATATCTCTTTCCACATGACTTCACCTCCGAATTGCCATCTATTGATACCGTTGTTTCACTAGGACCCTGGCCTTCCACGATAGCTGGTCGTGCTCGCCAGGGTCTTCCCCTACGGCCGCACCCTGGGCGAACCAGGCTAGCCCCGCGGCCACCACCGCAATCCCGATAAGGCCCGCAAGTAACCGACGCATCGGTCCTCTCACTTCTGTTCGACCGTCCGCGACGGCCGTCTGCCTCGACTCCCTCGCTTCTCTGGGCGACTCTCTAGTGTCTAGCTGCCGTCCAGTCCGTACGCTTCACTCCTTCGCAAGATTCTCCAGTCTGCGACAGCTTAGTGCATTGTCGCGGTGCCTACGCTCCTCAACATACGCATAGCTCGGGGCGGATGCCCACCACGTATTGCAGTATGAAAAGGGCATCGACCGCGTCCACGGTGCCGTCGCAGTTGACGTTGGCCGCCCGGAGATAGAGAGTGCCGGGCGGCGGCGGACACTGGTCACTGCTCTGTCGCAGGCCGACGACGTACTGGAGCACGAAGAGGGCGTCCACCGCATCGACAGTGCTATCGCAGTTGACGTCGCCGCAGATGAAGGAAGGGCTGAAGTTGGCGATGCAGGTCTTTTTGGCATTCATGGTTACGCTGCCGTCGGTGCAGTCGGGGTCGCCGGTCCAGCCGGTGAACTCCCAGCCCGAGTTAGGGGACGCGGACAGCGGCACGACGCTGCCATCGGGGTAGGTGTGGATCCCCTCGGGCGGTATCGTGGTACCGCTCCCCGAGGGGTTTACCTGCATGGTCAGGTCGTACGTTACCTCCTCGCCGTCCGGGACATCTACCGTGGTGGAGAGCACGCTGCTCGAGGAACTGGGAGGCCCCGCGCCGGCCTGCGGTGTCACAGCGAAGGACGAGGGCGTGAGCGTCTGCGGCGATGCTGCCGCTGAGCGAGGATGGGTCACAGACGTGGAGTTGAACAACGAGGGCCCGATGACCTGGGGGGAGCTGGAGGCCAGCAGGGGGTAGGCCATGGGGGACGAGGAGAATGAGCCCGGTACGATGACCTGCGACGCCCCGGAGGCCGACAGGGGGTAGGCCACGGGGGACGAGGAGAATGAGCCCGGCGCGACGACCTGCTGAGAGCTGGAGGCCGACAGAGGGTAGGCCGCTGGGGACGACGAGAAGGAGGACGGCGCGATGACCTGCGACGAGCTGCTGCCCTTGTCCACCTGTGGCGTTGCCACTCGATCGACCGACGAGACCGCCGTAGGGATGGGTCCTACCACACCCGCGCTGGGCCCCCGCACGCCGTTGACGAAGGGCCCGGGCGAGGCAGAGGACGATGTTAGCGTCTGGGCTGAGTAGGCCTGAATGATGCTGGTAGGCCCCCGGACGCCGTTGACGAAGGGAATAGGGCTGGTGTCAGAAGCCCCGACAGTCTGGGCTGCCGGGGCGACCGTGCCCGCGCTGGGGCCCCGGACGCCGCCCACGAAGGGAATAGGGCTGGTGTCAGAAGCCCCGACAGTCTGGGCTGCCGGGTTGACCACACCCGCGCTGGGCCCCCGCACGCCGTTGACGAATGGAATGACGTTCCAGACGGACGGGCTGACCGTGGTCACGCTAGCCAGTAGGGCGAGGACGGCCGCTAGCGTCCCCGCCGCCAGGAGCCGAGCCGCCCGCTGAGAGCTAAAGATCCTGGTCGTCACTGTATACCTCTGCCATGTGCGTCCCGTTCACCGGTGCCCTCATGGGGTAAGTCTGGCCACCCGGTAGTCCGGGTGATAGCCGGTATAGCCGAAGTATGTCCAAACGTCTCCGGCCGAGCTGAATTCCACGGCTAAAGGCAAAACCCACACGGCACTGCCGCAACTGGTTGCGGTGATGTCTGGGCATCTCAAAGGCCACTCGCTGAAGGCGGGCGGGTTCGCTGCCGGGTCCAGCCTGCCGATGTAGCTCGGGGTGTTATACGCCGTTCCTGTCTCGGTGAACCAGACCTTCCCGTCAGGGCGCACGTGTACGTAGTCCAGCCCGTCGCAGCCCGCTCGGCAGGTCCACTCGGTCACCTGGTTCGTGCCCGGATTGAGGCGGGCAATGGAGTCTACGGCCGTGCCGGAGTACTGCACCGCGAACCAGGCGGTGCCATCCGTGTGCGCGAACGGCGACTGCCATGCGCCGGAGGGAGCGGCCCAGTAGGTGAGCTGGCTGGTGGCCGGGTTGAGCACCGCCACGCCGCTGCTGTAGCTCAGCCAGACCCGGCCTCCCACGCCAAACGGCTGACGGATGCCGATGTCGACGCTTATAGGCAGTGTCCACTTCGTTATCGTGTTGGTGCTGGGGACGAGCCGCCACACCGCAGTGGTGTTGCTGGCGAACCAAACGTTCCCAGAGCCATCGACAGCAATGGACGATGCAACCGTAGGCGTGTCGACCGGCCAACTGGTGACGTCTAGGGTTGTCGGGTCCAGCCGCGATATCACGTAAACCGTGCCTGGGGCTGTGCTGAAGGAATCAGGCGACCAGACCTTGCCGGCCCCGTCCACCGCCAGTACGCCCGTGCCGGCCAGCGGGTGGGAGTACGTGGTGACCTCGTTGGTTCCCGGCACCAGCCGCCGAGGCGCGTCGCCGGTCATCGTCCACACCTCGCCGGACGGGCCGATGCGCAGGTCGGTCACCTGGGCACCCAGGTTCCAGACGGTGACCGAGGCCGCCTGCGCCACCAGCGGCGCAGCCACCCCTCCAGCCACCACGAAGGCGAACGCCGCCAGCAGCCACCGGCCTCGCGGCATGCACCACCCCAATATCTCTTTCCACATGGCTTCACCTCCTGCAAGCCGAATTACCATCTATTGATACCGTTGTTTCACTAGGGCCCTGGCTCCACGAACCGCCACCAAGGCCAACACCACTACGCCAAGAGCTATCGCTGCCCCGATGAACCCGCCGCGCACGCCACCAAAGGGATTGCCGGAGCGCTCGGTCTCGCTCCCCATCTGCTGGGCGCTGCTGGTCGTTGCCTCCGCCATCCCTGTGATCGGTGTGACGACATCCTGCAGCGGGATCACGGTCGCCACCATCGGGGTCACCGCGGTGGCAACCGGCGTAGGGGCAGTCCCTGGCTGGTCAGCCTGGACCCCGCCAGGTGCCGCCAGCATGCCGACAGCGGTGCCTACAATCGTCGCCAGCGCGGCTGCTGCCACGAAGAAGGGGACAGAGACAGGACGGCCGCCTATCCTCATCTGGTCGGATCCCCTGGTCCAGGCCCGCTGGTGGTTAGATGTCGAACCTAGCCATCGCTGACGCCACCAGTGGGCCAATGAAGCGCCAGATGGATTGACAGCTTGCTTTGCCGGGCCCTGCCAGCTAAAATAGATATGCACGGGGTGACCCACCTTGTGCTCTGGCCCCGGCGGTGCACCCCACCGTTCGGGGCCGTTTTCCGTTCTGGGCATTCCGGCGCGCCAAGCCGCGCTAAGAATGCAAATCGGCAGCGATCCGCTGCCGACCCCTCTTCCTTTTCAGTTGGCAGCGCTGTGTCGCCGACAACGCTCGCCACCACCCACTCCGGCGGCCTGGCGCTCTAATCGCTCGCTACATATCAAACCTATACACTACTGTGGCATAATTTGTCAAGGCCTTTCATAAAGAGAATGTGCTGGGAAATTGACTTCTTGTGAGCTTAGTCACTTTGGCTTATGATCTCGGTGACCTTCGAACGTTTCCGCTTATTCTTGGAGAATAGCTTCCCCAGCTGCGTCACCTCCTGCTCCGTCGGCAGGAGCTCACCCACGGCGCAGGGTGGGTGAGGCCGCGCTCTTGAAGCAAGGTGTCGGTCTGCACCCTGCAGCGACCTCATTCCACTCGCAGCCGCGAGGGTTGCCACTGGCAGGGAGCTAGAGAACTAGGCCTCCCGCCACCTCACTTTGTACAGCCGCACGGGGTCCTCGCAGGCTCAGCCCGTGTGCTTTCGGATGAATTCGCCGATGCGGTCGATCGCCTGCTGCCCCTCCGGCAGCATCGCAGCGAAGAAATGCCACATGTGGAACATGTCGTCCCAGGGCTCCAGAATGACATCGACACCGGCCGACCTAGCGCGCTCGGCGAGGCGAGTCGAGTCATCGAGCAGCACCTCTGCGGTGCCCACCTGGATCAGCAGTGGGGGCAGCCCCCTGAGGTCCGCGTAGAGGGGGGCAGCGAGGGGTGTGCGGGGGTGGGTGTCCCCGAGGTAAGCCTCGGCCAGCTCGAGAATGTCCTCTCGGTGCGCCATTGGGTCGACCTCGGCCTTCGTGGTCATGGATTCGCCAAGGCATTCCAGGTCCACCCAGGGGGAGAGGCACACCGCCGCTGTCGGCAGCGCGTCTCCCGCATCCCGTAGTGCCACGAGGGTCGCCACCGTCAGTCCTCCGCCCGCAGACTCCCCGGCGATCACTAGCCGGGCAGGGTCTACCCCCGTGGAGAGAAGCCAGCGGTAAGCGCCTGTGGAGTCTTCCACTGCGGCGGGGAACGGGTTTTCTGGAGCCAGCCGGTAATCGATGGCGAGGGCCCTTCCGCCCGCCGCCCGCGATAGCCGGGAAATCATCTCGCGGTGCGTATTGATCGAGCCCATTATGTAGCCACCGCCATGGAGGTAATAAATGACCCGCTCATCCACCGCCTCGGGGGTGGTGATCCACTCGGCGGGGACGCCCCCTGCATCCACCGGTCTGTACCGTACGTCCTCCGCAAGCTGGAAGGGCGAAGCTAGGGCGGCGAAGGCCGCACGCTTTTCCTCGACGCTAAGCCCTGCCAGACCCGGGCTGGACCTCAACATCTGTACGATCATCTGAAGCTGCTGGCTGGCCATGAAGGGTCCTCCTTCTTTCCGTGCTCAACGCCTGAGAGCCGGGCCATGGTCCGCAACAGCAGCCGCGTTGTCAACACAGCCGGGGTAGGAGTGACAGTTCTGTCCGACCCCCAGTTTCCGATGACGACGACGCATGCGGCTGGCGCTACTCACCACCGCACCTCGTACAGCCGCACCGGCTCCTCGAACCCCCGCAGCGCTACATCGCCCCGGTCCGCGAACAGGAAGCCCTTGCCCGCAGCTAGCCCCTTGATCAAGTCCGAGGTCAGTATTTCGTCCGGCTCAGCGTGGGCGCAGATGCGGGCGGCGAGCTGGACGGCGGTGCCGAACAGATCTTTCTCCTCCGCCACAGGCTCGCCGGCGTTGAGGCCGATGCGCACGCGGATGGGTGTGTCGGGGTTGGACTCGTTGTGCTGGGCGAAGGCTCTCTGGATTTCGATAGCGCATTCCAGTGCGCGGCTCGCCGAAGCGAACGAGGCCATGATGCCGTCCCCGGTGTGCTTGATCTCGGAGCCGCTGTGGGATCTCAGGGCGTCGCGGACGATGCGGTTGTGCGTGCGTAGTAGCTCCTGAGCTTTGGCGTCGCCCAGCCGCTGCGTCAGCGCCGTGGAGCCCTCCACGTCCGTGAACAGGATGGTGCGGAAGGCACCGGCAGCTGGCGGTTCGGCCGCCGCGGCGACCTCTTGACCCTCCCCCAAGAACTCGTCGATGGCCGCCACCACCGCCTCCATGTCCTGCAACCACGGCGTTGGTGACGTGCCCTTCAGGACAGTCAGGCGGGCGTCCGGAATCCGAGAGGCAAGACCCCGTGCGACGGCTACATCCAACCAGCCGAGCTCACGACGGTGGAGTACCAGGGTGGGCGACCTCACCTGTGGCAGGAGGGCGGTAACGTCAAACTCGCGGTACGCTCTGAGAGCCGCCTGCAAGGCTTCCTGTGTGACCGATTCCCGGAGCATGGCTGCAGCACTGCGCGCCTGCTCACCTTCCGACCACCCCAACACTGTGTGCCCTGCCGTCTCCGTGTATGTCTCCCAGTCTGTATCTATGAGTTGGCGTAGCGCCCGAAGCTGTGGCGACGCTGTGTCGCGTGTGCGTGCCCAGGAGCAAAAGAGAAGAAGCTGGGATACACGTTCCGGGTGGCCGGCCGTGTAGGCGACGGCCACCGGCCCTGCGTAAGTCATCCCGAACAAAGCAAACCTCTCCAAGCCCAGGCGGTCGACCACCGCCTCCAGGTCCAGCACGTGAGCTTCGAGGGAGTAGTCGGACACGTCGCGGTCGGACAGCCCGGATCCTCTGCAGTCGTACCGGACGAGCTTTCTCTTCTCCGACAGCCGCTCATACCAGCGCCGTACCTCGGGCATCTGCCACTCCAGCTCGATGTGGGTGGCCAGCATCCATGGCATCTGCACAAGGGGTGTGCCTTCCCCCAGCGTCCAGAAGGCGATATTCACCCCGTCGGCAGTCCGGGCGTACTGGATGCGCGGCTCCATAGCTACCACACCACCTCGAACACCCGCTGGCGGCCCTTGATGCCCTTCAGCTGCTTGCGGCCGGCGTCGCGGAACTCCACCCCGGCCAGCGAGCCGCCGACGGTGCGCACAACCTCCGACACCAGGATCTGCCCGCCCTGGGCCCTGGCGGCGATGCGGGCGGCCAGGGTGACGGCGGTGCCGAAGTAGTCCCCCGCCTCCTCGATGGACTCGCCGGTGTTGAGGCCGATGCGCACGCGGATGGGTGCTTCGACAGTCTCGTTGTGGTGGGCGAAGGCCTTCTGGATATCGACGGCGCAGGAGAGGGCTCTCGCGGCGCTGGCGAAGGCGACCATGAAGCCGTCGCCCATGGACTTGACCTCGTGGCCGCCGTGGCGGGCGACCTGCTCCCGCAGGATGCGGTTGTGCTCGGCGAGGAGGGCGTGATATGGCTTGTCGCCCAGGCGCTGGGCCAGGGCGGTAGAGCCCTCGATGTCGGTGAAGAGGATGGTGACGGTGCCCCGCTGGTCGGAGTGGCGGGCCAGGCCGGGGGCATCGGCCAGAGCCGATGGCAGGATCTGCTCGATGGTGGAGCGCAGGGTCCTCCTCGCCCTGGGTGGGGGAGTCAGGCCGGGCGCTACCTTCTCCTGGGCCTGCATCTTGACGGCGAGCACCTTCTCGACCCTCTGAGGCAGGCCCATGTCCTGATAGAGCTGGAGGGCTTCGCTGAGCATGGCGGTGGCGGCCTCGGCGTCGCCGGGAGCGTCCCTGGCCAGGCGCATCTTGGCGTAGGCCAGGAGGGTGGCTGCCAGCTCCAGGCGGTAGCCCAGCCGCCGCGCCAGGCTGAGGGCCTTCTCGAAGTAGGCGCTGGCGTCGTCCCAGCGCCCGCTGACGGCGTCCATCATGGCGATGACGCGAGGAACGAGGCAGGGCCAGTAGAACTCTACGCCTCGTCCGTTCAGCTCGCGCAGACGCTGGTAACAGGCATCCAGACCGTCTGTCTCGCCAAGCTCGGCAAGGGCCTCCCCACAGGCGAGCAGGTTGTACGCCCCTCCCAGACTGAGCGGCTCCTCGAATGGCCACTGGGGGCGGTCAGCAAGGAGTTTCCGGGCAGAGGCGATGTCCCCTTTCTCAAGGGAGAGGCGGATTCGCAAGGGCCAGGAGCCCGCCAGGAACCTAGCCCTCTCCGCTGCTTCGTAGGCGGCCTGCAGTGCCGCCAGGCGGGCCTCGGCCTGGTCGTACCGTCGCGTTAGCATCATGAGCACCGCAGAGTACTGCAAGACAACCGGCACAACCGCGAAGACCCGCATCTCGGAGGCCAGGGTGAGGACCTCCTCGCCGATGCGCTCCGATTCCACCAGGTCTCCGGCCAGAAGACGCTGCCATGCGACGTAGAGGGCGGCGAAGTAGGCGGGCTGGAAAGCCAGGCGCTGCTCGGAGACTCGGCGCAGCTCTGGCCACTCAGGGCCAGCGGCGGACACTCGTCCCTGCATGGTCGCTGACATCAGGCTTGGGATTCTCGGATAGCACGCCTGGGCCACTTCGCCTGTCGCTTCCAACGCAGCCGCAGCGCGTTCGCCTGCCTCCCAGGCCTTCTGGGGGAAGCATGCACACCAGTAGAGATAGGCGAGGGCACTGAACAGAGCGCCGAGTGTCCAGGGGTCGGTGATGTGCTCCGCTAGAGACTCCGCCTCGGCCGCGTCCTTGAATGTCGTGTCGAAGTGGTGGAGGTTCAGCGAGGTGAAGGCGTGTTGAGCGAGCAGGGGGGCGCGTTCTGCCTGGTCTGCCGGGCCGACCAGTTCCAGCCCCTTTTCGGCGAACTGCAGACCGCGCTCCAATCGCCCCTGGAATCCGAGGAATCCAGCGATCAGGCTGTAGGCCTTGGCCGCCCCGGCCACATCGTCCGCCCCTTCGAACTCCCGGGCGGCCTCTTCGTAGCTTTGGATCCTCCCCTCAAAGTCGCCAGCGCCCTGCTGAGCCGCTGCCAGGTCCCACAGGAGGGCCGCCTTTTCGCCGTGGGTCGCGCCCACGGCACCCGCCAGCTCGAGGGCGGAGCGATAGAGGAGCACGGCCTCAGCGGGGGCGTAGGCGGCCAGCGCCTGCTGGGCAGCCTTCACCGTCCAGCGGTAGGCCGTCTCGGCGGGGGCACCCTCTCCCGCCTCGCGGTAGTGATAGGCCAGCTCCGCCGCATAGTCCTCCAGGTGGTCGGGGTAGGCCTCTTCCAGGGCATGAGCGGCCCGCAGGTGCAGGCGCTCCCTGCGGGGGGCGCTGAGGCGGCCGTGCAGGTTCTCCCGCAGAAGGGTGCTGGTGAACTGATAGTAGGTGCGTCTCTCCTGCCGCTGCTCCCTCACCACCTGGGCGGCCAGGGCCTCCTCCACCGCCCGCAGGATGACCTCTTCGTCCAGCTCAGCAACCCGCTGAGCCAGGGAGAGGCTAAAGCGGCGGCCGAGCACGGCGCCCACCTGGAGCAGGCGGCGGCACTCCTCCGACAGGCCGGCCAGCCTGCGCTCCATCACCTCCCGCACGCTCTCGGGCAGGCCGATGGAGGAGATGGGGGCCTTGTTGGTCCAGCGTCCCTCCTCCTGATAGAGGACCTCCGTCTCGATGAGGTGCTTGAGGGTCTCCTGGACGAAGAAGGGATTGCCCTCGGTCTCCTGGTGGAGGGCCAGGACCAGGGCCCGGGGGACCTCCTGCTCGGCTAGGACGGTGATGAGCTCCCTGACTTCGGACTCCCGCAGGCCCTTGA
>Ga0315294_10000677_pt1 | contig 36913 bp, 37 predicted proteins | sample YL17G13_40_MG_FD_203626 | JGI IMG/M metagenome (GOLD analysis project Ga0315294, IMG submission 203626) | Sediment microbial communities from Yellowstone Lake, YNP, Wyoming, USA - YL17G13_40 | ecosystem: Environmental > Aquatic > Freshwater > Lake > Sediment | place: USA: Wyoming | collected...
AGATATCCGAGCTGCTGGAGCGGGTCTGTGCGCATCTTAAGGCCCATCCCAAGGGCACGCTTTTGGATGATATCTCCACCGAGCTCAAGGTGGACAGAAAACAATTGTCTAACCTGTTTTTCAAAAATCGAGGCATGTTCTACCGGCCCGCCCAAGGCATGTACTGCCTGGCCGAGGATGATCCTACCAGCCCTGCCGGCGGGCAATCGCAGGGGAATGAATCATGAGGGCATGTATCCACGGTGACGTCTGCGTGAGTTGGAGCCGGTCAGGCCGGGGCGATTGTCCGCTGTGTCTGGCACTACGGACGATCGGGAAGATCAAGTCAGGCAAGAGAGTAAAGGCCACGGATGGCGACACCACAGAAAACACCCTTTTTGATGGCCAGATACGATCCTCACCGGACCCCAAAGAGTCGTAGCAGGCTGATGGCCGCTTTCGACGGCCGGCGTCTGCCCTGCTCCCAGTCCTGCAGGGTCCTCGGGCTGATCCCGAGGGCTTTTGCAAACTGGGACTGGGAGAGGCGTTTTATTGATCTGAGACGTCTGATTTGTTTGGGGGTCATGTCAAAATCCCAGTGGATTGAGTATGGGGTGGTATCGTCCACGGACGGAGATCAGGTGAGCCATGTCGGCAGGGCCGAGGACCTCCCAGGGCGATCCGGTGTCGAGAAATGGCTCTCCGGTCGACTGCAGGACGCGTCGCTCGATTCCGCTGCCATCTATGGTACACCGGTACTGGAATCGGCGATGGGCATTATCATTAGCTCCTACCATCTCTACTGTCCGGCGATCGTCGGTCTGGATGATCCTGCCACCGTACACGGCGAGTCTATTCCTATGAGGATGTGTAGTCATGTTCATTCTCCTGCCCCTGATCCCCGAGGCGCGGGTGAAACTGATATCAGACGATCGAGCCAGTCTCGATCATCTATATGAGAGTATACGGCATTGCCGTATACAGAGTCAATGAGAAAATTGGAATAATGTAAAAAATATTTCAGATGGCAACGGACAGGACGAAACCGAAGGCAGTCTCTTCGAGACCGCCACCGCAGCAGAAAGCCCCAGCCCGGCCTGTACCACAGGTGATCCATGTGTATCGGTACGGGCAGAGGTTCGAGCTACAGGTGAATAGTCCGCACTGCCGGACGTCGGGCCTGCAATTTGTGCGGCTGTTCTGTGAGGGGTCCACAGATCATGAGGCTGTGGATCACCAGGTCCAACTCGGCTGGCTGACCAGGCACCCCAATGTTTATGAGCTGCATGGAATCTACTGGGCGATTGTCAAGATCGCCAGCAGGCCCGCTCGATCTCATCGTGGATATCTGCTGGACCCGGATCTGCGTCCCTTGACCGATCACGGTCTGGCCATGAACCTGGGCCTGACCATGAACCGCACCAGGGACGCCCTAACCGCACTGTTTGGCGTGGGTCTTCTGGAGCAGGTTCCGATCCCTGTCTGGGATAGTGCCGTAAACGGCCAGCCAAGGGGCGATTGGAGGCCTCGTTCACAGCGCAATCAAGCCCCGCCGCTGGCGGCCCAGCAGGTTAATGGTGGGGAAGGGGTATCCCAGGAGCCCCTCACTCCCATGATCGTCAATCCTGGGGCGAACGGAACCGGGCCCGCTATGCCCGGAGCGAACGGAACGGGATCCGTCATATCTGCCGGCAGGCAGGTCAAGTCCCGTGCGAAAGGCGGTACCAGGCCCGCCAGACAACCTGGAGCGAAACGCGGCACCGGAACCGTACGAAAGTCCGGAGCGAGAGGCAAGATCAACGGTTTTTTTGAGAGTAGTTGTGAAAACCGCCACAACGAACCCCCTCCACTTAATAACGTAAACGAACAACGAACAACGGATAACGGGAGAGATAAGTATTCGCCCCCCCCTGGGGTCCCCCCCGTGAATTCACTGGCGGAGTCGGCCCAAAGGCCTCCTCCGCTGGGTCCTGTGCTGCAAATCCCGGCATCTGCTGCCGATCCCTGGCCAGGTGAGCCGGAGCCGTGGAGTTCGCCGTCCCCGCTAAACGCGGGAACGGGAACGAGAACGGGAACCGAGAACGGGAACCCGCCTGGCGGCGGGTCCCAAACGGAAACCGCCCTAACGCAAAAGCCAACGGGACATACAACCGACGAACGGCAGATCGCTGGCGTACAGGCCGATTCGGGGATTACAGGCCCTGAAAGCGGGTCTGTTCGCGGTTGTTCGACTCTTTCCGACCCCTTGGCGGCGGCGACAAAGCGGGCACATATTGCCTGCACCGCACCGCCGCCAGGGGCGGCTTTTCCCGACTCACCCCTGGACGATCCACAGGCCAGGGCCTGGGCCGAGCAGGTGTTTGAGGCCATGGGGCTGACGTTTCGACCGGATAGTCTGCCCGGCGTTCAGAACCTGGGGTCGTTTGCGTCTGCGTACGTGCAGATCCGGCAGTGCGGTTTGCCGGGTGATCTGATTCAGCGGATCATGGATAAGTCGATCAAGGAGGCGCAAAGACTTGGCCGAAAAGGGAATATAGGCAACAAGGCCGCCATCTGGTGGACCGTTGTCCGCAAGCGCATCGATGCAGCGTACGTGAGGCAGTGACATGGGCAAGTCAAGCAAGGCTGAGCAAAAGACACAAAGAGGGCGGCCGACAAAGTACGGTCCGGAGGTGGCTCAGACGGCCTGCAAGTTGGCCGAGATGTTCGGGGCAACGGACGAGCAGCTATGCAAGATCCTACACGTGGCCGGATCCACGCTGGCCCTCTGGGTGGCGGAGCATGAGGAATTTTCGGAGGCCTTAAAAAGGGCCAAGGAATCCCATGACAGCGGGCGCGTCAAAACGTCGCTCCTGCAGTCGGCCCTGGGTTACTACTACCAGAATGAGGTATTTCATCCGCACACTGGAGAGGTGACCAGGCTGTGGAAATACCAGCCTGCATCTCTCGGGGCACAGGTATTTTGGCTGGCGAATCGACAGAAGGAGACCTGGCGGTCGATCAAGGGGGGTATCCCGGAACTGCCTGAGGTCCAGAGCGAGCCCGAAATGAGCGACTCAGAGAGATCGGCCATGCAGAAGCTCGCTGCCGAGTACCTGCAGCAAAATCATAAGACCAGGCTGATGTTGACAACGGAAGGACGAAACTGAAATCCCCCAGCCCTGAAGCGATCATGGCCCGGCAGATGTCCCGCGTCAATCCGGCAGTGTGGGCGGAGCAGGCCTTGAAACTGCGGGGCAAGCGAGTGTCGTTTCAGGATCATCGCTATCAGATTGAGCCGCTCTGCATCGAGGCACCTCAAATCACAATTAAAAAAGCGACACAGGGGGGATGGACTCAGATCTTCCTGTGGCTTGCGTTTCATCTACTGCGATTCAAGCGGGCCCCTCAAGGGGTGATCTACATGCTGCCATCTCGGGGGAGGGCCTACAAGATAAGTCAATCCCGCGTGCAGACGATTATCGAGGAAAACGAGATCGCCATCGGCAGGCACATGAAAAGGACCAACAACGTCCTGCTCAAGCGGATGGGGCACGCCTGGTTGTATATCCTGTGGGGCACGCTCAACATCAATATTCAAAAGTTGGACAGAGAGAGCGAGGCCCTCAGTGGGGACCCGGCCGATGCCGTGATGGTCGATGAATCGGATCTGATGAATCAGGAGGCGATAGGAAAGGCGAAACAGCGGACGGCCCACAGTGCGCTGAAGTGGATGAGACAGTTGGCGAATCCAACTGTCCCGGGCTTCGGGATCGACAAGGCCTACGAGGATTCAGACAAGCGGGTCTGGATGACCAGGTGTCAGGCCTGCAATGAACACACCAGTTTGGACCGTGAGTTCCCGGACTGTCTGAGACCGGATGAGAATGGGATCATTCAGCGGGTCTGCATTCGATGCGGCCGGCCGGTGGATGTCAACCTCGGGGAGTGGGTACCTGAGCATCCCAGCCGATCGGCGGATCACGTTGGGTACTGGTGGTCACAGCTCGTCAGCACCACGGTCTCGGCCAAGTCAATTCTGGATGCCTACAGGGATCCCAGCACCATGGCCCCAGGAATGACCCTCAGCGACGTGTATCGAAAGATCCTCGGCCGGGCCCACGTGGCCGCCAAGGATAAACTGACGTCTGATCAGGTCTTGGCCTGCTGCAGGGACTACGCGGTGGTGGTGGCCTCTACTGTCCCGACAGCGATCGGTATGGACGTGGGCAAGGATGTATTGTATATGGTTGCCGTCCATCCGCTGGAAGCCAAGGCCTTACGTCTGATCGGCGCCTGGGAATTTCGAGGGGAGCACTGCTGGGACCTGGCCAATGCTATGGCCAAGGCATTGAATGCCCACACCCAGGTCGTGGATGGGATGGCCGAAACCTTCGCTGCCCGAAAGTACCAAAAGAAGGGGACAGGTTACGTGTTTCTCGCCCAGTACAACGACAAAATCAGCGGATATAACTACAACATGGGATCCGGCGTAGTGTCTGCAAAGAGGACGGAGCTGCTCGATCAAACCCATTGGCTGGCGACCTATCCGGGCAAACTGAGTCTCCCGTACCCGAGTCAGGTGATCAAAGACTTTGCCCTGCACATGAGCAATATGACCAAGGTGCCCCAGGAGGACCCGGAGTCCGGAGCGATTCATTACGTGTACGTCAAGATGGGGCCCGATCACTTTCGGCACGCCCTGGGCTATGCCGTGTTGGCTGCCAATCGTATGTCTCCGACCGTGGACCCGGACCGGCCCACGGTCAGGCAGGAAACGGCGGATTCGGATTTTGATTTGGTGTAGGAAGTTAAGTCCGATAGAACGACCATCCGATAATATGGGTGTGATACTAGCTTCGTTGTTACCTTTACTTATGGGTCTGGGCGCCTATGGACTGATGAAGTCCAAACTGCAGCCTGCTCCTACTGTGCCAGGCGCTCCTACGGCGGTGTCGAGCGAGGTCTTAGCTGAGCGAAAAAGGCTCCGGAAACAGATTAGCGAGCAGAGAGGACGGAAATCCACGATCGTCACTGGAGGCCTCGCCACCAGCCCGTCTCTGTCTATGCCTTCGTTGATGGGGTACAACTGATGCCTGTGGACTACTCTGGACTGATGAACGAGTGCCTGTCCAGGTACTCACGGCTTAAGTCCGAGAGGAGTACCCTGGATTCGCACGTCCAGGAGGTCTTGGAGTTCGTGGACCCCCACCGGGCCAATGTGACTAAATCCGAAACACCCGGGTCGAAGCGGATGCAGCACGTATTCGATTCGACGGCCATCGATGCGAACGAACGATTTGCCTCCAATATGCAGACCAACATGTGTCCGGCAGGCAGAGCGTGGTTCCAGATTGTGGCCGACGACGACGCGGTGGAGCAGGACCCAAACGTCGGCCAGGCCATGCAGGCCAATAGCGAACTTCTGCGGAAGAACCAGGTGGTAAGTAATTTCTCCGAGCAGATGGACGAAGCGTTTCTTGATCTCGGGTCGTGCGGATGTTCCTGTGTTGAGGTAGGACGAGGCAAGAAGTCATTGTTCAACTTTGCTACGCAAGCATTCGGCGAATATGTCTGGTCCGAAGGGTTCGACAAGAGGATCGATACCGTGATGCGTTCGGTACCCATTACGGCCAGGCAGGCCGTTTCTGAGTTCGGAAAGCAATGGCTGCACGAGAACGTCGTCAAGGCGTCAACCGATCAGAGCGGCCGAGACCTGGACAAGACCTTTGAGTTTCTACACGTCCAGCAACCCAGATGGGAGGTACGGGCCAAGAGCAGGGACGTCCTGGATATGCCCGTGGCGTCTGTCTGGATCGACTCAACGAACAAGCACGTGATCTCTGTGTCGGGACTTCCTCAAATGCGGTACCTGGCGGCCAGGTTCCGTAAGGGCACACGGGAGACGTACGGTCGATCGCCGGGCATGAAGGCTTTGCCGGACGTCAAGGTGCTCAATGCAATGTGCAAGACTACCTTGGTCGCTGCCGAGAAGGCGGCCAATCCTCCGATTCTTGCGCCTGACGATTCATTTATCGGGCCGGTCAAGACACGCCCGGGATCCCTGATGTATTACCGCGTTACGCCCGGATCGCTGAATATGAAACCCGAGCCGTTTCAGGCGGGGGGCGACATAGGCCTGTCGCTGGAGATGGAAGAGCAGCGGCGGACTGCAATCAAACGGGCCTGGTACAACGATCTGTTCATGATGCTATCGGACGAAAAGGGACGAACTGCGACCGAGGTGCGGGCCATCATGCAGGAGAAGATGGCCAACCTTGTTCCATCCTGGGGGCGTCTCAAAGTAGAGCTCTTTGATCCTATGGTCGAGATCATGATGTACGTGGCGGCTGAGGCTGGAATGCTGATAGTGCCTGAGGGGATACAAGGGTATCACATAAGGTATACCTCGACTATGGCACTGGCCATGGAATATGCAGAGCTTTCGTCGTTCAACGATGCGATGATTTACCAATCTCCTATCGCAGAAATAGCCCCTGAGATCTGGGACAACTATTCTTTCGATGAGATTTCCCGCGGGATCAATGAGCGGCTGGCGGTCCCCACCCGGTGGATGCGGTCCATCGATGAGGTACGCGACATCCGCAAGGCCAAACGTGAAGCCCTAATGCAGCAGGCCCAATTGCAGGCAGCCCAGCAGACGGCGGAGATAGCCGCAAAGATGAGCAAGGGCGGCAAGGCGGTCGATCGCAATAGTCCTGCCGGCAGGATGCTGGAGGCGGCATGATCACGGCGAAACCCGTCTTGACCACCGAGGAGCTGAAGGATCAGCTCCACATTGACTACCTGCATGCGTTTTCCGGGCCTCACGGAGAGGCTGTGCTGGCGGATCTTCGCAGGTATTGTGGATTCGATGCCTGCCTCTATGTCAAAGGCTCTTTCGATCACACGGCATACAACCTGGCCGGCCGGGATTTCTTTTTGTACATCCTGGACGCCCTTAAAGATCGACCAGAGGAGCCCGCACAGACAGAGGTCAAAACCGAATCGTCCTTGGATTCATAGGAGTGAAGATCATGGCGAAGGATAAACTGTATACCTCTCCAACCGAAGATCTGGAAACCAAGGTCCGTCAACTCGATGCCGAAGTAGGACGGCTCAAGGGTCTCCTTGGACCCCTTGCCATCTTGCCTGATGATCCGACAAAATCGGATGATGACGTGTTGTATTCGTTTGTGCGTGACACGGGCAAGTCCCAGATTCTGTGCGGGGACATACGCAAGGCGAGACAGGCATTGAAGTGACGAAGACAAGAAAAAGAATGAGCGATAGTATATGCCGGATAAAGTAATGACACATCAAGATACACCGCCAGTCACGCCGCCGGCGACTCCGCCGGCAGCCCCTTCGGGTACGCCTCCAGCTTCCCCGCCTCCGGCCGTCTCGATCGTCGGGGCAGACGGCTTATTCGCCAAGGACTGGCTTAGCAATCCCATCATTCCCGAGGAGCTTCGGCAGGACAAGACTTTGGCGGCCGTGTCTGATCTGCCACAGGCCCTGAAGATGCTGGTCAATGCCCAGAAGATGATCGGTCGGGACAAGATCGCTATTCCCAAGGCGGACAACCCTGCGGAGATGGACGCCTTCTATCAGGCCGGCGGATGGCCTGATAAACCTGACGCATACAAGATGCCTGAGCCACCCAAGAATCTACCTGAGGGGGTGGAAGTATCGAAGGACCTCTTTCAGACGTGGGCGCAGACGGCACACAAGCTCAGGCTGAATCAAGATCAAATGGCAGGAGTTGCACAGTTCTACAACCAAATCGTGCTGGACCAGCACAAGGCAGCCCAGGAAAAGCAGACCGGGGCAGCCCTGGAGGCACAGACGGTCAATAAGCAGCAGTGGGGGTCCCATTACGACGAGAAGATCCAACTGGCCGACTCGGCTGCAGCGGCGTTTATTGTCGATGACGCAGATCTGGCATACCTCAAGGGTAAAGGGTTCCTGACGGACCCGGTGGTTCAGCGGCTGTTTGCTGCCGTGGGCGAGTCGATCAGTCCGGACCGGATGAGGCAGCCCGGAGGCGGACCGGCACGGGCAGGGATTCAAGATCAGATTAATGCGATCACGAGCGATGCAAAGGGGCCATACTATGACGAACGGCACCCACTGCACGCCGCGACAGTTCAACAGGTCAAGAAGCTTTACGAACAGTTGTATCCAGACAAGGCGGCCTAGCCGCTTGACGGGTAGCCTGCCGCCAGGCAGGTCCGTCCGCTGACCCAAAGTGGGTCGCCGACGCGGGCGTAAAACGTCAGGCAGGGTCCGGATGTTCCGGGTAGCTCTCCGAGACACGTGTGGTTTAGCGTTTCAGGAGTGCTACTCATGAGTACCGAAATCACCATTGCCTTTGTTCAACAGTATGAGAATAACGTCATCATGCTGTCTCAACAGACGTCAACCAAGCTGATGGCCACGTGCATTGGACCCACCAAGATCGTCGGATCTGATGCCTACTTCGACCGCATCGGAGCCAGAACCGCCAAGAAAGTGACCACTCGCCACGGCGACACCCCGGCCACGGACACCCCGCACAGTCGGCGAAAGGTGACCATGGTGGACTACGAGGATGGAGACATCATCGACGATCTGGACACCGTCAAGATGCTGATCGATCCTACCTCTCCCTACGCCCTCACCCAGGCATACGCGTTCAATCGAGCTATCGACGACGCGATCCTTGACGCCCTGGGAGGGACATCCTACAGCGGGGTAGCGGGAGCCACCTCAATCAACGCCTACGACAGCGGAGAGTGCAGGGTGGTTGCGGGGGACGGCACCGTGGCCACGGCCGGTTCCGACTCCGCGGACACCACAGAAACAACCTTGACCCTGGCCAAGGTCATGACCTGTAAGAACCTCCTTGACGAGGCCGACGTCGACCCCGACCTGGAGCGGTTCTTTGTCTGTAACTTCACGGCGATCAACAACTGGCTGCAGGTTACAGAGGTGAAGTCGGTCGACTACAACACCATCAAGGCATTGGCTGAGGGCAGGGCCAACTCCTTTGCCGGCTTCACGTTCATTCCACTTGCGTCCACCCGGTTCAACGCCCACACCGTGGACACGGCCTGCTACGAGTGTTTTGCCTATGCCAAGGGCGGTGTAGGCTACGGAGCGGCAGCCAACCGCAAGACCCGAATCGCCGAGGACCCCGGCAAGAGATTCTCGGTCCGTGTCTACTCGAGTGCGTCGTTCGGAGCCACCCGTATTGAGGGGCCGAAGGTCGTCAAAATCCTGATCAAGAAGACGTAGTCTTCGGTCTGGAGAAATGAAGTAATCACCCTGGGCTTCTGGCGTGTCCTCGGAAGCCCGGGGTCAGGATTGAAAGGAGTTGCATATGGCAACTGGAACTACGTATGGAACCAACTACACGATCGCCATGACGCCGACGGCCTCATCCTTCTTGGATTCGGCCAAGTGGGGTGGAAAGGTCCGGAGCATCACGGAGGTGTACACGAGTGCCGTACAGGTTGATTCGGGAAGCTACATCTATGTGGGGCAAGTGCCCAAGGGGGCCATCCCTCTGTTCTCGATCATCTCGACGGCCGCCGGCCTGGCCGGGGCGGTCACCGGCACGATCGGCAGTCTGACGACGGCAACGCTTTTCGGGACCTTCACGTCGTTGAATGCTGCCAGTACTCAAACGCTGGTGGCGTCGGCCCCCAACACGCCGTTGACCGAAGACACCGAGATTTTGATCGTGACGGGTGGGGCCAACTTTGCGGCAGCCAAGACGTTGCATGTAAAGCTGTTTTGGACGGAACACAACTGATCGAAAAAAACGGAATCGGTCGTTCCTTCTTTGTCGCCCGGCGGGTCTCGCCACCCGCCGGGCCTTTGAAAGGAGTTATATGGCAACTGGAACTACGTATGGAACAAACTACACGATCGCCATGACGCCGGCCCCTGCCACCTTCCTGGATTCTGCAAAGTGGGGGGGAAAGGTCAAATCGTGTACCGAGACGTACACGGCAGCGGCCCAGATCGATTTAGGCAGCTACCTCTATGTGGGGCAAGTGCACAAGGGGGCCGTCCCTCTGTACGCGATCATCTCGACGGCGGCAGGTGCTACCGGGGAAGTCACCGGGACGATCGGCAGTGCCGGGGACGCGGATCTGTTCGGCACCTTTACCACGATAGCCGGTGCCAGCACGCAGACTCTTGTGTCTACGGCCCCCAACACGGCGTTAACCTCAGACACGGATATTCTGATCGTCACAGCGGGAGGACATATTGCTGCCGCGAGTGTCATCACGGTCAAGTTGTTCTGGGCCGAGCACAACTGAGCACCACAGAGGGCAGGAAGGAAAGAAGGCAAAAACTTGAACGGACGGATCATAGTAGGGTTGCCGATCGCTCCAAACAGACGAATCGTGATAGACACGATTGCTTGGGTCATGCAGGAATGCCTGCCCCTGGGTGCTCGTCCTGTTTGGGTTTTCAGTCCAGCCCCGGAAATGGGGCGTAATGCCATATGTGAGCAGCAGCTCCAGGATCCGTCCGTCGGGTCAATCCTGTTTTTGGACTACGATGTCGTTCCGCCGCCTGGGGCCCTACTGGAGCTGATCGCCATGGACAAGCCCGTGGCGGCCGCGTGCGTGCCGATACGGGTGCATGGCGAGATGAGTTGGAACGTCTCGCCGGATATGAGTCTGGGCTACCTCAAACAACTTCCTACGGAGCCATTCCAGGTCCAGGCCTGTGGGTTTGGATGTGTTCTGGTCCAGCGGTATGTCCTGGAGTCCATCGGATGGCCTTGGTTCCACACGACGTACAAGCCGATGGGCGAGGACGGGCAGTGCATCAAGACCAGCGAGGATGAGTATTTCTGTGCCAGGGCGGATGGTTGTGGCATCGAGGTATGGGCCCATCCAGGCATTCGGTGCAAACATTTCAATACGGTTGATCTTTCTGAGGTGTGTCATGATCTGGTGTAAAAAGAGAATCAGAAGCAAAGGATGGTATCTGGTCATAGCGTGGCTGTTTCTGTGCTTGGCCATAGGCTCCTGGGCGGCCAGTACCCAGACTACGAGCTGGGGCATTACCGGGAACAGGTCTGCCACCGATCGTCAGAAGAGCAGGTTCGCTCCACACGAATCGGCCATGAGGCGGCTGGTCATAGCTATCGACGCCAACACGGACTCCAGTACGACCACAGATTCGAACCTCGTGGGGACTCTGTACCGGATCTCGTACTACGCTGACGGCAACGCCCCGTCTTACGATGTCAACATCACGGACACAGATGGCAAGGTCCTGTTCGCAGACGTGGCCGGCAAGAGTTCCACTGACCCCTGTGCCTTCATGATCACAATGGCCAATTCAGCCGGTACGCAATTCGCCGGAGTTCCATTCTCTGGTGCCCTGACCGTCAAGTGGGCCAACCTGGACGATGGGCCGGGATGCACCACCAAGCACCTTCACGTGATTCTGTATTACCGCGAAGAGTGGCAGTGACCTATGGCTACGTCAAAGATCGGCATCTGCAACATGGCTCTGGCCAGGATCGGGGCCGCGAGGGTCAATGCCCTTGACTATGCACCGAGCGATCAGATCCCCATAGAGGCGGAGCTGTGCCTGCTCTGGTACGATCAGATTCTGGATGAGGTGCTTACCCTCCACAACTGGAACTTTGCCATTGAGCCCAAAGACATCTCGGCCGCCAGCACGACCGCCCCGGCCTGGGGATACACGAACAGATACACCCTGCCCACGAATCCCTATTGCCTGAGGGTGATCCGGTTGGACGATCAGGACATCGAGTGGAGGCGGCAAGGGAACTGCCTTGTGATGGACGAATCCGAGGCCAAGATACTGTATATGGGGCGGGAAACTGACGCGGCCAGGTACACAGCCCTATTCATCGCTGCCCTATACACGAGACTGGCACAGAGACTTTTGCCTGGACTCTCTGAGAAGTACGATCTGGCGGAGGGCCTGGAAGCGGACTTCCAGCGGACCATGTCAGACGCCAGACACTTCGACGCCGTAGAATGCAGTGTAGAGGAATTTGAGACAACCACATGGCTGGAATCAAGAGAGTAATCTGTTTCCTGTTGGCGTGGCTGTTCGCTGGGTCCACGTGGGGAGCCACGTCGGTCTTGGTCAACAGCTTCTCAGGCGGCGAGATCTCTCCATTGATCGATGTCCGCATGGACCTGACCAAGTACTCGTCGTCCTGCCAGACGATGGAGAACGTGATACCCCTGGTCCAGGGGCCGGCCGTTCGCAGGCCAGGCACCAAGTACGTGGCGTTCACCAAGAACAATGGTGTGGCCAGGCTGGTGTCTTGGTACTACGCTGCAGGGGACTCGTACTGCCTGGAGTTCGGAGACAGATATGTCCGCTTCTTCAGATCGCACGGGCAGGTCCTCGATTCCAACAGCGATCCCTATGAGGTCAACACGCCGTATCTGGCCACGGAGCTTGACCGGATCCAGTGGGTCCAGTCTGCGGACGTCATGTACCTGACGCATCCCCTTCATCGGCCCCAGAAGCTGACCAGGTCAGACCATGCCTCGTGGACCTGTGCGGATGTCAACATCATCGACGGTCCGTTCCTCACAGAGAACGACACAGAGGTCAACATCGTTCCTTCGGGGACGACTGGGGCCATATCCTTGACCGCCTCAGGCAGCGTCTTTGACGGAAACCAGGTGGGCGCCCTTTGGCGGCTTCGCCAGGTGGTCGGCCAGTCCGATGCCAACGATACATTCACTGCGATCGGAGACGGCAACGAGGTCACGATTGCAGACGACCAGGGATGGGAGGCAGTCCTTTCAGGTACCTGGGTGGGAGAAGTGCAGGTACAGTATAGTCTTGATGGCAATCTGTGGCTGACCTACTCCACTATGACCGCAAACGAGAGGGTGATCGGAGAGAACACCTATGACCAGTCCGTGTACTTCCGCGTTTCTTGCACGTCGTACACCAGCGGGACCGTCACCTGGCACCTGTACAGCCAGCCTTACATGCACATCGGAATAGTCCGGATCTCCGATTACAATGAGCCCAATGTCGTACAGGCAGACGTTTTGGTCGGCCTGGCGGACGCGAACGCAACAACCTATTGGTCAGAAGGCGCCTGGAGCGATCTGCGGGGATATCCCGAGACGATCAGCACGTACGCCGACCGCGTCCTGTACGCATGCACTTCTCACCAGCCTACGCGGATGTGGTTCTCTGCCACCGGCGACTATGAGCAGTTCAGGGCCGGTACGGCGGCGGATGACTCTTTCGCCTATACCCTGAGCGTGGGCCAGCAGCACCCTATCCGATGGATCGCCATACCTGAACGGAGAGGAATGATCGTGGGCACTGCCGGCAATGTGCTGGAGATTCAACCCTTGGATACCACGGCCGCGATCCGGCCGGACAATCCGCCTGTGATCGGCAGCCGGGTTTCTATCCCGTGTGCGACGGTTTCGGCGATCGATGCAGATAACGCCCTGTTGTACATCCAGCGGGGCGGTCGCAAGGTTCGAGAGGTGATCTATGACTACGACTCCGACTCCATTGCCTCTCCGGACATCACACTACTTTCGGACCACATTACCGCCGGCGGGATAACCGGCCTGGCCTGGCAAAGCAGGCCATACCCAATCCTGTGGACCACGCGGTCCGACGGCGTGGTTGTGACGAATACCTACGACCGAGTCAACTCCATGGCCGCATGGGGCAGGCAGATCACGGATGGCGACGTAGAGTCCATAGCGGTGATCCCGGAAGACGAGGAGGATGAAGTCTGGTGGATAGCCCACCGGGACATTGACGGCAATGACGTCAGGTACGTCGAGTATCTGGCTCCTTGGTCCTGGGGTGATGATCAAAACGACGTCTTCTTTGTCGATTGCGGGCTGTCCTGGAGCGGGGGTGATCCGGCGAATATCACCGGGATCTCCAAGGCCAGTCCTGGAGTTGTGACGCTATCCACGTGGCCAACCCTGGGCTCCGGAGCGGCCCTGGCCGATGGCAACCAGATCCTGATCGAGGGTGTGTTGGGGATGACCCAGATCAACGGCCGGGTCTTCACCGTAGACGACGCCAATTCAACGGCCAAAACCTTCTCTCTGGACAACTCCGCCGGCGGAACCAACTTTACCACTGCCGGGTACAGCACCTACACGTCAGGAGGGACCGTCCGGTGTGTGGAAAAGGACTTCGCTGGTGCGACTCACCTGGCAGGAATGGCAGTAGAGGTTCTCGCCCAGGGGGCGGTTGTGGAGGGCGAGACGATCTCCGGTACAGGAACATTGAACCTGTCTGATTTCGTGACGGATGTTTCCATGGGACTGGGCTACGACTCCACGATCAAGACGGTCCGGTTCGATATGGTGTCAGATCGTGGAAACACGCGGTCTCGCGTCAAACAGATCAAGGAGTGCACGGCGAGTCTGTATCAGACCTGGGGAATCTCGATGGGTCCGGACGCCGGTCACATGAAGCGGATCAACTTCCGCAATTCCTGGGACCCGATCGATGTCAATCCCCTGTTCACCGGAGACAAGACCCTGTCCTTTGAGAGCACCATGTCCCAGGATATATCCGTGACGATCCGACAGGACCAGCCCCTGCCCATGACGGTCCGGGCCCTGGTGCCGTACGTTGAGGTATACGACTGATGATTACGACATACGGTTATAATTCGAGCCCCCTCGGCGGTGGCAATAGTGGCGGTTGGGGAATGGGCAATTCCTTGATGATGATGGGTGGAATCGCCAATGGGATAGGCAGCATCATGGCGGGGAATGCTCAGGCGTCTCAATACTACTCGTCTGCCCAGTTTGCCCTGGAAGAGGGGAAGGAGGCCCTGGCCAAAGGCAAATGGCAGCAGAGGCAAATACTGAGGCAGGGCCATGATCTGATGGCCGAGCAAAAGGAGCGATACGGTGAATCCAGCGTGACTCTCGAAGGTACGCCCATGGACATTCTGGAGGAGACTCAGAGGAACATCATGCAGGATGCGTTGATGGTCGGCCGTGAGACCGCGATCTCTCAGAGAAAAGCATACCTGGAAAACAAGGCGTATCGCAAGGCCGCCAGTTCGGCCAAACGTAGTGGTATTCTGGGGGCATTCAGTTCTCTGGCCCAGACTGCAGGCACGATAGCCTTGCTTGCCTAGGGGGGGGGGTACATGCCGAGATTTCCACGACAATCCAGCCCGCAGATCGGACCGTCAGGCAATGCGGCAACGCCTTATGAGGCTGTTTCCGCACAGTCCCGTGCGGCAGCCGGCGTCGGTCAGGCCGTGGCGGGCATGGGGGATGTCCTGCAGCAGATCGGTCAGGAGCGCATCCGACGGCGGAATGCCCTGTTGGCCAGCCAGGGTCAGAGCAGGATACTGGACTACGTCTACCAGTACCGCAGCCAGATCGATCGGGCGGATCCGGAGCAGATCGTCCAGCCTCCCAACGGGATCGGCAATAAAGACCTGGCCACGTACTGGGACGAGGACTTCCAGACGGGCCTGAAAAAACATGTAACCGGTGTGATGAAAGGTCTACCCACCACGGTACAGGATGATCTAAAGATGGCCATGGATAGGCATTTGCCGGTTTGGCGTGCGGCCGTGGCGGACGGGATACAAAACACCGAGAAAACGTATTGGCAGAAAACCATTCCGGCCCAGGCCATTGCCCTGGCCGGGCAGGGCAGGTTCGGAGAGGCCATCGATTTGGCGGAGAAGGGCACGGGGTGGATGGATCCGGCCCAATCCGAGGTCCTGCGATCGCAGGTTAAGGAGGAATCGGCCTGGGCGTCTCTTCAGAAGGTGGCAGTCCAAAACGGTTGGCAGTACGCACTCGAGGTGATCAACAGGCCCCAGACTCAGGAGGCCCTGGGTCTCGATGCCGATGGAGTGGGCAGGATAACCAATCGGGTGCAGGCGCAGGCAGCGATCGCACAGAGACAGGCCGACCTGCAAAGGGACTCCGATCGGGCAGAGTTGACCCGCAAACTATGGTCCGGAGAACTTACTGTGGACCAGGCCGACCAGGCACTCAAGGTCAAGACGCTGGACCCGTCGGAATACTCCGGCATGATGGTCCACTTGACCAAGCCGCGTGAATACACACGGCAACAGGTCTTGGAGGCCAACGTAATCGTCTCATGGGCGATCTCGGCGGATCCGGACAATGCCCTGGGCGTGTTGGCCGCATACGCGGACAGATTGACCCCCAGTGAGTCGGCTCAGTATGTGGACCGGATACAGGACGCCGAAAAGGCCAAAGGCAAAAAACAATCCAATGATGCCAAAACGGCCTTGTTCTCAGGTGTACTGAGGGGCGATATCAAAGACCTGGCCGAGGTCGATCAGGCAGCCAAGGACCAGACCATCACGGCCGACGAGCAACAGCAGCTCTATCGGATCATCACAGAGCCGGCCAAGCCAGGGGCTGAGGCCGTTCTGAAGGCACACGCAAAGGTACAGATCGCAATAGACGACGTGGCCGCCCGGCGGATCAAACCGTCGGAGGCCATGAAGATTCTGGCCGGAGCCGCGGGCAATTTCACGAGTGCTGAAGGGGCAGGTTACTTCAAGAAGATCCAGGACGCTGTGGACCCGGCGAACGTCCTGGCGAGTCCGGACGCCAAGAAGGGCCGGGAGTATCTGGACCAGCTCAGAACCGCCAAGCTCTTTGAGGGTAAAGACGCACTGGCCAACAATCGAAAGTGGTTGGAATCCATAGACGATTACAATGCCTGGGTGGAGGCCAATCCAAAGGCCACTCCTGAGCAGCATCAAGGGTATCTGCGATATCTGTCCACGCCTGTGTTGATGAGCTACTTCCAGAACATGACACCAGCGGCGACGCGGTCGGCCATCCGCCGGCTGCCTCCGGAGGCAAAGGCACAGTGGGCCGCAACCGGCGGGGTGAAGTCTGACGAGTGGATTGAGTCCTGGCGGAAGATCAAGAAACCCCTGACCCTCGATGTGGCCCGGCACTACTTCCAGATCGCAGGTGGGGACAAGGTCAAGGCCGAGGCTATGGCCAAGGAAGACAACTACAAATGAGCGTGTGGGATGATGTCGAAAAAGAGTCCGCCGGTCAGACGGCCGTTGCCGACTCCCCAGACACATCCGGGCTGATCACGCCCGGCAACATCGACTTACTGCACCGGCCCAATGTCCAAAATCCTGACGGTACCTCCAGCTCGGTCAGATCGATCAGCATTGGGGTTGACGGCAACGAGGTTCTGATTCCCACGGTGAGCGACGACGCCCGCATAATGTCCAACGAGGAGGCCATCGCTACATACAGGAAGACGGGCAGGCACCTGGGGATCTACAATTCGATCGATGCGGCAAACAAGGCGGCCGAGGGCATTCACCTGCAGCAGGCAGCAATGGGATCGGGCTCGCCTCCGTCGGTCTGGGACCAGGTGGAACAGGAGCAGGGCCAGGCCCACGCGGCCCAAGACGTCATGGACGGTCGCCGCAAACTGGCAGACGTGGTCCCAGGTACCGCCGTGCTCGATCAGGTTGGGGCGACCGACAAAGACAAGGCGACCGCCCTGGGGGCCGATGTCCTGGGCGATGTCCTGGGCGTGGACCCCAGCATAACGCGGATGATGATGCCTGACCTGGTCAAGCCGGGTGAGTTCACGTTCAGCCCTCCGATCGGACCAAGGGACATCCTTGCGGTCCCGGCGGCACCGGTAAACGTCCACCAAGAGAATCCTATAGGTCTTGTCGAGATGGTCGGCAAGATGGACGCCTCTGACTGGCTGGAGCTGATGCCGTTCTCTCCTGCAGGACTGGTCAAGAACGCGGATCTGTACCAGGCGGTCCAGCGGCTCAAGGCCGACTCATACACCGAGGCGTCCGAACAGAGGGCCAAATACTCTGCCCAGGCAATGGATCCCTGGTCACGGGTGACCGACGATATCCGAAGGGCCAGTGCGGGCGATAATTCTCCGTGGAGTCCACCCCTCGGTCCGGAGGATCTCAAGCAACAAGACACCGAGTTGGTCGAGCGGTACCTCCAGGAGCAAGAGGAGTTGGACCGCCGCGGCCTGACGTTCTGGGCACAGGTTGGGCAGGGGGTTTCGGTCCTTCCCGCCTGGATGGCTGAGTTCGCCCTGACCGGGGGACTGGCCGCCCTGGGCAAGACTGCGGCCAAGGAGGCGGGCGTCCGCCTTTTGAGGAAGCAGACCGAGACCAAGATTGGGAATCTGGCCCTTCGAGCGGCCGGGTGGGCAGGAGGGGGCATTACCCGGGCGACCCTGGGCATGCCCCACCGGGTCACCGAGGAGATCCTGGACCGTCGTCTGGCCGGCGAGATCGCCCTGGATGATGGCAAGATCCGCTTTGAGATCAACCCGGAGGATTGGGCGACCAGTATCGCCAAGGGTTGGGGGGAAACGGTCATATCCGCAGCCACGGAGTCCGCCGGCGGGGCCATCGGCGAGGGTGTTGGATCGATCATGCGGCCAGTAGTTACCCAGTTTGACAAGATCGTCAATGCCCTACCCATGGGCAAGCCCTTCCTGGCGGGCGTTGAGCGGGCCTGGCTGGGCTTGCACAACACGTTAGGTCATTCGGATTTCGTGGGGAAGCTCTTCGACCGGGCCGGCTGGAACGGTCTTCTTGAGGAGATAGGCGAGGAGCGCCTCCAGACCATCCTTGAGGCTGTCAGCGGCACGCAGGACTTCGGGGCAGGTGCAGACGCAGGGATGATCGATCGCCTGATGGAGGGGGTCAAACAGGATATCCAGGGCCTTCCTGTCGAGGTCCTGGTCCTGGCGGAACCTGGAGGGGTCAAGTTCACGACCGGAACACTGGCGGCCAGGATGGGAAGGCCGCAAAAAGGGGGTACAGATGGCAAGCAAGAAGGGGCCCTGCCTACTCCAGAGGGCCAGGCAGCAGCGGGCGTCAGACAAGAGGGTCGGCCCCAGGCGGAGGCAGGCGAGCCGGCCCAGATAGAAGGGCCGATCACCCCGGAGATCCTGCAGAAGATCTTTGACGAGATGCTGACCCGTGGAGGGCCGATACCGGCCAAGGGGCAACCGGTCCAGGCAGGGGAGATCGGCCAGCCGTCAGCCCCAGGCGAAGCGGGCTGGCCATCCGGTGAGGCGGCTCAACCAGGGCGGCAACCAATAGGAATAGGACCTCCTTCAGAGAGTGGGGCACCCGGGATCTCCGAGCCAACCGGGGCCCCCTCTCTTTTTGTGACCTACAAGACCATCGGCGCCCAGATCATCGACATGGTGGAGGCCACGCCAGGGATAGAAGAGACCCCCAAGCGGTACACGGACACGATCATGAATCTGATCGAGGCCAGGGCCTCGGCGATGGGGATGACCGAAGAGGAGTACCTGGCCGGTCATATCACGGAGATCCGGACGGGGAAGGCCGGTGAGGTTGGACCTGGGGCATTGAAACAGGAGGAGCCATCTGAAATAATTAAGATGGTCCGGCAAAATGAGGGAGTTCCAGCATCGACCGCCGTAGAGTTGCTTATGTCAGCCGGAGTGGAAACAGTTGATACTCATTCCACGACGGAAAAGATTACCGTCCGCGTGGCAAACCTCTCGCCGGATCAGGAGAATTATCTGGCCAGACTCACTGTTGATCGGGATCTACGTCTGAGCACTTGGCCAGAAATGACCATAGATCCCCGTGCCCCAATAAGCGAAATCACATTCACACGTAAGCAAAAGGAGAGTGATACTGGTTTTGAACGGCGAATCCGTGAGTTGCTCTCAAATTTGCCTATCGAGCCAGGCCAGGTCGGGCCGGGGGGCGGTGCACTTCCGCAATCCAACAAAGGCGCCGTCGAATTCCTGGATTCCGGTAAAGCGATCATTCACATCTTCGAGAACGCCGACGCCTCTACCCTCCTGCACGAGCTGGGCCACGTCTTTGTCAGGGACCTGGATGGGGCAGACCTTCAGGTTGTAGAGGGTTGGCTGGGTGCGGGCAAGGGCGAATGGACTACCGAACATCAAGAGACCTGGGCCAGGGCCTTCGAGAGGTGGCTCCGAGACGGCAAGGCCCCGATACCTGCACTGAGGCGGATCTTCTGGCGGTTCAGGGAGTGGCTCAGCCGGGTCTACCAGGTCATCAAGGATTCGCCGATCGACGTCAAGGTGCCACAGGCGGTAAAGGATGTCATGGGCAGGATGTTCACCCCTCAAAAGAAGGGGGTGGTCATCAAGCTCAAGGGTGTGCCGGTCAGGCCCGTCCCGGGCGAGCTGACCAAGGTTCGAAAGGCCATTGCAGATCATCCGTTGTATGCCGATGCCTTTGAGGAGGCCCAGGGACGATTCAGAACCTTGGGAGCAGGGCCGTGGTATGTGGGCAAGACGAACCAGACCGACGTTCAGGAGGCAATAGACCAACAGCCCAAGGACATCCAAAGGGATCTCCGCAAGAAGTTCGTCTTTGAGAAGGCTCAGGCGGTCTTGTCCTGGGATCAGGCGGGTCAGCAGGCGGACCTGGATATCTCTGACCCGGTCCAGTTCGTGGAGTACGTTGGGGGGCTGCTCTCCGCGACGGCCGGCAAGGGGTCTCTCCTTGAGGGTGCGGTCGACCGGGCCAGGCAGCAGCACGATCCGGGCTTTGAGGCACTGGTCCAGAAGTACGAGATGCTCAAGGCCGGACGATCGGTCCAGGATATCAATCAGACCCTCCTTGACCTGGTCCTGGTGATGGGTGGCAATCCTGAGGATGCCGCGGATCTGTTTGTCAAAGACAGCGGCCTGCCCCACTTCGCCGAGGGGCCGACCAATGCCGAGCGGACGGCGATCCGCCGTCAGATCGAGAAACTGGCCAAGTCCAAGGGGATGATCCTGACCGACGTGGATGTGATCCGGGCAGTAGACGAGGCCTTTTTCAGGGCACAAGAGCGTGGCCAGCGGGTGGGGTACAAGATGGGCCAGGCGGCCCAGACCATCAAACTGACGGCCATGCGTGAGCGGATCAGCCGGGAGCGGGATGAGTGGGCCGAGAAACTGGCCGAGGCCAACGCGATCGGGGCGGACCGGGTCAAGTTCGCCAGGGAGTCCCTCAAGGCGAAGGAGGCCCAGCGGAAGGCCAGGGCCAGTGAGTTGGTGGACTGGGCCCAAAAGAACCTGCCACTGCGTGAGCGGGGCAAGCTCCTGGACCAGGTCAAGAACATCACCGGGGATCCCTCCTTGATGCGGGCCTTGGCCATGGCCGAGCAACTGGCCGAGGAATCCAATGCCAGGGACCTGCGTCAGGCGGTCCGCGACGAGATCGCCTCTACCGGGGTGCGATCCCAGTCCGGCAAGCCCGTCGGGACCCTGACGGCAGACGTCCACGCCAGGCTCAATCAGATCGAGCTCGATCTGGAGATGCACAAGGGCACGCCGAGGGAAGAGGTCAGGGCACAGATTGCCGAGGCCATAGCCAAGTACGATAACGGAGAGATCCAGATCGACCAACTCCGCATGGTGACCGATGCGGCTATGTGGCAGGGGTTCAGCAGCATGTCCGCCCAGGAGGTTCAGCAGGTTCTGGACAACATCCGGTCGATCAAGGCCACGGGCAAGATGCTGGCGGAGGACAAGCGACTGGCGGATCGGGCCAGGTTCGAGACGGACAAAGAGGCAATCCTGAAGGTAATCACCGGTGGGCAAGATCTCAAGGCCGGGACCGAGGCCATGCCCCGCGAACAACTCGAGAGACAGATCAATCCCCTTCATGGCTTGATACTTTCCCAATTTGGATGGAGATCGATCCTTGACCGGATAAGCAGGCTGGACAAAGTGAGCAAACCCTATCAATCGGCCTTGAGCGAGTACGGCCGCATGGCCCCCAAGGCACATGCCCTGGAGGCAGTCGGCCAGGATGCCGTCCTCAAGGAGCTGACTGCGGGGGCAAAGGAGACCTTCGGCCAGGATGCAGACAAGGCACTGGCCGCCCTACAAGACGAGGTGACGATCGTGGGGACGGATCTTCTCGGTCGCGAGGTGACCATCAAGGCCACACGGGATGCCTTTCTCAAGAAGTGGCTGGAGATGCTTGACCCGTCCCTGGACGCCACTCTGCGGGGCGGGATCAGGGAAGATGGCACGCCCTTCGGCATGCTCTGGACCGACGACATCATGGACAAGGTCCGCATGCTCTTGACTACCCAGGAAAAGTCCTGGGGCGTCTGGCAGATGCGGTTTTACCATCGGTATTACGACAGCATCAACAAGGTGTACCGTGCCACCTACGGGATCGACCTGCCCAAGAATGCCTTCTACAGCCCCCTCGGTCGAGACGTGGAAGGCCAGGAGATCCCGGAATATCTCCTGGTGGCTCAGGAGATGTTGGCCAGACTCAGTCCAACAAACGGGAGTCTCAAGAGCCGTGTCCGATCGATCAAGCCCTTGCGATTCGCAGGCGCCACGCAGGTCCTCGTCAACCATGTGGCACAGATGGAGCACTTTAAGGCCTGGGCCTTGCCGATGTCGCAGTTCAGACGGATGTTCAAAAACCGTCAGATTGCACAGGCGGTCCTGCAATACCATTCCAAGGCCGACCTCGATGAGGTAATGGCCCTGCTCGGGATTTTTGGGCGTGGCGGCCGGGACCGGGCCAAGATGATCCGATGGATGGACAAGGTCCGGACCAATGCGGTAGCGGCCATGGTGGCACGGCCGTCGGTGGCGTTACTCCAGCCGTTGTCCCTGGTGTCTTATGCTACAGATCCGAGGCTTGGGCTTGCTGACCTGGTCCGGGGTTCCGTGGACTTCTGGACCAGCCCCATAGACCACTTCAAGGAACTTCAAACGGCCAGTCCGATCCTCCGCAGGCGGTGGGACGAGGGCTACGAGCGGGACATCCGCGACATGCTTCGCCAGGATTGGGTGGGTCAGATGACCGGCAAGCGGCCCTGGCTCAAGTTGGTCCTGTCCTTCGGCACCCGCGATATGGACAAGTTCGGAACGGCGATGGGGGCCTGGTCTGCCTACCGGGCGGAGTTGGCCAGGTCCGGGGACAAGGCCAAGGCGATCGCCCTTGCCGAGGAAATCACCGAGGAGACCCAGTCGTCGGCCTCGATGACCAGTCTGTCGAGTTTCCAGCAGGACAGCTCCTTTCAAAAACTCCTGACCATCTTCATGAACGAACCGAATAAGCAGTGGAGGATCTTCGCGGACGGCTACCGTAACCTGGTAGCCAAGCGGGGCAGTCCGGTCAAGAACCTTCAAAACATGGTCATAGCGGCCGTGGTTCTGCCCATGCTGGTCCAACTGATCCGTGACGCCTTCCGGTGGCGGCCGAAGAAACAGGGTGAGCAGCTCACAGCAGCCCCTCTACAGAACCTATTCATCATCGGAACGCTTATACAGGCCACGGCCAGGATCTTCTGGCAGAACCCGGACTACGGCAAGGGCGACACCTTCAGTCCCATCGAGAGTGTGGCCTTGCGGTCTACGGAGAAACTCGCACGCAAAGGATCGAAGGTCCTGCGAGATTGGCTGGACCCGGATGAGTACGTAGACGCCGAAGAGTTTGCCCAGACCCTGGAGGCCATGGCCGAAGTGGCAGGCTACGCCATGGGCCTGCCCACGCCGTATCTGGTCCAGGCCGAGAAGGCGGTCCGGTCTGGGAACGTCGAGGAATTCATCTGGTCCAGATCCGCCCTGGGCCGCCACGAGAAGAAAGCACCTCCGCCCATCGGGGCGCAAGAGTAAAAAGGAGAATCAAATGCGACGTTCTTACCTTCTTACCTTCCTGGCTTCTTACCTTCTTACCTTCCCGCCCCTGCCGGCGATCGCGGAGATCACCACTACCACGGACTCCATATCGTATACCTGCAAAGGGACCACTGTGGACTTCGATTTCGACTGGCCGATCTTCACGTCTGCGGAGATTCGCGTGGTGCTTCGTACGATCGCAGATGGCACTGAGACGGTCTTGACCGAGACCACCCATTACAGAGTTTCAGCGGACAATGACGACTACTTCGCCTCTCCGGGTGGGACGGTGACCACGGTCAACACGTACTCATCGGACTATGAGTTGCACATCCTGCGGGTGCCGGATCTGACCCAGGAGGCCTCGTACAAGGACACGGTCTACCTCAACCGCCAGAACCTGGAGGACTCCCTGGACAAGTTGACCATGCAGGTTCAGTTTCTGTACCGCCTGTTGGGCAGGGCGTTTCTGGTCCCCCAAACGGATCCCAATGACTGGTTGCCTCTGCCGGACGTGACCGCGAGAAAGAGCAAGTATCTGGCCTTCGATGCGGCCGGGGCCCCGACGATCGCAGAGGCTCCAGTGATCACCGGTACCTGGGACCCCAACGTGGCACTGACTGCCCAGTGGCAGCGGATCGTGACCGGTGCAGAGACCAATGCCGATCGCCTGGGGGCCAAGAGAGCCCTACACTCCTCGTATCTGTACGACTCTAATGACTACGCCAGCCTGGCGGCCGCCGTATCGGCTATTGAGGTTACGCCGGCCACGCTGGTGGTCAGCACGGCGGAGACCTTAACGGCCTCTGTCATTACCCCCGGTACGTTGGGGCTTTTGATCATCCCAGGAGGGTCCATCACCAAGGCCAGTACGTACAAACTGACGATCGGTGGGGCTTTCGATGCCCCGCCCGATACGGTTTTCATCGGGTTCGATCCCTGTGACGTGACGACCACCTCCGGCTCCGTGAATGCGGCCGACCCTCGATGGTGGGGAGCCAAAGGCGACAGGAACACGGACTGCGCAAATGCCTTCCAGTGTGCCGTTCAGTTCTTTCACCGTGTGACCAATCTGTACGGCAGTGAGCACGACAACGGCAAGGTGATCGTTCCAGCGGGCATGTTCAGGATAGACTCTCCGATTGATATCCCCACAAGAGTTGTGATTACTGTCGAGGGTACTCCGGGGTCTAGTTTCCTTGACGTGAATGGCTGTAATGGATTTACTCTAAAAGGCCAGGGATATTTTGGTGCGGTATTTCGAGATTTTTGTATGTTTGGTGACAATACGGCAGGAAAGGCGGCATTCGACCTGACTCCTACTGTGTATTCTGAAGTAGCTGGTGGCATTAACTGGGAGGGAGTATCAATATCTAATTTTGCAATCGACTTCAATGTACCCAATACTCAAATATGCACTTGGAGAGATTGCATCTTCCAGCACCTGTATAGCGGTGGGTCCGTTTTCTATAGTGAGACTCATGGCAGTTTTGGTCAATCTAACGCCAACCGAGTCATCGATTGTCATATCATGGGACCCAACACAATAATCGTAGACTGCAACTGGCACGAGTCTACTGTTTTGCCAGGATGGTACTCTGGCTTCAACGACTGGGTTTTTAGGGATTGTGACATTCAGAACAGTGGAACGCAGATACCTTTTCCCAACTGGAAGGGTTCCAAACTGGTGATTGAGAGTTGCGAATTCGAGAACTCCGACGCCAATGCATTGATTGAGTTATCAGCAGACGCTACCTCCGTGGCTATTTATGTCACTATCAGAGACAACACGATGGTGTGGAACTCCGACGGGACTGTCTATCCTAAAATTCTTATCAAAGACGAAGCGTTGGGACAAAAGCCGGGCTGGATACAAATCTCCAATAACAGCGGTGGCTCTGCCACGGATATTTTGGCAGAGATCACATCCACTACCTTCAATCCCATTACCATCGTGGGCAACCGAGGCTACGTCAAAAACACCAACGGACACAACGTCTGGGACCAGCAAAACGACTCCTTCGGCGGTCCACACGTGGGATCCGCCAATAACATCTTCTGGACCATGAACGCGAGTAACCAGCAGTGCCTGGGTATCGGCGAGCCTAACAACGTCTACCGGCTGAATGTGGTGGGCGATGTGAACGCCACAGGTATCAGAATCAATGGCGTCCCTATATCCAGCGGAGGCAACGACAACCTCACCGAGTTCCTGGACCAGACCGCATGGCGGGTCTTCTACAGCGACGGTGCCGGAGATGTCAAGGAGCTGGCCCTGGGATCAGACGGCGAGTATCTCAAGAGCAATGGGGCTTCAGCGGCTCCGACCTGGTCCACCTCTACAGGCGGGGCTCACGATGCCGTGAGCCTGACCGGCCTGGCCGCCGACTTCCTGACGCTGGCAACACAGTCCATCGATGTCAATCAGGCGGGGACGTTGGCCTCCAACCCAGCCCTATCCGCCAACCAAATAATCTTCGGCAGTACGGGCATTCTTTTTGAGGGAGCCACCGCCGATATCCATGAGACGCTGTTTACTGTGACAGATCCGACTGCAGACCGGACCATTACCATGCCCAACGCCTCCGGCACCTTGGCCGTTTCTGCGACCTCTCCTATCACACTCTCCGCGGCCGGCGACATCGGGGCCGGGGCTACCCTCACCAGCCTGGCCGGACTGACCGAGACCAACGGCGGTATCGCGTACGGAACGGCGGACAACGCCTACGCCTGGCTGGCAGCCGGGGCAGCAGGCAAGGTCCTACAGGGTGCAGGGGCAGCTCCTCCCGCCTGGTCTACACCCACGTACCCAAGTGCCTCCGGTACGGACCGCAAGATTCTGGTCAGCGATGGGACCAACAACGTCTACTCTACCGAGACGTGGGCAGTTCCCGGGACGGCCGGCAAAACCCTGTACAGCAATGGGACCAATTGGGTAACGCTGGCCGCAGGTGCCACTACGGAAATCCTGGTGGGCGGAGGGACAGCGGCCCCTGTCTGGACTACGGCTACGGGTACGGGTGCTCCCGTCCGAGCGGGCGGCCCCACCCTAACTGGCCAGATATCATCCGCCTATGGCAACAAAACAGTCCCCACCTACACCTTCACCGGGGCCACGAACTATGGATTTTACTTGAGCAACGGCACAGACCCGTCTATCACGAGAAACGGCGTGCGACAATGGGGGGCCACTGGAGCGGTCACCTACCTCGAACCACTCGCGTTAGTCGTGGGGCCAAACACCGTGGCTGACAGCTCGGCTGTCACAGCGACCATCCAAGCCCCTGCTTCGAGTGGTGCAAACAATGCCGGAGGAGTCCTGGCCCTATCTGGAGGCACTCCCGGGGCCGGTGGGGTCTATGGCGGAATGACTTTACAGCCGAGTGGTGGTCCCGTAGATGCCGGATCGGCCTTGACATTTGAGATTCCCAATGGAGCGAACCCGACCGTGAGTGCGGCCGGGCAGGTATCGGTGGACACCTCTGCCACGTCCGGAGCCATGATGCGGTTCTACGGAGATGCGGCCTACGCCCTGCCCGCCTATAAATCAAAATCGTTCGTGATTGGCTCGCCCGCAGACACGCATGACTTTCCCCTATGGAGAGTTCCCTACGCCATCACGATCCGGGCCATACACGTACTTTGTATCGGAGGAACGCTTGTGACGGGCGGGCTTGATGAGGCCGATGGAAATGGGGCCAATGCAGCGGCCATAGACGCCGACATAACCAGCAACGCCGGCACCAGTGCGAGCGATGACGGTTCTCTGACCAACCCAACTGTTGATGCAGGCGATTACCTGAACTGGCATACGACCACCTCTACCGGCAGTCCAGCCAGCGCAACCGTGACGTTCGAATACACAGTGAATTCAGTCAATTAAGGAGATCAAAGATGAGAAAGAAATTAGCAGTTTTGATGTTGGCCCTGGGCCTCTCCCAAGTGTCCCTGGCGGCATTGACCAAGACCACTGCCTTTGACACCATCGACGCCTGGCAGGCCGTGGCCCCCGCCGTCCTTGTCGTCGGAAACGCCGAGGACGTCTCGGCCAGCTATAGCGCTCTCCTATACATCGAGGTGGCTCTGACGGACACGGACGCCCAGGATGGCTGCACGGTGATCGTGGAGGTTTCCTACGCGGCCGATGACTGGATAACCCTCACTACCTTCACTGGCACGGCTGAGACTCCGGCGACGACTACCATAAATGACGCTACTGCGAATGCGGGTGATACGAGCATTACGCTGACGGACGCAACTACTGGAGATTTCGACGTCCCGGGCCGTAAGTGGTTCATCGTAGACGGAACGGTCGGCAACTCCGAGTCCGTTCGATCCGTCGTCAATGCCACCCATACCGTGACACTCTGCCAAGACCTGATGAGAGCACACGCAAACGGCCTGAGCGTGTGGGACCGCGTGGATGACTGGGTCGTTTCAATCCCTCTGGCAGCCAGCCAGGTCCGCGTGATCGTCAACAACACGGACGCCAACGCCGGCGTCCACTTCCGCAGCTATTGCAGCAAGACTACGGGGCTCTAACATGAAACGACTATTCCTTCTTCTCGTTATCCTCTGGCTTCTCGTCATTCTCTGGTCCACCGATCCCTGCGGGGGTCAGACGAATAAACCCATACTGGGCGATCAACCTCTCTTGTCCCATCCTCTCGCCAAGGGGTTGGTAGGCTGTTACGTATTTAACGAAGGCACCGGCACCCGAGTCAATGACCTGAGCGGTAAAGGCAACCATGGGACCTTTGTAGACGGTCCCACATGGTTGGATGGATACACCGGCAAATTCATTAATTTCACCGACTCCGCCATTAACGTTGGAGCCAATATCTATAACTCCATCGCTACAGAGATGACGTTCGCATTCAAGTTCAAAGCGGTCGCAGCGGGGTTGGGCCGCATCATCGACAAGTACCCTGCCCCGACCCCCTATGTTCGCAATGCCGATTGGGCCATGGGTCTGTACGCTACGATTGGAGGGACCAGTAGGGACGATTACTGGCTCGGGTGTGTGGTCTCATCTGGAGAGTGGTATACCTTGGCTATCGTTTTGTCTCCCGGTGAACAGATTCTTTACCGTTCCGGTACGAAGTGGGGGTTTGGCTCCCTCTTTTCGGGGCCCTATACGGGGGACTACTCCGCAGGACCTGGAGTCAATGCCTATGTCGGCAACCGTGCCAGCGACATGGGCAGAAACCTCCAGGGGGCCATAGAGTATATGTACATCTACAACCGGAAACTTTCTGACGTCGACATTTTCTGGCTAAGTGCAGATCCGTACTGCATGTTCCGGCGAGACGACATAGTCCAGTGGTACCGGCAGATCGTGACGCCTACGGGGCAGGTCATCATCATTTCAGATTAAGGGAGTCGCCCATGTTGAAACAGCTTGCCCTTTCTGTCCTTCTTGCCTCCATCTCCTCCGGAGCAGTCACCCCAACTCAAGCTCCCTGGGTAGACCCCAACCTGGTTCACGGCCGCCTACTGATCTCCTCTGAAGTCCGTGTCGGTACCGGAATCGCCTGTTGGGGCTCTGTCGTCGACCCGGACGGGGACCCCATCAACGTCATGCAATCCACTGTCCTGGGTCCGGCGGGACTCGCCGCCGTCATCGACCCCAACGGGTCATATGCCTGGAACTGGCGCCCGACCGCGGACCAGATCGGCGTCCACTACATCAAGATGCAGGTTTTCGAGAAGAACAACGGTCAGGTTCTGATCCTTCAGGACACGGCCACGTTCGCCATCAAGGTCAATCAGGAAAATCGGCCGCCGGTCATCACCCTCGGCGGGTTCACTATCATTCCGTAAAGGGGGAACACATGATCGTGCAGGAAATCCTGGCAGCGGTCACATGGCAAGAGGTGGGTGGAGGCCTTGTGGCACTCATGGCCGCCCTGACCAGCGGGATACTGGTCAACGACAAGCGTAAGGCACGCAGACTGCGCATCTCAGATGAATCCAATCGAGAGCAAGAGGCCTGGGTGATGGAGAGGGAATGCAACCGCCGGCATACAGATCTGGAGAAGCTGCTCCAGGAGCGACAGGAAGGCATTGAGGGCAAAATGGACGATCTTAAGTGTGACCTGAATAAAGGCTTCGACCGGATTCAAAGAACACTCGACGAGAGGCGCTGACCATGGTGGAGATCCTCGTCCAGACCTGTGCCAAGGACGGAGACGACCCGGGCTTCTGGAGACAACGCCTGGCCGAGGAAATGGCAGTAGCCGAGCGGACGATCGCCAACCTGATAGCTGCCGGCCAGATCGGGTATCCCATCACGGTCAGTCTGGAGGACGCCGGCACCGACGACGGGCCCCTGGGCAGGTGGCATAACACGCGGGTGGAGATCAGGGGGCATAGGACGGTGTGAAACGGCGACCGGGCGAACCGGCGAAACGGCGACCGGGGGAAACGGCGAAACGGTGAATGGGCGATTACCAAAAAAAGGAGGCGTCAAGTTCTCTGAGTTGCTCAAGCCCATTGAACTTGACTCCTGTAGTAGGCCGATATGGTCTGTAGACCGATATAGTCTACGACACGAGCTATCCTACGGATAAGACTCCCCGACGAGCTCCGGACGTCGCTTGAGCAGCGACGCTACCCGGGCAGGCCCGCCGGATCTTTCTCCGGGGATAAACGCCGCCCTACATGAGCTTAGCCACGCTCTTTAAAACTGCTGAGAACGCGGTCATGGGCGATCCTTTCTGCCGACAAGCGGCTCGAAGGTTTTCATGTAGGGAGGCACAGCGCCTCCCGTTGACCGTTGGGGCCGCCTCAGGGCGGCCCTGACTGTTTCACATGCCATAGGTATGGCTCAGCCACACGCACGCGAAGTCCCTTGGTACGCCTCCCAATAGATGTACGGTCTCGCGGGGGAGCATGGTCACTCCCGGAAGAAGTAGCGTGATCACGCACGGAGTGGCCAGGTGATCCGGCAGATTACAGTCCATTGGATAACCTGCCAGGATGAAGTGCTCGGCTATCATATCGAGTTGAGCAACCGCCGTGGTTGCCTCGCCCTGGTAGGCAACCACCAACGCAAGCCAGATCGGCGAGGGCGGATTCGTCTGCAGATCCACGGACAGACATGCCACGCCGTCAGCTTCCGTCCATCGGTACCCGACCCCTGGAACCGACGGCAGCAGTCCTGACCCCTCCCTGATCAGGCCCAGGATCGTCTCGAAGATCTCGGGACCCAGGATAGCCGACTCTGTGTCGTCTACGAGACAGTGACCCGACTGGTAGGTGTAGTCGTGCAGCTTCATGGGTGGGGGCGGGGACCGTTTTACCTATGTTGAGAAAATAGATTCTCCATCATAGGCATAAATGCCATGTAGTGATTCCTGACGGAGGCAAAAACCAGGAAGGCCTCCGTCGCTCCGACCGGTTGGAGGACGTTGATCCTCTCATTAGCAAATCTGGGCAGAGTATTTCCACGCGTCGCCTCGATGAAGCGGGCTAACACGCGGTGGGCCGCGGCGAAATCTGATGACTCGTTGATCGGCTTAGCGTAGATTGCCAAACGGTCATTAATGAGCCTGTTGACATAACTAGCGGGTATTTCCGATTGATATGACTCCACAAGCACGTCAGCCATTGCGTTGGATACTACCCTTGGATCTCCTGGTACTGGATGTTTACGGAACCAAAGATCGATCAGAAACAGCCAGAAGACTGCTGCCTCCAGCATCGTGTTATCTCCTCCAAAATCTGCGGATGCCACAGCGGATTCCACAAACGCCGATAAGAGATCGTCGCTAGGTGTCTTCGTCGGGGGGACCACAGGAAAGGCCACGAGATACAGAAACATGGCCTGAGTTCGCTCTAATTGAGTCCCTTCTAACTTGCGGTCCGCGATGCAGTGCATTCTGTGCCTAATAGCCGTGCGAGGCAGAGAACTCCAGTCCAATATAGGAGGTGGTCCTGGCTTTCGCCGGCCAAACCATCCGAACATCTCACGGCCTCCTTACTTTCAGCCGGTTTCCGATGGACTGCGAACGGTGTGTAGTTTTTTTGCGTTGTAAGACGGCCTGGATTCGGCGGCCAGCATTCTAGGCTTCTCGAAGAAACTGGCAACCTTTTCTGCCAGCGGGGCCTCAGGGTCTTTTTCCAGAATATTCATTAACAAAGCTTTTATCTCGGGGTTAAGACCGATCCATAGTGCCAATGCAGCAGAGAGATGGTCGATGGCTTTTTCTCGAGGAGAGATCGAGTCCCTAAATCGCTTCGGAAGACCCTTCAGAACTCTCCCGGAGAGTGTTTCTGTGTCCTGGGTTAATCTTTTTTGGAAGCCCATAATAGTTTGATACATAAGACGTTATCTTAACTCAATTGAAAATAAATGAAAAATATAGATTTACTAGTGTACAGCGTGTGTTCACGTCGATACTATGTACACATGGCTCGGTGGAAACCAATCAAAACAATGTTCTTTGCCCAGGATCAGTATCCTGACATCCTTGAGATGGCCAACAGGATAGGCCAAGACGCAAACGAAAACGTGACCAGTCTGTCGGCGAGAATCCTCCGTGATTCGCTCGCCAAGATTGTGGCAAAAAAGGGGCTCAAAATCAACGGGGCGGGGGCTTCCTGTGGTGGGTAGAATCATGAATCCAGATCGGTCGGCGGGGTTGCCTCTGTATTTCCCGGCATGGCAATCCGGCCTTATCCTACACCCGAAACGGGTCGGACCCGCCTCCCTAACAAGGCCTGGCCCGGTTTTTTTTGCATCACAGTGAGGCGAACCCATGAAAGAACAGTTGTTGGATGAGATCAAAGGAATCCGGTCGGCAGTGGAGAGGATGGCATTGGTTTTCGAGCGGATGCAGAAATCGGACGAGGAGGCGACCAGGAGGTTAGCGTTGGCCCAGGACATTGAGGCACACCCGCCAACGACTTTACACTCCACGCCGCCGGGGGAAGCTCCTCGATAAGTCTTATCTTCGTCGTTTTCACGTGCCCCGGGAGGTTCTTCTTTTCAGCAGCGGGAATTGTCGCCGGCGATCGCCGGCGTGGATTGAAACATTGAAACATGGGCACGGGTACGGGTTGTGGGTTTCTTGGCTCGGCGGGCCGTGGGATTGGGCAAGGATGCCCCGTGATATCAGGATGGTTCGTCTCACGGCCCGCCTATTTTGTGAAGGAGTTGATATGGGAAGAAAGAACGCGAAGGCGAAGGTCATGGCAGAAAAGGAAAAGATCCTGGCACAACACAGGCCGCCGGCCGGGATGCGGCGGGTGCCTCTGACCTTAGAGATGATTTCTGAAGGGGAGTTGCTGGCGGACGTCAATGATGAACTGACTGCAGTAGAAGGGCAGATGGTTCGATTTGTCGAGCGATTTGGGGATAATGCCGACAAGGCCAAGGGGAAAGTCATGATGCTAATCGTCATGGAATACGACGCGGAGTCGCCGTCGGAGATCTCAGTCACCGGAAAGATTTCCTCGGTGGTACCCAAGCGGCCCGGCAGGACGTGCAGGGGTGGGATCGATCGGGTGAGAAAATCCGTGGTCTGTCTGCCGTCCGGGGCGACGGGCGACGACCCTGGCCAAGCGAGGCTGTGTACCTCTGATGGCAGGGCTATCAATCCCCGGACAGGGGAAGTGGCCGAATGAGACGCACACCAATCAGTCAGCACTGGATCAACTGGAATGACAAAACCCTCAAGGCGTACATCGCGATCGTATGGGAGCCGGAGGCCCCGGCGGCGTTCGCAGAATGGAAAGCCGGGGAAGAGTCGTGGCGGGTCTACGATTTCATCGAGTGGTGTGTGCGGCACAAGGAAACGATCGAGGCCCTCAGGAAGGAAGAAAGGGCTGCATCAGTTGTGTCAGAAGGAGTGCGTGTCGTGTCCGGTGGATCTGGTGGTGGCGTCGGCGTTCCGGTTTTTTCAGATGGCCGAAGGGCTCAGGGGTGTAGACTTGGGATTGTTCCGGAAAGGCATGCGGCGTCTGGAGGCCGTGGTGATGAGTACCCTCAAGGATTGATAGGAGGTTGATTATGATGGCAATGGTCGATCCAAATACCCCAGCGGTCAGTGGGGTCATGGAGTTCATGCAGGTTGTGGTGCCGGTGGTCTGGTCTGCGGTGGGGTTGATTCTGATTGCCCTGATGGCGTATCTATTTAGGGCCTACGCCAAGACCAAGGTCTGGTCGGATCTGATGGAGGCCCTGGAGCAGTCCGTGGACACGATCCAGGGTAGGTATGTTGATTGGTGGAAGGCCGCGTCGGCAGACGGTAAACTCACCAAGGATGAACGGGCCGCGGCTGTCAAGCTGGCCTGGGACCATTGTCTTGGAACAATCAAGGATCCTCGGCTGATGTCGTTCGCGGCTAATCTGGGATGGGATACGATATCCAGCCTGATCAAGAGGCTGGTGGATAAGAAAAAACCCATCAACGCGGCTGTCGTCGCCGTGGTGAAATCGGCAACCCCAACGATTGGAGTGCGGTCCTGTGAACGACGTGATGATACAGTTCCTACTCGCCTTGGCAACGCTGGTCATCAATCGCCTGTGGTCCCAGGGGGTCAGGCGTGAAACGAGGGTGGACCGGTATTATGGTTCTGCGCCTGGTCGTGGCGATCCTGGCCGGGACGAGCTGCTCGGTCGCTATGTTGAGCTGCTCCCGGGCCCCGGACCGGGTGGTAGTGGTCCACCTGTCCGAGCCCAATGAGATGTCCCGTGGGGTGCTGAGGGTGGCGACCAATGAGCCGATCCTGGTGGTGATCGACCGGACGCAGGAGGTTCTGCGTGTGGATTGTGGCGGGATGCTGCTGATCCCCGAGCGGGACTGGGTTGGGATGCTCCGGCTGTTGCGGGCGCAGGTGGAGCCAATACGGAAGGAAGACTATGAGACTATTTCAAATTTCTGATTTCCGATTGAGGATTCGTGCCACCGTCTCGGCCGTCGGGATCTGGCTGTTGTTGTGGGTGGAAGGGCTGTGTATCCGTGCAGACCGGTGGCTGGACAGTCTGGCGGATGCCTGGCGTCAGTGTGGGATCGTAACTGGGCCGGATCGTCGGGCTAGACGGGAACGGCAGGTGGATGATGTGTGACGGGACGTGTGGCTATCTGGCCGAGACCTGTGGCGCCTGCGGCAGATGGCATATCGGTCCGGCACCAGCTCCGGAGTGTGTCAAGCGGGTGGTCTACAGGAGTTCCACTCCTGCGTGCAGGATGTGGGTCCCTACGTTACAAGCACGAGGCGATTCACCGGCGGGTCGTAGAGCTGACCTGGTCCACCAGGTGGACCAGATCCGTGATGCAGCGATAGAAATCGACGGCATCCTGAGACAGTCGGAAAAGACGATCATCATGCTGTGCAGAACGATCGCGGTGATGGTCAACTGCACCGAGCAGGATGACAAAGTTTTAACGGTCTACAAGGATGTAGCCCATGAACACAAAAGAAGCGAAGTACTGGGATGAAGGGATTGATCTGGTCAGCGGGTGCACACCTGTCAGCGAGGGATGCGACCACTGCTGGCACCGAGCGGGCCTCACGCGGTGGGGACAAGACCCAGACAAGATCATCCTTCACCCGGAGCGACTCCAGCGGCTGGAGAAGGGCAAACCCAAGATCATCTCTATCTGGTCGGATCTGTTTCACCCGGATGTCCCAGACGACTTCATTGGACAGGCTCTGGACGCGGCGGCCAGGGGTCCCCACCAGGTCCTGATCCTGACGAAGCGGGTTGAGCGGATGGCGTGGTTTTTTACTCATTGCCCGATCTCGGACAATGTCTGGCCTGGGGTGACGGTGGAGTCGCAAGATCAGATCGGCCGGCTGTGGTGGCTCAAGCATGTCGATTGTCCCAGGCGTTGGGTGAGTGTAGAGCCGATTCTGAGCAACGTCGATATCAACCCATCAGGGATGTCGGCGATGTCCTGGGGAATAGTCGGTTGCGAGACGGGTCCAGAGGCCAGATTAACACCCCATACCAATGATCACATAGCCAGCGTGGTGCGTCATTGCCAGGCCGCTGAAGTTCCGGCCTGGGTCAAGGCCACGGTCGGCACCGATGGCCGCCCGACGACAAAAGAGGACCGCGACCGGATCGTCCGCCAGCGGCCCGAGGCATTGTACGAAATCCGAAATCCGAAATCTGCAATCCGAAATTCTCTATGATCCTCTCCCTAGATCCATCTCTGACGCGGACGGGCTGGACCGTTTTGGGTTTTGAGGGCGGCGTCTTGGCGGCTGGTGTCATCAGGCCGGATCGCCGGGCACGGTCAGTAGATGACCGCATCGAGAGTATCGTCGGTCAGTTGGGCCATCTGCTGATGGAGACGTCCCCTGAGGAGATCGTGATCGAGGTGCCGTCAGGGCACGCCCACCGGGGCCGTCACCGCGGCGGCGGGGCTGGGCTGGCCATCTATGGACGGGCGGTGCAGGCTGTGGTCCAGGAGTGTCGGGCCTATTGTTTGGCCCATCAGCGGATCTTGCGGACCGCAACCGAGACAGAATGGATCAGGGGACTCGGAGGAAAGCTGACCAAAGACGCTCGCAAGGCGATCGTGGCGACCATGGTGCCGGACTACCGATCGGCAAAAGACCCGGGAGGTGACATTGCCGACGCCATCCGGATCGGCCAATGGTGGGCACGGCAAAGGATCGAATTGAAACTGAACTGACAAATAAGGGGCCTGAGATCACGATTGACCCAGAGTACCAGAAGGCAAGCCGCTCGTTGCGGCCTCAGGCCCCTTCAGATTACAAATCAGATATTACAAATTTAACGGGCGACCATGGAAATTAGCGACCACATCAAGGATATCGATCACAAAATCTGTCTTGAGCAGATCGAGTTGGCACGACAGTTGGGTATCAAAGAGGGTCTGATGATGACCTTGTCCTCCCAACAGGCAATAGTCGCGGCCCCTTCATCCGCACCACTCCGGCGGGCCGTAAAAAAAAGGGCGTTGAGTTTGTGCACACCGTCCTCCCAACAGGCAATAGTCGCGGCCCCTTCATCCGCTAAAGAGAAATCGCACAGGGGATACACACCGAGAAAGATATCCGAGCTGCTGGAGCGGGTCTGTGCGCATCTTAAGGCCCATCCCAAGGGCACGCTTTTGGATGATATCTCCACCGAGCTCAAGGTGGACAGAAAACAATTGTCTAACCTGTTTTTCAAAAAACGAGGCATGTTCTACCGGCCCGCCCAAGGCATGTACTGCCTGGCCGAGGATGATCCTACCAGCCCTGCCGGCGGGCAATCGCAGGGGAATGAATCATGAGGGCATGTATCCACGGT
>Ga0315294_10000678_pt1 | contig 36889 bp, 38 predicted proteins | sample YL17G13_40_MG_FD_203626 | JGI IMG/M metagenome (GOLD analysis project Ga0315294, IMG submission 203626) | Sediment microbial communities from Yellowstone Lake, YNP, Wyoming, USA - YL17G13_40 | ecosystem: Environmental > Aquatic > Freshwater > Lake > Sediment | place: USA: Wyoming | collected...
CCGCCCGCTTGCGCTCTCGTCTCACTTTTGCGTCGCCGAGTTCCCGTTCAATTGCAGAGGCGAGCCGTTTCAGGTTCCCTTTCATCACGTAGTCATTTGCCCCGGCTTTCATTAATTGCACCGCGGTATCTTCACCGATTTTGCCTGATACGATGATGCAGGGAATATCGAGGGCACTTGAACGAAGCAGTTTTAAGGCTTGGAGCCCATTGAAGTGCGGCATGGAATAATCGGTAATAATGACATCCCACGTCTTCTTTTTGAGCGCATCAGCCATAGCTGTATGCGTGTCAATGCGTTCAGACAGTGGTTCATAGCCCCCGCTTCGCAGTTCACGAAGCACAAGCTCGGCATCATCTTCCGAATCTTCAACAATCAAGACGCGCAGCTTTTTACTCATCTATACACTCCCTGGCTTTGGCGGCGGCTCATTGAGCAGGAGCCAGTACATCCCCAGTACCCTTATCGCTTCGCTGATCTGAACAAAGTCCACCGGTTTTCGAATATAGCTATTGGCACCCAGCTTGTAACTAATAACCAGGTCTTGTTCCTCATTAGACGAGGTGAGAATGACCACAGGAAGGAGCTTCGTCTGTTCATCAGCACGTATGCGGCGCAGCACTTCCGGTCCCTCTATCTTGGGCAGCCTCAAATCTAACAGGATAACCGCTGGCATAATATCGGCATCACGGCCGGCATAGGCGCCGGTGACAAAGAGATAGTCCAGCGCCTCGGCTCCATCGCGGGCCACCACAATCTCGTTTCGAATATTACTATTCTTAAATGCGCGCAGGGTCAGTTCCACATCATCAGGATTGTCCTCTACCAGCAATATGCATGCCTGTTTCATGTCGATCCTCCATTCCAGTGCTAAATTTGAGCAAGCGTGAAATAAAATATCGCTCCTTTTTCTATTTCCCCTTCAGCCCAGACCCGGCCGCCATGGCGATGGATAATGCGCTGTACCGTGGCCAACCCTATACCGATTCCCGGGAATTCGCCAGCCGAGTGCAGGCGCTGGAAGGGCGCGAAGAGCTTGTCGGCATAGGTCATGTCAAAACCCGCGCCGTCATCGCGGACAAAGAACACCTGTTCCCCATCGACCCGTGTAGAGCCGAATTCAATCCTTGCTTGCGAATGCTTTTCTGTAAACTTCCAGGCATTGCCCAGCAGGTGCTCCAGCAGCAGCCGCAGAAGATTCGCATCTCCACTGGCATTCAACCCCAGCGTTATCACAAATTCAACCTGGCGTCCCGGTTGTGTCTGCTGAAGCTCGTTAGCTATTGATTGTGCCAGGGTACTCAGGTTAACCATTTCAAGTTTCATTTCGCTGCGCGTAACGCGCGACAGTTTCAGCAAATCGTCAATAAGCTCCCCCATGCGCTGTGTGTTTGAGCGTACCCGCTGCAGGTAGTTTTTGCCCTGTTCATCCAGCAGGTCGGGATAGTCCTGCAAAAGCGCCTGGCTGAAACCGTCGATGCTGCGCAAAGGCGCCCGAAGGTCATGGGAGACGGAATAGCTGAATGCTTCCAGCTCTTTATTGACAGTTTCAAGCTGGGAAGTGCGCTCGATGACGCGCTGTTCCAGTTCGGCATTGAGTTTGAGTAGCTCATTGTTTGCCCGCTTGTTCTCTAACAACCGCCACATAGCTTCCATAAGCAGGGTTAACTGCTGGACGTCGCTCTCATTGTACTCTTCGGCTTTGTTGCCGACACCGGCGACAATAACGATCCGGGAGCCTTCGAACACGGGAGTATTCATATGACGCTTCACGGCCACATGGCCATGTGGATAGCCTTTCTTTAAAGGGTTGGCGGCGGCGTAATCGTTGGTGATAACTGCCCGGCGCTGTCGCACCGCTTCTCCCCAGAGACCGGTAGTCACTATAGGATACACAATCGGCTTATCGCTGATTGCGCACTCCGCCATGGCGGATTTTGACCATGAGTGCATGGTAAGGACGCTCTCCTCTTCGTTAAGAAACGCCAGGTAGCCGATTGTGCTGCCGGTCAGCCGTACTGCTTCCTCACGGGTAAAATCGGTGATCTCCTGCAGTGTTGCCTCCGTCATCTGGTTCAATTGCAACAGCGCTTTCATGCGCTCGGAGTTCAAATTGTGCGCCGTCTCCGCCCGCTTGCGGTCCGTGATGTCGACTGCTGTACCCTGGGCACCGATCAATGCTCCATTCTTATAAACTCTGGTAAAGGAACACTCAAGAATCAACCTTTCTCCGGATTTCTTTATCATTGGTGTTTGAAAATGTGTGACCTTTTCCCCCGTCATACCTTTCTGTAGGCTTTCCATAGCCCTTTGCCGATCTTCCTCTGGGATAAAATTGAGGATGTTCATGTTGATCGCTTCCGCGCTCTCATAGCCGAGTATTTCCTCTACTCTTTGGCTTACAAAAGTGATCTTGCCTTCCAGGTCAATAGTGAAAATGATAGCTGGAACGTTACCTACCAAACTTTTATACATATTTTCCGATTCGCGTAACGCCTCCTGCGTCTTCTTGCGCTCCGTTATGTCCTGGATCATAGGTAGGAAATACAGCGGCTGACCATTGATGTTCCGGATAAGGTTGATGTTCACTTCACCCCACACCACAGCGCCATCCTTTCGCAAATATCTCTTTTGTACAGTAGAGGTCTTCTTTTCGCCCGCTACGATGGCGCGCATATCGGCCATACCGATCTCCACATCATCTGGAAAAGTAATGTCGTTGATGGTCTTCTGCTTTATTTCCTCCTCGCTGTAAGCAAGGAACTCACAGAAGGCCTTGTTGCAATTCAGGAAACGCTTGTCGAGACCCACCATTGCTATGCCAATGGGTGCCTCGCTGAGTGTCATTTTGAACTTGTTCTCACTCTCATTCAGTGCCTCCACCGCACGCTTGACCTCGGCCATTTCCAGCTTGCCAATTTCTATCTCCACTTTTGTACTGACCAGCTTCTCCTCTTGCTTTTGGAAATCTATTACAATACGGCGGTTGACCATTAGAACCAGGACAAAGACCCACCCGATGAAAAGGGTTGCATTGATGGCTTGTCCAAAAGTGTCGAATACATTTGCGTTAAGTAAGTCGCCGGGAGAAGGCATTAACAATGCAATGACGATCCGGTAACACTGGTTTAACACATACAAAATGCACACTATTCCAGCAGCCCGGGTCAGCGGTCTCAGCTCAGGTTCTACCCGGTACAGCATGAGCCAAGCTGATTGTAAAAACATCAGCATTACAGTTGTTGAGATCAGAACTATGCGAATTGCGACATCAGGCTGAAAAAATGTGAAATAGGTAAAGAGGCAGACAAATACCCCCAAGATGATGTGATTATGGCGCTGTGGGCTAGGGCATGCAGTAAAACGTTCGAGGCCGACATAAAGGATAAAAGCCGCCACAGCTATGCCAGTGTTAGCTAGCCAAATGGAAAATACATCCGGTATTACATTGCGTAGGGCAAACAGCAGAAACATTGCCGTCTGGAGGGCGAAACAGATCAACCAGAGGTGGGTGCCACTGACCTGTTTTCGGCTTTGTCGCCACAGTGCTACCATAACTAAAGTAGCGACAAAACTATTGATAAAAAAGATTAATGAGATGGTTCTCACGTCAAGCGCTGGCATCTTCTTCCGTCCCTATGCTGCTATCGCTGAAGATATTGTTAACAGCCACAAAATCCGCACCGGTGGCAACCTCGACTTCGCCGCGCAACATGGCTTTGGCGGCGACAGCCCCGGTATCAAACTCCTTTAGGGTTACATCCAGCCCTGCTTCCCTGAAATAGCCCCGGCTCTCGGCCACCCAGATAAGCGAAGAAAAATCTCCGGTATAAACACCAAGTACAAGGTTCTCCCTGGCGGCCGGTGGTTGAGGGCTACAGGCAAAAGATATAAAAGGGAAAATAAATAACGTGGCGGTGAATGCCATCACGAAAACCGGTAAGAGCATACGTGAAGACAGATTGCCTTTGTTATGCTTAATTTTCACAGTCATAAGCCCCTTCAATCACAACCTCCACGCAGAAAGCAAGAGGACACTCATCGCTATCATTGCCATATCCCCCAATGTCCTCATTTTGCCGGTTGCCTCCCCTCCAGGTTCAATAATACTTTAAGTTAAGAATGCGAATTTCTATTATGACTATATCCTGAGTGTACTCCCCCCCCCTTGTCAATACACTTCAGGGTAATAATATGGAAAGTTATAACTTGAATCTGTGCGCACCCCAGGGCGGGCTGGGGCTATTTAAGCCACTTGCCGCAGGACTGGGATTTATGACCGTTGCCGTTGGCCTGTGATGGTTTTTCGGTGGGATTGCTTCGTCGCTGCGCTCCTCGCAATGGCGTGCTGGCTTCGATCGAGGGATTGCCACGCTTGCGCCAGCCCCTTGCAGCCAGCCGCACCAGAAAATGGTGTAAGCAGTTGAATAATTAGATAATGAAAAAGGGGAGGCTGGGAGGGGCAAATAAAAGAATCATTTACAATCTTGCCGATCGCCCCTGCATATGTTTCGTTCCTGGTGGAGTTTGGCATTACTAAGAAAAGCAAATTGACACTGTTAAGAGGTAGAAATTCAGCCTTGATATACGTTAGCCGATCGACATCTTGGACGGTGAGGTAGTTTTATAAAGAAACAGAGGACTAAGAGACAGGAGAGGGATGGGGATAATACCAGGACACTATTTCTAAAGAAGCCAACCGCTGCAAGAATTCAAGTATCGGAATATCCGGTGAATTCTTATATTTGTAGGTAGATGGGATCTCGTTATTATATTGAGCCATGTGCAAATGAGTAGCCTTTATCTCAATGGTAGCCGGCCAGCCCGATTTGATTAAACGGCCTTTGAATTTACGAACGACATTGCCAAGGTGCTTACTATTAGAAGACAAGTCATACTGTTAGTGGGGCTGCGTATCCAGTTTGACCCCCGTCAACCGTTTAACATCTCTATATTTACGTATTACGTATGGATAGATAATCACAGCCAGGTCGCAGGTGCGCTGAAGTGAAGCGCAGCGAAGGGATTAATCCCACGTATTGGCTATAAAAGTCTAAATGACAGCATGACTATCCGTCTGTTTCGCATGAGGCGCGGTAACGAAAGCCGCCAACCGATTTGAGGGCGGGCTGGGGTGTGGATGGGGTGGGGTCATAGAGGCAAGGTGATGGTTAGCGTTTCTTCAGCTTCTTGACCAGGTCTTCTTTGCTAATACCATTGAACAGGCCTATTTTATTGAGGATATCGTTTAAAGTACCTTTGGTGATCTCTCTATGCAGAGGAACGGTGATAGTATGCTTACCGACTTTGGCAGTCTTCTCGTAGGTTGCATGGCTACCTTTCTGACGGTCGAAGATATAGTCGAGGGATACAAGTAGATTGACGAGCTGATCGCCGCTAACTTACGGAAGCTTTGGCATCTGCCAGCCTGACCTCTGAAAGAGTGAGTATAGTTATAGGCTCTGAAGTATCGCCGAAATGACAGGCAACGGCCTCTTTAACATTCTCGTGTAACTCGTCAAGGGTCTTGCCCTGGGTGAAGATATCTTCGCCGATGCCACGAGCGCACCAATAGTCACCGTCAAAATAGGTCTCAATCTTTACCAGCATGATTGCCTCCGGTTAATTGGATTATACAACATAAACAAAGTGGTGCGTTATTCTCGTAAAAAGCTTAAGACATAAAAAATTAGCTTACGCTAGACCTTGTGCGATAATGGATTAAAAGATATAGTAAGGGAAAACGGATGTTCATATAGCACTTAATAGAATGAACGGAGAAAAGAAATGGAAATTCCTTTAGAACCACGTTTAAAAGTTGGAGCCCTCTGCGAGCGAGTGCTCGAAGAAAGGGACGGCGTTATATCTATCATCAGGTTAATCGACCGCCTGATAATTACTTTTCAGGGCAAAGATGTGCCCAAGGAACTTCCACCCGGGCTGACAGAAGTTACGGCTGTGATGTGCTGGGTAAGCGGATTAGGCGACTATGAAGCTAAGGTTAAGGTAAAAACTCCCGATAATGAAATTATTGAGAGCGGGACATTGCCCTTCAGATTAGATTCGCTGGAGAGTGTGCATAATCAGATCGTTAAAATGACAATACCAATTCGGGTTCCTGGCCACTACTGGTTTGAATTTATATTGAATGAAGAAGTGAGAGGGCGAGTCCCTCTACATGTAATATACCAGCGCAAACAGACTGGAAAACGAATATCTACGATTAATTAACCGGGACCAGCGATATGTCTTTAATTTCAGTCGTATTATTAGCAACAGGTTTTCGCTCTTCGCTGAACTCATGGGAAATGACGCATCTAGCGCCATTCACCACACAACGCTTATGCACAGTAACGCCCTTACTGCCGGTCTTTGACTGCGTCATTTCATCCATTATGGCCTGTACCAAAGCATATAATTCGGCCTTATCCCTAAAGCCTTCGTTCATCTCATGCAAATACAGGTCGATGGTTGATAATACGCTCTTTTCTGGATTCATTCCCGGGTTCCGGCGCAATTCTGACAGACGATTATCCACCGCCTTTTCCAATTTTGAAACACTTATATTCCCTGAAATGAAGCGAGCTAATGTTTTAATATAATTTTCAGTTGCCATAATACTGCTTTATATAAACAATTTACTTAATGCACTAATTATAGAAAGAGCCACATGAGAATTCAAATTGTAAGCAAAGAGGAGCTAAAAGTCAAGCTGGAAAACAGTGGGCACTGGGGCAAAATCAATTCCGGCCAGTATACCGCAGTTATAGAAAGCAAGGTTCCTGCCAAAATAACCAAAGGCGGATGGAGCTATATAATATCATTCTACGACGAGGATTCGACATATATTTGTACAATTCACAGGATCAAGGATAAGAAAGGCAACGTAATGCATGAGCACCCGAAGCGTGCCATCATCGAAGGTATTGAATATAAAATGGATTAGTTATAGTGGTTGAAGAGCTTCAGCATCCCCGGCTATTTGACCCCCCGTCAATCGTTTAACGTCTCTATATTCACGTATTACGTATCCTCCTTTTTATTACTATTTGGCGCGGAAACAAGTCTAAACGCAAGAGGATGATTCCTTATATCAAGAATGTTAATCCGGCTTATTTAAATCCGCATATTACAATAGTACATATGTACTATTTATTTATGGGGAGATTCCTTCGAGCCGCGTATATTGACTCGATATAACCTGTGGAGTTATAATAAATATGTCAGTTTATGAATATTATGTGCGCCCCAACGGTGATTGCCCGGCACGGGAGTTCATAAATGATCCGAGGCGATACAATATCAAGGGCGATAAATTTGTATGACGAATATCTAAAAACAGGATGATTGAAATGCTTACAAACGCACAGAGGGATTTACAGGAGAATTTAAAGGACCCGGAATTTGCCATGGATTTTGGTGCTGCACGTGCCAGGTTTGAGCTTGCATTATTGCTGACAAAAGCGCGCCTGAAGAGGGGAATGACACAGGAAATCCTGGCTGAGAAGTTAGCTGTAAGCCAGCCATATTTGGCCAAACTGGAGAGAGGAGAGGCCAATCCCACCATTAGCCGCATCGGCAGTATACTGGCGGCACTGGGATTCAAGATCAGCGCAGAACTGGAGCCGCTATTAGCCGAAGAAACGAATGAACCTAAAAAAGTATATGCAGCCGGTACATTGGTACGAGACAGGTCACGGCAAAAGTAAAGACAGGTTACTCAAATATTTATAATTTGTATGTGGCCAGCGGTGAGGGTCGATTTTTCTAAGTTCAATTTTTCCGAATTCTGTGGCGGTGGTCATTTCAAGATAAAACACGTAAAATTTTACCCTGGATTTTACAACATGCTTAAAGCTGTGCTATTCGATCTGGACAATACTCTCATCCTCTATGACGAGCTGAAATTTCTCAAAAGCTACTTCCCGCTGATTGCCGGCAGGTTCGAGGATATTATGCCACCTGATACGTTCGCCGATAGGCTGATGAAGGCCACGCGGGTCTTACATAAGAACGATGGCAGGTTGTCGAATAGAGAGGTTTTTTTAGACTCCTTCTGCGAAGGGATAGATCGGTCCAGGGACGAGATCTGGGGGAGATTCGAAGAGTTCTACCAGAATGATTTCGACCGTTTCAAGGAGATGGTTGCTGTTCCGGACCATGCCCGGGAAGTCTTCCTGGATATAAGACGCAAAAACCTCAAGATCGTAATAGCCACCAACCCCATCTGGCCGCTGAACGCACAGATGAAGAGGTTATCGTGGGCAGGCCTGGGGGATATCGATTTTGCCCTTATCACGAATATAGACAACATGACTTTCTGCAAACCTCAGATTGGCTACTATCAGGAGATATGCCGCAAGATCGGGGAAAGGGCGGAGGATTGCCTGATGGTGGGTGACGACCCGGCCAATGACATGGTGGTGGCCAGGATCGGCATGAGGACATACCTTACGGTGGACAGCCTCAATCATGTCGAGTCACCGCTGGCTCTGAGCAAACAGGTGATAGGCAACAATACCGAGGGCATACCGCCCGCTGACTTTAAAGGACCGCTGGCCTGTGTGCCTGAAGCTGTGGATACCTTATTGCGGGGCAGGCCCGGTAAATAGTTTTACCTCGCCCTGCAACGGTGGGAAGAGGCCTGCTACAAAGGCAATGAGAAATGCCAGTATAACCAGGGCAACAAGTGCCCTGATTCCGAATCCCATCCACCAGCGGGTACGTGCCTTAAATAGCAGGTAAGTGCGTGCGATACCCCATAAAACTACCAGCAATAAAAGGTAAGCCAGGATGTACCAGCCTTCAAATAATTTCCACCATCCTCCAGAAAGCGTTGATCAGCATCATGGTGACTATGGCAAAGCCCCTCGCCATGTCCAGTCCGCGATTCCTGTCCATGCTATATCCCTGTTTATCAATCCGTCTGGCGATTGCTACCCTGTGTTTTTTATTGTATTATACTGCTCCCTATTAAGATATACGCCTGTGTGCCTGAAGCTATAGGGAATCTGTGAGGGAACTAACGGGGATTGCATAGTATAGTATAATAGGCGTGGACAAAACGGTTATCAATACTGGCGGGTGGTCTGGTTTAAGGTTTTAACGTGACAAATAATAACTATAATGAAGGTCTGCGGTGGCTTGACCAGGCTGTGGCTGATGCTAAAACGGCCAGTGATTGCCGGACAGCTAAGAACTTCTATGCCTGCGCCTTTTTCAGCCAGCAGGCTGCTGAAAAAGCATTGAAAGGATATCTATATTCGCAGGGTTACCGGGCGTTGATAACGCATGCGGTAACAGACCTGGTAGATGAGGCATCAAAATCACAGAAGCAATTCAAGAGATATAGCGATTATGCGAAAGAGCTGGATAGGCACTATATCGGATCAAGATATCCGAACTTTTACCCGTCAGGCGCACCTCACAAATACTATACAAATAAGATGGCAGAGAAATGCTTAAATTATGCAGAGTCGATATTAGCCGAAGTCAAGAATTATTTAAAGCCATAGATAATTACCGCGATAAATTGGTAAGGGAGCTGAAGCCCGAGCGTATTATCCTGTTTGGCTCATTCGCACGGGGGGATATCAACGAAGGTTCGGATGTGGATCTGATCGTTATTGCGGATTGGCAGCAGGATTTTCTGGATAGAATCAAAATCCTGATGGATTTAAACGACCGCCGGTTGCCCATTGAACCCATAGGGTATACCCCTGATGAATTCAAACGTATGCGCAAAGAAGGTAACCCTTTCATAGAGGAAGTTGAGGCTACTGGGAAAATAATTTACTGACGGCATAAGGAGGAGAGATGGTTGAAGATTATGCGGAAAAAAGCTTCTGGCTGGGTAACTCGGGACCTTACAAGGAGAATCCCCCGCTCGAAGGCGACCTGAAGTGCGATGTGGCGGTGGTGGGCGGCGGCTTTGCCGGCATTGCGACGGCCTATTACCTCAAGAAAGCACAACCTTCTCTTAAAGTAGTTGTTCTGGAAGGACATGTTATCGGTTACGGGGCTTCCGGACGCAACGCTGGCTTTGCCATGACCACATTCGGCCTGATGATGTCCATAACCAGGGCGTTTTTCGGTCCTGAAAAGACCAGGCAGTCTCACCAATACATGGAGAAGTCAGTCGACCTGGTGGGCGAGCTGGTGGCAGAGCACAAGCTGGACTGCGACTACGAGCGCCCCGGGTTCTTAAGGATAGCCACGACGCCGGCTTATGTGAAACGCATCAAGGAAGAGGTCGAGCTGGTGAAGTCGCTGGGGCTGGAAGGTGTGGACTGGATAGAGGCAGACGAGGTACAGAAGCGGGTGAAGTCACCCCTTTACATGGGCGCCTGGTGGGAGCCGCGCTGTGCACTGGTGAACCCGGCCAGGCTGGCACGCGAGATGAAGAGGGTCGTGCTCAAGTACGGGGCGGAAGTTTATGAGAGGACGCCCGTCACAGAGATCAAGCGCACACAGCAGAACTTCAGCATAAAAACTCCCGGGGGCACGGTGACTGCGGAGAAAATAGCGCTGGCCACCAATGCCTATTCACTTGCCATACCGGAACTGAAAGCCATGCAACAGCCCGTCTGGACTTATATTGTGCTCACCGAGCCGTTAAACAAGGAGCATCTCGCCGAGTTAGGCTGGCAGGGCCGCGAGGGCATCGAGGACTACCGCAACCTGGTGCACTATTACCGGCTGACGCCCGGGAACCGCCTGCTCATGGGTGGGCGCGATGTAATTGTAAAATACGGCGCCAACATGGACCATGATATGAACCCCGCAGTGTTCGCTCAGCTTGAGCAGGATATAGTAGATTTCTACCCCTGCCTCAAGGGTATCAAGATCACTCACAAATGGGGCGGACCCGTCTCGGTGCCATTGGACATGGTGCCGGCGCTGGGTTACCTGGGGGATAAGAGGGCGGTATATAGCCTGGGCTGTATGGGGCATGGCGTTTCGCTGACCCACCTCAACGGCCAGGTCATGGCTGACCTCCTGTTTGAGCGTAAGACGCAGTGGACAGAATGCTTCCCGGTGAACCGCAAGGTATTCAAGTGGCCCCCCGAGCCCATTCGCTTCGTCGGCGAGCTGGCCATTCTCAGCTACCTGCATGCCGAGGATGCCTGGCTGGAGCGAAAAGGATTGGGGCCGGCTAAGAAATAAAACGGATGATTTTTAAAATATCTGGTTGAGTTCAAACGTGGTTGGTGATTTTCAGGAATAATTATTGTAAATAGGCATACTACAGGTAGTGGTATATATAGGAGGCTTTTAATGGAATCAAGGAATTTTAACCACAATTTTTTTCATAATACTTTCCTCAAAGCAAGCGACGAAACCACAAGAGGGGCAAATATAAGTGATAATGGGGAGACCACCACTCGAAATAACCTTGTCGGGGGGTTCAAAGTGAGAAAGAATGTTCATATTAAGGTTAAAACTCATCCTATTGTGGCAAAATAGACATTTTTTTATTGGAAAATCTTTTACCTGTAACATTTTATCTCCTTAAGCTAAATATTTACTCAAATTATAACGGGATTGTATATTTCACAAACCCAAAAGTGTGCCCGCCCCACAAAATGGGTCAAAAATGGCTAAAAACGGTGCAACCATTTTATCCGCTGGTGCAACCATGTTAACCACTAATACAATCCCGCAAAAATCGAACGTAAATCGGTTAGCTCGGTTTTCTTATCCTCATCAATTACCAATTAGTTATCTTTGTTTGCTAATTGATTATCATGATGATATTATGAATATAATAACATAGTGTTATCAGTTTATTGTTATAACGAGGCGGAGAGTACGAGATTCGGACTCGTGGGTCTGCTGTCACAGACCTGGCGTTTTAAAGACGCTTGCCATAAGCCACTCGGCCAACTCCCCGCATTTCTATTTTACCACAGGTAGTGCTTAGTTCTAAAATTTTACAATATATAGTGATTATGGAAATTAAAAAGGCAAGAAAGAATAACGGCAAGATAAAACTCTATCCTATTAAGTTCGAGGATGCCGTTAGGAATTTATTAAAAGTAAAGCCATTAAGAAGAAAAACTAATGATAACAAAGATAACTGCTAAATTCGATCATAGAAAAACAACCCAAGCTTTAAATTATTTTGCGATTAAAGAAGGGGGCAAAATTAATAAAATGAAAGCCCTCAAATTGATTTTTTTTGCTGATAGGTTTCATTTGCGAAAATACGGAAGATTAGTAACTAATGATTCTTATTTTGCAATGGAGAATGGCCCAGTTGCATCCGCTACTAGAGATATTATGGGAAGCAACCCATATTTAGACGAGCAAGTAGTTGATTATGCCAACTCGTATATTACAGGAAAGGGATATCATTTGATATCGAAAAAGATTCCCGATACTAATGTATTCTCGGAATCAGATTTAGAAGCTATAGGGTTTGCATGGAATAAATTCGGGCATTACGACAAGTTCAAACTAAAAGATATCACTCATAAATATCCTGAATATATTAGCCGTAAGAAGGAATTAGAACACAATTCTAGTGCTAAGATGGATTTTGATGAATTTTTTGATGACCCTAAAGTGAATGTTGATAAATGTTTCGAGTTGAGTGATAAGGACAAAAAAGTAAGGCGGGAATATCTTAAAGAGATAATTTATCTGGAATCTATATGGAGATAATGTTTGTCCGTCACTTATTCCTTAAAACGCATTAAATCCACTATTCAAGCTGGCTCAGTTTATTATTTTCACGAACCCTCTTTTCAGTCTTCTAAAGAACATTATTTTGTTGTATTGAATGTCAATCCTTCAAAAGATGAGATATTATTACTTGTTTGTTCTCGATCAGGAATTAGATGGGTTCGCGAATTAAGGAAAGGGTGTCCAGAAACTCTAGTTGAAATTACACCTATTCAATATCCTAAATTTACCACAAATTCTATATTTGATTGCAATGTTATATTGCCAAGAAATATAACTGATATAGCAAATATGCTTTCTAAAGGTAAGCTTAAAATAATAGAGCCATTAATGGGCTTAAGATTAGTTAGAAAATTAAGAGATGGGGCGTTGCTTAGTAATGAAGTTCCTGAAGAATTTAAATTACTACTCCGTATTTGATAGTTATTTAAACATTAGCCTTTTACCTTCAATGCTTCCGATTGCCAATATCATCCTGAGATCATCTTCAATCTCTCGGCTATTATATGTTTTTGGCAAGTATATAATAGCGAATTATAAATAGGAAAGCATCAATTATCAATACCACAACCTGTAGTAATATCAATCTTCAACACGAATTGTAAAGTAGCAACAACCATGATTGAACTCAACCAAATATCTTTTTAATCAGGTTAGTATACCTGAAACCAGCGGTTGTACTTGATGCCCGCATGACAGTTATGCGCTGACGTGCTAAAATCGTTCAGTTTTTAGCGGCTGGACTCTGGATCGAAAGCTATATGAACCCTGTATTAATACAGCTTTTTCTGCTGGTGCTCATCCTTATTTTCGCGCACACCGTAGAGACTGTATTTGGCTTTGGCGCGACCATAATCGCCATGGCCCTCGGCATTTACCTTTTCCCGCTGGATACGATACTGCCTGTGCTTGTAATGCTCGGCGTGCTGCAGAGTGCCTGGCTGGTGGGGCGCTGGTTCCGCCACCTGCAGTGGCGGGTGCTGCTTTTAAAGATACTGCCGGCGGCGGCGGTCGGCATGGTAATCGGCATCTATTACAGGACGCAGGTCGCGGATTACAAGCAGCTTATCATCCTTCTGGGTATTTTCGTCATGGCAGTATCCGTAATGGAGATAGTGCTTATATATCGAACCAGGGCGGCTGGTGGCAGCCTGCCCTGGTACCTGGGAATACCAATACTCGTTGTCGGCGGCATATTCCACGGCATCTTTGCCTCGGGCGGGCCCCTCATCATTTACTATTCCAGCCGCGAACTGAAGGAGCCCGCCGATTTCCGCGCCACAATTTCAACGCTATGGCTCATACTCAATATTGCCCTGCTGTTGAACCTTTACTCGGCAGGGCAGATCAACCTCGAGACCCTGACTATGACCGGCATAGTGCTGCCCGGTTTGATCGTGGGGATAGTCCTGGGCAGCTTCGTAAAGTTCAGGGCGATCGTGTTCAAGGTGCTGCTCTATGTGCTGCTGTTCATCGCTGGCCTGCTATTGTTCATCCAGCAAATACTCAATCATTAAGTCCATGTTTCCTGTTCTTGCTAAAATCTATGGGTGCCTTTTGTGCCGGTATATTAGATAATGTTATAGCAGGATAATGAGCAAGAACACACGCAGATTCATCCCGCCGGGGCTGGCCTACATAGCCGATAACATAACTTCCCGTGATAACATACTTGGCCTGCCAAAAGAAGCCAGGGCTAATTGGGCAGCCGGGCTCGAATTTCCAAAGGACAGGTCGACCATATTTTTCGCCGGCTGCGGCTACCAGTACTCGTCGATGCTCGAGCCGCTGGTGGCACTGGTCAGGACCGCTGACAGGATGTCCATCAACCCGGACCTTCCCGTCGTGCTGGCGGGCGTGCCGAAAAAGCTGGGCGTGGATGTGGCCGGGCTTTATACTAAGGTCATGTCCCGCAATGAGGGCAGCGATGCACCGGTATTGCGCGATGCGGTCAGGGTGCTGAAAGCGCTTGATCTTGACGTTGGCTACCTTGGCGAAGATGAACCCTGCTGCGGGGCCCCGCTTTACCATATGGGCCTGCAGAAGGAATTCTCCGTCAATGCAGGAAAGGCTTATGAAAAGCTGAAGTCGCTCGGCGTTAAAAAAATAATAGGCATCGTGCCTTCATGCACGCATGCCCTGCGCAACCTGTTCCCTGAGGTTGTCCCGGGGTTCGACATCGAGGTGAGGCATTTTATCGAAATTGTTGCCGGGAATATTAAGAATGCGCACCTGAAGCTTCCACTAAAGGTAAAGGTGGTTTACCACGACCCGTGCCAGCTCGGCAGGTACATGGGTATCCTCGAGCAGCCGCGCAAGGTGCTTCAATCTATAGAGAATGTCGAGCTGGTGGAGCCTGAATGGACTGCCGGGGAGTGGTCCACCTGCTGCGGGGGAGGCGGCGGTTTTGAGGTGGTCTTCCCCGATATGAGCCAGACGCTGGCTGAGGGCAGGGTAGCCGAGCTGGCCGAAACCGGCGCCGATATCATCACCACCCAGTGTCCGGGCTGCCTGATGCAGCTAAAAGAAGGCATCAAGCATATCAAAGATAAGAAAATTGAGGTAATGGACCTCGCTACCCTGCTGGCCAGGGCTATACCGCAGAAATGAACATAAAAAATGAACATAAAAAATGAACATAAGGTGGATGTGTCATCGCGAGGAGCGCAGCGACGCGGCGATCTAATGATAACGTGGGTTGCCATACTAAATGCTCACAATGACGTGAGGGGAATGAATGTCGATATCTAAAAACTACAGGAAGGAACTGAAGGACGCCGCCGGCAGCAAGAGGATAAGGCTTGCCCTTTCGCGCGCCATTAAAAGCTACCGGGAGAACACAAATAGTGCTCTTAAGAAGTTTCCTCACAGCATCAAGATGGCGGAGGAAGTCAGGAAGATAAAGGAGCACTCCATCCAGAACATGCGTGAGCTGGCGAAACAGGCCAGCAGCAGCATCGAGGAGAACCATGGCAGGGCTTATATTGCCAAAACTGCCGGAGAGGCGCTGGACATAATCGGCGACCTGGTGGGTGAAGGGAAGCTGGTTGTGAAGGCCAAGAGCATGACGGCGGAGGAGATAGAGCTGCGCGAGTACCTGGAGGGGGAGGGCAACGAAGTTTACGAGACCGACCTCGGCGAGTTCATCATCCAGAAGCTGGGCTCGCGGCCCATGCACATACTGTCACCCGCCATTCACGTGCCCCGGGAAGATGTGGCGCGGTTGTTCTCGCAGATTACCGGGAAGGAGCACCCGGCGGACATCGAGAAGCTGGTGGCCACTGCCAGGGAACTGTTGCGCGAGAAATTCTTTAAAGCCGACGTGGGCATCAGCAGCGCCAACGTGGTGGCCGCCGATACGGGTACGCTGTTCCTGATTGAAAATGAAGGCAACATCCGCCTGGCTACCGGAGCGCCGCCCGTGCACATCGCGCTGGTGGGCATGGAAAAGCTCGTGCCGAGGCTTGAGGATGCTTTCAAGGTGGCTGAGGTCACCTGGCGCTATGCCAACTATGCCATTCCTTCCTATGTCAGCCTGATCTCCGGTCCCAGCAAGACGGGCGATATCGAGAAAGTGACTACATATGGTGTTCATGGGCCCAAGGAGTTCCATGTCGTTTTCCTGGACGGGGGTCGTACACAACTGGCCAGGGACCCGGTGCTGCGGCAGGCGCTCTACTGCCTGAGATGCGGCGGCTGCCTCTACGAGTGCCCCGTATTCGGCCTGACGGCGGGATACTTCGGCGACAAGTATTTCGCGGGTATCGGCGCTGTCTGGGCGGCGGAAGTGACGGGGAACCTGGAAAAAGCCTCATCCATGGCTTATACCTGCCTTACCTGCGGCAGGTGCAGGGTCAGGTGTCCCATGAAGATAGACGTGCCTGAAATGATCCTGAACATGCGGAAGTCGATTGCTGAGGGACAATAAGATCTTTTCAGGGTCTTTTGGGCAACCGCTGGATAATGCCCTCTGTATTTATTCTTACGTATTCACAGCTCGGGGTGGTCTGGCATTTGCGGCACGCCCTATCATATGCCGAATTCATAGTACCACAATCAGGACACGAGTAATGCTGAGCCATTTCCCTGTACCACTGTTCCCATCCGACTTCTTTGATACGTGCCTGGGATTGCCATATTTCAATCCTGTGTGGTAGAACCGACTGGAACTGCTTAAGTTCTTCGCAGGGATAATCGCTGCATTCTATACAAAAATCGATCCCTTTTTTCGTCGAGCATTCCAGCATTTTACAGGTATTGCAATAGCTGGTTCTTACGTCCGAGCGGCACCCCTCACATTTTATAGCTTCAACCGACTGACTAAGCATTTCCGCTATCATACTTAATCTTTCCGGTTTCTCAGTTGTGCCAATAAAAATGCTGCAGGCAGGACAGAAAAGCCCACAAACGGCAGCCTTCTGCTTATCGGGCTTTTTGAGATTCTCGTGTTGTTCTTTCAGTTTTTAATCTCTCCCCTGACGCTGATAATGGTTTCTCAGTTTCATATATATCTCGCTGCCAAGACACTCTTCGGCGTACTGGCAATAGTCTACGCAGGAGTTAATGTTGTTATAAACGGCTTGCCCGCAGGACGGGCAGTCAACCTTCATGTCAACAGAGAAGAGCTCAACTTCCCCGCCGCATTTCGGACATTTCTTTATCGTGATCGTCGGCGTCCTGATGCTGGACGCTCCCGGGCATTTAAACAGCATCGTCACCCGTATATAATAGGCGTGCAAACCGGCGGTCACTATGATTTATGTCACGTTTTCCCTTCAATCTCCGAAGCGCTGCAAAAGTTTATAGATGGCCCGGGCTCCGAAGTCCAGCGCTTCTACGGGGATACGCTCATTAGCAGCATGAAACAGCTTGTCGCATTCAACATCGGGGGGCAGCTTCATAGGTGTGAACCCATAGGTCTGAATTCCCAGTTTTGAGAAAAGCCGGGCATCGGTCACTGCCGGGAAAAGCATAGGAGTCGGCACGCCGCCAGGGTCGGCCTCGCGCAGGATAGCAGCAAGTGTTTCATACAAGCCCATGTTCGGTTCCGTTGGACCCGGTGAGAAGTGCGTGACTGCCAGGTCAATGTCGCTGCCAACAACATGGCGTAATTCGGTTACCAGGTCGTCCGGAGTAAAGCCTGGCAGAAGCCTGCAGTCAAGATTTATGACCACCTGGCCCGGCATTATGTTAAAACCTTCTCCTCCATGGATACCGGTAGCAGCGGCGGTGTTATGCAGGATCGGATCAAACATCCTTGCCTGGCTGCCGAGCAAATCGAGGACGGAATTCGTTAATCCAGGGATCAGCAACTGCATAAAAACCTGTTTCAGGGGGGCTGGAAGTCCCTCGGCAGTGACCCTCACCTGCTCCTTTGCCACCGGTGTGATATGCACTGGCAGCCGCCGCTCCAGGTTTTGCAGGAATCGTGACACCTTCGCCATGATACCGCCGCGCACGGGCCAGGCGCCGTGGCCCCCGGGCCCCTGAATGGTTGCCACCATGCCGCAACCCTGTTTTTCGGTGACCATTATGGGATAAAACCTGCGTCTGTTTATGTAAGTCGCATACCCGCCGAACTCGCCGATGGCATAACGGATGTCCTTGAAAGTATCGCTATGGTTTTTAACCAGGTACTCAGCGCCGTAGGCGCTCCCATTCTCCTCATCGCAGAGGATGGCAAATACGATGTCCCCCGCCGGCACGGGACCTTCAAACGCGGCACGCATGATGGCAGACATCATCATGGCGATACCGCCTTTCATATCCATGGCGCCGCGTCCCCAGATATAACCGTCCAGCTCGATGCCGGCGAAAGGATCAACTCTCCACTTCTGGTTGGCGGTGGTGACGACGTCTATGTGACCGTACATTAATAGGGGGGGCGCGTCGCCTCTGCCGGGCAGGCGGGCGATGAGGTTAGGTCTGGAGGGCTCTACTGCAAGGATAAATGTGGGAATTCCCGCCCAGGCGAGGAGGTTATTGATATAGTTGATGCAGGCGGCCTCGTTGCCCGGGGGATTGGTCGTATTGATGCGTATTAAATATTGCAGGATTTCTGCGGGCCTGTGATATATCGGGTGATCGTCAACTGCAGGCGAACCGGTCATCAGAGCCCCCTGGCGAGAATTCAGCGACAATTTTCATAAAGAAACCGTTTTCACCATTGTAGTGGATGGTGAATGTGATGTCCAGACCTTCCGTGATTATGCTACGGTTTGAAAGAGTATGTCATCACGAGGAGCGCAGCGACGTGGTGATCTCCTTCGTTCAAGGGATTGCCACGCTTCGCTCGCAACAACATGTAAATGGGAGAGGCCGGGCAGATTGACTAATTGCAGAGGTCAACTTATTATTACGCAGATGCCCCTTGAATCTATAAGCCGGGAAGATAAATTATGCGTTTAAGTATTAAAGACATCTGGAACGACCTGCGGGTCTCGATTTTCCTGGTATATAAGGCCATCACGAGAGGCAATAGATTCACGCTGATTTTGACCATACTTGTCACCACGCTGGCTTTTATCAACATTATTTTTATCTCCTCTATAATGAATGGCGCCATCACCAAGGCGTACCAGCAGGCACAGGAAAACTACGTTTCCAACATCGTCATCCTTCCTGCTACCGACGAGAAGTACATTACTCAGGTACAGCAGTTAAAGACAAAGATAAATACGTTGCCGGGAGTGGTCAGCTGCAGTTCCCGCTACGCCCAGTCAGGGGTGCTGAGGTACGACCCCGATAAGGATAACCAGGACGTTCGGGAGAAAGCATGGAACATAAAATCTATTAATCCCACTGAAGAGGTCAAGGTCACCAACCTGCAAAACTACATGATTGCAGGGCGTTACCTGGAGGAAAACGACCGCGACCAGATCATCATGGGCAGGGAGATTTCCGGCGGCTACGGGGCCAGCTTTCAAATATCGTCGCTTAAGGGGGCACAAATAGGAGATGAAGTTAGCATAACCTATGGTAACGGGGTAAATCGCTCCTACAAAGTCAAAGGCATCTATAACACCTATTTCCCGCTGGCCGACCTAAATGTATTCATAACTGAGAAGGAGATGGAATCGGTTATAGGGGTACACAACAGGGCCTCCGAGGTGCTGATTAAGACCGACGGTTCCGTGCCGGAGAGGGTGTACATAGACCGCCTGAGGACGATGGGCATCGAGAAGGAGCAGATCAACGTCTGGATGGATTTCATCGGGTACATCAGCGGGCTCACGCAGACGTTCGATATCGTGAAGAGCATTGTGACTTTCATCGGGCTGCTGGTGGCCGGCGTCACTATCTTCATCGTTATCTTCATAGCCACCGTGAACCGCCGCAGGCAAATAGGCATACTCAAGGCCATAGGGATGAAGGAGCGCATCATAATCATGTCATATATATTCCAGGCCATCTTTTATGCCATTCTCGGTGCGGCCGCCGGGTTGCTCATTATTCACCTGTTCCTGGTACCGTACTTTATCCGTCATCCACTGCCCATGCCGATTGGCCTGGTCAGCCTGGCGCTGGTCAGGCAGGATATGGCCCTGAGCATCCTCAGTATGATAGTTGTCAGCGTGGTAGCGGGCTTTATCCCGTCCTGGATGGTGACCAGGCAGAATATTATCAAGGCGATATGGGGCTAAAAATTTGGGCATAATAAACGTTAACGGTTTAAAGAAGGTATTCGGGGGAGCAGTGCCGGTCGAAGCGCTGAAAGGACTGACCTTCGAGATCCAGCAAGGTGAGTTTATAGCCATCATGGGCCCCAGCGGCTCGGGTAAATCCACGCTCCTTCATATGCTGGCGCTGCTGGACGATCCTACTTCCGGTTCTATCTTCGTCGACGGCACCGACATTTCCAAACTGTCTTCTTCGCAGAAGACGACGTTCCGTCTGAATAAGCTGGGCTATGTCTTTCAGGAGTACGCTTTGCTGCCGGAACTGAACGCCTTTGAAAACGTCTACCTGCCGCTTATGATGCTGGGGGCTCCCGCCAGGGACTATGAGAAAGCCGCGCGGGGGATGCTGGAGACGGTTGGGATGGGGAAGCGTGCACGGCATTTGATCAGCCAGCTCTCGGGCGGTGAGCAGCAGCGGGTGGCCATAGCCCGCGCATTGGTCAATAAATCCAGGATACTTTTTGCCGATGAGCCATGCGCCAACCTGGACTCGAAAAACAAGGAGATCGTGCTGAAGCTGTTACGGCAACTATGCGACGAACTCAGGCAGACCATCATTATGGTTACCCATGAGCAGGAGCAAAGGCTTTATGCCGACCGCGTCCTCTGGATCAAGGATGGGCAGATAGACAGGGAAGAGAAGGTAAGATAATTCAGTTTAATATTTATGCTAATGATCTCAGTCCCTAAGATCGTGAAGGGTTTTCTCAATGCTGGCATTTACGGAATGCGGGAGATCTTTCTCATGGCATTTTTCATGATTCACAGCTTCTCCGGATATCAGGATAATGTGCCTTGCCTGCGACTTTATCTCTTCCTTATCAGCGCAGGCACGCGGGCAGCCGCAAAGTAATATAAGCAGGTCGATGCCCGGCGAGTCATAAGGTACCAGCTCTATATCTCCCCGGCTGGCGACAAATTGCCTGACACGTCCGGCCTGTGCGGAAAGGTCTATCTGCGGGTTGCATGACCCGCAGTATTTTAACGCTATACTGATCCCGGGGCTGTTCTGCGTCAATTTTTTAGCAGACAAAGAAAGGCTGCTCGCCTATCCTGGCCAGCTTCTCAGCCAGCTTCTTCTTGCGTTCAAGGTTGCCCCGCCTTTCAATCATGATCTTCTGTGCCTGGGGTGAACCGGCGCCGTGCATGGACTCGGCCAGGGCTGTGCCGCAGGTCATGGCATCGATGAGGCGGATCAAGCGTATCCGGGTCTCGGCAGGCACGTCCGCTACTCCTTTCATGTATTTATCAACCCATTTGCCGACCTTCGGGTCTTTGAGGTCGAACTCGGAAGGCATGGTAGCCAGTATGCCGCCGGTGATATCGTGAGCCAGGCGGGCAATTTCATAGACATTGCGGGTAACATTGAGCTTGGTTATATTGGCCAGCAGGGGATCTGCCTGGTAACAGCCGGCCGGCTGGGCAAAGCCCTGGCAGGAGCAGGCGATGGAGCAGCAATAAATGGTCTCGGCCAGGTGTATCATCTCAGCCAGTTTATCCCTCACATGAGAAGCCTTGCTGGTGCCCTGCACCTGGGTGAGGGCGTAAACGGCCCCGACCAGGACGTCGGCCAGGCCGCCCTTGCAGCCTCCGTAGTTTTGCCTGTGGAAGGTGGCGAACCTCTCCACCAGCTCTCCTGCAAACTCGTATTCGCCGCACATGAAAACGTGCTCGTTGGGGACAAAGACCTTATCGAAGACGATGAGGGCTTCGCCGCCAACGCAGCCATATTCGGCGTTACCCTGGTCCATCGAGCATTCGCACTTGCGCGTGTCGTTGGACTGGCGGCCGAAGATATGGATAAGCCCGGGGGCATCTATGGGCACATAGAAGCAGACCGCGTAATCCTTGTCCTCGGCACGCATGGCTGACGTGGGCATGACCAGGTGGCCGTGGGAGTTGACTGCGCCGGTGATGTGCGCCTTGGCGCCGCTGACCACGATGCCGTCCTTTTTCCTCTCCACAACATGTACGTAGAGATCAGGGTCTTTCTGTTCGCTGGGCGAAAGGCTGCGGTCGCCCTTGGGATCCGTCATGGCGCCTGACACCATAAGGTCCTTGCCCTGGATTTCCTTGAGGGTCTTTTTAAAACGCTCGTGGTAGTCGGTGCCGAGCTTTTTATCTATATCATAGGTGATGGAGTAGGTGGCATTCATGCCGTCAAAGCCGACGCACCGCTGGAAGCAGCTTCCAGTCTGCTGGCCGATGGCACGCAGCATTTTCACTTTCTTGATGAGGTCATCGTGGTTCTGGTGGATATGCGTGAAGCGGTTAATCTTCTCGCCGGTCAGGTGGGACCTGGCTGAGCACAGCTCCTCGAACTCGGGCGCCACCGCCATCTCGTAGGTCAGGGCTGCTGCATTGATATGCGGGATAAAGGCTGGGTGCCCGGTGAGATTTTCGATCTTCTCTCCCATGTAGTAGATTGTGGGCTTGAGATTCTTCAGGCTCTCCCTGTACTTATTGCCGTTCATCATAGCCATGACGAATACCTCCAGAAAACGTTGTTGATAAGTAGCGGCCGAAAACGATGCTGCTGAACGACTAATTATACACCAAGTGCAGCTATCGTTTGATTTTGCCCGGCAGGATATAGATGTAGGGTTTATGTAAGATGTGTTTGTGCAGCCAGCGGTCGAAGCGCCTCAGCGCCAGGAAGAGCGTCCAGATGAAGGCGTCCTCGCTGTAGTACGATTTGACCTCTTTTTCCGTGACCGGCTTAACTTCAAGCGGCTTCGCTTCGCCGGCGAAGAAATCATTGGCAGCCTCTATCAAACCGGGCACCAATTCGGGCCGCTGTTCCTTGTAGAAATTAGCGATGATGTCGATGGTGACCAGTCGGGCGTCGTAATAGCGGGTCATCACGCCCTCGAGGAAGAGCCAGCGGATGATCCAGACCAGGAAAGAAGGGGCGCTGCGCAGGAAAAGCTCAGGGTTGAGTTGCTCAATACCATCCTTTTTCATGAGCGGCGTGCTGGTATCGATGTACAGCAGCTTTGAATCGGTGCTTATACGCGGGTTTGCTGCATCTAAGCCGGTTACGGACCAGTTGGAGATCTGCCCGTCGATGCCCAGCGCACGGTCAGGGTTTGCCCTGTTGAAGTCCCAGAGCTTCTTAAGCTCTCGCAGAATGAGCAGAAAAAGTGTTCGAATATCTTCCGTGTTCAACAGGTGAATGGCGCGGTTTCCTATGGATTCGGCGGGCAACTTCATCTGCACGTCGAATGCTATGATATTACCCTTATCTGAAACAAACCAGGCGAATCCGTATGGCGGTACACTGATGCCAATCTCCTTTTCGAGGACGGTGTTGTAATCGTTATAAAGTTGTTCGTATCGTGCTACCTCCTCCTTAGTTTTAAAGATGGGCATGCGTTTACAGGCCAGGTTACGTGTGGAATCGGCCAGTATTTCGAAGATGGTGCTTATCTCACCGTAGCCGAGCACTTTGGCGGGTATCCTGCTCCACTCGGGGTGCTCCGGGTCGAGCCCCCTTTCGAACTCCTTGAGCAGTCCGGTATCAATCTGCATCTTAAATCCCTCCGGCGGTTTGCGTTTAAAGGCCGAGAAAGGCCGCTGTGTCTTTAAGGGCGGCATCTATACGGTCGATTATCTCGTATGCCAGCTTGTTTTCAATGATGAGCGGCGGCAGCAACTGGCACACCCTCTTATCGTTGTTAGCGTAAATAGCCAGGATGCCGTGGTCATAGCAGGCTTTGGTCATGATGGGCCCGCAACTGTCGTTGACCATCTCTATGCCCATCATCAACCCCAGTTGCCGTAGCCCGACCAGGATATTTGGCCGTTTCTTTTTAAGCTCGATGAAACCGTCTTTGAATATTCGGGCAAGCTCATAGACATGAGCCAGGAACCCAGGATTTGAAGATTCTTCCAGCACGGCCGTTGCAACCGGGCAGCCCACCTCAGCCCCGCCGAAGGTGGACACGTGGATGAAGGGGTTCTGATGGAAGAAGCCCTCAAGCTCCTTCCTGAAGCAGGTTGCGCTCATGGGGTAGATGCCGCCAGAGAGCCCTTTACCGATGACGATTATATCCGGCACCGTATCGAAGTGCTCTATGCCCCAGAGCTTGCCAGTGCGGCCTAAACCCGTCTGCACCTCGTCGATTACGAGAAGCGCGCCGTGTTGCCTGCATAACTCTTTAACTTGCCTGAAATAGTCAGGGTGAGGTACCGGCATGCCCAGCGTGGCGGGTATGGTCTCAAAAATGACGGCGGCGGTGTTATTATCAATGGCCTGACGCAGTGCATCTACGTTATCAAATGGTACCTGGAGGAAGCCCGGCAGGTTCTGGCCGAAAGGGGCGCGGTACTGCTCGTCTCCGGTGGCGAGGGCAAAGCCGGTGTGCCCATGGTAGCCCCCGATGGCTGATACGACCTTCTGCTTGCCGGTATATCCGCGAGCCAGCTTGATGGCGAGGTCTATCGCTTCTCCACCACCGACACCGAAAACGGTATATGAAATATCTCCGGGCATCAGTTCAGCAAGCTTTTCTGCCAGCCGTGCGCGTTGCTCGCTGATGAGATGGTGGTTGCCGATATCCAGTTCTTTGAGGCTCTCCTGGAGGGCTTTGATTATCTTGGGGTTGCGATGGCCCAGGTTGAATACGCCCCCGTTGCAGTGGCAGTTAATAAGCCTCTTTTCGCTGGCGGCGTCCCAGACATAAGGGCCTTCGCGGCGGCCGAAGACGAACTCCATGTCGTACGACTTGAACGTCTCCGCCTTGCCGGAGGATACGTGCTCGGCAAACCTCCGGACTATGCCCTCTTTGCTGCCCCGGCCGATGTATTTCACAAATTCCTTCTGGATTATTATGGCGCAAGGACGAGTTTATGTGCGGCGGCCGCGTCTACCTGCTGCCTTGTCCACAGCATGGGGTGGTACTTGATATTTCGCCATGAATCTATCATATCGCCGTACCAGGGGCTGCCCGGATTCCCGCTCTGCCCGGTATTGTTCATGCAGACACTTTTAGACATGTCGCTCATATCGATTATCATGCGCATTGACGGGATATTGGTCGCGGTGAAATTGCCTGTATTAACTTTCCAGCGCACCGCGTTCACTGCATCGGTGCCCCCGCCGGCAGGGAAAGGCCCCTTGTTGACCAGCGACTCGATTGGTCCGATGCCGCTGGCGCCGAGCGGGTTGCTCACGAAAGTGGCCGTGTGCAGCTTGCCCCACTTCCACTGGCTGCGGTCCTTGCCGAGGGTGGCCACTGCAGCTTCATAACCGTCCTTGAACGATTTAGCGAGCATTTCATCCCGCGTTTCAATCTTATCCCTGGTGGAAGGGTCATCCCACCAGAGGTCATTGGGCTTCTGCAGCAGGAGGTTGACGGCCCACATGTCCCTGCTGTCGCCGGTACTTTTTATTACGTCTCCGAGCTTGCCCTGGAAGGTATTGTTCACCAGCTTCATCCAGAACTCGGCGTAGAGCGCTCCCTGCGGGCTGTCAACGTTGAAGAAATGATCCCACTTGAGCAGCCAGTCTCTGGCTTCGGTGAGCGCCGGGTCGTCGAACTTGAGGTTTGCCAGGTAAGGCAATATTTCATCGGCACTGAGGTATTTATTGTCGCCTTGGATCGCCTGGAAGGTGGTGATGGTGTGAGGGGCGAGCTGCTTGATTAACTCGTTGATCCGCTGTCCCCGGTACCCGTAGTTCCACTCGTAACTAAGGTTGTAGTTAAAATCGGGATCCAGTTGCTTCTGCAGGAAGTTGTAGTATTCGGGCGGCACAACCGCCTGGTTGGCTGTGACAACAAATCCCCGCGGGGGGTTATACGAGCGCGGCAGCAGGTCGAAGGGTATATATCCCTTCCATTCGTACTCGTCGGTCCATCCTGGCACCGGCAGCAGGCCGCTGTGATTTTTAGCCCGGATGGGTATCTTGCCGGGCGTCTGGTAGCCGATGTTGCCATTCTTATCTGCATAAATACAATTTTGCGAGGGAACATCCCAGTACTTCAGCGCATTGCGGAAATCGTCCCAGTTCTTGGCGGCGTCGATTCCATTAATGGCCAGCTGAATGGTGCCTGGTTCAAGCGCCGTCCAGTGCAAAGCCAGCGGGTCTTTGTTATTGAAACCTTTGAGCTCGCCAGTTTTGGAATCGTATTTGTTGTCATTAATAATTGGGCCGAGGTGAGTTTCCCTGACCTTGAAGGTAAGGGGCGGCTTGCCGTCTCCGAAGTTGAGTGTCTCATCCCGCACGGTCATGTCGCGCCATTTGCCGTTCCACTCATACTGCAGCGGGTTATCGGGGTTGACCTTTATCTGGTAGTGGTCATGAACATCCGGGTAGACATTGGTAACACCCCAGGCGATGTTGTTGTTATGACCTATGACTACACTTGGGTTTGGTGCGAAGGTAAACCCGACGACATCGACAGGCTGGCCTTTGCCGTCGTCAGGGCAATGGAGGCCGATCTCATACCAGATCGACGGCATCTGGATACCCAGGTGGGGGTCATTGGCCAGGAGGGGCTTGCCGCTCTGCGTATTGCCTCCAGCCACCACCCAGTTATTGCTGCCGATGCCCGCGGGATCTCCCATGAGCCAGCTCAAATCGGGCTTCGGGTCATCGTAAATCTGCACGCCGGCCGCAAAGTTATAATCGGGTTTTTCAGCGCCGATCTGAATTCTCGTTCCGGCTGACTTATCCATTGCCTGGATGTCCTCAGGTTGAATTATGGTAGGCTTTTGGCCGTATGGCCAGGGGGGCGTCAGCCATTCTTCAGTCATCTCGGCTCCCAGGATGCTGTAGAGCTTGGACCGTGTGATCTCCTGATCGCCGCTGTAGCCGAGGTCCCAGGCCATCAGCTTGCCAAATACCAGCGTGTCCATAACAGTCCATGGTTCGATCTTGAATTTCACGCCGGTGAGGCCCAGGATGCTGTAGTTTACAGAGAGTTCCTGGGGACTCCTGCCGGAGATATAGGAATTGATGCCTTCTGCGAATGCATCCATACGGGTACGGTCTTCTGGAGTAAGAAGGCTATACTCTTTCTCGGCCACCTTGTACCAGCCAAAAGTGCGCAGGTAGATATCCGAAGAAACGAGGCTGACCTTCTTCCCGGTGAGCTCCTCGATCCTGCCACCGCAGGTTTTGCGGAAGAACTCCATCTGCCACCAGCGGTCCTGCGCCTGAGTATATCCCTGTGCAAAAAATAGGTCGTGCAGATTTTTAGCATAAATATGTGGTATTCCGTATGGATCTCGGATCACCTCCACGTTGTCTTTGAGCCCCTTGGCCTTAAGTTGACCATCTATTTGCGGAAGCGGGGCGTTGGTCAGGTAGTTAATGTAGATAAAGCCGCCGCCGGAAAGCAGGACGATAATGGCGAGAATGGTGATTAAAGTGATCCAGACAACTTTGCAGGCACTTCCCTTTTTCTTCAAGACAACCTCCTTGCGCATTAATTAAGCCTCGGGGTGAAGCTTTTCATCCACCTGGATGCGGCAGTAATATTACTATTAAGGCAGGCTGTCGTCAATTTATTTTGCCGCTTTTATTTGTGCTTCCTCTATCAAAAAGAGGCTCCAGGGTGGCAGATTGTATTAAAATATGACCCTGTGACCTCCTCAAACGGTTTATCGGATAACCCGGCGTCCAATGACCCTAGCGGGCTGGCGCGTGTATTCCGGGCGCTGCGCTCCAGGAATTACCGCCTCTATTTCATAGGCCAGGGCATATCCCTGATAGGAACCTGGATGCAGCAGGTCGCAATCAGCTGGCTCGTATATAGGCTGACAAATTCGGCCCTTTTACTGGGTGTAGTTGCATTTTGTGGCCTGATTTCCACATTTCTTCTGACGCCGTTTGCAGGGGTTCTCGTGGACAGGTTGAACCGCCACCGTATTCTGATCGTGACCCAGACACTGGCCATGATACAGGCCCTTACTTTAGCCGCTATAGTCCTGACAGGGAATGCAGCAATATGGAATCTAATATTGTTGAGCACGTCGCTCGGCCTTATTAATGCCTTCGACATGCCAACGCGCCAGTCATTCGTTCTTGATATGGTTGAAAAGAGGGAGGACCTGGGCAATGCCATCGCCTTGAATTCGTCATTGTTTAACGCCGCCAGGTTGTTGGGGCCTTCGGTAGCCGGCATCCTGGTGGCCACGGTAGGAGAAGGAGTGTGCTTTCTTATAAACGGGATAAGTTTTATTGCCGTTATCGGTTGCCTGCTCGCCATGAAATTACCCCCTCTCAAAACCACAATCCAGCACACACCTTTGTTAAAAGGGTTGAAGGAAGGTGTTACCTATGCATTCGGGTTTGCGCCCATTAAGTACATAATATTGCTTCTCGCACTGGCGAGCCTTGTGGCGATGCCGTACCCCGTCCTCATGCCGGTTTTCGCCAAGGAGGTGCTTCAGGGTGGCCCCAATACGCTGGGTTTCCTCATGGCGGCTGCCGGCGCCGGGGCATTGATCGGGGCAATATACCTGGCTTCAAGGGAGAATGTGTTCGGACTTGGTAAAATAATTGTGGTGGCGGCCTGCATATTCGGCAGCGGGCTGGTCCTTTTCTCTTTCTCCAGGATCCTCCCGCTTTCACTGCTGTTTATGGTTTTCACCGGTTTCGGCATGGTGGTTCAAATGGCAGCGAGCAATACTGTTTTACAGACCATAGCAGATGATGATAAGCGCGGCCGGGTTATGAGCTTTTTTGTGATGTCATTCATGGGTCTGGCGCCATTCGGCACACTGCTGGCCGGCAGCATGGCAGATGTAATCGGGGCTCCAACTACATTGCTTGTTGGCGGTTTATGCTGCATCGCTGGCGGGCTGATTTTTGCTAAGAAATATTCCTCGGTTAAGGAAATGGTCCACAATGCTTACGTAAAGAAAGTGCTGGTATCTGAGTCAGCGCCTACCTCGAAAAATATTTGATATCACAGTCGGCAAGGTAACTGTGTAAATAACAAACAAGACAAGAGCAGCATTTTAGCTGCCCTTGCCTCTCTGAAATGTCAGCTTATACGATACTATGCTTTGCCGATGCGGAACATCTTGGTGCCGCATTTGGCGCAGACACCCTGGGTCGCCGGTTTGCCATTCTTCATTTTAATGGCCTTGGCGTTGTTCATTTGCCTCTTGGACCTGCATTTCATGCAATAAGCTTCCATTAATGTACCTCCTTAGTATTTACGATTAGAATAATCCATTGTTTGAAGCTTGTCAAGTAGCTCGCCACGATTAAAATAGATACGAAGGCGAAAAATATTTGAAAATCGAACGTAATAAGTATTAATTAAAGTATAAAAAATTTACAGGCGATTTTCGTAGAAAACCACTCTCACTTATTACAAACCGGTTACTCGTAAGGTTTCAAAGAAAAATAAATTTCCAATTTTGCCAGCTTATTAAGCTTTTTCCTATAATTGACTAACACTTTACGTGTTTAGTGAAAATGAGCCCTAACCAGAAGTTTAAAATAGTCGCAATTGTCGGCATGCCCGGCTCAGGTAAGTCTGCAGTTTCAAAGGTCTTTGAGCGCCAGGGTTACCGCAAGGTGAGGTTCGGCGATGTCACTGACGAGGAAGTGAAAAAGCAGGGACTGGAGCTTAACGAGGAAAACGAACGCCGCGTCAGGGAAGAGCTCCGCAAACAGCACGGCATGGCAGCCTATGCAGTTATGAATCTGCCCAGGATTAGTGATGCCCTGCAGGCTTCGAACGTGGTGATCGACGGGCTTTACTCGTGGGAAGAGCATAAATTCCTCAAGGAGGAGTTTGATGGCGCTTTCAGCACTGTAGCGGTCTGGGCGCCGCCACGAGTCCGTTATCAGAGATTAAAGAACAGGACAGTCCGGCGGTTAACTCCAGACGAATCGAAGGCCAGGGACTTCGCGGAGATAGAGAACGTCAACAAGGGCGGTCCCATAGCCATGGCGGATTACACCATATTGAACGACTCAACACTGGAATCACTGATCAGCCAGGTTATGGGGGTAATCAGGGCTTTAAAATGAAGGAATTCAAGAGGCCCGGTCTGGACGAGTATTTCCTTAAGATCGCCTCGGTGGTGGCAGAGAGATCTACCTGCCGGCGACACCACGTGGGAGTGGTTGCGGTCAAGGACAAGCACATCCTGTCCACGGGCTATAACGGCGCTGCAGCGGGGGTCAAGGATTGCCTGGAGCTGGGCTGTCTGCGGGACGAACTGAAGATACCCTCAGGGACAAGGCACGAGATCTGCCGCGGCATACACGCCGAGCAGAACGCCATCATACAGGCATCCCTGCACGGGGTGAGCATAGAGGGAGCCACCATATATTGCACGCAGTCGCCGTGTATACTCTGCGCCAAGATGCTGGCCAACGCACGCATCAAGCGGTTTGTTGCCTTCGGTAAATACGCTGACGATGCTTTCCTGGAACTGTTTAAAGAAGCCGGTATTAAATTTGAGCTGAAACCCCGGCCGCCTTCCGAAATAATGTATCTGGGTTAGGGCAAGGCTGGTCCGTGATATTTATATAGGTGGACTTTAATGAGGGAATGCAAGATAGAAAATAACAAATCGAATTGCACCTGCACCTACGAACCGTGCTCACGCAAAGGCATCTGCTGCGAATGCGTCAGGTACCACCTCGAGTATAGTGAGATGCCGGCGTGTTTCTTCCCGCCTGAAGTCGAACGGACCTACGACCGCTCGGTGGATAGGTTCGTAGCCACGTACCAGAAAAAACGCCGCTAGAATAGCAGGGAATCACCAGCCGTCTCTTTATATTATCCAGGCTCACTCTTATGCACTTGTCTACCTACCAATCACAGGCCAAGCCTGTACGCTATACCCTGCATGGCCTTGAGGACTGTCTCTACGTGTTCTTGCAGCGGTACGCCCAGTTCGGCTGCACCCCTTTCTATCATCTGGCGGTCAACACCGGCGGCGAAGGACTTCTCTTTCCACTTCTTCATAACTGATTCAACGGTCACATCAGCTAGTTTTTTAGATGGACGGGTGAGGGCAACTGCCACCACCAGGCCGGTAAGTTCGTCTACGGCATAGATAACTTTTTTAAGCTCCGTATCCCTGGTAATATTGGCATGATCAGTATGGGCAAGTATGCCATCGGTCAGCTCGTCCGCAAAACCCTGCTCTTTGAGCCACTCGACGCCTTTGAACGGGTGGTCCTTGAGGTCGGGGTATTTCTCATAGTCAAAATCGTGGAGTAAACCGACAGCACCCCATTTCTCGGGGTCGGCGCCGAATTTAACCGCGTAAGACCTCATGGCAGCTTCAACGGCCCAGGCATGTTTCTTGAGGTTCTTGTTGCTTACCCAATCGCCGAGTATCCTTTCCGCTTCGTCCCTGGTCGGCCACCTGCTCATTTATCTCCTCCCCTCAAGCTGTAAATACAACCGCAATAATCCTGACGGTAGAGCTCCCACTGTTTCGCCAGTTCAATAGCCTTCTTAAACCCGTCCTTCTTCTTGAAATCTCTGGATAAGAACCTGCTGCCGCCTATTTCCCGGCCGATTCTATTTATGGCGTCCGCTGATTTATGTGGACTAATGGTCAGGGTTGATGTGAAGACGTCAGCACCCCTCTCCAACATAAAATTAAGAGTCTTTTCAAGCCTTAAGCGGTAGCAGAGCAGGCAGCGTTTGCCTCCTTCCGGTTCGTCTTTACAAAGCTCCACTGCATTCGTCCACTCTTCGGTATCATACGGGCCTGCTTCGATGACAAACCCGAGCTGATCTGCGGTTTTCCTGGCCGTCTCGAGTCTGCGGTCATATTCGCTCAGCGGGAAAATATTGGGGTTGTAAAAGTAGCCGATTACATGGTGGTTTTCTGATAACAGCACACTGGCGGCGCCTGCCGCGCAGACGCCGCAGCAAATATGCAAAACAACTTTCATGCAACCTGATTGGGCAGACGATCAGGACTTCTTGCCCTTTATCTTGTCCGTAAACCTTGCCTCGATCCTCTTGAGGAAGCCGGGATCGGCGAAGGCCATGCTCTGCGCCAAACCGGCACCTTCGAGTCCGTCGTACAGGCTATGCCCGAAGCTGAGGTCTATGTTCCTTTTTGCGAGGCCGACTGCCACGATGCCGTTGCTCATTATTTCCTGCGCCCAGGCGAGTCCGGTCTTCTCTAAGTCCTCGCGCTTGACCACCTCGTTGACCAGTCCCCAGCGGTCGGCCTTAGCGGCATTGATGGTCTTGCCCGAGAGGATAAGCTCTTTTGCCCTGCCCAGGCCCACGATCCGGGGCAACCTCTGGCTCCCGCCGTCATCGGGGACCAGACCAAGGTTAACCTCAGGTATATTGAATAGAGCGTCTTCCGCGCATATTCTCATATCGCAGGCAAGCACCATTTCACAGCCGATGCCGAAGCAAAAGCCGTGGATGAGGGCGATGACTGCTTTCTCCAGGTATTCAATCTCGTTGTAGGCTCTTTGAGCCAGACGGACGAAACGCCGGATTTCCTGTCCGCTACCCGCTGCGCCGAATGATGTCAGATCCGTACCCGCCGAAAACCCCTTACCTTCCCCGGAAAGGAGCACTACCTGGACACTGGGCTGCGTGGCTACCTGAGAGAAACACTGCTCGATATCCATGAACATCTGGCCGTTTACCGCGTTTCTCTTTTCCGGCCTGTTCAGCTTCACATGGAGGATGCCGTCTTTTTCGGTATAGGAAAGTGTCTGGAACTGCATTTAAGTCTCCTTATTCTATATTTTGAGGAATTACCCTGAACTACCATCATAATGAATGGACTCATATAAAAATAACGTTCGCCGTAGTGCCCTGTCAAGCTTTCTCTCCAGCACCTTTTCGTCCATTCGCCTGCAGTAGCAATATGATTAACAAACCAACCGCGGATACACTGGCTGCCGTAAAATACATCGTGTCAAAGCCGCTGCAGGAAATTACTATCCCCATGAATGTGGCGCCCAGGGCCAGTCCCACCTGGAAGGAGGCGGAGCCCAGTCCCATTCCCAGGCCCCTTTTTGTCGGGGGGGAGAGGTGAGCCAGCCATGACAGCGCGGCGGGCATGGAAAATCCCATCCCCAGGCCAAACAAAGCTGCGATAATGGACAGCTGGTATAAAACGTTGGAAAAGGCGACCAGGGTGAGCGAGACAGCGCACAGGATTAATCCGAGTATGATCATCGGCATGTTGCCGAACCTATCTGCCAGGGTTCCGGAAGGCACACGCAGCGCCGCGGAGCTGGCGTAGCAGGCTGTAATTATTGTGCCGGCCCCGGCCTCAGTTATGCCGAAACCCTGGACATAAAGCGGCATGAAAGTGCTTATGGTGCCGGATCCCACGGCTGTGACTATGAGTGCCAGCAGGCTGATAATAGCTCCCCGCTGTTTCAGCCAGTTCCAGGAATGGGCATCCTCGGATGGGTGTGTTGGCGGTTTTTGGGGGATGGAGCGCATGCGCGCTGATAAAAAAATGAGGCCGAGCAGCGGCATCAGGCCGCAGCTGTAGAAAGCTGCTTCATAGCCGAAGCCCTGGAGAATGTATCCACCCACAATAGGCCCCGCCATCAGCCCCAGTTGCGCGGAGGCTGTATACCATCCTAAAATCTGCCCGCGTTTTTCGGGCGACGCAAGATCGATTACTGCAGCGATAGCCGTAGGGACGAATACCGCGGCCCCCAATCCGTGCAACGCCCGGATGATACATAATGCCCAGAAGTCTTTTGCCAGCGGGTAAAGAAATGGCACTACAGTTGAAACCACCAAACCCGCCACCAGGAACCTGCGCCGGCCCCACCTGTCTGAGAGCATGCCGCTGGGGAGTATGGCGGCCGCGTTTATATAGGAGTATATCGAAACTACGATGCCGATATCCGATATGCTGATGCCGAGGCTGGAGGCGTAATAAGGCACCACCGGGAAAAGCCAGCTGAAGCTGGTAAAACCGGCGAAGGCTATAAGGTATATGGTTACGAGGGTGAACGAGTTTTTCATGCACGATTGCTTTAACGCCAGGAAAAAATCTTTCCTGCGGTGTATTTATTTAGTTGCGATCAGCCGTGGGTTGGGAGGTGTACAGAACAATATCAATATTGTCCCGATCAAAGCTCCGGCACAACCGATGAGGAGGGCCATTCCGTAATTACCATAAGTATCGTAAAGAGAGCCTGCGATGAACGGCGCTGAGAACTGGAAAACCGAGTTGACGGGGTTGGTTATACCGCTGATGCTGGGGAACGCGCCTGCGCCAAAATAGTTACCGGTTATCAGCGGCGTAGAAACATAGGTTGCCCCGAAGCCGAAGCCCGCAAGCAGCGGGTAGAGATAGGTTGCCCACAGCATGTCCCTGGAGGCAATCCAGAAAAATATGCCGCCGAGAATCATGCTGAAGCCGGCAATGGCGATCAGAAACCGCGATTCAATAATTTCACCCAAGAATGATATGCTCAGGCGGCCGATTATGCTGAATAAAAGTATAAGCCCGTAGATAAATTCGGGCCGCATGAACAAGACAGGATCGGAGGATACAAATCCACGGTCGCGCAGGTGAAATGGGGTCTGCGTCAATACTGCCTGCCAGAGGAAGAAGATAAAACCTGTTGCCAGCAGGATAAACCACAGGGAATTTGTCTTAACGGCATCTGAGGTCTTCCAGTTGACGGGCGACCTGTACGTCCTTATCGGCCTGTGCTTGCCGCGGCTTAATGCCTCACGTTCCTGCTCCGGCGACATACCGTCCGGATGCTGGCCCAGGTCCTCCGGGCGGTTGCGCACGGCAAGGAGGGCTATGGCGGCTCCCACAAAGCAGGCGATCGCTATCACGTTCCAGCCTACGCGCCAGTCGCCGCCGGAATTGACGATGCAGGCGCTGATGATCTGGGGGTAGATGAAGCCACCCAGGGCACCGCCCCCCAGCACAAGCCCCATGGCCAGCGCCCTTTTCGCATTGAACCAGTACAGGACTAGCGCCTGTGTGGGTACAACGGAGCCAAAGGAGATGCCCAGTCCCACGAAGAAGCACAGGACCAAGTAAACCGGGTAGATCTGACCCATTAGAGCCATAAATAGACCGGTTACCGCGGTGAGGATAGCGCCTATGGTGAGGGTCAAACGGGGTCCCAGGCGGTTGATCATCCAGGCTGTCAAAGGGGCGCCCAGTCCCAGCATAACACCGAGGATAGTATAGCCGAGGTTTATTTCACCCCGCTGCCAGTGCAGTTCATCCTTCATGAACTGGTAAATAACGGGCGGTCCGTAAAGGGCAAAACCAATAGGGATCGAATATACCAGGCAGAGGATGGGAAGCAGCCACCACCCGTAAAAACCGCTGCCCCTCGACTTTTCGGTCATTAACTGATTTTCCCTACTATCTATTAAACCAGGCAAAATACAGGCAGTAATTATAACACCACCTTATTCAATTGGATAATCTTGGTGTATTAATAGTTGCGCAAAAGCGCAAGTGTGGACTACGCATTATGGCGGATGTTGCTGTTTGTGCTGGATGTTAAATTAAAGTTAACCTGGACAAGAAGCACAGGAGGTACGGAAATGGCGAAGACAGTAAATACAATCGAAACCAAAGCGGAAACCAAAGACGAGAAGGCATTCATTTTCTGGACCGGCAAGAGCCCATGCTGGGAAATGAGTCATTGCACCAACATGGTGAAGGCCGAGTGCCCGGCCTATAAATACCAGTTCCTGCCCTGCTGGGAGATCGAAGGAACTTACTGCAAACTGGATGACTATGGTGCAGACGGCAAAGACACCAGCATCTGCGAGATTTGCAGAGTATACAGGACCTATGGCGACGGCAAGCCGATCCAGTTAAAGTTGCTCGGGCGGGGAATTAATGCCTCGCTGGCGCAGCTCGAAAAAGCCGCTGCCCGCTAAGTAAAAATATTCGCTACAGCAACTCGGATTTCCCCTCTCCGCCAGTGGAGAGGGGAATTTTTTTAACCGGCACACTGGATGCGTATTAATAGTTGCGCTTTTGCGCAAAATTAAATTGAGCGTTAATGCGGATGTTGCGGATAAGTGCGTATGTTAAATTTTAGGTGTCAAGAAAAAGAATAACCAAGCCAATAAAGGAGGAAAATAAAATGGCAGAGACAAAAGTAAAAGCAAAGAAAGCAACTGAGGTCAAAGAAGAGCGCAGCATAAATTTCTGGACTGATAAGGCACCGTGCTGGGAACTGAGCAATTGCCCCGAGATGATAAAGAATGAATGCCCGGTTTCCAAATACCAGTTCCTCCCCTGCTGGGAGATTGAGGGAACCTACTGCAAGCTGGATGACAAAGGCGCTACAGGCCGCGATACCAGCATCTGCGAGACCTGCAGGGTCTATAAAAAATACGGCAATGGCCAGCCAATCGTGCTCAAGCTCTTCGGGAAGGGGATTGATACCCACCTCAGGGAACTCGACAAAGTTACCAGGTAAAGCATCAAGTTTCGAACATAAAAAGGGGGCTGACCCCGAGGTCAGCCCCCTTTAATATGCTGTATTCTTTTATCTAAACCTGTGCGGTATTAGCACGGTCGAGGACGGCAAGGCGTTCACG
>Ga0315294_10000679_pt1 | contig 36882 bp, 38 predicted proteins | sample YL17G13_40_MG_FD_203626 | JGI IMG/M metagenome (GOLD analysis project Ga0315294, IMG submission 203626) | Sediment microbial communities from Yellowstone Lake, YNP, Wyoming, USA - YL17G13_40 | ecosystem: Environmental > Aquatic > Freshwater > Lake > Sediment | place: USA: Wyoming | collected...
CTCGCCGGACTTCACGCGCCAGGCCGCGGAGGCCTGGTAGAGGGGGGAGGGCACCAGGAGGCCCTGAATCTGTCGGGTGCGGACGCACCCGCATCGAAGGTGGGTGCGGGATAGGCGAGGACTTCAGGCGGCTGGAGGCCCTCGGGAAGCCATGAGCCAGCCTGCCCACGGCTGGCCGGTATGCCCCACCCGGTTGCGGAGGGGCTCCGGCCAGGGGGGCTGAGCAGTAGTGATATGCTATGCGCAGAGTGTGTTCTGCAATCGCACGTCATGCGCTGTGAACATTATATATCACATCTGATATGGGTTCCTAATCGCTATTCGTGCTATAGTACAGCACAAGATGCGTTTCAAAGATGATGCCTCCAAGACCCTGGGGCCGCGGTCCGCTGGACTTGTCGTCCGTCTGCACGAGCAGGGGCGGACGGTGTTCCGGATCGCCGATGTGCGCAGGATCACGGGTCTCTCGGCGGCCTCGGCCAGGAGCCTGGCCCGCCAGATGGTCGCTCGCGGCGTCGTGGCCCGAGCCACTCCGGGCCTCTTCCAGCTCGTGCCTTTCGAGCTCGGCCGCGAGCGGAACTTCGCGGGCAATCCGTTCGTGCTCGCGCGGGCGCTCGTGCGCGGCCACGATTACTACCTCTCGCACGGCACGGCGATGGAGATTCACGGAATGACAACCCAACCCAGGCTCGTCGTGACCGTTTCCACGGTCCACGCGCGCCGTCCGGTCAAGGCCGGCGGGTACGCTTTTCGGTTCGCGGTCTGCCGAAAGCGCGATCTCTTCGGGATCACGGACCACTGGGTGACCAAGCAGGAACGGGTGCGGGTGAGCGATCCGGAGCGGACGATCGTGGACGGACTGAGGCGTCCGGTATACTGCGGGGGAGTGACCGAGGTGGTCCAGGGGCTGGTCATGCGCCGGGAATCGGTGAACGTGTCCCTGCTCATCCGGTATGCCGTCCAGCTCGGCGTGGGCGCCGTCGTGAGGCGCCTGGGATACCTCTTGGAGACGCTGGAGATGGCCCCATCCGGCGAGCTGGACTCCCTGCGGAGAGGATTGGCGTGCGCCTACGCACGCCTCGATCCCGATCTGCCGGCCGAAGGGGCGTACCTTCGCCGGTGGCGGCTCCGTCTCAACGTTCCGCGCGAGGAATTGCGGGCGGTCGCCGCGACTTGATCGCGCAACGCGAGATCTCGCTCCTGTCCAACCGGCTCTCGGGGGCCGGGGGACCGAGGATTCCGGAGTCCGTTCTCGAACGGGACTACTGCCTGGCGTGGTTTCTCGTGGCGTTGTCCCGGGCCCCGTTGTGCAGACGCCTGGCGTTCAAGGGCGGGACGGCGCTCAGGCGGTGCTGGTTCGGGGACTATCGTTTCTCGGAGGATCTCGACTTCACGCTCCTGGAACCGATGTCGCTGGAAGCCATTCGGGAGGGTCTCGGCCCGGTCTTCGCGGAGGCCCGGCGCGCCACTGGAGCAGTCTTTTCGCACTCGCGGGAGGATCGCCGGAGCCACGCCAACGCCCACACGTTCTACCTGGCCTACGAGGGGCCGCTACCGGCGACGGCGCGGGGTCGGGAGATCAAGGTCGATGTCACGATACGGGAGCGGCTGGTGTACCCCGTCCGGGAGCGATCCATCATCAGGAGTTACCCGGAATACTCGGATCTGCCGGACGGTGCGCGCGTCCGGGTCTACGCCCTCGGCGAGATCGGGGCGGAGAAGATCACGGCCCTCCTGGACCGGGCGCGGTGCGAGCCCCGGGACCTCTACGACGCGTGGTACCTGATCTCGGGCGGGCATGTCGATCCGGGGGACATGAGGGAAGCGGTGAAACAGAAGCTCGAGTTCCGGTCCCGGACGCTGGCGGAGACCGCGGGCGTGTTCGAGACCAAGCAGGCGAGGCTGGAGAAGCTGTGGGAGATCAGGCTGAAGGATCAGGTGGCGCGCCTGCCCGGGTTCGATACGGCGTTCCGGACCGTGAACCGCGCCCTGCGACAGGCGGGTCTCACGCGCGTGGGCTGACGCGGCGGCGGGCTCCGTAAGCCCTTCGACCCTCTCCTCGACCCTTCGAGTCGCTTGGCTCCCTTCAGGGCTCCATGAGTCGCTCGAAGGCTCGCTCGGGGCTCGCAGGGCTCGTCGGAGGCTCCAGGTGCTGAACACGGCGCGGGGCCCAGGTGCGCAGGAGGGTTGTGGTCAGGGCGCGGCAGGTGCTGGGTCAGGCGGGGGAGCCGGGGCCCGGGCCGGCATCCGCAGGCTCAACTGGACGCGGTGGACCTGGCCGAGGTCGCCCAGCGGCAGGAAGGCGTAGTCGATGCCGAGCGTCCGGTAGGCGACGCCGACCCCGACGGTGAGGTTGCTGAACCCGCCGAGGTCGGTCTCGCCGAAGGGCAGGAGGTAGCCGGCCCGCAGGTGGAGGATTCCCCCGGCTTCGGCTTCCACCCCCGCGCCCGCGCGGTTCTCGTTCCGGCGCAGGAGCACGCCGCCCGTGAGCGAGAGGCCCAGCTCGCCGGACTTCACGCGCCAGGCCGCGGAGGCCTGGTAGAGGGGGGAGGGCACCAGGAGGCCCTGGGCGCTCACGGCGGCCCGGAGGTCGCCCGAGTCGGCGGCGAATCCCAATCCCAAGGGCACGGCATGGCGGTTGATCCCGACGCCGTTCTGGATCTGGAATCCGGCGCTGAGGCCGGCCGCAAGGTGACTGCCCAGCGGACGGGCGAAGGCCACGGACCCGGATCCCGTGGTGAGCGAGAACGTCCTGACGAGGTTGCCGCCGGCGTCCCGCTCCTCGACGCCGCTGAAGGTCTGCCAGGACCCGGAGACGCCCAGGACGCCGAGCTCGCCCAGCGGGAATACGGCCGCCCCGGCTTCGTGCGCAAGATCCTGGACCCAGCTCGTGTGGCTCAGCAGGAACTCGGGGCCGGCCGCGCCCGCGATCCCGGCCGGGGTCCAGAAGAGGCTCTCCGCCCCCGTGCCCGCCGCGGCGCCCCCCTCGCCGAGCCCCAGGGCCCGCGCGCCGCTCCCGATCCCGGTGTCGCGGAGGGCGTCGGCCCGCGCCGCGGGGGGGAAGCCCGCCAGGAGGGCCAGGAGCAGGATCGCCAGGGACACCGGCCGGCCGGCGCGCGCCGGGTTCACGGGTTCCCGGCCACGACGAACTTGTACGGGTTGAGCCGGACCGTGGTGCCGTCCCGATACGCGATCTCGCCCTGGAGCAGGTAGGTCCCGGACCCGACGGAGTTGCAGTCGAGGAAGACCTCGGCGGTGGCCGACTGCGCCAGGTGCCGGGTGATCGTCTTCACCACCTGCCCGCGCATGCTCACGATCCGGAGGGTCAAGGTGCCGGGTTGCGCCATGCCGACCACGGCGTTCCCGCCTGGGCACTTGAGCGGATGCGGGTAGACGTACAGGGACGCCGCGGCCGGGGCCGGGATCCCGGGGGCGTCCGGGACGGCCGGGGGCGGCACCGGGGTGGGCGGAGGCGGGCACGAGAACCGCAGGATCCGCCAGTCCGTCATCGGTCCGACCACATAGTTGCCGCCGACCGCCACCAACGCGTCGTCCGGCAACACGGCGACTCCGGCAACGCGGTTCGGAGCCGGGTTGGTGCTTGCCACGGATCGCGACCAGACGAGGTTGCCGGCCGCGTCGTACTCCCGCAGGAGCCAGCGAGTCAACATTCCCATCGGGTCAATGGTCTCCTCCCCGCCGACGATGACATGGCCGCTTCCGTCCAGGACGACGCACCGGGCCTCGTCCGCCTTGTTCTGCGGCCCGCTGTACGACCGGCTCTAGGCGACGGCACCGGTCGGGTCGAGCTTCTGCACGAACCAGTCCCCGCCGGTGGTGGATTGCTGTCCCACGGCGTAGATGTTGCCGGTCTGGTCGGTCGTGATCCCGTCGACGCGCGAACACGGTCCTGCCGCCGTGCCAACCGATTGGCTCCACACCAGCCCCCCGGCCGAATCGTACTTCCTGATCACCCCCCCGGGCGCGGCACCGATGAACCCGCCGGCAATGATGTTGCCCGCCGGGTCCACGGCGACGCACCAGGCCTGATCCTGGCCGCCCCCGTGATACACCGTCGCCCACAGCCGGTCGCCCGCGGCCGAGTATTTGAGCAGGATCCAGTCGTGGCTCCGGCCGAGGTCGGGCCGATCCACCCAGCCGGCGGCCACGATGCTCGAGTCGCTCCGGTCGACGGCGAGGGCGGTGAGGGAGTTCTCCTGGTTCACCCCGGGGGTGTTGTGGGTGCGGCTCCAGAGGAGGTCCCCGGAGGGACTGTACTTGGCGACCCGGAGGAACCCGCTGGTGTCCCAGAGGTACTTGGCGGTGCCTCCCGCGATCACGTTGCCCGCCGGGTCCACGGCGACCGCGTAGGCGATGTCGGAGCTGGCGCCGCCGAAGTTGTAGGTGCGGCTCCAGACCGCGTTGCCGTCCCCGGTATACCGGCGCACGACCCAGTTCTCGGCCTCGCCGAGATCGAGCCTGGTCTCGTACCCGGCGGCCGCGAACCCGCCGGCGGGATCGGCCGCCACCGCGTTCACCGAGTCGTCCCGGTTGTCCGGGCTGTTGTAGGAGGCTTCCCAGGCCGTTGCCGACCGGACGCAGTCCGCCGGCGCGGCTCCGGAGGCCAGGACGGCCAGCGCGACACCCGGAAACAGGCCCGTCATCGATCGTTGCATTGCGTTCCTCCTGATCGAACCCGCATATCATAGCCGCTGCGGCGAAAGGCGGCGGGAAGGCCATCGGCCGCGGCGAAGGAGCCGGGGCTAACCCGCATCTGCGAGTGGCGGGACATCAAGGAAGACTACAGGAAGCTGGAGGGGCTGGCGAGGTAGAGGCTGGTCCGCTAGCCTGCTTGGGGAGGCAGACGGAGCCGCCTGACCAGCGGCACAGAATCAGCGGCGGCCTTCGATACCTCCACGCGAGAGGGGCCGCGGCCCAAGGAAGGATACCGGGCGGGAAGATAGTAGCCGGTGACTGCCTGGACGAGGGGACGGTACCGGTCAAGGGTCGCATCATGCCTGATGGCTTCATCGAGAAGGGCCTCGAGATCGTGGGTCTTCTTCAAGGACCAGCCGCGTGCCAAGAGGAACCCTTTGAGGAACTTCTCCAGGGCCTGCTGGAGGTGTACGGCGGCGTCCTCGATGTCGCGCTCCCTCAGTCGTCGTCCCACGCGACGGAGGTCCGCTTCCGCCTTCCTCAGCCAGTCGCGAGGGTACGCTTGGAAGCGACCCTCAGCCATGCAGGACCTTGCCCGAGGCGAGGATTCCGGCAACGAATTGGTCGCCCCTCGCCAGCCGGTTGCGGAGTTCCGCGGGGGTCAGCACGATGGGGTCGAAGGGGAGCCCCCTTCTGGCGGAAGCCACGAGCGCGCGCACCACGGCCATCCTCCGGTAGAAGGGCACCGAGGTGCGCTTCACGATTAGGAGGTCAATGTCACTGTCCCGCCCCCACTTGCCGCCGGCCAGCGAGCCGAAAAGGACAACGCGCTCGGGACGGTACTGTCCCAGCAGGACCTTGACCATTTCACGAGTCGCCTGCCGGGCCTGCTCGAGCCGTCCCATGGTCCGCTTATCATACAGCCTGCACGGCGATTGCCGGCGTGCGCAGGTCCCCGGACATGGAGATCCGGTGGGGGGACTCCGCCTGCCGGCCGCCGCCAAGTCCCTGGGTCTGACCCGGATCAACGAAGACTTCAAGCGGCTGGATGGGTTGGGCAAGCCCTGACCGGCAGGGCCGTTTGCAGAACATAGCGATAAGCGCTAGGATATGAGAACGCATGGAAGCACGAGCCCGAGCGTATGTCGAAGGACTCCTGGCCCGGGGACGGCACACGTTCACTCGGACGGAGGCGGAAGCCGCCCTCAAGTCGTCTTCGGTGGCCGCCTACCATTCGCTGAGACGCCTCCGGAAGCGCGGCTGGCTGGCCATGCCCCGCAGGGGCTTCTACCTGATCGTCGATCCCGAGCACAGCCGGATGGGCGTCCTACCCCCCGCCTCGTGGATCGCCGACCTCATGCGATTTCACGGGGCGCGGTACTACGTCGGCCTCCTAAGCGCGGCCGCCTTGCATGGTGCCGCTCAACAGCAGCCGCAGGAGTTTCAGGTGGTGGCCGGCACCGTGCTCCGGCCTCTCGTCGTCGGCCGCGCCAGAATCGTGTTCTTCTTCCGCCGCCGGATGGAGGTCGCCGCTACGGAGCAGGTCAGGACCTCGAGCGGCGATATCCCGGTGTCGACGCCAGAGATGACCGCGTACGACCTCGTGCGCTACAGGCATGGAGCCGGCTCGCTGGATCATGTCGCGACCGTGCTCGCGGAGCTGGCCGAGCGCCTCGATTCCAGGAAGCTCCTTGCGGTCGCCAAGCGGGCGGAGGAATGGCCGGTCATCCAGAGGCTCGGCTATCTGCTCGACCGGGTCGGTCATCCCGGGCTGAGCCGGGGCTTGGCCGGGATCGTTCGCGCCCGCAGACCGGGAGTGGCACGCCTCGATCCGCAGGGCTCCGGGGCCGTGTCGAAGCACAACGCCAAATGGAATATCCAGGTCAACGCCGCCATCGAGGTCGAGGAATGATCCCGGTCGATTTCATCGCGGAGTGGCGTGCGCAAACGCGCTGGGCCACCGACGAACAGGTCGAGTAGGATCTCGTGCTCTCCCGCGCACTCGCAGCCATCTTCGGGGATCCGCAACTTGCCTCCGAACTGGCCTTGCGCGGCGGGACCGCGCTTCACAAGCTGCACTTCGCTCCTGCCCGGCGCTACTCCGACGACATCGACCTCGTTCAGTTGCGGGCAGGACGCGGCTGTGGACGGGGACGCCGCCGGCCGCTCGTGCCGCCGCGAAGGAACTGGGGCTAACCCGGATCTGCGAGTGGCGGGACATCAACGAGGACTTCAACCGGCTGGAGGCCCTCGCGAAGCCTTGATCGGGCTGGACAGCGGCCTTGCAGGGGCAGGAGAAGGGCCTTGACACCGGCGAGTGGTGCAACTAGACTGGTTGCAATGGTACGATGACTCAGAAGGTGTCCACACTCGATGTCCGACAGCGGATCGGTGACATGCTTAACCGGGTCGCCCTTCGGCATGACGAGTTCGTCATCGAGCGGAAGGGGAAGCCGCTGGCCGCCCTCGTTCCGGTCGGAAGGCTTCAGCAGATGCGCCGGTTCGCGCGCCGGCATGCGCTGGAGTTCCTCGAGGGTCAGGCGGGAGGGCCGCTCACCGACGAAAAGGCCATGGGCCTCGCGCTCGAGGCGCAAGCCTGGGCCCGCACCCGCGCCCCGAGGCACCGCCGAAAGCCGGCCTGACTCCCGTGATCCGGGCGGTCCTGGACGGGAACGTGTACGTGAGCGCCCTCATCCAGCCCGACGGGCCTCCGGGAAGGATCGTCGCGCAGTTCCTCCGCGAGGCGGCGTTCGAGGTCGTGCTTTCACCGGCCATCGTCGAGGAAGTCCTCCGCGCCTTCGCGTATCCCAAGGTTCGCAAGCATCTTCGCGGGGGGAAGGATCCCATCCCATGGTTCGAGGATCTCGCCCTGCTCGTCGACATGGTGGCCGGTGAGGTCGCCTTGACCGGCGTTTGCGGTGACCCCGAGGACGACAAGTACCTGGCCGCGGCTCAGGAGGGTCGCGCCGCGTTCGTGGTGACGGGCGACCATCAGTTCCTGGCCCTCAAGGAGCATGAAGGCATACGCATCGTGACGCCCCGGGCCTTCCTCGACATCCTGGGGTGAGAGGGACGCTCCCCTTTCGCCGTGTACGGCGAAGCAGCCCGTCCGGTGCGGATCAGTGGCTCAGGAGTGCCGAGACGGAGAGGTCCTCGTCAATGGCGTCCCAGTGGATCCCGACGCCCTTCCCGATCAGGCGCCACCGCTTGCGCTGTGCGGGGGCGGCGTGTTCAAGCTTCGGGAACCAGGCCAGGGGTATTCCCACTTCACGGCCGTCCAGGCGGGCCGATTGACGATCTGGAGGCCCAATTGGCTCGGGTTCAAGCCCGGCGATGCCTCGATAGCCGCCCTGACGGATTGGGCTGAATCGGAGTGCCGGCTGTGCAGGGGCGTCCGCCGAGAGGGATTCGGCCCAGGCGGCGTCACTCTCCGGCTGGCAGGGGCGGCACGTCCAGCCGGAGGCGGGAGAGAGGGACCGCGAGGATCTTCCGGTCCATGCGGAACGTCCGTGACCCGGCGTGGACGACGTACAGGCGGTCGAGGGCGAGGTCCCGTTCCGCGATCCGCATTGAGGCCGTGATGGCGGGCGCTCCCGTGCGCTTGAACTCGAAGCCGATGCGGCGGCGGCCGCGGACCACGAGGAGGTCGAGTTCCGCCCCCGCGTGCGTGGCCCAGAAATGGCATTCATCGGGCAGGGCTCCAAGCCGGGTGACGGCTTCCCCGATGCCGAACCCCTCCCACGACGCGCCCGATTTGGGATGCGACATGAGGCCGTCGAGGCTCCGGATGTCGAGGAGGACGTGCAGGAGCCCGCTGTCGGCGATGTAGATCTTCGGCGCTTTCACCTGGCGCTTGGCGATGCTGGCATGCCACGGCTGGAGTTCGCGGAGGACGAACGTGGCGACGAGGGCGTCCAGGTAGTGGCGGACCGTGTGGTCGGACACGCCGAACGAGCGGGCGAATTCGGACGCGTTCCAGATTAGGCCGTGATAGTGGGCCAGCATTTTCCAGAAGCGACCGAGCGTCGGGGCGGGAATGCGGATATCGAGCTGGGGCATGTCGTGTTCCAGGAGGTTCTTCACGAAGTGCCGGCGCCAGTCGATGCTGTCGCCTTCGGTGGGAGCCAGGAAGGCGAGAGGGAATCCTCCCCTGAGCCAGAGCCGGTCGAGACGCGCGGTGCCTGTTTCCGAGGAGGAAAAGCCGCGGAGCTCGTGGTACGCGATGCGGCCGGCGAGCGATTCGGCGGCCTGCCGGAGCAGTGCGGGTGACGCGCTTCCGAGGACGAGGAACCGGGCTGGCCGGCCGGGCCGGTCGGCCAGCACCCGCAGGGCGCCGTAGACACGGGGCAGGAGCTGGATTTCGTCGAGGACCACGAGGCCCTTGAGGGGCCGAAGCGTGAGCATGGGGTCGGAGAAGAGGGCGAGATCCGCGGAGTCTTCGAGGTCGAACCGCCTGGCACGGCCGCCGATGGCGGAGGCCACCTGGCGGGCCAGGGTGGTCTTGCCCACCTGCCGGGGACCCAGCAGGCCGACGACCGGGAACCGGGCCAGCAGGCGCCGGACCTGGCGGACGTGTTCGACCCTGTGGACCATGTCAGGATCATACCTTGAAAACTCGAAGGCGGCAACCGAGATTTCAAGGTGCGAGTCCCGGGGGTCAACCGAGCAGGCGCAGACGGTCGAGGCGGAGGGACGGCGCGCGGGTCAGGATCGGGGGGATCCCGTGCGTGCCGTGCGAGGACTTCAGGCGGCTGGAGGGGCTGGCGAAGTAGCCCGCCCGGTGCGGATCAGTGGCTCAGGAGTGCAGCGACGGAGAGGCCCTCGTCGATGGCGTCCCAGGGGATGCCGAGGACCCGTTCAGAGCGGATCCAGCTTCCTGAGGCCGGGGAGGGTGACGAACCCGGCATCGTGGGTCCATATCTCGGTGGCCCCGTTCTCCACCGCCAGCACGGCGATCTGCAGGTCGAACACCCTCGCTCCGCTCACACGCAGGTCATGGGCCACCTGAAGGAGGCGGCGTTCGAACCCCGCCTCCGGCACCCAGACGGCCATGCCGGCGTCTTCCGTGAGCGCACGCAGGAACGCGTGCGCCTCTTCGGGCGTGGAAGCGCGCCCCCGTGATTCCGGATGGGTGACCACCGCCCAGAACTCCGCCAGGCAGGGCAGGGGGATGCCGCATCCGTCCCGGCTTGCGTGAGCGGCCTGAATCGCCTTCCTGGCCTTGAGATGCTCGGGGGTCCTGGAGCGGTGCGCGTAGACAAGGAGGTTGGTGTCGAGCGCGATCACGTTCCCTGGCGGAGTTTGCGGTACATGGACGGGCGGCTCGCCACGTCGAGCCCCGCAGGGAGGCCGCCGGCGACGGTCACCCACCGAATGGGCGTTCTCCCGCGGCGGTCCCCGGCCGGTCGGCCGGAGAGCTGGGAACGGAGGCCCGCCTCGATCAACTCCCGCAGAGGGCGGCGAAGCCCGGCCGCACGCTTCTTGGCGGCGACCATGAGGTCTTCCGGCAGTTCCACCGTGGTCCTCTTCATGTCATGTCTTCCCGGATCAGGATATACCCATATTTATGTACCTGTCAACGGTGACGCGAATCGGACCCGCCACCAGGGCCGCATGAGGAGCACGAGGAAACTCGCCTCATCCGGGACCTGGAGGATTTCCTGATGACGCACCATCGCTCTCGGGCGGACGATCAGCCTGAAGGACTACGTTGCCGGCAAGCGCACCTGAGCGGAGATGGCCGGTCAGGCTGACGGCCTCGGCGCAGGGCGACGTTGACGCTCTAACCTGAAGAGGCTCCGTGGCCTCAAGCACCCCGCCTGGCGCCTGCGCCACGGCGATTTCCGCATCCTGTATAGGGTCGAGGGCGGACGAGTGCTGGTGGTGCGGGTCGTCAACCGCCGGGACCTGGAACGAGCGGCAGAAAAGCTTCAGGCGGCCCGGGGGGGGGTAGCGCGCTAAGATAGTACATACCATGCACCGGATCAGGCACTGGCGCGAGTACGTGCTCGTGGCCGGGGACTTCGCCGTGTTCAACCTCGGGTTGTGGCTGGCCCTGTCGGTCCGGCACGCCCGGATCCAGGAACTCGGGTTCTTCTTCCAGCATTTCCCCGCGTTCAACATCCTCTTCGCCCTCTGGGTCTTCTCCGCCTACGCGATCGGGCTCTACGACCTCCGCCGGATCCGGGGGCTCGAGTTCCAGCTCCGGGGGGTGCTGACGGCGCTGGCCGTCAACTTCGGGGTCGGCGTCGCGTTCTTCTACTTCTTCTACCCGTACAAGGTCGTCGGGATGACGCCCAAGACCCACCTCGTGCTCACGGCCCTGTTCGGGCATCTCGCGATCTTCCTGTGGCGGCGGGCCACGGTCGGGGTGTTCCGGATGAGCCAGTTCCGGACCCGGGTCGCGTTCGTGGGCGAGACGCCGTATATCAGGGAGGTGCGCGAGGACCTGCAGAGGCATCCCCAGCTCGGGTACGTGCCGGTGCCGCTCAAGATCGGGGCCGTGGACATCGTGGTGGCGGAGGCCACGTGGCTGGACCGGCACTGGCACGAGGTCGAGGAGACCATGGGCGAGCTCGTGGAGTCGGGGGTAAGGGTCATGCGCCTCCGCGACTTCTACGAGTCGGTCATGGGCAAGATCATGGTCGAGCGGGCCGTGAGCGCGACGTGGCTCCTGAGCCGGGTCCTGAGCCGGCGGCGGGGGTGGTACGGGCCCGTGAAGCGGGGGATGGACGCCGCCGGGGCCGCGGTCGGGCTCGTGGTCCTGTTCCCGTTCATGTTCATCTCCGCAATCCTGATCCGGTTCTTCGACGGGCCGCCGGTCCTGTTCGGCCAGCGCCGGGTCGGCCACCTCGGGCGCGAGTTCATGATGTGGAAGTTCCGGACGATGGCGCCGGGGGCGGAGACCCGGGAGGCCTTCCCGGCCGACGGGAACACGGGGGAGAGCCTGGTGACGCCGGTGGGAATGGTGTTGCGGCGGCTCCGGATCGACGAGTTCCCGCAGTTGTGGAACGTGCTCGTGGGGGAGATGTCGCTCGTGGGGCCGCGGCCGGAGTGGACGAGGGAGGTCGAGGCGCTCGAGCGCACGATCCCGCACTACCGGATCCGGCACCTGGTCCGGCCCGGGATCACGGGGTGGGCCCAGCTCAACTTCCGGGCGACCCGGGATCCCGGGGACTCGATCGAGAAGCTCCGGTACGACCTCTGGTACCTGGAGCACGTCTCCCTGGACGTGGACCTCACGATCCTGCTGAGGACGATACGCCGGGTCGTGGTGGGGGATGCCAAGGTGGCGCCGGCGCGGTCGCGCGTGCTCTACCTGGATCAGGAAGAGGCGGAGCATGCCGCGCATATCGGGGCATTGCTTAGGAGACATAGGAACTAGCCGGGGGCGGGAAGGGCGGCCGGGTGATAGCATGAATGGGCGGAGAATAAGGTGAGTCCAATGTCCCAAACCCAGGTCCCGGCGCCCGAACAGGCGCCCGAGCTCAGCCTCGATCTCTGGCACCTCTGGCGGGTGGTCCGCCGGCGGCGCCAGATCATCGGCGCGGTCGCCTCCATCCTCGTCATCGTGGCCGCGATCGCGGTCCTGTCCATGCGGGCCGAGTACGAGGCGAAAGCCCTGGTCCTGATCGAGAAAGTCGGGACGAACGCGCTCGAGCGCGACGGCGTCTCCATGGACTCGACCCAGGACGACTACTACCAGACCCAGTACGCGATACTCCAGAGCCGGAGCCTGGCCCAGGCCGTTTACGACGACCTCAAGCTCGGGCTCCACCGCGAGTTCCAGGGCGGCGACCCGGTGGGGTCGCTCCAGAAGGCGCACCTCCGGATCGAGCCCGTCCGCCGGACCCGGCTCGTGAGCATCATCGGGATCTCGCGGGACCCCAAGCTGGCGGCCGACATCGCGAACTCGGCGTCGCGCAGATTTATAGATCAAAACCTCGAGAACAAGCTCTTCCTTTCCAAGGCCCTGCTGAAATCCCTCGACGGGAAAGTGCCGCAGTCGGTCAAGGAGTCCCTGCCCGCCGTCGTGGGGTCGCCCCTGATCCAGACGCTCAAGGGCCAGCTCGCGTCGCTCCAGGGCGAGTGGGCGGAGCTGTCGCGCCGGTACCGGTCCGAGCACCCGCGGATGCAGCAGATGAAAGCCCGGATGGACTCGCTCGAGAACCAGATCGCGCGCGAGGTGGACCATATCGTGGAAAGCCTCAAGATCCAGCTCTCGGGCGAGTTCAAGGGGAGCAACGTCCGGGTCGTGGACGAGGCCCGGGCCCCGGACTGGCCCACCCGGCCCCGGCGGGCCCGGATCATGATGCTCGCCGTCCTGCTCGGGCTGGCGGCGGGGACCGGGCTCGCCCTCCTCGTGGACCGGTGGGACCTGACCGCGCGGACGGCCGAGGACGTCGAATCCCTGCTCCACGTCCCCTGCCTCGGCGTGATCCATCTCATCGGCCGGGTGGAGTGGTCGGAGACGAAGGGGTACGACTCCATATGGAAGGACGGCCGGTCCGACGCGCTGGAGGCCTTCCGGAACCTGCGGGTGGCCGTGAACTTCCGGCTCGCGCAGGTGACCGGCCCCAAGGTCATGCTGGTGACGAGCGCTATTGAAGATGAGGGAAAGACGTTCGTGGCGGCGAACCTGTCGCACGCGTACGCGGCGGCCGGGGAGCGCGTCCTCCTCGTGGACGGGGACCTCCGGCGGCCCGCGATCCACCGCGTCTTCGAGACCCCGGTCGAGACCGGGCTTTCCACGTACCTGTCGAACGGCGGCGGGGACCCGGCCCGGATCGACTCGGGAATCCAGAACCTCGCGCTCCTGCCGTGCGGGCCGGTGCCCGACCACGCGGCCGAGCTCCTGCACGACGACAAGATCGTCTCCCTGCTCGAGTGGGCGACGAAACGCTACGACCGCGTCATCGTGGACTCCTCGCCCCTGTTCCCGATCGCGGACGCGCTCGTCTGGGGCCGGCACATGCACGGGGTCCTGCTCGTCACTGGGGCGGGCCAGTCGCGCGTCGTCCTCATCCAGCGGTCCATCCACCGGCTCCGGGAGTCGTTCGCCCACATCCTCGGGATCGTGCTCAACAAGGCCCAGTTCGAGTCGTTCGGCCCCTACAGCTACAGCGCGTACTACAAGCGCTACTACGCCCAGTCCGACGCCGAGCGCGTGGAGTCCATGATCAAAAAGGGGTAGGCTGTACATAAGTTGAGCGTCTGGCTGTTGGCCACCGTCTGCGCGGGGCCGTTCCTGTTCGGGTGCGTGGAGCCGTGGTCGTCGGGGATGCTCGAGGCCTCGCTCTTCCTGCTCACTCTTTCCCTCGCCCTTACCCGGCCGTTCCGGTGGCGGGACATCCCGCCCCACGCGTGGGGCATGGTCGGGCTCGCGGTTCTCGCCGCGGTCCAGGCGCGGCATCCCGCCCACGCGGTGGCGGCTCCCGGCGGGCCGGCCACGAGCTCGACTTGGGCCACGCGCGAGGCGTCCCGGCTCTGGGCCGCCTACGCGTGCCTGGCGTGGTGCGCGGCGGTCATCGCCCAGTCGCGGCGGCGCGCCGAGCTTGCCGGCTGGGCGCTCTTCGTCATGGGGACCACAATCGCGGTCATCGGGATAGTCCAGCTCGGGAGCGGGGCCGAGTTCTTCTACGGGATCCGGCCGATCCCCGAGGGGTTCTGGGTCTTCGGCCCGTACTTCTACAAGAACCACGCCGGCGGACTGCTCGTGATGACGTTCGCGATCGGGGTCGGGCTCATCTGGGCGCGGGCGGCCGGGTACAAGGGGTCCCGCCGGGTCGGCGCGCTCGCGACGCTGTGGGTGACCCAGGCGTTCCTGGTTGTCCTGCTCGCGCTCCAGGGAATCGCGATCTGGGTCTGCCAGTCCCGGGGCGCGATCCACTCGCTGGCCGTGGCGGGGGTGGCCGCTGGGTTGCTCGGCGCGATCGGGTTCTCGCCCCGGCGGGCCCGGACGCGGTGGTTCGTGGCCGTCCTCGTCGCCATCGCCGCCTACGTCGCGCTCGCGGTCGCGTTCCCGCGTCTCGCGGACGTCAAGGACACGGGGTCCGGGTTCATCGGATCGTTCGCGATGCGGGTCCGGATCTGGGAGGCCACGTGGCCGATGGTCAAGCTCCGGCCGGTCTGGGGGTACGGGCTGGGGGCGTTCGAGTACGCGTTCGCGCCCTACCAGGCCGCATGGGCGGCGGACATCCCGGCCCCCGTGGATCACGCCCACTCCGAGTGGCTGGAACTGCTCGTGGGCGGGGGCGCCGTCGCCGCCGTCCTGCTCGGGGCGGGGCTCCTCCTCCAGTTCGCGGCCCAGATCCGGGCCTGGTGGGCGTGGGACGAGCCCGGGATCCGGCCCCTGCTCGGGGGGGCGCTGGCCGCCACGGTAACATTCGTTTTTCATGGAAGCGCGGACCTCAACCTCGTCAGCGCGGCCAACGCCGCCGTCTTCCTGCTCACGGCGGGCATGGTCTTCCGGCCCGCGCCCCGGGGCGACCTGCGGCGGCGGCAGGCGGCTCCGCAGTCCTTGCTGGGTTGGCCCGGCCGGCTGGGCCTGATCGCGCTGGCCGGCTGGGGGACCTACGGGACGGCGCGCACGCTCGGCGGGTGGTGGTGCGCGCACGCGGCCGTGACCGCGGATCTCGCGGGGCGGGCGGCGTGGTACGAGCGCGCATTGAGATATGTCCCCGGGCATCCCGGGTACGAGCGCGAGCTCGGCGTCGCCCTCCTCTGGCTCGGCGACGAGGCGCCCGTGGCCCGCCGGCTCTTCGCCCGGCGCGCGCTCGGGGCCGCGGCCCGCGGGCTCAAGGGGACGCCCGACCACGCGGGGCTGGCCGAGGTCGCGGGAACCGCGCTGTGGTGGATCGGGCGGCAGAACGAGGGAGCGCAATTCCTTGCAGTAGCCTCCGCTTTGCGGCCCTGGCGGCGCGCGCGGCGGCCGTGGGTGCGTGTGTTACACTGAAAAAACCATGAAACACATCCTGCTTCCGTTTGCCGCCTGCCTCTCCGTGCTTGCCTCCACGACGACTGCCGCTCCGGCTGCTCCGGCCGCCAAGCCGGCCGCACCGGCCGTGCGCCGGGCGTCGGCCTGGATCGAGACCGTCGTCGGGATCGTCCGGGTCGAGGCCAAGGCTGGCGCCAAGGCGGTCCAGGGAACGGCCCGGATGCCCCTGTCCGAGGGCGCACTCGTGTCCACGGGGCCCAACGGCCGCGTCTTCATCCGGTTCGGGACCACGGACCTCGTCCGGCTCCGGGGGAACAGCCAGATCCTGATCGCCCAGCTCAAGGGGTCCGCGCCGACGCGGACGTCCACGCTCCTCCAGCTCGTGACCGGCACCATGCGGGCCATGCTCAAGCGGACCGGGGTCGAGAAGACCCAGAACTTCGCCGCGATCTCCTCGAGCACCGTGTGCGCGGTCAAGGGCACGATGTTCGACATGACCGCGCCGGCGCCGGGCGCGATCGCGGGCAAGGTCGAGGTCCGGTGCGACGACGGCGGGGTCGGGGTCGGGACGGTCAAGGCCGACACGGACCTCTCGACGTTCAGCGTGGCGGCCGCGTCCACGAGGGTCCTGCGGGCCGGGTACGTGGTTACGGCCAGCGCGGTCACGGGCCGCATCGAGCTCGCGCGCCGGGCGCCGCCGCGGACGACCCTGGAGGTGATCGGCGGCACGGGCCGCGTCACGGCGGTCACGGGCGGAAAGTCGGTCGAGGTCCAGCCCGGCGACGAGGTGCCGGCGGGCGCGCAGGTCACGGTGACCGGCGGGTCGGCCGTCCTCGCGGGGACGAAGGCGGCCGTGGATGCGGCCGACGGGACGACGTTCACGTACGCGGCCAAGACCGAGGCCGTGGCGGGCGGGGCGACGAACGTGACGTCGGTCGTGACCGTTACCGCGGGCACCGTGGTCGTGGACGCCGGGGGGCGGACCGCGCGGGTGGCCCCGGGGTCCGCGGCGGTCGTCAGCTCGAGCGGGCTCATGACCCAGATGCCCGCGGGACAGGCGGCGGGGATGCTGGCCGCGCCGGCACCTGCCGGACCGGGCGCCGTTCCGGCGGCCGTGGCTCCGCCGGCCTCGGCGGAGCCGGAATACGCTCCGGACGAGGTCCTGCCCGAGATGCCGGCCCTGCCGGCGTCGCCGTCGGGCGGGGAGGAGCCGCCGCCGGAGACGCCGGCCCAGGACACGGGCACGGTCACGCCGCCGGGTACGGGGCCGGAACAGCCGGTCTCGCCGAGCACGCCCCAAACCCCGTAGCCGGCGCGACAGGGCAAGGGAATCAAGACCGGCGGGGGCCGCCGCGGCCCCCCCGGTCCTGCCTTTGGTGGTACTATAGGAAATCCATGAAGGAGATTCTCGGCGCGATTCTGTGCCTTGGAGTCACGGCGGCGACCGCTACGGCCGCGGCGCCTGCGGCCGGGGCGAAGAACGTGGCGGTCATCGACTCCACCGACGGGCGGGTGACCGTCGAGCGCCGGCCCGGCGCGGCCAAGGTGTCGGCGGCGGCCAAGATGCCCCTGCCCGAGGGCGCGGTGGTGACCACGAGCAAGGGCGGCGCCGTTACCATCCGGTTCGGGGCCGCCGACGTCGTGAACCTGGGGGAGAACACCCAGGTCTGGCTCGCCCAGGTCGCGGGCGCCAAGCCGACGCACAAGCAGACGGTCCTCGCCCTCGCGGGAAAGATGCGGGTGGAGGGGCAGAGCCTCGCCGTCGTCGCCGGGAGCACGCTGGCCAAGGCCAACGCGGCCACGTTCGAGGTGACGGCCCCGGCGCCGGGAGTCACCTCGGGGAAGGTCACGGTCCAGTGCGAAGCCGGGTCGGTCGCGGTCGGGGTGGTCAAGTCCGATGAAGACCTCGCCGTGTTCAAGGTGACGTCGGTGGCGACCACGCCGCTCGAGGCCGGGTACCAGGTGGCCGCGAGCGCGACGACGGGCAAGCTCGAGGCTCCGACGGTCGCCATGGACGCCGGGGCCGCACCTGCCGCCAAGCCGGCGGCTCGCCCGGCGGCGCCGGCCGCCGCCGCGGCAGTTCCGTCCGCCGAGGCGGTGCCGGCTGCAGCCGGAGTGACGGCAGCACCTGCGGCAGCTCCGGTGCAGCCGAAGGCCCAACCCGGGACGGCACCTGCCGTCGCCACCGCCAGGCCGGCGGCGGGCCGGCTCGCGAGCGCCGGGCTCGGCGTGATCGAGACCGCGGTCGGCGACGTCCGCGTCCGGCTCCGGTCCGGATCGCCGGCCCAGAAGGCCACGGTCGGGCTCAAGCTCGTCGAGGGGGCCGTTCTCCGGACCGGCCCGACGGGCCGCGTGTTCATCCGGTTCGGGCCGACCGACCTCGTCCGGATCTCGCCGAACAGCGAGATGTGGATCGCCCAGCTCCGCGCCCCGAAGGCGGGCAAGGCGCAGACGATCCTCCAGCTCCTCGCCGGGCGCGCCCGGGCCATGCTCCGCCGCAAGGCGGTGACGGCGTCCGACTACGACTTCGTGATGTCGGCCGGAACCGCGGTCGCGGCGGTCAAGGGCACGGACTTCGAGATGAGCTTCCCGAAGGCGGACGGGCCCGTGAACGTGCGCGTGGACGACGGCGTCGTCATGATGGCCGGGATCGCGAGCTGGGATCTCGCCGACATCCTGGGCGCCGTTTCGTCGATGACCAAGGGCGTCGGGGGCCGGGCGGTATCCATGGGCTTCGCCGTGACCGTGGATTCCGGCACGGGCCGGATCGGGACGCCGCAGCCCTCTCCGCCGCGGACGCGGCTCGAGGTCGTCAGCGCGGCGGGCCGGGTGACGGTTACGACCGGCACCCGGACCGTGCGCGCGTGGCCGGGCGACGAGGTGCCGCCGGGGGCCCGGATCGTGGTCTCGGGCGGCGAGGCCGTCTTCGCGGGCCCCCGGGAGGCCGTCGAGGCGGGGTCGGGCGCCCAGTTCAGCTACGAGGTCCGGGTTGGGGCGGCCACGGGCGAGGGCCCGCCCGAGATCCGGACGACCGTGACGGCGGGGGTGGCGTCGCGGGCTCCCGTCGTCATCGACACGGGAGTGCGGACGACGACCCTGGTTGCGGGAGAGAGCGCGGTCATGGTCGGGGGCGGCGAGATCGCGCAGGCGACGGCGCGGGCGGCGACCCGCGAGGCCACCGTGGCGCCGTCCCGGCGGGCTGCCGCTGCGGCAGCCCCGGAGCCCGTGGTGGAAGGCGAGCTGGAGCCGATGCCCGAACTGCCCGCGCTCGCGAGCGCGGCGCCGCTCGTGGTGGCCCAGACGGGCGGCGAGATGCCGCCGCCGCCTCCCGACACCGTGAACCAGGACACGAATACCGTGTCTCCGTCCGCTCCCAGATAAAGACACCCTTTCCCCGTCTTCGACTCGCGCGATACCTGCCGGTCATGGTCGTTGCCGCGAACCTGGCGGCGGCGGTCGGGTGGATGCAGGCGATCATCACCGGGGTCTTTCCCTGGAGCCATCACTGGATCTTCCCGGGGATAGCGGCCCAGCTCCTGGCCCAGACCTGGGTCTTCCGGCGCCGGGGCCCCGGGGGGGCGTTGGCCGCCCTCGCCGCGCTCCTGCTGGCCGTCGCCGTGGCCCGGCTCCCGACGATCCGGGGGGCGCATCACCTCATCCACTTCGCGGCTGCGTTCGCCCTGTGCGCCGGCCTGCACGTCAGACTCTCCGGGTGGGAGGGGCCGGCGCGCTGGCGGCGGGTCAACCGGGCGTGGGCCGCCGCCTACGCGGCCGTGGCCGTGGCCGCCGCCCTCCTCGCCTGGCGCTTCGGGATCTGGTGGGGGATCAGCGACGGCACCTGACGAGGCGGTATAATCGCCTACCCTCGCACAAGCGGATACGCGATGGCGGCGGCGCCGGCGGACAACCGCCGGCAACCGGGATGGACGCGGACCAGCGCCCGTCAGGAGGACCAGGAAAAGTGAACGCGCGACCTTCCACGCACTACGTCTCGGCCGCGAAACTCACCCTCACCCAGGCCATCGACGCCGCCCTGCGCGCGGCGCCCGGCCTCGCGTACAAGGCCAAGCTCAAGGAGAAGCACGGGTTCCTCGTCTACAAGATCTCGATCGTTTCGGCCGGCCAAGGGCCGGTCCAGGTCCGGGTCGATCCCGGGACCGGCGCGATCCTGGAGGTCGAGAAGAAGGGCCGCGGAGGCGAACATGACGATCAGGAATAGCCGGGCATCCGTCTTCGCCGCCGCGCTCGCGGCTGGCGCGCTCGGGGCCGCCCCGGCCCGGGGCTCGGAATACCTGTGGGAGGGATTCGAGCGCGAGATCAACTGGGAGGCCGGGGACGGGGCCGCCACCGTGGACCGGCAGGTCACCGGCGAGACGGCGACCGAGGGGCGGATGGGGCTCGCGATCCTGTTCAAGTCCGCGACGCCCTCGGCCTGGGCGGGCGCCACGCTGAAGGAGGACATGGACTGGTCCCCGTACGGCGCCGTCGTCTTCGACCTCTGGGTGCCCGAGGACGTCCCCGGGATGCGGGCCAGCCTCGTGGTCTCGACCGGCGACGAGAAGTTCACGCACGAGGCGTTCGTGCCGGACCTCCACCCGGGGTGGAACCGGGACCTGCGGGTGGACCTCCTGGGCCGGACCTTCCGGACCGCGGCGTCCAACTACGAGCCGCGCGGCTGGCTGACCGGGCGCAGCGGCGTGACCAAGGTCACGATCCGGGTCTACCCGGGGACGGTCGCGACGGGAAAGGCCGTCGTGGACCGCATCCGGCTGGAGCGGACTGGGCTGTTCGTGATCGGGGACCTGGCCGTGAACCCCGTCATCGAGGTCACGGCGTCCGGCGTGCACCTCGGGTACGTGCCGCCCGACCTCCGGCTCCGGCGCGGGGACTTCACGCCGGTGCAGAGCTTCAACGACGGCCTGCCGTGGACGCCCGCCGACCCCGGGATCAGGATCGAGCCCGACCGCGGGCTCACGAGCTACGGGAGCCGCGGGTTGGCGGTCAGGTTCCCGGCCGTGCCGGGCGGGTTCGAGCTCGAGCTCAACGGGCTCGAGAGCCGGCTCGCCGGGAGCCGGCTCTTCCGGCTCGAGGTCTACTCCGAGGGGCGGGGGGAGGCCCTGCGCCTGATCCTCCAGAACACGGCCGGCACCGAATACACGTCGTCGGCGAAGACGCTCAAGCACGGGTGGAACTCCCTGATCTGGGACTTCACCAACCGCGAGGGGTGGAGCGGGGGAGTCATGGGGCCGGAGGTGCTCGGCGACCTGGCTTCGGTCCGGCTCGAGGTCAAGTCGGACACGGCCGGGCGGATCGTCTTCGACGGGGCGGCGGTGGGGTCGGTCTCGATCGCGAGCGCGGCGAAGGCGACGGCCCGGTTCCGGGTGTCTTTCCATCCCTCGCCGGGTTTCGAGGTCGCGCTCACGCCCTGCGTCGAGGACACGTTCTACGGCTCGACCCCGCGGGGGACGCACGACGCGGGGCCGGAGGGCTGGCTGGATTCCGGGTCACTGCGCGCGGATGCGGGAGGGTTCCGGACCGGCATCCTGTACCGCACCCGGGTGACCGCGTTCGACAACCCGATCAACGCGCTCGTGAATCCCGAGAACCTCGGGTCCGAGGTCGCGGCCGTCGAGTCGCAGGGGCGCTTGGGAGCGGCCGAGGTGCAGGTGCTGGCCGCGAGCCGGCTCGACTACCGGCGGTACAACAGCCACCTGCCGTCCCGGCTCGGGCCGGAGGCGCTCGTGGGCGTGCGCGCGCGCGGCGACGTGGGAGGAGGCGTCCGCGTGGGCGGAACTTTCCTCGAGCACGCGACCCGGTACGGGGCGGGAGGCGCCGGGATCCCGCGCCGGCGGCGGACGGCGGGCGTGGACGCGGAGGGGAGCGTGGCGGCCGGGGAGGCCTCGCTCGCGCTCGCGGCCGAGGGCGCCGCGACGTTCGGGGACCGGTACGAGACCGGGGCGATCGTGCCGGCCAACGACCGGTTCTACGCGGGGACCAGCGTCTCGCCGTCGTGGGGCCGCGTCGGGCTCTCGTTCGGGTACTCGCTCCTGGGGCACGACTTCGACGCCGGGTTCACGGAGAAGGGCGGCAACCAGGAGCTGGTCTCGGGAAGCGGGTCGTTCCAGCTCGAGGGACTCCCGGGAGCGCGCGCGCTCGGACCGGTGGCCAAGAACCTGTCGGTCGCGGTCTCCGGGTGGCGGTACGAGACCCGGGACCGGTACCTGGATCCCGTGACCGGGGCGACGCGGCCCCAGCAGATCGCGTCCGAGGCCTCGCTCAGCCTCAGCAACGACTACGAGGCGGCGCCGAACTTCGGGGCCTCGGTCGCGGTCAAGGACACGGACGACCCGTGGGAGGAGAGGCCCGAGCTCGAATGCGCGCTGTCCATGCGGGTGCCCGTGGAGGGCGTCGTGACCGTGAACCTGGAGGGAGACCGGGACACGGGCCGGACGGTGACGAAGGAAACCGGCGAGCGGAACGACTCGCTCAAGCACGGGCTGGCCGTCGGGCTCACGCGCGAGTTCAAGACGAACCTGGTGCTGAGCGCGACCGTGGAGTGGGAGTGGGCCCGGGAAGCCTGGGAGGGCGAGTGGAGCGGGACGGAGATGTACCGGAAGGTGACGGCGAGCGCCCGCCAGCCGATCGGGCCGAGCACGGAAGTGCGCGTGGACTACGGGGTGCCCGCGCTGTTCGGGTCGGACTACGGCGCGCAGGGCACGCTCGACGTCGTCACGATCTACGTGAAGTCCTCCTTTTAACGGGGTGCCGGCAACACCGCCGCGGGGTTGAGCTTGCCCTTCGTGCAGTACCGGCACTCGCCGGGCTTCAGCCCAAGTTTCTTTTCGAGCTTCGCGATCTCGTTCTTGACGAAGCCGACCTGGATCGCGTACTTGCTCGAGTGCTTGATCCACTCGTGCTGCTGCGCGGCCGCCGTGAGGTCCGCGAGCACTCCGTCGTAGTACGTGATCAGTTCCTGGTCGGTCGCGTATTTCCCCATGGCCCGGACGATGATCCGGAAGTTGTACTCCTCGAACCGGCGCTCGATGGTGCTGTTCCACAGGACGACGGCCAGCAGGACCAGGGTCGCGACCTGGGCCGCCGCCATAATCCAGAGCACGGGCACGACGTATCCGGCATGGCGTGGTTCCTTCGTCTTCACGGGCATTATTTTTCTCCTTTGCGGGCCTGGTGCATGACGCGCGTCAGGCGCTTGCCTTCCTCGGAAACCTTCAGACAATTCCCCTTCTCCTTGAGATTGGCCCCGGGACAGACGGAGCATCCGCCCCAGCTCCGGTCGTAGGGCGTCACGTCGTCGAGGTCGAGATCGCGGTACCGGTACTCGCGGATGCGGACCAGGTCGGGCGACGTGGTCCAGATCCCGCGGACCGGGGCCTGGCGGACGTTTCCGACCTTCAACTGCCACTCCACGCACGGGAAGACGTCGCCCCAGGGATCCACCCGGAACCCGACGCGGCCGGCGCCGCAGATCCCCTTCTCGGGTCCCGGCAGTTCCGACCCGGCCCCCTCGCCGCAGCCGGTTCCGACCGTCTGCCCGTACCGGAACGCGTCGAGCATGAAGGCGTGGAGCTCCGCGTCGCTCATCCGCGCGTCCGTGTTCGCCGTGGTGCCGTCGCTCGCGGCCGTGACGAAGCAGGTTCCCCGGAAGACGGCCCCGAGCCCGGTCACGAGGTCCAGGACCTGCGCGTACTGCGTCCGGTTGTGCCGGGTCCAGCAGGTCTTCATGACGACCGGGATTCCGGCGCCCCGGAGCAGGCGGACGGCAGCCAGCATGCGGTCGAAGGAGCCGGGCACTCCCGTGAAGGCGTCGTGCGTGGCCGCATCGGAGCCGTGCACGCTCGTCTCGACCTGGATGACGTTGTGGCGGGCGAAATCGAGCAGGTCCTGGGGTTTGCCGCACGCGAGGCTCGTGAAGACCCGGACGGCGAAGTCGCGGCGCGTCGCCTCCGCCAGGATCTCCGGGAGCCCCGGGTAGACCAGGGGCTCGCCCCCGGTCAGCGTGAGGAGAAAGGCGCCCTCCGCCTCGAGCTCGCCGAGCACGCGGACCCATTCCTCCGTCCTCATCTCGTCCGCCCGCCGGGTGGCCGCGAGCGGCTTGTCCAGGTAGCAGTACCGGCACTTGAGCGGGCACAGGTGCGTGAGCTCGAACGTGGCCGCCCACGGCCGGCCGCTCAGGACCTGGGCGGTCATGGCCTTGAGGTAGACCTCGGAATCCTCCATTTGTTGTCCCCGCGGCCGCGGAGTTTCAACGTCCGTTGAAACTCCGGCGGCCGCTCCTGCGGCCGGAGGAAGAAGAAGGTGAAGCGCAGTCAGCCTTTCGGCGTATTCCCTGAGGTCCCGGAACGCGGTGTCGAAGTCCACGGAGTACTCGCGGCAGAGCCTCATCGCCATCTCCCGCGCGGACAGGGGCTGGCGGGCGCACTCGAGGATGAAGGCGCCGATCCGGTTCAGCTTGACCACCCGCGGGTCCCGGGCGAACATGGCCACGTACCCGGCCGGGGTGGCGCGGGCCGGCGTGTTCGGGTGGCGTTGCAGGACCGAATCGAGCTCGATCACGCCGCGGCCCCGCGCCCGATCGTTCTTTCGCCCATCAGGGAATCGAGTCTACTCCGGATGACGGACCCCAGCAAACGAACGCCCAGCATCATGCCGGCGATCGCGACGAGGTAGGGAGGCCCAAGGAGCCGCTGGATCGCGCGGACGGCCCACGGCCGCCTGACCCGGAAGATGCGGCGGACGGACGGAGCCGTGGGCGCGCACTGGGCGAGCACGAACGAGACCCGGTCGCCTAGGGTGGCCATCATCGTATAACGCAGCCAGAACCGGGCCAGGTTCCGCAGGAATCCGGCCCGGGGCGCCTCGGTGAGGCCCCCGACGCCCCGGTGCTCGAGCACCCAGCCGCGGTCGAGGAAGACCCCGGCCGGGGTGCGGAGGAGCGCGGCGCGGTGCGAGCGCCAGCGCTCTCGCGCGTCGCCGGGCACTTCCATGCCGAGAACATCCGCGAGCAGGCCGAGCGTCACGGCCAGCGGCCGCTCGAGCCCGTACAACGCCGCCTGGGCGTTCAGCCGCGCCCAGTCGACCGGCTGGGCGTCGAGGAGGAGGGCGGCATCCACGATGTTGGGCAGGCGGGCCATCTCGTCGTGCATGACGATATGGTTCGCGAGGCCGAGGAGCTCGTCCTCGGGGGCCAGGACCATGACGTCGGCTCCGGCGATGCGCCGGGTCACGCGGCCGGCCTCCCACACGGCGGCCGGGACCCGGCGCCGGACGTTGCCCTTGACCCGCCGGACGAACTGCCAGTTGAGGTCGATCCGGCAGACGACCGTCCCCTCGATCAGCTCGAGGTCGACGCCGCCCTCCTCCGGGTACGGCGGCGGCGGGGCCCGGTAGCCCAGGGCCTCGAGCACCGCCACGGCCTGGGGCACTTCCCGGGGGTTGACGAGCAGGTCGAGGTCGCCCATCTTCCTCCCCCCCAGGTCCGGGTAGAGCCGCTCGAGGAACGCGATCCCCTTCATCGGGACGGGACTCAGGCCCCGCGCCGCCAGCGTCGGGAGCACGCGCTTGGCCTCCTCGAGGAGGACGAGGTTCACGAGCTGGTTGGCCCGGAACGCCCGGTAGAGGGCCCGCATGGCGGGCTCGGGAACCGCCGCCGGCTCCAGGAGCTTCAAGCGGTGGTACGCCCAGCCCGCCATCCGGTTCTCGGAGAGGCACCGGACGGCGGCGTCCCAGCCGGGGCCGTCCAGGGAGTCCAGGGCCGGCTTCCCGCGGGGCGAGATCAGCCGGAAGAGCGTCTCGGCGGCGGCGGCGGGGAGGGGGTCCGAGGCCACCAGGGGTCAGCCCGGCCGCAGGCGCCCGTCCGCGAGCTCGTAGATCCGGTCCACGTTCCCGAACACCTCGCGCTGGTGGGAGAAGACGACCACGGTCCGGGTTCCCAGGGCCCGCAGGTTAGCGACGATGACGGACGCCGTGGCGTTGTCTATTCCCGCGTAGGGCTCGTCCAGGAGCAGGATGGGGGTGTCCAGGAGGAGGACGCGGGCCAGGATCAGCCGCCGCCGCTGGCCCTCGGAGAGCCGGGCCCCCTCCTCGCCCACGGGGGTCTCGTAGCCGTCGGGCAGGGCGTTGATGAAGGCGTCCGCGCACGCCAGCCTGGCCGCGCGGTCGACCTCCTCCCGGGTCGCGTCCGGCCGCCCGTAGGCGATGTTCGCCCGGACCGTGACGTCGAAGATGTCACAGCCCTGCGCCACGTACCCGATCGTGCGCTTGAGATCTTGGGCCCGGATATCGGCCACATCCGTCCCGTCGACGGTGACGGAGCCGCTCCTCGGGCGAAGGACGCCGGCCAGGACGTTGGCCAGCGTGGTCTTGCCGGCCCCGCTGCGCCCGATGACCATGACCCATTCCCCGCGCCGCGCCTCCAGGGACGCGTCCACGAGGACGTGTCCGCCGGGCCCGTAGCCGAACGTGACGGAGGAGGCGGCGAGGCCGTTCCGGAACCCGCCGGCCAGCTCCCAGGTCCCCGCGGGGCGGGGACCCGCGTCCAGCAATGGCCGGATGCGCTCGTAACCGACGCTCGCCAGCACGATCGTCCGGGCCGCGACGACGGTCCGCGCGACCTCGCCCTGCACGAGGTAGAGGAGCGCCGTGAACTTCGCCAGGTCCGGGACGGATAGCCCATTCTCCAGCGACAGCATCGCGAACGCGGCCCAGGCGACGAGGCAGGCCCCGAGCGAGCTGACCGCGCGCATGGCGAGCGCCAGCACGGACGACCAGACCGTCGTCCGCTGAGTCCTTTCGCCCATCGCGTCGAGGTGGGGCTGGTACCGGTCGATCTCGATTGCCTCCATCCGGAAGACCTGGACGGACATGAGCCCCGAGAGGACGGCGAGCACGTGGCGCGCGGCCTGCATCTGGCTCTCGCGCAGCCGGAGCGAGGCGCCCTTGAGGCGGCCCGAGATCAGCCAGCCGAGCGAGGCGTAGAGGGGCAGGACCAGGATGCCGACGAGGGTGAGCTTCCAGCTCGTGGCGAGCATGATGACCCCGTACGTCAAGACGAGGACGGGGGAGAGCATGGCCTCGCTGAGCAGGGCCATGAGCCCCTGGACCACGGTCTGCGTGTCGAACATGACCCGCTGGTTCTTCTCGGCGAGCGGGAGCTCGGCCTGCCGGAGGTGGTCCTGGAACACGAGGTGGGTGAACACGGCCCGCTGGAGCTTCTTGCCCATCCGGATCCCGACGGCCGTGGCGACGTAGGTCTGGGCGGTCCGGGCGGAATCGATCACGAGGAAGAGCAGGAACGCGGCGGGAGGCACCCAGAGCAGGGCCTTGAGGTCGCCCGCCTGGATCTGGGAGACGACGTCGCGGAGGGCGAACGGGATCGCGGCGCTCAACCCCAGGACGACCGCGCCGAGGAGCTGGGTCAGCGCGAACGGGCGAAGCTGGGCGCGGAGCTCGCGGAGCAGGAAACCGAGCAGCTCAAGGTAGGCGGAGAGCCGGAAGGACCCCGGCATCTCCCCGGGCAGGGCTTTCTTGAGCCACTTCGCTTTCACGCGGTCAGTCCGCCGGCACGATCAGGTTCTTCTTCTCGAGATCCTCCAGGAGCGCGACCATGTCCTCCCGGACCGCGGCGGGGTCCTTGACCGCGAAGGTCGCGGTCACGTGCGCGACGACCTCGTCCACCGTCCTCGCGGTCGCGAGGAAGGCCCACACCGAGGAGGCGGTCGCGTTGAGGGCGTTCAGGTGCCTCTGCATCGGCACCATGATGATCGTTTCCGTCGCCACCTCGCGCGAGACGACCGCGGGGTTCTGGACGTACTTCCTGCTATCCGAGGTACTCATCGATCGTCCTCCATACCGAGACGTCCGGCAGGAACTCGAGCCGGGCCACGGGCACTTTCGCGATGAGGCCGAGCACGGCGTCCATGGCGATCCGGCACGCGTCCGCGTCCTGTCCGAAGCAGAGCGTCACCTTGAGGAGTTCCATGCTGGCGACCGCGGGAGAAAGCTTGCGGATGGCGTTCGCCTTGGCCTTGGTCAGGACCATGACCGCGCGGAGCGGGGCCGCGATGTTGGTCGAGATGCCCGCCTCGCCGATGAAGGGGGTGCCGTAGACCGTGTACCCGTCCGGTCCCGGCTCGAGCAGGGCCATCTCGTCCGTCAGGGTCGTGTGGCCGGGCAGCTCGCGGGACAGCGCGGCCGTCGTGGACTTGCCGCTTCCCGAGACCCCGCAGAAGACGACTCCCCCCTGGGGGGCGGCGACGGCGGAGGAATGCAGGAGGACTCCTCCGGTGAGCAGGGCGGAGAACGAGGTCGTGACCCGGATGATGCTGTCCACGCACATGTGCAGCTCGATCATGGGCACCAGGATGACCGCGCGGCGGGTGTTGAGATCAACGCGGGCGATGAAGTCCCACCGGAACAGGTAGTAGACGCCGCTGCCCGGGACGTTGTACGCGTTCGTGGTCTTGAACCGCTCGAGTTCCATCGGCTTGGCCACCTTGACCACGATCGTGTACGCGGTCTCGCCGTCCCAGAGGAAGTCGCGGTAGAGCTTCTTGAGGGGCTCCTCCATCTCGGGCGGAACGTCCACGCCGATCTTGACCGATCCGATGCGCACGGCGAGGTGGCGGGCGGAGGCCGGGAGCGCGGAGTCCGGGGCCGCCGCGGCCCGCTCGACCGCATCGAGGGGCCCTTCCGCCTCCCGGACATCCTCGATGCTCGCGACCTGGAGCCAGCCGACTCCCGACTCGGTGCGGATCGGGAGGCCGCGCAGCTCGGCCTCCGTCACGGCCGGCCCCCCCACGCGGCGGGAACCCGGCGGACCGAGAGCGCGAGCCCGATCGCGCTGAAGACCCGGATGCCCCGGAAGATGAGGCCGTTGAACCCTCTCCGCGCGAACGAGCGCAGCCCTCGCCCCACGCGGTCCGGCCGGCACTGCCGGGAGAGCAGGGCGATCGTGGCACCGACCGGCCGCCAGACCGCGATGTCCAGGCGGTGGAACCTGCCGTCCCGGAAGACCCCGACCACGCGGCCGACGATCCGGAGTTCCTCCAGCGTTCCGTCGGCCTCGAGCCGGGCGTCTCCCTTGGTCATCGGCCGCCGGCGCCCCCCGGAGTTGCTGAAGCCGACCAACCGGTGCGCGACGAATTTATGGGCCTTCTCGTGGACGTCGCGCAGGAGCACGATATTGCCGAGCCGGATGTCGTCGGCGGAACAGCCCTGGACCGCGACGTCCGCCCCGGGCGGAATCAGCCAGCGCATGCACGCGCCGGTCGACGCGAACCGGACGACCCGGCGGCGGGAGAGCGATTCGGCCACCATGTCGTCGAGAATGGGCTTGAGCCGGGCGGCCCGGGAAACCGGATCAGCGACTAGCGAAGACAGAAATGCCTCCCCCGGGAAAACGCACGACCAAACACAGCGTCGGCGCCTTGCAGGGGGAGGCCAGAAAAACGACTCCTACAGGCCTGGAAACCTCCCCTACATTCCCTGTGAACTTACAGTCAGGGTCTCGAGCGGCTGCCTTCCCCTTACGAGTAGGCGAATCCGCAGTAGGAGCAGGATTCCTTCGATGTGTACCAAGGGTTCGAGCAGACGATCGACAGGCACGAAAGGGCGGTCTGCTCCAACACCTCGACCACTTCCACCGTCGGCTTCTCGTATTCTTTCTTCTCGGTCTCGAGCATTTGCACATCCTCCTGGACGCAAGTTATGCCTTGCTAATCCGATTGCAACTTTTTACCATCGCGGGCGGCTCCAAGTCAACTAGAAAGACCTTGAATCACCGGTAGGTGCGGCCGGGCCGGCCCCCCCCAAATTAAAGGCTTTCTGGCGCATTGGCCTTCTAGTAACGGCGGATCAGGTCCAGGAGGGCCCGGTCCAGGTGGTGGCCCCGGAAATCCTCGTAGGCGACGCCGGCCCGGCCGGAATCCAGGATGCCGAAGGCGCCCCGGAACTCCCACATCGCCCACCCCCAGCCGGCCGCCTGCCAGTTCGCGAGGCAGTCCTCGGCCCAGGCCAGCGCCGCCCGGTGGGGCGTCCGGTTGAACGCGCCCCACTCGCCGACGTGGACTCCCACGCCGAGGGCCTCCAGCTTCTGCCATGGCTCGATCTGCTCGCGCATGAGCCGGGCGCGGTCCCAGCCCTCCTGCGGCCACTCGGGTTTCGGCCAGCTCTCGTCCCAGCCCACCCAGCCCGCGCGGTGATGGCTCATCCACATGGGGGCGTAGCCCCGGGTGCTCTGCGCTATCCGCAAGTCCGCGAGCTCGGGGATGGGCCGGTTTCCCCACATGGTGCCGTCCGAGATCACGAGCCGGTCGGGGTCCTCGCGCCGGATGGCGGCGACGGCGGCGCGCGCCACCTTCGCGTAGCCCGCGTTCTCGACATTCGCGGGCTCGTTGACCAGGTCGAACGACAGCTCCCGGTTCGGGACTCCCCGGTACCGCCGGGCGAACGTGGCCCAGTGCAGGCAGAAGACCTCCTGCGCCTCGGGGTCGGTCCAGAGATCTTTCTCCTCCTTCGGCGGGTTCACGCAGTACCCGGGGCCGCGGTGGAAGTTTAGGTTGACATGGATCCCGTGCCGCTTCCCGTACCCGACCGCGAGGTCGATCCATGCGAGCCGGTTCTCGTCGAACCGGCGCCAGTCGCCGTCCACGATCCAGCCCCGGTAATCCATGGGGAGGCGGACGAAGTTGAATCCCCAGTCCGCGATCCAGCGGAAGTCGTCCTCGACGAACGGCTTCGACCTCCGGGCAATCGTGAAGCCCTCGAGCAGGTTGAACCCCCGCCACTTCGGCAGTTTCCTGGCGGACGGTTCCGGCAGGTCAGGCATGGAGTCCTCCTAGCTGCTCGCCGAGCGGTAGCGCCGCAGGGCGAAGTTGAAGAAAACCTGGCTGAACGCGAGCAGGCCCAGCGTCGCCGCGATTGCCCAGGCACCCGCCGAGAGCGGGAGGCGGCCGAGGTAGGCCTTCACGGGGAAGTTCACGATCACGAGCATGGGCACGACGTACGTCAGCGCGAACCTGATGGGACCCGGGAAGACCTCGGCGGGCTGTCGCGCCAGGCTGGTCAACTGCCACCAGATGTTCATGGCGTGGAACCGGACGAACCAGAACGAGACCGTCACCGAGAGGAACATGAGCGTGTAGTAGAGGACGACGCCGTTCACGACGTAGAGGGAGAAGGCGGCGAGGGCCGTCCACGAGAAGACGGCGTGCAGTTTCGTCGCGCACCAGGCGACGAAGGCGAACCCGACGAGCGTGTTCGGGATGGCCTCGAAATCCGCGTACCGGGCCGAGATCAGGAACTGCGTGCTGACGGGCTTCACGAGGTAGAAGTCGAGCTCGCCCGTCCGGATCATCTCCGGGATCCTGGTCATGTTCACCATGAACAGGGTCTCGAAGATCCCGAAGATGGCGTGGGAACAGCCCACGAGGAAGAAGATCTCGTACTTCGTCCAGCCCGCGATCTCGTTCACGTGGCCGAAGATCACGGCGAACATGACGACGTTCATGATGAACCACCACGACGAGGTGGCCAGGATGGCGATGAAGTTGGCGCGGAACATCATCTCGCGCACGATGCAGGTGCGGAACAGCTCGGCCCAGAGCTTGAGGTACCGGATCATCCGCCCACGGCCTCGTACCGCCGGATGCCGCGGCGCCACAGGAAGGCGGCGAGGGCGAACAGGGCGGCGATCCAGAAGGCCTGGAAAGCGAACCCGCGCAGGACGGCGGCGGGGTCGAGCCGGCCGAGCCAGATCTGGAGCGGGAAGTAGGTCATGTACGTCCAGGGCAGGTTCCCGGCGACGGCCCAGACGGCCCGGGGCAGGAGTTCGAGGGGGAAGAGCCACCCGGAGAGGACCATCTGGAACGGGAACGTGGCCTGCATGAACCCCGAGGTCTCGAGAAACCAGAACGCGCTCCACCCCAGGCACAAACTCATCAGGAATGAAATATGGACGCCGAGGACGACGGCGAGCAGGAACGCCCCCCACTGCCAGCCTGCCGCGGGCAGGATGAGGACCGGGCGGGCGGCGAAGAAGAGAAGCGCGGCGGGCGCTACGGCGAGGACGGCGGCGACCGCGATCCCGGCGACCATCATGTCCCAGCGGACCATGGCATAGGAAAGGGGCCGCATCAGGTACGTGTTCAGCGTCCCGTTCCGGATCTGCTGGGTCACGTCCCACTCGACCTCGGCCGTGTTCACGATTCCGAGGATGTACTGGACGAGGTAGTACGAGAGCATGGCGTTGAGGTCGAATCCCGCGATCGTGAGTCCCTGGCCACCGGAGCGGTAGATCGCGATCCAGAGCAGGAGCGAGGTCGCGAGCGGGAGCAGGGAGAAGACCGCGCCCAGGAGAAAAGTGCCCCGGTAGGCGAGGGCGTCCGAGAGCGCGATCGCCATGAACCGGCGGTTCAGCCGGGACCAGGGGACGAGGCTCGCCGGGAGCCTCACTTCTGCTCGCGCAGGGCCGATACGGGAGGGCGCGCCTCGCGGAAGATGTCCGCGATCACGTCCTCGATCGGGGGATCCTCGACGGTCAGGTCGAGGATGGGCAGGGCGGCCAGGGCTTCCGCGGTCACCGCGGGCGCGCGGTCGCGGTTGACGCAGAGGACGGCCGCGGGGCCGTCGAGCGCGAGCACCTCCCCGAAGGGCGAAAGCTCGCTGGCGACGAGGGGGCGGCTGGCCGTGAGCGCGATCCGCTTCGTGCCCGCCCAGCGCTCGATCAGGGACGCCAGCGGGCCGTCGTGCATGATCCGGCCGTGGTTGATGAGCAGGACGCGGTGACAGAGCCCCTTGATGTCGGCCATGTTGTGGCTCGTGAGCAGGACCGTCGTGCGGCGTTTCGCGTTGACGTCGCGCAGGAACTCGCGGATGCGCCGGGCGGAGACGACGTCGAGCCCGATCGTGGGCTCGTCGAGGAAGAGGACCTTGGGATCGTGGAGCAGGCACGCGATGAGCTCGAACTTCATCCGCTCGCCGAGCGAGAGCTCGCGGACCTGGACGTCGAGCCGGTTCCCGACGTCGAGCATGGCCACCATGTCGTCCACGGTCTTTTTCCAGCGGTCGAACGGGACCCCGTAGATCTCGCGGTTCAGGGCGAGGGAGTCGCGCGCGGGGAGGTCCCACCAGAGCTGGTTCTTGGCCCCCATGACGAGCGAGATCGACCGCCGGAACTCGTCCCGGCGCTCCCACGGCGTGAACCCGAGGACGCGCGCGGTGCCGGCGGTCGGGTGGAGGAGCCCGGAGAGCATCTTGAGCGTCGTGGTCTTGCCGGCGCCGTTGGGCCCCAGGAACCCGACGAGCTCGCCTTCCTCCAGGGAGAAGGTCGCGGACTCGACGGCGCGGACCTCGGTTCTTTCGGCGCGGAAGAGGCCCCGGAGGGCTCCCGCGAGGCCGCCGTGGCGCTTGACGGTCGTGAAGATCCTGGTCAGCCCGGCGACTTCGACCGCCGGCATCAGGCTCCGGGGCGCCTCACTGGAGGAGGAAGTCCATGAGGTGGGGGAAGAACGAGTCCAGGGTCGGGAACTCGGCCCGGTGGAGCTCGAAGTCCTCGAGCCCTTCCGCGATCGGGCGCGCGTAGACGAAGCCGTTCTCCTGGTCGTAATCGACGAGCCCGGCGGCCGCGCCGGCCTCGCCCCGGCGGACGAGGAGCCGGGCCTGGATGCCGTGCACGAGGTGGTCCTCCAGGCACGGCAGGGCCCGGTCGTAGCCGAGCGGGCGCCAGTGGGCGAGGGATCCCGAGAAAGCCTGCTCGAACTCCCGGGTCGAGGACGACCCCGCGGCGAGCACGGGCTTCACGAACGCGCGGATCAGCTCCCGCTCGGCGCTCGTCCGGGCCGCCTCGGGGTCGGCGAAACTCGTGGACCCGTCCGGCGCCACGAAGGGGCCCAGGAGGGAGAAGGCGTAGGCGCCCTCGGGAGTGCCGAGCGTGAACCCGAAGCCGAATCCGGCCGGGAGCAGGAGGGACGCCACGCACAGGTTGCTCCGGTGCGCGGTGCCGAACCAGGTCTCGAGCGGCCCCACCCAGTCGGGCCCTTCCAGCGCGTCCTCGAGCTCCTCGACGGCCGCGCGGTAGGCGTTGCCCTGGAGCTTGAGGAATTCCAGCACGTCGGCGTCGAGGGTGAAGGCCGCCGCGTACTCGAGGTAGCGCTCGAGCCGGGTGTAGCCGTCGTCGCTGTCGTCCCCGGCGCGGAGCAGGATGTCCTGGGAGAGGGGATACGTGAACCCGGCGCGCGGGAACGGCTCGGCGGCGACCGCGAGCTCGGCCAGCGCGTCGAGCCAGAAGCCCGCCGCCAGCAGGCGTCCCGTCTCGACCACGGCCGGGGCCCGGCGGTCCCCGTCGAACCTGAGCCACACGGCCCGGCGCATGGCGTTCACGGCCTTGGGCTGGAAGGTCGGCCCGGCCTCGGTCAGGTTGGCCAGGAGCATGACGATCTCGACGTTCGGGGTCCAGACCACGGTATGAGCGGCGCCGCCTGGCATCGGAAGTTTATCTTATCATCGGGACATGGAGAGCCTGCGGCTCGCGATTTCGACCCGGGGCGGCAAGACGGTTACCGAGGTGACCGGGTTCACCCGCGACCGGAAGCTGATGGAGGCGCTGGCCTCGGAGCTCAAGCGCGCGCTGGCGGTGGGCGGGACCTGGCGGCAGGGCCGGCTCGAGCTCCAGGGCGACGAGCGGGCCCGCGTCCGCCCCTTCCTCCAGGCCAAGGGCTTCGCCGTCCGGGGCTGACCGGCCTCGTCTAAGGCGCGGGGTTCGGGACCCAGGCCGCGCGCAGGGCCGCGGCCAGGACCCCCCTCTGCCAGCGCCGGACCGCGAACCCGCTCCGGCCCGCGACCTCGGCCTCGAACCGGTCCGGGTCCTGGCAGACGGCCTCGAGGCTCCGCGTGGGCCAGAGCGTGGACGGCGCGATCCCGAGCTCGCCCGCCTTCGCGGCCCGGACGGCGTGCAGGGCCTGCCAGCGGGTCCGGCCCTCCGGGGTCCAGGGGTTGTGCCTGACCTTGAGCCGGCTCGGGTGGATCAGGGGCTCCGCCGCGCGGCCGCGCCGCACCGCCTCGATGATCTCGCCCCGCATCGAGTCGAGCCAGCGCCGGTTCGGGTTCGGCACCTTGTCGGGCGTGATGTCGGGATTCCGCGCGATCGCGAGCAGGGCCTCGCCGCTGATGACCTTGAAGGGCGGCCGGTCCACCCGCTCGGCGCTGCGCTCGCGGATGAGCCAGAGCTCGCGGAAGATCGCGAGGGCCTCGGGGGACAGGTCGAACGCGCCCTTCGAGCCGAAGACGGCCTCCTCGGGCGGCGGGGGGGCCTCGTACCGGATGCCCTCCATGAGCTCGCACTCCTCGACCCACCACGCCGACCGGCCGAGGGTGGAGAGCCTGGCCTCCAGCGCGTCGTGGAGCGCGGGGAGGTGGGCGACGTCCAGGGCCGCGTACTCGAGCGCGTCGGCCGGGAGCGGCCGGCGCGACCAGTCCGAGCGCTGGAGCCGGACCGGCTTCGGGAGCACGATCCCGAGGCAGGCTTCGACGGCCCGGCCGAGCCCCATGAGCTCCGGGTTCAGGAGCTGGGTGGCGGAGGCCGTGTCCCGGAGGCCCCGGATCCGGAATCCCCACACGCGGTCGAGGGTCCGGATGTCGTAGTCGGAGCCGTGCAGGATCTTGATCTGGTTCAGGTTCGCCAACATGGCCCCGAGCGCGGAGAGGTCCTTGACCGCGAGGGGGTCGACGAGCCGGACGCCCGCCGGAGACGCGATCTGGACGAGCGACAGGCGCTCGCGGTAGTGATGGAAGCCGTCGGACTCGAAGTCCAGGGCGAGCCGGGGCTCGCGGGAAAGCGCGGGGATCGCCGCGTCCCAGTCGCGCTGGGTCGAGATCATTGCGAACGAGCGCACGCTGTTCAAGACGCACAGTATATCTCCTTCCACCTAGAATGGGGCATGGCCGGGAAGACGGTCCGCCGGGCGACGGGAGCGTGGCTCGCGGCCGTGGTCGGGCTCTTCCTCTTCGTTCATCCGCCCGCGTGGCGGGCCGCGCTTTCCGACTTCGCGGGTCCCGCCTCGGCCGGACTCGGGGAAATCTCCGGTTCCTCCCTCCTCCGGCGGCAGGCGGCGCTCGGCTGGGCGGTTCTCGTCTTTCTCGCCGCGACCGCCGCGTGCCGGCACGCGGGGAAGCGGCTGGGCCGGTGGGCCGGGGGGCCGGCGCGCGCCGGGCGTCCTCCCGCCGGAACATCGTTCGCGGTCGACGTCCTCCTGGGCTGGACGATCGCGGCCGCGGGGCTGTTCGGGCTCGCCGCCTGCGGGCTCTTCCGGCTCCCCGTGGTCGCGGCGGGGACCCTGGCGGGGGTGGCCGGCGCGGCCCGGGGTTTGCGCCGGCGGCGCAGGGGCCGGGCCCGGGCCGCGCGGACGGGGGCCCCGGCCACGCTGGCGATGCTGGCCGCGGGAGTCGCGGTCGCGGTCTCGACCCTCGCCGCGCTCGCTCCCGAGTGCGAAGTCGACAGCCTGATCCATCACCTGCCGGTGGCGGCGCGCACGATCGCGCTCGGCCGGCTCGTCCCCATGCCCGGGAACGCGATCCTGGGAGCTTCCGCCCCGTCCGAGCTTCTCCGGGGCTGGGCCATGGCGCTCGGCGGCGAGCCCGCGGGCCGGCTGTTCGGCCCGGCCGCGGTCGTCCTCGGGGCGATCCTGCTCGTCGGGGCGCTCGGGCCGACGGCATGGGGCTGGGCGGCGGCCGCCCTGTTCACGACCCACGGGACCCTGGTCGCGCTGGCGGCGTCCAGCAAACCCGACGTCCTGCTGGCCCCGCTCGGGCTCGCGGTCTGCCTGCTCGCCGCCCGGCGGCAGGTGCGGGTGGCCGCCCTCCTGCTGGGCTCCGCGGTCGCGATGAAGATCGTGGCCGTCGAGTTCGCGGCGGCGGTGGCCGCCGTCCTCGCGGTCGGGCGGGCCTGGCGGGGCGCCCGGCCGGCCGCGCTCCCCGCCGGATTGGCGTTCCCCGCCGGGCTCGCGCTCCTGCCGTGGCTGCCGTGGCTCGCCTCGGGCTGGATGCTGACGGGCAACCCGTTCTTCCCGGCCGGGTTCGCGGCATTCGGCGGGCTCGGGCTGACCCCGCGCATCGCGCGGACCCTCTCCGCCTATCTCGCGGGAGTCGCCCACGTCCATCCCTACGCGAGCCTGGGCCAGCGGGCCACGGCGCTGTGGTCGCTCGCGTTCGCCGAGGGCGCCTCGCCCCTGCTCCTCGGGCTCCTCCCGCTCGCGCTCATCACCGCGTCCCGCCGCGGA
>Ga0315294_10000680_pt1 | contig 36840 bp, 30 predicted proteins | sample YL17G13_40_MG_FD_203626 | JGI IMG/M metagenome (GOLD analysis project Ga0315294, IMG submission 203626) | Sediment microbial communities from Yellowstone Lake, YNP, Wyoming, USA - YL17G13_40 | ecosystem: Environmental > Aquatic > Freshwater > Lake > Sediment | place: USA: Wyoming | collected...
AGACCAACTCATCGGCGCCTTCTTCGCTGTATCTTGCGCCGAGCTCCACAGGGTCGCCGGCATCGCGCAGATTCAAAAAATGCACGCCTTTGACCACGCGATTATCCTTAATGTCTAAGCAGGGGATAATCCTTTTGGTCAGCATTTTGTAGCTCCCTCTCCGCAGATTTTGGCGAAATTTTTCAGGACCGTCAGGCCGGCAGGGCCGCTTTTTTCGGGATGAAACTGCGTGCCGTATATATTTTTCTTTTGCACCGCTGCCGGCAGATTAAAGCCATAATCGGTATAGGCGATTTTTACCTGTTTGTCGGCGATGTCGGAATAAAATGAATGAGCGAAGTAAAAGTGTTTTTCTTTTCCTATACCGGCGAACAAGTCCATATCTTCAGGCAGTTTGACTAAGTTCCAGCCCATATGCGGTATTACTCTGCCGGGCGGTATGGGGACAACATTGCCGGAGACCAGTCCTAACCCATTGTGTGTGCCGTATTCGCAGCTTTGGTCGAAGAGCATCTGGTAGCCGACACAGATACCGAGCAGGGGTTTGCCTGCGAGAGCGAGTTTTTTTATCAGTTTCGCCAGAGTGCCTAATGTGCTTACGGCATAGCCGAAGGCTGCAACGCCGGGCAGCACAAGGCCGGCAGCGCCTGTAATATCGTCAGGATTGTGACTTAGTTTCACATCGCAGCCTATATGCCTGAAAGCGTTACATACGCTTTTGACATTGCCTACCTTGTAATCGATAACGACTATCATAAATCAGATTAAAACCGATAAAGATGCGGTCGTCAACAAGCGTATGATAAGTATGCCTGATAGAACAATTAAGTGAAATTGATTTGTCCAATAAGTCTGATTTGTATTATAATCATTGAATTCAGATAAAGGTAAGGAGATTTAAATGTGCGGGATAATAGCATATCTGGGTGAAAAAGTTGCACAGCCGATTCTTATAGAGGGATTGAAACGGCTTGAGTATCGCGGCTACGATTCAGCGGGTGTGGCTATATTGAGCGGCGGTTTGATAAAAATCACGAAGACCAGCGGAAGAATAAGCGTTTTGGAGGATATATTAGACAAGCCCAATGCCGGCGAAACCGTAGGGCTTGGGCATACCCGCTGGGCCACGCACGGCGCGCCGAATACGATTAACGCTCATCCGCACCTGGATTATACCGGCAAAGTTGCTGTCGTTCATAACGGCATCATCGAAAACTATACCACGCTGAAGACCTGGCTGCAAAATGAAGGGGTTGGGTTTGTCAGCGAGACCGATACCGAGGTCATAGCCAACCTGATTGGTTATTTCTACGACAAGGGCGACGGCGATGAGGAGAAAAAACGGGTTGATGACCAGAACAGGTTTGAGTGGGCGGTTCAGCGGGCGCTTCGCGAGCTGCACGGCACTTACGGACTGGGGATACTTTGCAGCGATTTCCCCAATATGCTCATCGGCGCAAAAAAGGGCAGTCCCCTGATTCTGGGCGTTGGTGACAATGAGTATATCCTGGCCTCGGACGCCTCTGCGATAGTCGAGCATACTGTTCAGGCGATATATCTTTCCGACAACGAGATGGTCGTTGTCACGCCGAAAGGGTTTCGCACCAAGACAATTGATAATATTACCATCAGCAAAGAACTCCAGCAGATTGAGTTTACGCTGGAGCAAATCGAGCTGGATGGCTTCCCGCATCATATGCTCAAGGAAATTTTCGAGCAGCCCAGGGCGTTAAGCACCTGTATGGGAGGCAGAATCGACCGCACCGACAATAGAATCCAGCTCGGCGGAATAGCCTCGCACTGGCGAGAGCTGACTCGCACAAGACGTTTTATTCTGACTGCCTGCGGGACCGCATTTCACGCTGCATTGGTTGGTGAATTTTTGTTTGAGTATCTGGCGCGTATCCCCACCGAGACCGAATATGCCAGCGAGTTTCGGTATCGCAATCCGATAATTGAAGATGACACTGTGGTTATATCCATAAGCCAGTCCGGCGAGACCGCTGATACCCTGGCGGCGGTTGAGCAGGCCAAAGAGCGCGGCGCAACGGTGCTGGGTATCGTCAACGTTGTCGGCTCATCAATCGCCCGTGCGACCGATGTCGGCATATACCTGCACGTAGGCCCGGAAATCGGAGTCGCCAGCACGAAGGCATTTACTGCGCAGGTGGCAGTGCTGACAATGCTGGCTATCGAGCTGGGCAGGAGGAGACATATCGGCAGCGATGAGGCGGCAAGATATATTAAGGAACTCTCTGAAATACCCGGCAAGATTAGCAGGATACTGGAGCAGTCCGGGCATATTAAGGAAATTGCTGCGGCGAATATCAACAAGAACAACTGGCTGTTTCTCGGCAGAGGGGTCAATTATCCGGTCGCGCTGGAAGGCGCCTTGAAGCTGAAAGAAATAAGTTATATTCACGCCGAAGGTCTTCCCGCTGCCGAGATGAAGCACGGCCCGATTGCCTTGATTGCGGATGATATGCCTGCGGTTTTCATAGCAACAGCCGGGCCGCAGTATGACAAAATTATGGGCAATATCAGCGAGGTGCGTGCGCGGGGCGGCAGGATTATCGTTGTGGCCACCGAAGGTGACAAGAACATCGGTAAATTCGCCGACCATCTGATTACAGTTCCGCCGGCGCCGGAGCTTTTGCAGCCGATGCTGACGGTTGTGCCGCTGCAATTATTGGCGTATCACGCTGCGGTGATCAAAGGGCACGATGTCGATAAGCCCCGCAACCTTGCAAAAAGCGTTACAGTCGAATAGCAGGCAGGGTGTATGATGTAAATGACGGGCAGAAGGTAACGCGGTACGGTTATGACCGAATCGGCAGGGTAATTGAGGTCAATGACCTCGACAGAAGGGTCGTCAAATATGAATATGACAAGATGGGCAGGCGAACCAAATTGACTTATCCCGATAACAGCAAGGTAAAATACCAATATGATGTAATGGGTCAGTTATGGGTGGGAGGTATTAATTTTTGGCCACATGTCTTGTGAGGCTCAAGTTTAAGCTGGACAATTTCCGATAAAACCGCAGCTTGAGCAATTATCCCAAACGAATCAGGCAAGGATGTCTATGACTTACTGTCAACAATGCCTCGAGAAACAACGAAAGATAGACCAGCTTGAGGAAGAGATTGTCCTTCTAAAAGCCAGGTTGCGTTACCAGGAGCGGACGGTCAAGGAGGGTCTCTTTGGTTCATCCACGCCATCTTCGAAGCTGCCGCACAAACCGAATAGTTCGGCAGGCAGACCTAATTATGGCGGAGGCAAACCGGGGCACAAAGGTCACGGCAGAACAACTGTTAGTGAGCGAGATGCCGATGAAGTCAAAACAATCAACGTTGATGATATGTGTCCTGATTGCGGAGGCGCTTTAGAGGACAAAGGTACAAGACAACGAGCGGTGATAGATTGTCAGCCGGTCAGGATAAAAAAGCTTCTATATCATCTGGAGCGCAGGTATTGTCCGAGATGCCAAAAGACAATCACCGGTAAACCTCCGGGTGTTCTGCCGAAGTGTTTATACTCGAATAATCTGCTTGTCTATGCGGCGGTCCAGCACTATATCTATGGCAATACATTGGGTCAGATTGAAAAGCAAACAGGTGTAGGTTACAGCAGCCTTGTTGACGCTTTGCATCAGTTGGCCCGGATATTGAAAGATGTGCCGGAGTCACTTATAGAAGACTATCGCAAGGCTGCGGTTAAACACGCAGATGAGACCGGTTGGCGGACAGACGGCCAAAACGGCTATTCCTGGCTGTTCTGCACCTCTGATATCAGCGTTTACAGATTTCGCCGCAGTCGTTCTGCCGGCGTGGCGAAAGAGGTCTTCGGGGACAAGCTCTTGCCGGGCGTTCTGGTTGTTGACCGCTATAACGGCTACAATAAGATGCCCTGCTCGATTCAGTATTGTTATGCTCACCTGCTGCGAGATGTGAAAGATATGGAAAAAGATTTTCCCGAAAATCCGGAGATAAAAACGTTTGTTGAGGCGATGGGGACGCAGTTGGCCAATGCCATAAGCCTTCGCTCGTTAGATATCACAGATGAAGAATTCAAACTGCAGGCGGATAAAATCAAGAAAGCTATCATCGAGATTGTCAATCGCCAGGCCCGACATCCAGCCATTCAGAAAATCCAGGACATCTTTCGCCAAAAAGCCGACCGGCTTTACCATTGGGCTGATGACCGTAATATCCCTGCGGATAACAATCTGTCTGAACGGGAACTTCGGTCGCTTGTTATTGCCAGAAAAATCAGTTTTGGCTCTCAATCTGACGCTGGAGCAAAAACCCGCGAGACTCTTATGACAGTACTGCATACACTTAAGAAAAGAAACCCTGATGTGACCGCTGTCTTTAAGTTGGCTCTTGATAAACTTGCCGAAAAACCGGATGCCAATACTTCCAAGTTGCTCTTAGGCCTGGACTCATCATAATCCCCCACCTGCCACCCATCACTGACCCATTACTACCTCAAGAAGAAAATCCTAAAAAACCTTGGATAAGTTTAATCGATGGTAAAGGCAGCAAAAAAGCAAAACAATTTTTCAAAGCTGCGATAATCTTCGTGATTATTACCTTCATATGCTTTATCACTTGCGCAATCCTGACAATTGCAACCGTTAAAGATGAAACTATGTTCACTAACCTTATTGGTCGGGTACTATTGCTTGCTACTGCTTTGTTGTTTGCATTGAGTTTCATTCTCGCCTTTATTGGTTGCGCTATTCTTATCTGCAATAAACAATTAAGACTGAATTTCAGTGCTAATTTTATCATTGTTTACCTGTTGATAACATTAGGATTCATATTTTTATCATATATATCCTATCCTATTTTATGGGATACATTCGGGACTTTACGTACTAACCTTCTTCACGAAATCCATGATGAAGTAATACTCTACAAAAATGAGACCGGGAGTTTACCTGAAAACCTTAACAAACTTTTATTTTATGATGCAGAAAAACGCGAGATACTGTTTAACTCCAAATCGCTGAAGGGGAAATTACATTATATTTCTATCGGTTTTCCAGAAGAAGAAATTAAAGGTTACGATGTAAACAAAATATTTCATTATGAAGTAGTGGACAATAAACCAGTTATTTATATTCTGGGGGATGATAATAAAGAGGGTGGTGGTGATGATTATTTTTACCCTCCCAAGCGATTCATTAGCATTTCGTTTAATGATTTCTTGGCATCAGAGTTTTTTTGCAAAAACTTTACTATCTGGTATCCCATGGGCATTTGTGGTGACGCTGTGTTTATATCGGATGAAAAAGGATGCAAGCAAAAGTCTCATTAAGAATATTCTTGGTTCAATTGCCTTTTTTGTATTTGCGTGTATTGTAACAGCTGTCATTTTAATCTTACATATATATCCGCATCACTAAAATATGTTATCAAAGATACTATTAAAAAATATTGATATCCGAGAACTCTATTTCTTAAAAAGAAGAGAGTCTAAGTACAAGTATTTAAAAGACCCATTATTTATAATCTGTATAATAACATACTTTGTAAATCGTTTTTTTATAGAGCCATTAACGATTGGCAAGATTGAGTTCTTTAATTGTTATTTAAACGATATCATATGTTTTCCATTTTGGCTACCAATTACTTTATTTCTTGCCCGAGTGATTAGACTGAGAGGCCACGACAATCCTCCTACTTTTTATGAATTATCATTCTTCCTACTCTTGTGGTCGTATTGTTTTGAGTTTTTGGGACCATCGCTTGGCAAATATCTCAATAATCCTGTGGCCGATCCCTGGGACATTGTATGTTACGCTACGGGCTGTATAATTGCAGGTGTATATTGGAATTATGAAATAAAAAGAGACTGTAGCAGGATAGCCGGGAATAATTAGGGACAGCCCCCTGGCCACCTATTATTACTGGACATATTAGGTCTTATTATTTACATCCCTTAATTAGAAGCCCTCAAAACCGCCCTGACTAACTAATGGTATTTATAACCTTTACCACATCCGCCATTTCAGCTACATCGTGGACCCGCACAATCGAAACCCCTGCCGCTGCACACAGCGCAACCGTCGCCGCTGTGCCGAATATTCTGTCTTGTGGATTTTCCTTGCCGGTCAGCTTGCCTAAAAACGCCTTTCTGCTCGTCCCCACAAGCACACGGTAACCGCTCTTGACAAACCTGTCAATATTTCTCAAAAGTTCTAAATTGTGTTCCAGCGTTTTGCCGAACCCAATCCCGGGGTCGATAAAAATCCGCTCATGCTTTATACCGAACTTTTCCGCACGTTTTGCTCGTTCTATCAAAAATTTTAGAACCTCATCGACAACATTTTTATATTTCGGCTCAATCTGCATCGTTGTCGGCGTCCCCTGAATATGCATCAGCACTATCGGCACCTCCCGCTCCGCTGCCAGCTTCGCCATCCGCTTATCCGATAACGCCGTTATATCATTTATCATCGAAGCCCCGGCATCCAGCGCAGCCTTCGCAACCTCAAAATTATAGGTATCAATACTTATCGGCACACCGACTTTTTTTGCAAGTGTTTCTATTACAGGTATTGCCCGTTTTATCTGTTCATCAGCAGATACCACTTTTGCTCCCGGCCGAGTCGACTCCGCCCCAATATCGATTATCGCCGCACCGTCAGCAGCCATCTTCAGGCCGTGCGCGATGGCCTTGTCCCTCTCAAAAAACTGCCTCCCGTCGCTGAATGAGTCCGGCGTAACGTTCAGAATCCCCATCACGACACATCCCGCCGAAAAATCCAACCGCCATTTCCCCCACTCAACTCTATTTCCTCTGCTACTTTTCACTTTTTCCTTTTGCTTTTTTACTTTTTATCTCCTTAAACCCTATTCCTTTCAATTTCTTTGAAACTATTTTTATTTTCTCTGTGTCCTCTGTGCTCTCTGTGGCTATAGTTACTCTCGTATTCTGAAATTCCCTTCGCACAGGATATTCCTTCCTCAGCCGGTCAAACATCTCTCCTCTCTCTTTTTCCGCCAGCCTCAAAATCTCCCTCATCCTCTTGTCATCATCCTTAATATCATAAATCTTCCTGACCGCCTCCCTTATCACTTCCTCCTCACTTTTCCTGCCCGCATTTATCTCCAGTTCAGGAACCTCAGGCTCAGGCAGAAACGATGCAGCATCAAATCTCGGCTCAATCTCGAAATACTCGCACACCGCCTTATAAATCATAATCATCCCCGCAACCTTCCCGTCAAACGAATACCCCGCTATGTGCGGCGTCCCTATATCCGCCGCCTCCAGCAGATCAACATCTATGTCCGGCTCATTCTCCCACACGTCCAGCGCCGCCGCCTTTATCTTGCCGGACCCTATCGCTGCCTTCAGCGCATTCGTTTCAACCACTCCGCCTCTGGCCGTATTCAAAAACACACACCCCTTTTTAAGAGACTTAAAAAACCTCTCGTCTGCTAAATGAAACGTCTTGTCAATCCCCTCGAACATAAGCGGCGTATGAAACGTCACAAAATCACACCCGAAAAGCTCCTCTATCGGCCTATATTCCCTTTCATCGCAAAGTTCACTGAACTGATTTTGATTATTATCTTCTCTGTGTTCTCTGTGTCCTCTGTGGCTAATCTGTTGTTGTCTTTGCAGCGGCGGGTCGTTCAAATACGTCCTCATCCCCAGCGCCTCCGCCTTCACCGCCAGCCTGCTGCCGACGTTTCCGACACCTATAATCCCTATCGATTTGCCTCCCAGCGTAATGCCGTGTTTTTGCCCCGCCTCCAGCATCGCCGCTATAACATATTCCGCCACTGAATTTGCGTTCGACCCCGGCGCCGATGCAAACCCGATATGGTGACATTTCAGAAAATCAACGTCAACGTGCTCGAACCCTATTGTCGCCGTCCCCACAAACCGCACCTTGCTGCCCGCCAGCAGTTCCAGCCCGACCGGCGTAACGCTGCGCACCAGCAGTATCTCCGCATCCGCAACCACGCCCGGCTTTATCTGCCGCCCGGATACAATCTCCACCTCGCCAATCGACGAAAAACACTCCTTCACAAACGGTATATTCCCATCCGCCACTATCTTCATAAAACCTCTGTTACCATTTTCCTGCAATTTTCGTCCCGCAATCAGGACAACTCGAATCCTTTATCCTGTTGGCCGCAATCCTGTAACCGACTCGCTCAATCAGCATTTTACTGCATTTATAGCAAAAAGTATTCTCTAATCTCGACCCCGGCACATTCCCCACATAAACATATCGCAGCCCCGCAGCCTTGCCGATATTATACGCCCGCTCCAGACTCTCCACCGGCGTCGGTTCTGAATCTAAATATTTATACTGCGGATAAAACCTGCTGATATGCCACGGCACATCCGCACCCGCATTCGCAACTAACCACTCCGCCAGCCGCTTCAGCTCATCATCCGAATCATTCTCACCCGGCACTAACAGCGTCGTTATCTCCTGCCAGATATTTGTCTCCTTCGCGATATAACTTATCGTATCAAGCACAGGCTGCAATCGCGCCTTGCACAGCCTCCGGTAATAATCCTCATTGAACGCCTTCAAATCCACGTTTATCGCATCTAACCAATCCTTCGCAAAATCAATCGCCTCCCGCGTCTGGTACCCGTTGCTCACAAAAACGTTCGATAGTCCCCTCTCCTTCGCCGGCACCGCACAGTCCGCACACAATTCCATAAATATCGTCGGCTCGGTATACGTATAAGATATTGATTTGCACCCCGTCCGGACAGCCGAATTTACAATCTGCTTCGGCGCCACCGCCTCGCCTTCCAGCGTCCCCTCCTCTATTGCCTGCTGACTTATATGCCAGTTCTGGCAGAACTCGCACTGGAAATTGCAGCCCGGCGTAGAAATCGAAAAGCTCTTCGACCCAGGCTGAAAATGAAACAAAGGCTTTTTCTCAATCGGGTCGACATTCGCCGCACAGACCTTATAATAATTCAGCGAATACAGCACTCCGCCGATATTCTTCCGCACAGCGCAGTGCCCCAGTTTCCCATCGGCAATCAAACACCGCCAGGCACACAGCTTACACCGCACCTTCTTCCCCTCCGCAGGCTCCCACAACACCGCTTCCTTTTTGTCATTCCCGCCCATTTCCTTGTCACTCCTGCTGACTATACGCATTTCGCAATATCACATTCTCTTTTGGGGTTCGATTCTGATAATCGAATTATCAGCAATATCCTGTCCTATCCAGATAACAATCTTATCCTGTGTATAGCTTTGCTCCATACCTGCCTTGTAATCGCTGATTTGTTTATTGTTTATGACTATCTTTATCTGGTCATACGAATAATTTTCCAGAATAAACACCGGATTAAATACCTTTCTGGTTCCATCGCCGCTAAAGCTCATTTCAATAACCTTATCCTTATTGCATTTTACGACATAACCTCGCTCGCACTTGTCATAAGTAATCTGGCTGGCGCCCTGCACCGCCTTGACACCCGTCGGTTTTACCCACGAACTCGCAACCTTCCGCAGTTCGTCATCGCTCATCTTCGTATTGCCTATCAGCCACGCCCACGTTACAATCGACAGGTCTTTGTCAATCGGCTTTTCGCTGAGCGGCTCGCACGCATAAGTCATAATCGAAAAACTGCCCGGATAATTAAGCATCCCCGGCGCAAGTCTTCTCCACGTCCGCAACCCCCTTGTTACCGGAAAATGAATACAATAGCATACCGGGCAGGCGTATCTTCCGTCTGCTTCCTTCATCCCCGCGAAAATGCGGAACTTGCTGACGTTCCCGCAAACGGAAAATGGCGTGCTTTCGTCGTTCTTATGATATTTCACCCGCATCAAAGTCGGAACGTCCTTCGGCCAGTCTGGTTTTTCAGTAACCATTTTATACGAATAGGCGTTGTCTATCAGCGGCCGGGTATAATCCTGTATTTCAGGGTTGGGAAAAGATAATATACACTCCCGTCCCTCTTCCACCGAAAGAAAACGCACTATGTCCTTTGGCAGCACTTCATAAGGACGCACTCCATTAGGAGCCAAAACAAGAAATTCGCACGTCTCGTGCCAGTCACCAGGCTGGGAGGTCCTTATACTGCCCCGGATTTTGCGCACCCCAAAACCATCAGGATAGAAGGTATACGTCTCGTCAACCCATTCGTTATTACAAATCTTATAGTTAAAATCAGTCTCCGCATACCGCCAGTCAACCACCGCCCGCGCAGCCGTGTTCGAAACAATCTCCGTTCTCGAATATCGACATTCCTTGTCCTGCAGCGGTTCAACACAATCAAGCAGGTTCTCGCCCCGCTCGAATCCTGTTTCCATCCATTCATAACACATCCCGACATTCTCGTTGGAATACCAGAATGGCGCATAGCTCGAACCACGCCAGAACACATATCGCTTTCCATCTGGAAATGCAACCACAATGTCGCGATGAGGTCCGCGCAGCCACATTTGTTCCCACGAAGTTTCATTCCATTTTTCTTCCCTTTGGTTCCTGTGAACCCTTATAGGCACATCATATTTGAGGTCTGTATAATACGCTCCGAATTCCCGCACCGTCTCAGATGCCGGGCAGATAATCAGCTTCCGCTTCGATGTATATATCACCTTGTCCCCTTGCTCAAAACTCATCTCTAAGTTGTATTCTCCTTCCTTTAAACTGGGAATTGGAATGTTAAGTTCATTTGCCGCCCAGACCTCACCCTCGATAATCTTATGCTTTGAACTGTTCGATGCCAAAACCTCTCCGTTTGAACCGACAATCTTCGCATTGGCCGTAACCTCCATATCTGGCTTATCTTTCGGCGGACAGAACCACAAACCGATTTTCAACTCCTGCCCGCTGCGGGCAGCCGTAACATCAGCGGGAATCAATAAACGCCCCAAATCAACAGGGTTAATGCTTGGCATCGCCTTGACCTCAAATCCCGCAAACATTTCATTAACTGTTACTTGTTTGCTCGCCAGCAATTTCTCCCCATCCATCAGCCGAATTTCTTCACCGTTATACAATAAAGGAACATCTATCCTGTCAGACCCCGTCAGTGCTATAGTCTTCAGCGCCTTCCCATTATGAACTATCTCCAGCAAATAATGACCTGACTGGCCGGGCAGAGTAACAACCACTTCCTGCGTAATCCCCACCGCACTTCCTTTCATTACAGGATTATATTCGCTCGAATCCGCAGGGATTTGAATGCCGACATCGCCGTCTTTGCCGACCGCACAAACCGAAAATAACGCTATAACAGTTACTGCAAATTTGATACAGCTTGTTGTCCGCATAACATACCTCCTGGAATTAATTCGATGTTTTCCATAAACTCATTTTGCCTCGTTCCGCCAATTTTATTGCTCTATGATACCAAAACTCCGTTAAAAGTAAAACTTCTTAGGCCGGATTGTCCGGGGGAATTGCAGGCTTAAGAGAAAGGGCTTATAAAACTATCCCCGATGCGATTCGAACGCATAACCTTTGGCTCCGGAGGCCAACGCGCTATCCAATTGCGCCACGGGGACAAAACCAGCTATATTCTATTACGACAAAAACCCGAAAAAGTCAAGACATAACCGGCTGCAATTGTAAAGGCCCTGAAAACCATCCGTTTTTTTCGTGCAAATCTTACCGATATTTGTTAAAATAATGTGGAACCAGACAAGAAAGGGTGGTGAATAGATGTCAAGCGAAAGAGTTCTGCCAAATTCAAAAAGCCTGTTTTTGCCGTCAATTATCGCTGTTCTGATATGCGCTGCCGCAGTCTGCGCCGACCGGCCCGGATGGGAAAACAAGGAAGTCAAATGGCGAATGACAGGCGGAGACCGCATCAAGGCTGTCAGTTATCCAAAAAACAAGCCTCTGCCGATGCGAACCGCAAAAGTCGGCAAAAAAGCGAAGGCTTTGCGTAAAAAAATTCTTCCGCCCCAGGCAGCTTACAGGCTTTCTATGCTCGCTGAGAAGCCGACAGGCCCGATTTTCGCAACCGTTATTGACTCGCCCCCAATAGACGGATTCATACCCTGGATAGCTGTTGCGGTAACCGATGAGCGCATTAGCGAAGAGGATATGATATTCGAAGCCACACCTGTCGATTACGTCGTCGGGAGTTATCTTACTTCCAACCCAAAGGCCAACTATGCCGTTGGCGTTTTTGACACCGGCGCCAGTGCCCACATAATGGGTCATTCCGATGCCTCGCAAGCCGGCCTTTCGGGCAGCTACCTGACATCAAACACCATTGAGATTACCGGCGTCACCGGCTCAGCGACCGCCTGGGTCAGCCAGCCGATAGGCATTTTTATTGAGGGAATCGGTGCGATAGAACCGAACGGAATGCTGCAAAACACTTCCGGGATGGTCGGCGAAACCAACACAGCCATAGCAGTCGGCCAAAGCGGCCCTTACGACCTGATTACAGCGATTGGCACGCCCCTGTCTGTTTATTTTGCGGCAGAGTTCCGCAACGAATGGGAACTAACGATTAATCATAACACCGAAGATTTCAACGGTCCGGACATATTTCTATACGATTATTCCGAACCCTGTCTGCCTGCATACGACAACATAATGCCATTGGAACTGCGTCCTCTCGGCGGCGTTTCAGTACAGTATGTCCCCTTCATAGACCTTTTTGACCCATTCAGTTTTCTTCCTGCGAGCCCTTCTGTAATAATAGGCAACTTTTCCCAAAGCGTCTTTTTCGTGGCCAGCGTGGACCTCTATGAAGGCAAGAAAAGTGCAATCGACAAAAACCGGTTTATGCTGGACACCGGCGCACAGATAACCGTTGTTGGGTCCAGGATAGCCGCCCGGCTGGGCCTGAACCCTGCCGACCCCAATTTCGAGGTTGAAATACAGGGGGTGACAGGCGGTTCTATCATGGCCCCGGGCTTCTATATAGACACCATCGAAATACCGGCATTAGGAGAATGGCTGAGCTTCACAAATATTCCTGTTGTATTACTCGATGTCGCATCCCCTGAAGGGGGAACGCTTGACGGCATAATAGGGATGAACCTTTTTCTCGAACTCAACTTTTTACTTCGCGGCGGAGGTCTTTTTGGGACAGATGACCCCAGACTGGAATTCGGGCCTATTCCCTATCATATTGCGGCCGACATTACTCCGCGGGGCGGTGACAACATAGTCGATTCTCTCGACCTCGCCGTCTTCGCCGAAGCATGGCTCTCAACCAGCCAGCCCCGTTCTTCCAACTGGGACTCAAGATGTGACTTGGCGCCGGTCCTGCAGCCTGACGGCAAGGTCAATTTCCTCGACTTTGCTGTCTTTGCACAGCATTGGCGAGAAACCACACCTTGAGGATGGCGACAACCGCTCTTGGTCTTTTTGCGTTCTTTCCGGCGATTATTTGACACGGCCGCAGTTTACAAATATGATTATGCAATGATTTTCTACCCGGACCGATGATGAGAATCTTAATCGATTTTATATATGTGTTGGCTGCGGCGGCGATAAGCCCGATGGTCGCTTATCGTATGGTCAGATACAAGCGGTATCGGGCCGGCTGGGCGCAGCGATTCGGCAAAATCACCCGCCGATACCCCGAAAAAAAATGCATCTGGCTGCACGCAGTAAGCGTAGGCGAGGTCAACGCATCCAGGACCATTATCGAAGAGCTTAAAAAGCAACTGCCGGACTTTGAAATCGCAATAAGCACCACCACCGACACTGGCTTTAGCCGGGCGAAAGAACTATTTGGCAAAAATCACACGGTGTTTTACTTTCCGCTCGATTTTTCTCCGGTAATGCGGCGTGCATTTCGCAGCATTTGTCCTGCGATTTGTCTGCTGGTGGAACTGGAGGTCTGGCCCAACTTTGTCCAAATAGCACATCAATCGAACATACCTATCGTTATAATAAACGGCAGAATAAGCGACAGAAGCTTCTCTAAATACAAAAAAATAAAACCTGTTGTAAAAAACATATTCAAAAAAATAAACCTAATTCTCGCCCAGACAGACCAGTATGCCCGGCGTTTTAAGGAAATTGGCTGCTTAGATGAAAAGGTTATTGTTACAGGCTCATTAAAATACGACACCGCACAGGTTACAGACAAAGTCGAAGGCGCTGATGAGCTGGCAAATCAGCTTAAACTTGACAGCGGCGAGAAACTTTGGGTTGCAGGCGGCACAGGCCCGGACGAGGAAAAAATAATACTCAACGTTTATCAGCAGCTAAGGGAGCAAAACCAATCAGACAATCTGCGTCTCGCCATCGTCCCCCGCAAACCCGAACGGTTCGATGAGGTCGCACAACTTATAGAACAAAGCGGTTTCGGCCTGACGAGATACAGCCAAATAAAGGGGACATCCGTTTCAGCGGATAATAAAACTGTAATCTTAGGCGATACGATGGGGGATTTGAGAAAATTCTATTCGGTGGCGGATTTGATTTTTGTCGGCAGGTCTCTTGTGCCGATGGGCGGCTCCGATATGATGGAGGCCGCCGCTCTCGGCAAATGCACCATCTTCGGCCCGTATGCCTTCAACTTCCAGCAGGCCGTTGATGATTTACTGGCAAATCAGGGGGCCATTATGGTAAGAGATGGGCAGGACCTGTTTGTGACGATGCAAAAATGTCTTCTTGAGCCGGCTTTCGCAGCAACAATCGCCCGCAACGGCCAGCAGATTATTCTAAAAAACCAAGGAGCCACGCAAAGAACCATCGACCAAATTATTAAATTCCTATAGAGAAAATCCAAGGAGATTACCATGAGTTCTACCAATTCAAAGCCACTAAAGTATGGAGCGAGAGTCTATCTTCTCCCAAGCAGGAAGTTACTTGTGAAGCAGACAACATTGCGAGGGAAACCGCCGGAATACGTTATCGACGAACACAAAGAGGAACATGTTTCCGTCAGCGATGATACAGCTATCGCAGACGCTATTCGACGAGCAGTGTTAGGAAGACTCCCTCGAAGTCGTTAAGGACATCGTCCTATTTAATCGTCTGAATCAACTGGTCAATATAGTCGATAAATTCTTTCGTTGGTTTGAGCCAGTCGGCAACATCTTCGGCCTTGAAACGAATAAAATCATCATAGTCACCTTTATGCCGATTATCGAATAACAAGTCAAAGTGTTTGCCTATGCTCTTCGGTATCAAACCGGTTTTGACAAACTCACGGTGCATCAATGAGCGAAGATAACCGTGTTTGCTTGTTGAGAAATTTCGCGTAAGCAGCAGTGCCGAGACCGCATAGAAACAGGCATAATAAAGGCGGTTCACATAGGCGTTAATTCGACCGGCGTCAAACATTATTTTGGCCTCGTCGATTGTCTCGTGCGCTCGCTCCATCCGGTATTCAATCAATGCGCGTTCTTCTTTGGTCATAACAGCACTCCTTCGCGGTCAACGTTTTTATGAAAGGGCATAGCGCGGTAAAGAGGGGTATCCCACTGCTGTTTGTTATAGATAGATAAGGTTAGAACAGCACCGGTATCGAGTTCAAGGGGGTATATGCTGTCAATCATTTTCTTATGAACCGGTATATCTGCGGGGCCGTCGGTGAGAACGAGAATATCGTAGTCAGAATATTCACCGGCGTCGCCGCGAGCACGAGAGCCATACAAAATGACATCGGCATCGGGAACCACCTGCTTTATGGCCTTCTTGCAACAATCAAGCAGTTCAACGTCTGCGCTTACTGGTTTCCAAGCGTCAACAGGTATCATTTTCGCTACACTCCTGAATCAATCACGCCTGAAGCGGACAAGTCTCTCTTTCAAGCTTATTTTAACAAAACCGCAAAAGATTTTCACGAAATAAAACGAAGATTTTTCCGAAAAAATCAGGTCGCAAGCCAATCCATCAAAACTATTATCGCTGGATAATCTGCTGCGAGATTGCTTTTAGGTTATCGACCTTTACATCGAGCGGCACCGCACATTCGGGGCCGATGATGTTTATGCCGGCTTGGGCGGCATCGGCGGCCTGCCTGCGAACATCTTCGGGTGTTCCGCGATGCAGAGTCTCAAAATTGGATATTCCGCCCATAAGAGAAAGCTTATCGCCTGCGAGCCTGCGAATTTCATCCGGTTTGCCGCTCTTGGTGTCCCAGTGAAAACAATGAATGCCGGTCTGCCGAATATACTGAATACGGTCTTTGGTATCGCCGCATATATGCAGAATCAGGGGACAGCCGATACGCTGCACTAATTCACTGTGAACCGGCAGCAGAAAATCACGATATGCCTGCGGGCTGCATAAATCCCGTGTGGCGTGGTCGGCGAGCAAAATGCAGTCTGCACCAGCCTCGACTTGTGCCTTTGCATATAGAACGGTTACTTCTTTTAGCCTGTCGATAATCCGGTGTATCATATCCGGATTGAGCAGCGTATTTACGAGAAACTCTTCGACGCCGAAAAAATGATAACCGAGCGTCCAGGGGCCGAAGACCTTGCCGCAGACCGCACAATCATCGCCGAGCTGCTTTTTCAGGATTGATATGGCTGTAAGCGGGGTTTTGGCGGCAGGATGTTTCAAAAAATCCTTTGTGAATTTTATGTCGGCGTCGGTTTTCCAGATAGCTGTGCGGCAGTCGGGCATACGCAGCCTGTCGCCCCACTCAACCGGACAGCCAAGGGCGGCGGATTCGTGCCAGACAGAAAATAGCGGCATAACATTATCGTAACCGAGAATTGTATGGCCGGCGGCAGCAAGCTTTGCCATAAGTTCCGCATTCAGATGCGCTTCAGGAAAAGCTGCACCGGCAAGTGTCATCAGTTCTTCGGTAACAACCGATGTCCCCGACCCGACAGCAGGCCGAGGTGTCGGTTTCGACATTACAGCATCGAGAAAAAGTTTTGCCGACATTATCGGGAACTTGCCTTTAACCTGTTTGCTACTGCTTTGATATGCTCCGGTGTAGTTCCGCAGCAGCCGCCGATGATATTTACCCCTGCCTTGTGAATTTTTTCCGCAGCCTCTGCAAAATCTTCCGGCGAGACATTATAAACCGCCTGCTCATCAACCAATTCCGGCCTGCCGGCATTAGGCTCTGCCAGGATAACTGCGCCGCCGCTAACTGCTGCAAATCTCTCCGCCAGTTTCACATATTCCTCAAGCGAAACTGTCCCGCAGTTGAACCCGACCGCCTCAACCCCAAGCGAAATCAGTTTCGCAACCGCTTCTTTGACACCCACGCCCATCATAGTTCTAAAATCGCCGCCGGCATTATCGAATGACATTGATGCAAAGACCGGCAGTTTACAAACCGATTTCACGGCTTCAATTGCGATTGTTATCTCGTCCAGGGCTGTCATTGTTTCTATTATAAAACCATCCACCCCCCCTGCCGCGAGAGTCTTTGCCTGCTGTGCGAAGGCATCTTTTAAATCTTTCGGCTTCAAGTCACCCAAAGGCTCAAGAAAATCACCGCTCGGCCCAATGTCACCCAGGACATATCCGCCGTCCCCCGCCGCCTGCCGGGCCATCTTCGCACCGGCGGTATTTATCTTTTCAACCGTATCCGCCAGGCCGTACCGGGCCAGGGCGTATTTATTTGCGCCGAACGTATTGGTAAGAATCGCATCGCTTCCCGCCGCCAGATACGAGCGATGAATATCAAGAACAATGTCCGGCGATTCGATATTCAAATAATCGTTGCATCTGCCGCTCTGGATTCCGCGTTCCATTAACTGCGTTCCCATCGCACCATCCAGCAGCAACAGCTTTTTGATTTTTTCTTTAAGATTTATCCTGCCCATAGTTCCGCCTACCTCGACTGTTCAACAAGAGAACCACTTTCATCCAATTTGTAAATGTGCTTGAAACCCTCCGGGCTGGGGCGTCCGAAAAGCACATCCCGCTGTTTTTGTGTAAATCTTGTCGCCTTGACAGAATCGATAACAAAGCCGATGCTGATTAAATCGTTCTCTTTGTTATCGGTGCGCCTGCTGATGTTTATAACCGTCGGAGCAGAAAAATCCTTGTGTGCTTCCTTGTACCTGTCCATCTCAGCAACAATTACAGGCTGGCCATCCGCACCGAGATACTCGATTTTTCTGACCTGAGAATTTCGCTTATCGATATATATCTTCCTGATTACAGCATTTTGGCCGCCTTTCTCCACAAGCACATCAAAATCATCCGTTTTCAGCAATGACCAGTTTTCATCCCGGTTGATTTGGGCGGCACCGACAGCTTCAAGCACTAATCGGGGGTTTATCATCAGTCCTTTAAGAAAGGTTTCGCCCTGCCACTGTCCCCACCAGTAGGTGCTTACCTCTTTTAATCTTACGGACAGCCAGAACTCATCCTTATTTGAGCCGAAAACCACCCCCTTGGGGTCAAATGCAACATCGCCCTGAAGGTAAATCTCTGATGGCGGATTTGCCCAAATCTTTACCGGAAAATTTTCCTTACGCCTTCGACCATCAGCATAGTATTCCAGGAAACAGTGGCCGTTAGCCTTTATCGGCAACGCATTTTCACAGCGTAATTCCAGCAGAGCCAGCGAATCATTTACAGATTTGGAGCCGGGGTAGGCCTGAACCGGCTTTTTAAACTGCGGCATACAACCAGCAATTAGAGCAACAAGTAACAGCGAAAAAGTAGAAATTCGGAACAATTGCGTTTTCCCCCTTATAAATCCGTCTGCAATATCTGGCTTATCTGCGATGACAACTGCTCGATTTGTCCTTCATCGAGATGCGGATTTTTAACTTCGACAAACTGATTGTCGCCGGCAATCCGAAGCCGCCAGACTTCACCGTCAGTCTCGGTTTTGGACGAATCGTATTTCAGCCGTCTTTTTCGCATCAGTATCAGCGCCAGCACAAACCGGAAATTTATTTTCTCCTGCTCTGTTTCTTGCGCCAGGCGTTCAAAAAATGCCATCAGCATTTCGTCATCGATGAATATCTGTTTTTTCTGGTCAGGATGCGGCAACTTTGTCTTCCAGTAGCAGTACACAGCAGGTTTTTCCTTATGCCAGTAATCGGCGCAAAAATCCCGCCGCTGCAAACCCTGCTCGGTTTCCACCAGGGCGGCAAAATATTCTTCGCCGTATTCAATCTTCTTCCCCGTCCCGTAGCATTGTCCGAGAGGCTTATTTATTTCCCATTCATCCATATTCGCTACCCGACAAAAAAGATGTTTTCCTATTTAAACTTCAGCCATTGACTCGTATTTTTTATCATTTTTGGCCCGATACCTTTGACATTTCGCAAATCGTTGGCGTCCTGAAAAGCCGGGCCATCCTCATTTTCGGCAAAATCCTCACGATAAGTCACTACTGCCCCGGCCCGTGCCGGCCCTATCCCCGGCAGTCTCATCAAGCTTTCTTTTGATGCATCGTTTGGGTTTATCTTCTCGTCCAATTGCACCCGGCATATATTCTCAGATGCCGGCCTGCCTGAAACCACAAAATAACCGGCAAGCAGAAAGCTTACCGATGAAGCTATAACAAATGCAAACGACCGAATCCTGTTTTGGCCGACCTGTGCTGATTGAGTAAAATCATCGGCTGTCATAGCTGATTTTCAATCCATATTTTACCGTTTAAAAATGACGCTATGCAGTTTCTTCAGGGCGTGAAATGATTTTTTTGGCTCAAGCCGGTCCGTCAACAGGCCGCTGTTGGCTATGGTGCTGCTCTCGGTATCCGCAAGACCGGAATATGTTACCGAATCGACAAACGGTTTGCTTAGCGCTATTTTATAAAACTGCTCGACCCACTGCTCCTGCCGGGACTGGTCCCATCTGTCGCTCTGCACATCGCTAACCCCCTCATCATCCCTGCCGGCCTCGTTCCGGCTCGGCACTTCCACTTCGGTTATATGCAGCGGTTTACCTATCGGTCCAAAAAAGTCCAGAACCGCCGATATATGCATCATATCCCTCAAATACATACCGGGCTGATTTTTCCCGAATCGCATCTGCAATCCGAAGGCATCGAAATTAATCCCGCTCTGCACAACCATATCCATATAGACCAGTGGCGGAATAGTATTGGAAACATCGGCATAATATTCGCCCCAGGGATTACTGATTTCTATGATTTTCAGCGCCCTGTCGCTGGCGGCCTTTACTGCCATATTGGCCGCACGGGTTATCTCCAGAATCTGCTCAAAATTGAACCCAAAATGGTTAATCGCATTCAGGCCGCTGACAACACGCCACGCACGCACAACGCCGGCGTATCGGCTCACTATCTTTAGAATAAACTGATAAGCGGTTTCGCGAATCTTTTCAAAACCAGGATTGCCCTGCAGCAGCCATTCAGGCAAATACTCCTTCGAGAAGCAAAGCAGCGGGCCTGCCCCGATGACCAATTTCTTTTTGACCAGCGCACTCATACAGGCATCAACCGCCGAAAAATCGTAAACGCCTTTTTGAGGTTCTATCCGGGCCCAATTTATCGGCACCGTTACATAACCGAACAACTGAAACAGCTTCTCAATATATTGAGGATTATTTATTTGCGCAGGCTCAATCCTGCAGCCCAAACACCCCCTGCCGAAACCGTGACTTTGGGTTCTTGTGCTTAAAAGCGATTCAGCCTGTTCAGCAGCAAGCTTTTCCGAAAAAACTAAGGCTTTTTTTATCGCCTCGTCAGCCAGCCTCGAAGCCAACGACGCATCGGAGATATTTTGAAGAGCCTGAATAAACAAATCCTGCGCCTCTTTCGAGGTATCTCCCGCACCATTTACTCCATCGAAAAATGACCACTCTTCACGCTTGCTGATAATCTGCATAAGCTTGGCACGCGCAATCTCGACATTCAGATTATACACGGCATCCCTGTCGGGCAGACAGGTGGTCGGCAGAATCACATTGCCAAAACCTTCGACCGGCCATAATAAATTAAGGCCTGCGGTCTCGGCATTGGGCTTTTTACAGTCGATAAGTCCTTTTTCAAACGTGATTTGCGTTTTGCGGACAGCGATGCCGTCCGTTCCAACAAGATAAGCGCCGTGCAATTTGAACTTGTCCGCAACTTTGCCGTTTTCGAATGCCTGAAATCTCACTTTTCCCTCAATCTGTCAAAATTAGACTCATTCCAAATTTACATAAAACCTCATCTGCCAAAAGGTTATTATAGCAATCATACCCCCAAACACAACCCAAACTTTTTTAAGCTGATTTTCAGGGGGCTTTGTTAAGATGGGCAGGCAATGTCCCCCACTGCCCCGTCGTCCCGCCGAACTTAGCCTGACTGCGAAATATCATCACAATGTCCCTAAAATATGAATTTTTGGGAACTACACCTCTCTCTTGTCTTCCTCAAATTTACCTGTGAATTAAACCAAAAAGCTTTTTCGCTCGCTCTTCATCCAGCGATTTTAGGATTTCATATTCTTTTAATGCGGAGCCGTTGTCGCCGGTAACCGAATAAGTTACCCCGAGATTATAATGTACATCTGCATAGTCCGGCTTGATTTTTATCACCTGCTTATATGATTCAATAGCCTCTTTTTTGAAACCAATACTGTAATAAGTATTTCCGAGATTATAGTATGCCTCTGCATAATCCGGTTTACTTCTTATTGCCTGCATATAGGATTGTATCGCTTCTTCATAGCGGCCAAGTTCACTATAACAACAACCCAGATTGTAGTATGCCCCGCTGTGGTTCGGTCTAATTCCTACCGCCTTCTTGTACGATTCTATTTCTTCCTGCAGTTTCCCTGTCTTGCTGTAAGAAACACCAAGATTATAATATGCGTCGGCGTAATCCGCCTTGATTGTTATCGCCTGTTTGAATTCTCGGATTGCTTCCACATCGCGGTCGAGTTTGCTGTAGGAAACACCAAGATTATAGTATGCTTCGGCATAATCCGGTTTAAGCCTTATTGCATCCTTATACGCTTGAATCGCTTCTTCATAGCGACCCAAACCCCCGTAAGCAGCGCCAAGACTGTTGTATGCCATCGCCCAGCCGGGTAAAGTCCGCAAAGCTTCCTTATAGTGATTGATTGCCTCCTCGAATTTGTTCTGCGAACTAAGTCTGTTACCCATCATACGATGCACAATCGCTGCATTCGGCGATAGTTCCAGCATATGCTTGCACAAAACCACGGAGTCCTGCCAGTAAACCAGGTACCGCCGTGTCGCGACAGCCTCTCCACAGGCACACAGAATTATTATTGCTGCCGCTAATCTACTGACAAACCGCAGCCTGTTTTTGCAAAGCCATACCAAAAATGCGGCCAATATCATCAAAAGCCCCGCTGAAGGCAGGTATACAAACTTGTCCGACGCAATAACATCACTGAATCTTAATGATTGCATCGTCGGAAAAATCATTACAAAAAATATCAGCCAGCCGGTCAGTGCCGCTCGCGTCCGGCGAAGCGAAAAGACCAGCAGTGCGATTAATATACACGTCCCGATAACACCGGCCAATACCATCGGCTGGGACAAATTTAACGGTTCAGGAAACGGATAGTGTGACGACAACTTCACCGGCCAAATCATCTTGTAAAGATAGAAAATGATATTATGACATAGTATCAACGGTATGCGCCACGGACCGAACTTGCCCGGTGATATTACGCTGCCGGCAAGACTTTGAGAAAGATATGTTATGACCCCTGATACCGCACCAAGAGAAAAAAAAGGTATTTTTTCAAAAACAGCACGCCGGTCGAGTCGCCGAAGTGGCCAATAGTCAATCAGAAGCATCGCCGCCGGCAGCGGTGTGCTTGTCGGCTTCGACATTAACGCCAGAAGATATGCAATGAGACTGCCGATGTAAAATCCCGTGACCCGTGACTTGTGACCCGTGACTCGCGGGTAAACGTAAAGAACCAGCGACCATAAAGAAAAGAACGCCGCCAGTAGTGTCTTGCGTTCGCCGACCCACGGTATCGGTTCTACCGTCATAGGATGGACCCCGAAAAGTAAACCAACCCCTGCTGCTATCCAGATTTGACCAAACATAAGATAAAGCAACATAATTATCATCGCTGTATTCGCCACGTGCAGAGCAAGACTTGTACGGTGAAACGGCATAAGATTATTTTCTCGTCCCCCCAGCGAATAATCGAGCATTAGCGAAATCATCGCCAGCGGCTGATAATACCCCATCACTGTCGATGGCTTCAAGACCTCCGTCAAAAACCGCTTCGCCGATGTCCACGATGGATTCTGCACCAACACATTCTCGGTAAGATATGGCCCGTCATCGAACGATAATGCTTGCGCCGACAGTGCCGGCCAATGCACAATCATTACCGTCGCACAGACAGCTACCATCAAAACCGCTGCTGCTAACAATGTTCTTCTTGATGACAATAATTCTTCACGCAGACTGCTTTCTGAGTGTGGGCGTTTTTTCGTTGACCGGTTGTTTTTATCCTTCATATCTTCGATTTATTGCTCTTTTTGCAATTTGCATCTCTCTTTATATTACCATAATATTATTCTACACAGCAAATTACCAATTTCTTTTCCTTATCTGTTCTGTTGCCGGCGCCGCAGACCCGCCTCTCTGCATCCGGCATCAATAGCATTCGCCTTTAGTTTGGAATTTTGAATTTTGCATTGTCATTTTGCTTTTTGCACTCTTGTCCGCCATAGTCGTCTTGGACGAAGGCGGATTGATTTTTTATTTGCTTCCCTATCCACACCCTGCGCCCCGCACGACGAATCAATCAAACTCGCAGGGATGTAATTGAAAAAATCTCCAAATCGCAATTTTTTTTAAAATCCCCTTACTCCTTATTTCATAATGACTTACCCCTTCTCCGTGTTCTCTTTTTTTCTCTGTGGTGAATGTTTTTCGACCAAAATGCGCATCTCCGCCCAATTATGGGAAGATTCTATATCCCCATATAGGAAGCGTAACGTTCTATGGTAACGTTGTTTTGGTCATTAGGATTTGTTTCGGATTTAGAGTTTCGGATTTCGGATTTTTCGCTGCCCTCTGCTTTCGGCTGGAACTTCAATCAATCAAAAGCGAATGATTATGCAAAACAAACCCAATTTTCGGAACGCCAAAAATGGTTGTAACCTTATTAAAGACAACGAATTACAATGAACAATGAACTATGAACTGTTATTCAAAACAAACCCAATCAAACCCAATTTTACCGCTACTCCGTTTGGCGAAAATCCGTGAAAATCCGTGCTAATCTGCGGTCAATTTTGAATATAACTAATTATGACACAAGAGGTTAAAACAAAATCGTTTTCTCAAAACTGGCGTCTTCTGATGCTTTCTGACGTATCTCTGATGTGGTTCTGAATGCTTCTGGATGCGTTCTGATTACATCTGGATACCTTCTGATTACAACTGATGACAACTGATAACATCTGATAACAGCTAGCACACACCAAATTCAGCTCATCTTACCAAAAACCCTTTTATGCCCTGCGAGTGTAACTGACAACTTTATTAGCCAAACTTATAATAAAATTAAAAATTCTTTTGAAAATCCCCAAAAATAAGTTGACGGCTGTTTCCTGATGTTCTAAAATTCGCCCGTTTTGCGCAAGGTTCGCCCAAAATCCTGGAATTTTAGGCTATACCGCTGCGTTCTGTAAACGTTTTTGTAACTTATTAAGAGGAAAGGTGTTATATGGCTACCCCGCTTGAAAAATGGGTCCAGGAGCAGGCAAAGCTCACCCAGCCGGACAAAATTCACTGGTGCGATGGCTCTGAAGAGGAAGCACACAAGCTTATCGAAATAGGTATGCGCGATGAAAAAATAAACGCCAATCCCATCTTTTACGAACTGAATCACAACTCCTGGCCCAAGGCGTACTTACACAGAAGTCACCCTACCGATGTCGCCCGCACTGAGCATCTGACTTACGTCTGCCATCCTGAAAAAGAAACCGCCGGCCCAAACAACAACTGGATGGTACCGGCTGAAGCAAAATCAATGCTTACCAAACTAACCCAGGGCTGTATGAAAGGCCGCACTATGTATGTTATGCCTTATATGATGGGCCACCCCGAATCGCCATACGCCAAGGCCTGCGTTCAGGTTACGGACGTCTCTTACGTCGCCGTCAGTATGAGAATTATGACCCGAATGGGCAAAAGCGTGCTGGATAAAATCGGCAGCAGTGAGAATTTCGTAAAAGGGCTGCACTCGGTCGGCGATTTCGATGTCAATAAACGCTTCATTATGCACTTCCCGCAGGACAGCCTCGTCTGGAGCATCGGTTCCGGCTATGGCGGAAATGCCCTTCTCGGTAAAAAATGCTTTTCACTGCGAATCGCCTCCTGCCTCGGCCATAGCGAAGGCTGGCTCGCCGAGCATATGGTCATCATCGGCATCGAAGACCCCAAAGGCAAAGTCACATACATAACCGCCGCCTTCCCCAGCGCTTGCGGCAAGACCAATCTGGCGATGCTCGAATCGGCACTGCCGGGCTATAAGATATGGACGCTTGGCGACGATATTGCCTGGATGAACGTCGGCCCGGATGGCAGGCTCTGGGCAATCAACCCGGAAGCGGGTTTTTTCGGCGTCGCACCCGGCACCTCTATGAAAACCAACGCCAATATGATTAGGACCCTCAAAAAAGACGCTTTTTACCCAACGCTGTATACCAATACCGGCTTGGACGTTGATAAAAACGAGCCATGGTGGGAAGGTCTGGACGGCCCTGTACCGCAGAATGTTATCGACTGGCAGGGAAAAACCTGGGACAAAGCATCCGGCACAAAGGCCGCACATCCAAATTCCAGGTTTACAGTATCGATATACAACTGCCCCACGCTGTCTAAGGAAGCTGACAATCCAAAAGGCGTGCCTATATCTGCGATAATTCTCGGCGGAAGAAGGACTCAGCTTATGCCGCTGGTGGCAGAAGGCTTCAATTGGCAAAACGGCGTATTCCTCGGCGCCAGAATGGGTTCGGAAACAACGGCAGCAGCCGTCGGCCAGGTCGGTGTCCTGAGAAGAGACCCGATGGCGATGATACCTTTCTGCGGCTACAATATGGGCGATTATTTCGGCCATTGGCTTAATATGGGCAAAAAAATGAAGCACCCACCGAAGATATTTGCCGTCAACTGGTTCAGGGTCGATGATAAGGGCGAATTTATCTGGCCGGGCTTCGGCGAAAACATCCGCGTCCTGAAATGGATTATCGACAGGGTAAACAATAACGTCTCTGCCAAAGAAACGCCTATCGGCCTTGTGCCGAACATAAAAGACCTCAACCTTGAAGGCCTTAACATCCCCAAAGAAAAACTGGAAAAGCTCTTTGAAGTCAACATAGCAGACTGGGACGGCGAGCTTAAAGAGGTAAAGAGTTTTCTCGACCAGTTCGGCGGCCGTATGCCCGCTGAAATCTGGCAGGAATATAAGAAGATTAGCAAATAAAAATATTATTGATGGTTCAGCGTGGTTCAACTTCGCTCTCTATAGCTCGCACACTAATCTATAATTTGCAAAATCGGAAGTTTTTATTTGACAACCACAGCATTTCCTTGTAAATATATATATATTGGTTCAGATTTGTAACCCGGTTACTAAAAAAGGGGATGTAAAAACCTTGGCAAAAGTATTTAACGACCAGCTTAATGCCGAGACATATTCCGCATATCTTTACTGGTCGATGTCTACGCAGCCAACAGTTTTTTGCAATGGCTTGTCAATGAGCAGGTTGAAGAGGAAAAAAACGGGAGGTAAAAATTATGAGCAAACTCTTATACATTCAGGCCTCTCCGCGAGGCAAACGTTCCCATAGTATCGCCGTCGCCGATGCCTTCATTGAAGCATATAAGCTTCAACATCCGGACGACAAAATTGCAGTTTTGAACGTATTTAAGGCCCAAATTCCTGATTTTGATGGCTTGGCTGTCCAGGCCAAATACACAATTATGCACGGCCAGGCCCACTCGAAAAGCGAGCTCAAGGCGTGGAAGAACGTGGAGAAAGTCATCGACCAGTTCAAGGCCGCCGACAAATATCTGCTGGCCGTCCCTATGTGGAACTTCGGCATCCCTTATCGGCTCAAGCAGTATATCGATATTCTGGTTCAGCCCGGCTACACATTTACCTACAACAAAGACGTCGGTTATCAGGGACTTGTAAAAGGCAAACCTGCTATGATTGTATACGCCCGCGGCGGCACATACCCCCCTGCCACCCCGGCAGAAGCTTATGATTTGCAGAAAAAATATATTGAACTAATACTTGGCTTTATCGGCTTCGAGAATATACAATCTGTGGTCATAGAGCCGACCCTGGAAAAAGGCCCTGATTTCGCAGCAGCAAAACGCCAGGAAGCGATTGAAAAAATTAAGGGAATGGCGGCCAATTTTTGAAACCTGTTCGGCGGTCTATGAATCTGAAAATCCGGACATTACTTATTGCCGTGATAGCTTTGAATGTGATTTGTCTTGCATCAGACAATCAAAACACGCCTGACGCAAACAATTTAGTTTCTCTTGAAGATTATCTCTGTTACGCCGAGCTTAACAACGCCTCGCTAAAGGCCGCTTTCGAACAATGGAAAATAGCCGCCGAGCAGATACCGCAGGCCAGGACGTTACCTGACCCCAAATTCACCTATGAGGTCGAGACCAGACGCAGCCCCAGCGGCCAGACCTTTGGCCTGTCTCAAATGCTGCCCTGGTTCGGCACAATTGAAGCCCGAACAGAGGCGGCGAAAGCCTCCGAAAAGGCCGCCGAAAAACGCTATCAGGCACAAAAACTTAAATTGTTTGCCGACGTCAAAACCGCTTTCTACGAGTACAGTTATCTCGCAAGACAGGTCGAAATTGCCCGCGAAAATCTGGAGCTGCTAAAGCATTTTGAGGAAATCGCACGAATCAGATATACCGCTTCGGAAACCACACACCCGGATATTATTCTTGCACAAATTGAACTGACAACTATGGAAAATGAGCTTAAAAATATCGAGCTTATGAGAAAACCGACGGTAACAAAACTCAATTCAATCTTAAATCGTCAAAGTTCGGCGATGCTGCCCTGGCCGCGCAGGGAAAACTTTCCGGAAACAAAGTTAAACGCAGATGACATTATTGCTCTTCTTATAAAAAACAATCCCGACCTGCAGGCTATGGATTTTGACATCAGTGCCGCCAGGCAGCAGGTCGAGCTGGCCAAAAAAAGGTTCTACCCTGAAATGGAATTCGGCGTCAATTCTATGTACAGGTCTGAGGCGACTATGGGCCCGGGCAGAGAACCTCTTTATGGTATGGTCTCGCTGACACTGCCCATCTGGAGGGACAGTTACAATGCGGCCCAGCAGCAGGCACAGGCCGATGTGCGCAGGGTACAGCAGGAAAAAAGAGAAACACAAAACAGCACCGTAGCCAAAGCAGGGAGTCTGCTTTACGATTTTGAAATAAGTGCAAGAAATTCAAAACTTTATAAAGATGTCCTGATTCCAAAGTCCAAAGAGCTTCTGACTGCCTGCGAAACCGCCTATCAGGCCGGCAACATCGACTTCCTCAGCCTGATTGACGCTCAACGCAGGCTTTTAAAATACGAGCTTCTTTATGAACAGGCCATCGTCGAAAATGCTCAAAAACTGGCTGAACTCGAAATGCTCGTCGGGACACAAATATCAGTTGTTGACACCGCTGGAAAATAGCGAGAACTTTTTTGAATCCTTGCGAGGGATAATAAAAATGAAACCACATATTATGCCGATTGCGATAGGAATAATCTGTCTCGGATTCATTTTCAGTGGAAACGTCTTCGCCGTCGAGAATACTGAAAATCATACCCAAAGCTCTTTTTCGCTGTCTTCCCTGATTGTGCCTTTGGGTGCAGCAACTCTTTCATTTGTCTCGGCAACCTTCCTGACGGGCCTGTTCCGCAGAAAACTCGGCCGAAGATTTCTTAAATTGCACCTTTATCTTGCGGTAATCTCTATCGTCCTCGGCCTTACACACGGCATACTGGTCTTTATCCTGCTCGGATAAAGGAATAAATTTGAAGATAATTTTTTTAAAAGGACGAAAAAAAATGAATAACAAAAAGACACAAGTCGGAGTATTTTTTTTACTGGCAGGTCTTTCGCTGGTCGGCCTGATGGTACTGAATGGCTGCAAAAAGAAAACCGAACCTTCTGCCCCGCCGGAAACCCAGCAGCCTGCTTCCACAACGATTGAGCAGACGACCTGCCCCGTAATGGGCGGTGCGGTAAACAAGAATCTCTTCGTCGAATACAAGGAAAAAAAGGTTTATTTCTGCTGCGCCGAGTGCAAAACCGAATTTGGAAAGAACCCTGAAAAATATCTGGATAAATTGCCTCAGTTCGCAAAACAGAAATAATAAATTATATAGGAAAAAATAATTGAATGAAAAAGGATAAACTGCTTAAAGTCGTTCTCGCCGCCGTAGTGTTGCTGGCAGTAGTAAGCCTCTTTGTAAATAGCCGTTACCGCCATTCCGCATCCAGCCAAAAAACAGTGAAAGAGCTGTATTACTGCCCGATGCACCCGAATTTTACATCGGACAAGCCTGGCGATTGTGCTATATGCGGGATGAGCCTGGTAAAAAGGGAAAAGCCCGACGCTCCGGTAACAAGTCAACAGGCGGAGAAAACCCACAGAAAAATCCTGTTTTACCGCAATCCGATGAACCCGCAGGCCACCTCTCCTGTCCCAATGAAGGATCAGATGGGTATGGACTATGTGCCGGTATATGAGGAAGAAAAAACCGCCGCTCATCTCGGCGTCTACATAAACCCCGCAAAGCAGCAGCTAATCGGCGTGAAAAAAGAAAAAATTCAAAATCGCAAATTGGCCGGTGAAATACTGACCGTTGGCAGAGTGGCCCACGACCCCAGCCTCTTCGTTGCTCAGGAAGAATACCTCCAGGCCCTTAAAAGCCGCAAAATTATGCAAAAGGATGAGTCTAATTATGCGAATGACCAGTCGGAGCCACTCATCAAGGCCGTCAAACGAAAGCTTCTGCTGATGGGGATGAGCGATGCAGAAATAGATGAGCTGGCAAAACAGGGTAAGGTGCAGCAAAACCTGTATCTGCCCGGCAAAGATGACAAAAATGTCTGGGTATACATAACCGCCTACGAATACGAAGCGGAATTTATAAAAACCGCTCTGCCGGTCGAGGTAGAAGCATCGGCATATCCGGGCGAAATCTTTGAAGGCACAATTATTTCTGTCGCCCCCATATTAGATACCGTGACTCGCACATTCAAAGCAAGAGCGCTGGTCAACAACCCCGAAAACAAACTCAAGCTCGAAATGTTTGTCAATGTCAGAATAAAATATGACCTCGGCGAAAAACTCGCCGTGCCGGAAGATGCCGTAATGCGTGCAGGCACTAAAAATATTGTTTTTATTGCGAAGCCGGACGGCTATTTTGAACCCCGCACCGTCAAGCTCGGCCCAAAAGCACAGGGCTATTATGAGGTTCTGGGCGGACTTGCTGCAAATGAAGAAGTCGTTACATCCGGCAATTTCCTGATAGACTCGGAATCAAAACTAAACGCCGCTTTAACGCAAATGACGGAGCCAAACCAATAAGGATTAGTGCACACCAATGATTGAAAAAATAATTGAATTTTCCGCAAGAAACAAATTCATTGTTATATTTTTCACCATTGCAGCCATAATAGCGGCAATTTACTGCATCAGAAATATACCCCTCGATGCCATACCAGACCTCTCCGACACACAGGTTATCATTTATTCCCGCTGGGACAGGAGTCCTGATATAATCGAAGACCAGGTAACATACCCCATTGTTACTGCCATGCTCGGTGCGCCGAACGTCAAGGCAATCAGGGGATTTTCCGATTTTGGTTTTTCGTACGTTTATGTGATTTTCAAAGACGGCACCGATATTTACTGGGCCCGAAGCCGAACACTCGAATACCTCAGCAAAATCCTGCCCAAACTGCCGCAGGGCGTTGAAACCGAAATGGGTCCTGATGCAACCAGTGTCGGCTGGGTATATCAATACGCACTGGTTGATAAATCAGGCAACAACAACCTTGCCGACCTTCGCAGTTTTCAGGACTGGTACCTGCGATACTGGCTTCAGAGTATCCCCGGCGTCGCCGAGGTTGCCACAATCGGCGGATTTCAGAAACAATATCAGGTCAACATAAACCCAAACGCTCTGCTGGGCTATAATATACCTCTTACAGCGGTTATAAATGCTGTTCGCAAAAGCAATAATGACATCGGCGCCAGACTTCTCGAAATGTCCGGCACTGAGTATATGATTCGGGCAAAAGGATACATCAAATCCCCCGCAGACCTCGAAAACACAGTTATCGGCACAAACGGCCTCGGAACGCCCGTCCTTGTAAAAAATGTCGCAGATGTCGTGCTTGGCCCTGATATTCGCAGAGGAATCGCCGACCTTGATGGTCAGGGTGATACTGTCGGCGGCATCGTCATTATGCGGTATGGAGAAAACGCTCTTAATGTCATAAACCGCGTCAAAGCCAAAATTGAAGAAATAAAACCATCTCTGCCGAAGGGCGTCGAAATCGTTACAACCTACGACCGCTCGGACCTTATCAAACGCGCTATCGACACCCTCAAGCATCAGCTTATTGAAGAAATGATAATCGTCAGCCTCGTAATACTCCTGTTCCTGTGGCATTTTCCGTCGGCCATCGTGCCGATAGTAACAATACCCATCGCCGTCCTTTTATCATTCATCCCGATGTATGGCATCAGGCTTACCTCAAACATTATGTCCCTCTCAGGTATCGCCATATCCATAGGTGTGCTTGTCGATGGTGCAATTGTGGAGGTCGAAAATGCCTACAAAAAATTGCAGTTGTGGAAAGACGGCGGCCAGAAAGGCGACTTTCACCTTGTCAGGCTCAGTGCCTTAAAGGAGGTCGGGCCATCGGTATTCTTCTCCCTTCTTGTCATCGCAGTTGCCTTCCTGCCTATCTTTACCCTTGTCGACCAGGAAGGGCGACTCTTCAAACCCCTTGCCTACAGCAAAAATCTCGCTATGGCTATCGCCGCAATCCTCGCCATAACCCTTGACCCCGCTATTCGTATGCTGTTTACCCGTATGGATTATCACCATTTCAAACCAAAATGGCTGTCGAACTTTTATAATACTGTCACGGTAGGCAAATATTATCCCGAAGAAAAACATCCCGTAAGCAGGATACTGTTTGCCATTTATGAGCCGGCTTGTAATTTCGTTTTGGAGCACCGCAAGCTTACCATCATCTCCGCCATTATCCTGATGATAATAACCGTACCGGTATATTTTCAGTTAGGCTCTGAATTTATGCCGCCCTTGAATGAAGGCACAATCCTGTATATGCCCACAACACTGCCCGGCTTATCCGTCACTGAAGCCGCAAAGCTTTTGCAGATACAGGACAAAATCCTGACCTCTTTTCCTGAAGTCGAACGTGTCTTCGGCAAAGCCGGCCGAGCCAACACACCTACCGACCCCGCTCCCTTCTCTATGATGGAAACAACAGTCGTCCTCAAAGATAAGAAGTATTGGCGGCCGGGTCTGACCTGGGAAAAGCTAATCGATGAAATGAACGAAAAAATGCAAATCCCCGGCACTACGAACGCCTGGACTATGCCCATAAAAGCAAGAATTGATATGCTCTCCACAGGCGTCCGCACTCCTGTCGGCATAAAAATTTACGGCCCGAACCTCAAAGAAATCGAAAAAATCGGCGTCCGGCTCGAACAGATTATCAAACCGCTGCCTGGAACACGCAGCGTATACGCTGAACGCGTCTCCGGCGGCTATTTCCTCGATTTTACCCTTAAACGCGAGCAGTTGGCACGTTACGGTCTTACCATAGAAGATGCGGAAGACATCATTATGTCTGCTGTCGGCGGCGAAAATATAACCACAGCTATTCAGGGGCCTGAGCGATACGGCGTAAGCGTCCGCTATGCCCGCGATTACCGTGACAGCATTGAAAAACTTCAGCGAGTCCTTGTGCCGACAATGTCCGGCGCACAAATACCATTACAACAGCTCGCCGACATCAGCGTCTCTCTCGGCCCGGCTATGATAAGAGACGAAAATGGTATGCTCGCAGGTTACGTTTACGTCGATGTGGAAGAGTCAAAAGACATCGGCGGTTACGTCGCCCAGGCAAAAAAAACGGCGTTAGACCAGTTGCAGTTGCCCGCAGGTTATTCGCTGCAATGGAGTGGCCAATTTGAAAATATGCTCCGTGTCAGGGAACATCTTAAAATCGTATTGCCTTTGACAATCCTGATTATATTCACACTGCTTTATATGAACACAAAAAGCATCGTCAAAACCGGCATTGTAATGCTCGCCGTCCCATTCTCGCTGATTGGGGCGATATGGCTGCTGTATTTCCTCGGCTACAATATCTCCATAGCCGTCTGGGTCGGTATGATTGCCCTGATGGGCCTCGATGCCGAAACAGGCGTATTTATGCTGCTCTTCCTCGACCTCTCGTATAATGATATGGTTGCTCAGAACAGGATGAAAACCTTTGCTGATTTGAAAGAAGCGGTAATCCACGGTGCGGTCAAACGTATTCGCCCGAAGATGATGACCGTTATGGCTATGTTTATGGGCCTTATTCCAATTATGTGGGCAGCGGGTACAGGAGCGGATATGATGAAACGTATCGCCGCTCCGATGATTGGCGGTATCATCACGAGTTTTCTCCTTGAACTGCTGGTTTATCCGCCGCTTTATACAATCTGGAAATGGCGTTACGAAATGAAAAAAGGCGCCGCAGCCCCCTAACACGCCCGGGGGGATTCGAACCCTCGACCTACGGATTAGAAATCCGTTGCTCTATCCAACTGAGCTACGGGCGCAGAAATCTTCAAGTGCTTGTAATATAATCACTTCCTACACATTCTGTCAACTAAAGAACAGCAGAATCGGTGAGGTTATGACACCACCTTACGCTGTCATCAGATGTCATCAGAAGCAATCAGAAGCATATCAGAATGCATCAGAGATACGTCAAAATGCATCAGAGATACGTCAAAATGCATCAGAAAACACCAGTGTTTTTGATTAAGTATTTTCATAACAAGGACTTAAAGAAAATAAAGCCACGGATTAACACGGATTTTCACGGATTTTTTTTCATTAAATTTTGTTTCATATAACATCGGAACATAATGTCTCTCTATAATTGGGCGGAGATGCGCATTTGAGTTGACCCTACTTCGCCCTGCGGGCTACGAAGGGCAGGCAAAAAAGAGATAAGTTGTTATGGGATAAAGAGTAAGGGGATTTGAAAAATTTTTGCGATTTTGGGATTTTTTTAGAAAGGTAGCCTCGCAAATGATTGAAGTTAAAGATAGCGGATAGAAGATTGTCGATGGTTCGACGTTGCTCACCACAGGTTGTCGAATGTCGATTGTCGATTTTAGTTGAAGTTGGCGGAATTATCGCCGGGTCGTAAACGGCGTCAAGATTGAAAGGCTTTTGGCCAGCCGCCGAAAATGCCAGAAAATCTACGCCGTTTTCTGCTCATACAAATATTTCTGAAAAGTAAAAAAGGTAGTTCGTATATTTTCTACGCCGCCAAGCATTTCAGAGGCATCACTGATGGCGTGGTATTTGAGTGTCAGAAGGTCAGGCAGTTTCTCCTCGTCAAGCTCCTCCACGCCGGTTTCAATATATTTGGACAGAACAAATTCCAGAAACTCTTTCTGTTTATTATTCAGCAACGCAAATATTTTTGACTGCGCCTCTGCCACCCGCGTTTCTCTGGTGATGGGCTTTATAGCAAAAGAGACATATTCAAGCACATCAAAGAGGTCGCTTTTTTCAGCATTTATCATTTTTTGAATTGTTGCAAGTTCGTCTTTGCCATATCCGGCATCAGCAAGTTTATTAAGTAATGTCCTGCGAGTTATTGGATACGACCAGATTTTGCGAAGCTCATCTTCGCTTTTGAAAAAATCTGGCAATTTGCCAAACAATTTCCGCAAAAATTCTTCTGCTGAAATAGGCTTGCCGTCCGCGCTCCAAAACGAAGTCGAAATCATATACTGAATCTCGCGTTCTTTGCCGTCAGCAAGTTTTATTTTTAATTTCTCTTTCGGTGGTGGCGGCGGCTTAGGTCTGTCCGGCATAGGCCCATCTGGCAGTTTTCGCTTTGGCTCAGGTTCTATCGGCTCTCCGTCCCATTCAGGATCGGCAAAATGATGATAAGCATCGACAAAATCATAGATGGTGAAATATTCCTTACCATCAAACAGCCGTGTACCCCTGCCTATAATCTGCTTGAATTCAATCATCGTATTGATTGGCCGCATCAGTATAATATTGCGGATATTGCGGGCATCTACACCGGTGGATAATTTTTGTGAAGTAGTTAGAATTGTCGGAATAGTCTTTTCATTATCCCGAAACTCTCGCAAATATTGCTCGCCAAGCGCAGCGTCATTAGCCGTAACGCGAACGCAATAATTCGGATCCGTGCTTTTCTTGTATTGATTGACCAAATCACGCACCGCAGCGGCGTGGTCTTGCGTCGCGCAGAAAACTATCGTTTTTTCGTTCTGATTGATTTCATCCATAAAGATATGTACGCGTTTTTTTTCGCGTTCTTTTATCTCAATGATTCTATTAAAGTCTGCCTCCTGATAGATTTTACCTTCTTCAACTTCGCCTTCAATAATCTGGTCGTCAGAGGTATAGACATAATCATCAAGGGTAGTTTTAATTCGTCTCACTTTGAACGGCGTCAAAAAGCCGTCGTTGATGCCTTCTTTGAGCGAATAGATATAAACCGGCTCCCCGAAATAGCGATAAGTATCGACATTATCCCTCCGTTTGGGCGTTGCGGTCAAACCAAGCTGAACTGCTGGCGAAAAATATTCCATAATGCCGCGCCAGTTCCCTTCGTCGTTGGCTCCGCCCCGATGGCACTCGTCAATAACAATAAAATCAAAATAATCTGCCGGATATTCGCCAAAATATGGCGTGTTCTCCGGCCCGCTCATAAAAGTCTGAAAGATTGTAAAGAAAATACTGCCGTTAGTTGGAACACGGTCGTGTCTGCGTATTTCATCAGGCTTAATCCGAACAAGCGCATCTTCCGGGAATGCTGAAAATGCGTTAAACGCCTGATCGGCCAGAATATTCCTGTCTGCCAGAAACAATATTCGCGGCCTGCGTGTGCCGTCGCGCGTCAGATTCCATCGCGTCTGAAACAGTTTCCATGCGACCTGAAATGCGATAAATGTTTTGCCTGTTCCTGTCGCCATCGTAAGCAAAATTCGCTGTTTTCCCTCGGCAACGGCGTTCATCGTATTATTAACGGCGATTTCCTGATAGTAATGGGCGACCATTGTTCCGCCCATATCTTCAAACGGCACCTGATTGAATTTATCCCGCCATTTGTTTTCTGTTGCGAATGTCTTGTTCCACAGTTCATCCGGCGTTGGAAAATTAGCAACCAAACCTATATCCCTGCCGGTCTTCATACATATCTGATAAATCTCTTTGCCGTTACTGGCAAAAGTCGTATCAAGATGCATTTTTTCTGCGTAAGTTTTGGCTTGCGCTACGCCTTCACCCACTCCAACTTCATCGCTCTTGGCTTCTATTGCCGCAAGTTTGCGTCCCTGATAAACCAATACATAATCAGCAATCAATGGCTTGTCTCGTCCGCCGGTCAGAATTTTGCCGGCCGTGATATGATATTCCCGCAGAATCTTTGAGCCCTCTACAACACCCCAGCCGCTCGCCTTTAGCTTTGGGTCAATGTATTCGGCTCGTGTTTCAGCTTCGTTCATAAATTATTTTTTATTCTGACTTACGCCAATCTTCCAAACGCCTTTTTCAAGAAAAGCTTCTATGGTTTGGCGATTTGCTTTATTTATCAAATTAGAGTGTGATATTTTATACTTCTTTGCATATTCGGCAAGCGTCATAATGTGCGCGCCTTCCAGATACGC
>Ga0315294_10000681_pt1 | contig 36784 bp, 27 predicted proteins | sample YL17G13_40_MG_FD_203626 | JGI IMG/M metagenome (GOLD analysis project Ga0315294, IMG submission 203626) | Sediment microbial communities from Yellowstone Lake, YNP, Wyoming, USA - YL17G13_40 | ecosystem: Environmental > Aquatic > Freshwater > Lake > Sediment | place: USA: Wyoming | collected...
AGGGTATGTACGGGAGTTTTTGGAACAGGAAGGTTCAGGGGGCTTCGAGCAGGGAGCTGCAGAGGTTGCAGCTGAGGCTTTTGCAGAGGCAGGTTAGGAGGGTTTATGGGAAGAGCAGGTTTTACCGAGGGAAGTTTAGGGGTTGCGGGTTGAAGCCTTCCAGCATTAAGTGTCTGGAGGATGTTAGGAAGTTGCCTTTTGTTTCGAGGGAGGAGTTGGAGGGGAATTTTGAGGATGTTTTGGCGGTGCCGTTTTCTAGGGTTGCCACCGTGCGTATGACGAGTGGGACGACGGGTCATCCGTTGAAGGTTGCGCACAGCAGACGTGACGTTGCGATGATTGCTGAGGCTTCGGCGAGGAAGCTTACGTATCACGGGGTTACGGCGAAGGACATGGTGCAGGTGACGGCGGCTTACGGTTTGTGGCAGGGCGGTTGGTCTGCGCATTGGGGTGCCGAGAAGATTGGAGCCTGTGTTATTCCTGTCGGCCCAGGGGACACGGAGAGGCAGATTCGGATAATTAAGCAGTTGAGGTCGACTGTTCTTTACGGGGCGACGAATTTCCACTTCAGGATTCTTGAGGTAGCTAAGGCGTTGGGGGAGAGTCTTGACGATTATGACCTGCGGGTGGGGTTGTGTGTTGCTGAGAAGCCGAGTAAGCCGCAGATTTCCATGCTCAAGGAGGGTTTTGGGTATGAGAAGGTGGCCATTGATTATGGCGCGACGGAGTTTCCTGGTTTTTCAGTTCACTGTGATGTTGATGACATGTTTCATCATGTTTGGGCAGATTACTATTTGGTTGAGGTTGTGGATCCTGAGTCGCATGAGCCTTTGGGCGAGGGTGAGAGGGGTGAGCTGGTGGTTACGAGTTTGCAGAAGGAGGCGTTTCCTTTGGTGCGGTACCTTTCGCGGGACATCACGACGTTGGCTGGTTTTGAGAAGTGCAGTTGCGGCATGTCTCATCCGAAGGTGGGGGTTGACATTGACCGGGAAGATTTTATGACGAAGATTCGGGGGGTGCCGGTGTTTCCGAGTCACGTCGAGTATATTCTAGGCGAGTTTCCTGTTCTCACGGGTAAGTGTCAGATTCTTGTGGACAAGCGGACGCCAAGTCAAGAAGCGGGTTTGAAGGTTGAATTAAGCGAGGCTGTTCCTCAGGCCGCGCAGAAAGCGCTTAGACAGGAGATTGTTGAGGCGGTTAAGAACCGTGTTGGCGTGACGTTTAACGATTTGGCTTTTGTTCCCAAGGGAACGTTTGATGGTAAATACTTGAAGGCTGTTGTGACGTCGTAGAAGCTCTTGTCTAGTGAGATGTTTTTGGAGGTTTGTTTGTGATTTTTTGTCTTTCTGCTTCCTACAAGAGTGTGAAGTTGCAGATGCTTGAGTCGCTTGCCTTCAAGGATGAGAGTGAGACTGTGAGGAGCCTCTGTTCGGAGGGTCTTGCGGAGGAGTGTGTTCTTGTTCAGACTTGTCATCGTGTGGAAGTCTACGGCGTCGTGAAGGACTCGTCAAACGGGAGTGCTATTGACAGGATTTTGAGGTTTTGGAGTGGGAAGACGGGGGTGAGCCTAGATCTTCTGCGGAAAAATGTTGCGGTTTACAGGGGAAGGGAGGCGCTGGAGAGGCTCTTCAGCTTGGCTTCTGGGCTGGATTCGATGGTCGTGGGTGAGGATCAGATTCTGGGTCAAGTGAGACGAGCATATGTGAGGGCGAAGAAGGTTGGGGCGGCTAAGCTGGTTCTTGACAGGGCTTTTATGTGTGCTATTAACACGGGCAGGAAGGTTAGGAGTGAGACTCGGATTGATGAGGGTTCGGTCTCGGTGAGCTCGGCTGCGGTTGACCTTGCGGCGAAGGAGCTGGGTGACCTGAAGTCTAAGACGGCGTTGGTTGTCGGTGCTGGAGAGGCGGGCTCCATTGTTGCGGAGACGCTTAGGAGACGTGGCGCGAAACGTGTGCGGGTTGCGAACAGGACGTACGAGAGGGCGGTGGAGCTTGCGGCGAAGGTTTCTGGAGAGGCTGTGGAGTTTGACGGGTTGTATGATGCGGTGAGCGACGTTGATTTGGTTATTGCGGCCCTTGCAGTTGACAGACCTGTTATAACGGCGGGGCAGTTGAAGAAGGCGCTTGGGAAGCGGGGTCGTGGTGGAGGGTCTTTGCTTTTGGTTGATATTTCTCAGCCGAGGGCTGTTGAGGAGGAGGCTGGTTCTTTGGAGGGTGTGGTTTTGAGGAACATTGATGATTTGAAGGGCATTGTCGAAGAGAGTGTTAGGAGTCGGGAGGCTGAGGCTGAAAAAGCGAGAAAGCTTGTTTTCGCGGAGTTGGGGAGGTTTGAGCGGCAGCAGTCGGAGCTTGCTGTGGCGCCGTTGATTTCGGAGATTTATAAGAGAGTTGACGGTATCAGGCGGAGGGAGCTTGAGAGGGCTTTGAGCAAGATGGGGGAGTCTGACGCGAGGAAGGTTGGGGTTTTGGACAGGTTTTCCAGAGAGCTCGTGGAGCGTGTTCTGCAGTTGCCCATTGATCAGCTTCGGGAAGCGGCTCTCAATAATGACAACGGCTTGCTTTTGGCGGTGGAGAGGCTGTTCAAGGCGAAGGGTTAGGGGTGGAAAGGGTTGTGTGTGTCTGAGAGGCTTTTTGAGAGGGCTAAGAGGCTTATTCCTGGCGGAGTGAACAGTCCTGTCAGGGCTTTTGGGCCTTACCCGTTTTTTACGAGGCGTGCAAAGGGGTCGAAGCTGTTTGACGTTGACGGAAGGGAGTACATTGACTACTGCATGGGTTATGGACCGTTGATTCTGGGCCACGCTTATCCGAAGGTCATTGAGGCTGTGAGAAGACAACTTGAAGATGGGACCTTGTTCGGTACTCCGTCTGAGCAGGAGGTGGAGATGGCTGAATTGATTTGCGCGTTCGTGCCGTCGGCGGAGATGGTTCGTCTGGTGAGCACTGGGGCTGAAGCGACGATGAGCGCGATAAGGGTTGCCAGAGGCTTTACGGGTAGAAAGAAGATCCTCAAGTTTGAAGGATGCTACCACGGTGCGCATGATTGTGTGCTTGTGAAGGCGGGTTCGGGTGCGACGACGTTCGGGATGCCTGATTCGCTTGGGGTTCCTGAGGAGACGGCCAAGAACACGATTGTGGTGCCTTATAATGATGTTGAGGCATGTGAGAAGGCCGTTAGGGATGAGCGGGAGAGTCTTGCCGCAGTGATTGTTGAACCTGTTATCGGCAACATTGGAGTGGTTGTCCCGAGGGAAGGGTATCTGAAGGCTTTGCGGGAGTTGACTGAACGGTATGGTGTTGTGTTGATTTTTGATGAGGTGATCACGGGGTTCAGGTTGGGTTTGGGTGGGGCTCAGGAATATTATGGGGTTGCGCCGGATTTGACGACTTTAGGTAAGATATTGGGCGGGGGATTTCCTATGGCAGCGTATGCGGGCAGTGAAGAAATCATGCGGATGATTGCGCCTTCTGGAAAAGTATACCAGGCTGGCACGTACAACGGGAACCCGATTAGCGTTGCAGCTGGACTGGCAACTCTGAAGGTTCTGCGGGATACGAAGGATTTCTACTCTGGGTTGGAAAAGAAGTGCAAGCTGCTAATTGACCAAATGGAGCGGGCATCGGAAGAGTTGGGAGTGCACATGCAGGTCAATCATGTGGCTTCGATGTTTCAGATGTTCCTTGCAGATAAGCCTGTTTATGATTATGCAAGTGCTAGGGCGGCTGATAGCAAGAGATTTTTGGAGTTTCACAAGAAGCTTTTGGAGTTGGGAGTGTTTTTGCCGCCATCTCAGTTTGAAGCATGTTTCATATCAAGTGCACACTCGAAAGATGATATATTGAGAACTGTTGATGCAATGGAAGATTCGCTAAAATACGCAAGCAAGAACTGAAATCTGATGCTTGGTCACTCAAGATCATTTCTGATGTAGCTTTTCGCAGTAGTTCCCGCGAGAGAATTTGATTAGGAGAGAGTTCTTTGAAGATTGCTTTTGTTGATGAAGACTTGTCCCGGAGAACTGGATCACGGCGATTTACGTTTGAAGTTGCTCGTGAGTTAGGGAAGAGGGGACATGATGTCAGCGTATTCACAACGAGGTTGGACAGAAACACTTGTTTTGGGGCTTATCTGTCGTTGCCAGTTCAGGTGTTTCCAAGGAAGAGGTTTGTGGCTGAGCAATATCTTAGGAGGTTTGTGCATCATCACCGAGATAATTCGCTCGTCAAGGCAGGAAATGACCTGAACCACTCGTTATCTCAGGCGAATCTGATTATGCAGATGAGCAAGAAGATTGCGGATTTAGATTGCGATGTCGAAATGGCGCATTATCATGGTGAACACTGGCTTATGCCTTACTTCTATTATTTGAGCAGAGCTGCAGGAGTCGCGTATCTAAACGTGACTCAGCCTCTTCCTCGTTCTCGAGCGCTCCCTTTTCAAGAGTTGCCCATTCACAGGCGAATCGTGTCAAAGGCTCTCCTTTTTCCTCTCGGAAGATGGGAACCGGAGAGTTTCAAGAAGATCGGCCTATTTATCGGCCCCAGCCGATATTTGCTTAAGCAGGCTGAGGAGCAGGGAATGCTTAGAAACAGAAAAGCCGAGGTTGTTCCATTAGGAGTCAATCATTCAGAGTTCTGTCCGACTGGCGAAGAGGAACCATTTGCTCTGTACGTTGGAAGAATACATCCTCACAAATCTCTAGAGCTTGCAGTGATGGCTATGAAGGGAACGAATTCTGACGCGTCCTTGGTTATTGCGGGGGATGTTCCTGATGGTTACCAGTGGTACAAAGAGAAACTTCTCGATCTAGCTAAGAAAATGAAGGTTTCTAACAAAGTTAGAATAGTCGAGTCTCCGTCAGACTTGGAGATAGTTCGGCTAATGCAGAAGTGCGCGGTTTTCTTGTTTCCCAGCACGATCGACACGTTCGGCTTGGTGGTTTTGGAAGCCATGGCCTGTGGTAAGCCTGTGGTTGCATGTAATAGCGGAGGAGTCCCTGAAGTGATTGGCGATGCTGGCTTGCTGATTGAGCCAGATTTCCTGCAGTGGCAAGAGGCGGTTTCCAGATTATTGTCAGATCCCGAACTCAGACGTGAGATGGGCCAAAGATCTCTCACAAGGTCCATGCTTTTTTCTTGGAAACGCACGACTGAGCGATTACTCGACGCCTTTGCTGGTATGAAGATAACAGGCTCAGACTGATACAAAATGCCAGCCAACGTCAAGAAATCCCTCGTAGAGGGAACGTCATTGAAGTTTGTGGGCAAGACCACAGCAGTAGATTTTGCCAGACGCATATTGAACAAGCCGATGATATTTGTTGATCGGCACTTACTCCCAATCAGGACTCTTTCGATGCCATTTACGATCCAACTTGAACCGACGAACAAATGCAATCTTAAATGTCGAATGTGTCACCGCAGCATTATGCCTCTTTCGAGCATAGGGGAGCTCAACTTCGACGATTTCAGAAGAATCGTTGATCCCATGCTTCCGTATTTGGAGGCTGTGTGGCTTCAAGGAGAAGGTGAACCGTTTCTCTGCAAAGACATTTTTGCGATGATCAGGTATCTGAAAGAAAGATTGATTTATGTGAACACGGTCACGAATGGAACTCTCCTTAGCAAAGATGTCTGCAAAAAGATTGTACGCTCTGGCTTGGATGAAATAGCAATTTCGATAGACGGCGCAACAGCAGACACTTATGAACGGATAAGAACAGGCGCAGACTTTGAAGACCTAACTAAGAATGTGCAAACGCTCACGTCACTCGTCAATAGTGGCTCTCGCAAAAGTCTCAAGGTAGCTGCTTTCGTAGTGGCAATGCGGGATAACGTGCAGGAGTTGCCTGATCTGGTTTCTTTGGTTCATAGGCTTGGAATGAAATATCTATGGGTCCAGGACGTTCAATTTCAGCAATTAGATGCAGACCTTGCCAGAAGAGAAGAGTCGCTAAGAATACTGGCTGAACAAAACGACAGAGAAAAGGATCAAATTGAAGGTTACCTGAAGAAAGCGGTCCAACTGGCGAACAAATATGACCTGCAAATTCTGACGTATGGAGGAAAATCCGTTTTCGATAGGCTGAGTGTCTCACGCAGACGTCAGAAATGCTCTTGGCCATGGACTAGTGCATATGTGACTTGGGATGGTTTCGTTTCGCCTTGCTGCATTCCTAGCACGTATTTCTGTGGCAATGTATTCCAAGAACCGTTCAAGGAAATTTGGAACAACGAGAAATACCATGCTTTCAGAAGACGACTGAAAAGTGGCAGAGTGCCTTATCAATGCATTAACTGTTCATTCTTATGAAGGAAAGTCTAGAAAACGTACGCCGATTTCCCACTTTTGGAAAGGTTCAATGACACACGGAGGATGCAACAATGAACATGCGTAGAACCGCTGTTTCTCTGGTTATCATGTTGATTCTTTGCCTTGTGTTCTTTGAATTTTCTGGTCGCGCGGCTTCTCCGCTGGAGCAGACCGTCAGTTCCAGACAATCAGTGCGCAACTTCACGAGCGAGAACATTTCTAGTCAGCAGCTTCTTATGGTTTTGTGGAGTGCCTACGGCTACACGAGTCTTAACAGAACCGTACCACAGATAGGATACAATCACTCCTTGACTGTTTTTGCAGTTAACGCTACAGGTAGTTATCAGTATGTTCCTGAAAGCAATTCGGTGATTGCGTATGACTTGAGTGTGAACAAGGAAGCCGTACGCTCGCATGATGGAGGTTGGCCGAGCGACGCCAGCGTCGTCTTGGTTGTTGTTTGGAATGAGACCAAGATGAACAACCAGTATCTTGCTTCTGCAGAGGCAGGTTGTCTCGTTCAGAACGTGTACTTGTCTGCTGCTTCTCTGAATCTTGGGACTTGCTGTGTAGGAGGCGTTGACTCTGACGGGTTGCGTGTCGATCTCCGACTGCCAAGTGCCATGACACCCTTGTTGGTTATGCCGCTCGGCTATCCAACAGGATCATTTCCTCCAGCGTCTCCAAACTATGACCTTATGACTGGAAATCTTCCGCCTGTGCAGTATAGTTCCTCATCTTTTGAGGATGCGTTAGGAAACCTGACCTTTTTGCGGAATTGGTCAGCAGAGTATCTCTCCGCAAGAGAGCTTTCTCAACTGTTGTGGGCTGCGTACGGCTATACGAATGTCACCTCAGGGGACGCATATCACAGAACAACACCGAGCTCTTGGGGAATCTACCCACTTGTGGTGTTTGTCTTGAACGCCACCGGAGTGTACCGGTACTCGCCAGAAAATCATTCATTGTCTGAAATGATGCAGGGTGACAGAAGGTTTGAAATCGCGAACGCAACTGCAGGTCAGGTGTGGATCTCGGAGGCTCCGGCTGTCTTCTTGATTGTTTACAACTCGTCTTTCAATGCCGGCAATACCGGCGACGGAGGTACGGTACTGCACGAATTTATCGAAGTAGACGCTGGAGCAGTCATGCAGCAGATAGTGCTTGAAGCTTCCGCGTGGAAGCTAGGCGCAAACATTGTCAGCGGCGGACTTGAGGACTGGAATGGGACAACGGCAGAACAACTGCGAAGTTTCCTCGGTTTGTCTTCTTCACTAATCCCGCTTTGTGTCATACCCGTTGGCTTTCCCTTTACGAATAAGACCACCCCTGCGATTTCAATGATTTCGCCTGAAAACAAAACGTACAATACAAATGATGTCGCGCTAACATTCAACGTCGACGAGCCTTATTCTTGGATGGGCTACAGTCTGGATGATCGAGCGAACGTGACTATTAGCGGAAACACGACTCTGTCTGGCGTTCCAGATGGTTTTCATCATGTATCGGTCTATGCCAATGACACAGCAGGCAACATTGGCGCTTCTAGCACAGTGTATTTCGCAGTGGACACTGCTGGGCCCGAGATAAGCGAAGTTATCCAGTTTCCTGCTGAAGACAGTGTGAAGCCCACAGACGAGGTCATAGTCAATGCTACGGTGGTCGACGCGACAAGCGGTGTAAAGAAGGTCATTATGAATTACACAACAGGTAATATGACATGGCTGCAAAAAGACATGATAGATCTAGGCGACGGCATTTACAGCTCGACGATCCCACGATTTCCATATGGAACAAACGTTACGTATGTAATAGTGGCAGAGGACAATGCAGGCAACATTATTACCAGCGTGGAAACTGGGTACCAAGGTCTATATCAGGTCTTGACAGAGTTTCCTTCATACGTGATCATTCTTTCATTCGTAACAATGACGTTGCTGTCAGTCGCAGTCAGCCGAAGGAAACGTGCCTTCAGAAGGATGGCGCGCGCGGAAAACGTATCTGTAAGAAGATAGGCTGCCTTTTCATGATAGCAGCTTGGTGAAAAGAACATGCCTCGTTACTCTGCCGCCCCTCGCTTTCTCTATGATTTGCTACAGCTCAGAAGAAACACTCACAGAAGACGGTCTGAACTTGTCGCTCTGCAAGAGAAGAAGCTTCGGGCAATAGTGAGGCATGCTTACGACAGCGTTCCCTTCTATCATAGATTTTTGGAATCGCACGGTATCAGTCCGACGGAGATCAGGTCGATTAGTGATCTGAAGAAGCTTCCACTGGTCACCAAGAGAGAAGTGCAGGAAAATCCTTATGATATGGTATCCTGGAAAGTGGACCCGTCGAAGTGCGTGAAACTGAAGACTTCTGGATCAACTGGCTTCCCTTTGACCGTTATCAAAGGAAGAGATGATTTGAATTTCCAGCATGCAGTCTCCCTTCGACAGTCCCTTGAATGCGGTGAAAGGCTCAGGGACAAGGTGGCTCAGGTTCGATGGACAGGTTCTGCAAGCGCGCAGGAGCGCGCGCGCAACCCACAAAAGCCTTTGTATGAGAAAATTGGGTTCCTAAGGAACGAGTGGATTTTGGCGGACCGAGTTTCTTGGGAAAGCATTATCGACACTCTGAGTCTTCGCAAGCCGGACGTTATTGTCAGCTACCCGGGCATCCTCAAACCAATTGCGGAGCGCGCGGAAAACAAACTACATCCGAGGCTGGTTTTTTCCACGGCTGAAATCTTGGACAAACGAACACGAACTCTGATAGTCGAGTCCCTTGGGGCGCAGGTGATAGATTCATACGGCTCTGTAGAAGCTGGAGATATTGCTTGGGAGTGCCCGCAACAGCATGATGGTTACCACATGAATGTTGATTCCGTCCTCGTCGAGTTTGTTAGAGATGAAGAGAACGTCGCAGCTGGTGAGGATGGAGAGATTGTGATTACCAACCTGTTCAACTATGCTATGCCTTTGATTCGTTATAGACTCGGTGATATCGGGAGTCTGAGGGCCGAGGAATGTTCATGCGGAAGAACGTTGCCTTTGATGCAGGGTTTGAAAGGAAGATGCAACGATTTCATTATCTTGCCCGACGGGAGAGAACTGTCACCTTGGTTCTTCTGGAATATGATCGATTTGAATGGAGTGTCCGAGTTCAGAATCGTTCAGGAAAAAACGGATGTTATCAGAGTCTGGCTGAAGCCTACCGGAAGGTATGGTAAGGAGCAGGCGGAAAGGAGCGCGATGGGCCTTCGAAGGATCTTTGGTGAGCAGGTCAATACGTTGATCGAGGTTGTTGATGAGATTCCGCGGGACTCTTCCGAAAAGCAGAGAAGCGTCGTGTCACACGTGTCAAGCTGAATAGCCGAAAACATTCTCAAGTGCGTCTTGCTGCTTATGAGGGGTTTTTATGAGAAGTGTGTTTGCTTCGGGCCTCAACAGGTTTACTCTTGGGCTTCCGTATTATGTTCTGAGGAAGTCGTTTTCGGGACTTGTAGGCAGGAGAAGAATCAATGACGTATGGTTAAGGTCTCCTTTTGCGCGTTTGGTAAGTCCTGTGTTCTTGCCTGACGGAAATCGTCTGCTGTGGCCTTGGGATGTGGATGCTTTTTGGTTGAGGGAGATGATTAAGGAAATCTATGAGGATAGGGTTTACGAGCGCTCTTTTCGAGTGGAAGAAGGGGACGTGGTTGTCGATGTGGGGGCGAATGTGGGAGTGTTTACTCTGAAGGCGCGAAAGCAGACTGGCCGACGGGGTAAAGTGATTGCTATTGAGCCTGAGAAAAAGAATTATCTGCGGCTTTGCAGAAACATTGGAGTCAACAGGTTTTCCGACGTATTTCCCGTGAACGTGGCGGTTACTGATTTCGATGGAATTGCAGATTTCTACGTTAAGGATGCGAGTGTGGAACACACTCTGTTGCCTACTACAAGTCTGAGTTACGATACTCACACGGTGACGACGAGGAAGGTTCAGGTTAGGATGCTCCCGAGTGTGCTCAGGGAGCTTGGCGTGAACCGAGTGGATTTTTTGAAGGTAGATGCTGAGGGAGTGGAGCTGGAAGTTCTCAGAGGCGCGGAAAAGCTGCTGTCTGACAAGAAGATAAGGAAGGTTTCGGTGGCGACTTATCACAGCAAAGAAGAGACGAGGGCCGTCGGCAGTTTTCTGCAGAGTTTTGGGTACTTTGTTTGTGTGTTTCGAAACGAGGGTCAGGCTCATTTCCAGCTGGAGCACACCTACGGTTGTTCTACGGAGAATGATCTCCTAAACTGAGGTTGCCGAGGACAATGTCAGTGGCTGTTGGAATCGTTGGTTTCGGTGCGTTTAAGATAGGCCAGGTTGATGGTTTTTGTCTGTCACTTCTCATAAGCGTGCTGTCGAGTCGATCAGTGCATAGGACGCTGGGAGATAGCGGAAACAGAGGAAGTTGGCTCTGGGCGTTCTGTTTGTATTGTCATGTCTTGATTCTGGAAGCGCGCGCTGGTTTTTCCGATGGGTCTTTCGTATCTGGCCGTGTTGCTTAAAGAAGACATGAATTGTGTTTTGAATTTGTGGCGATAATTCTGACCGAAAAGACTTTATTGCAGAGTTGATTGTGAAGTTGCAGTTGACTAGTTTAGTAGAATGATAACGCGATTCTTGATGGTGGCTGATATTTGTGCGAGTTACCACACGATTGAAGAAATCGAAAACAATGATTCGTCTCGTTAGACCTTTTGAGCTGACACCCAGCGATTTGATTTATCCGATTTTTGTGAGGGAAGATGGTAAGAATTTTGAGATACCGTCGATGAAGGGGCAACGTTATTTGTCTTTAGAAGACGCTGTCAAAGTCTGCAGTAGGGCTGTGGGATTGGGCGTGCCTGCAGTGATGGTTTTTGGCGTGTTGAAGGAAAAAGACGCTGATGGTTTGATAGCATTACGGAAAAACAGTTTTCACTCGAAGATTTTCAGGCGGCTAAAGAAGGAGTTCGACGAGGATTTGGTTCTGATTTCAAACGTCTGCCTCTGCGACTATACCGCAGAAGAATATTGTGTTTACAGTGAAAAAGGGAAGGTTCTGAACAGCAAGACTGCTGATATGTTGGCAAAGATAGCTGTTGTTCACGCAGAAGCCGGTGCCGACGTGATTGCTCCGGCCGCGATGTGCGACGGGCAAGTTGGGCACATTAGGGCAGCGTTGGATGAAAAGGGCTTCGAAGACGTGGCGGTAATGGCATATGTCAAAACTGACAGCTGTCTTTTTGAACCGTATTTCGAGGCTATGACGTTGTCGAAGACGCCGAGGAGGGGGGTGGATTCGAGTAAGTTCAGAACAGACATAGTCAACGAGAAGATGTACATGCAGAAGGTCGAATTAGACGTAGGAGAAGGGGCTGACATGGTGATTGTCAAGCCTGCGTTGACCAACCTCGACTTGATGGTCAAAGTCAAAGAAAGGTATCCTACTGTTCCAATTGCGGCTTACCAAGTCAGCGGGGAATATGCGATGGTAAAGTTGCTTGCTCAATCTGCACATGTTGATGAGAAAGCCCTGTTTACGGAGACCCTTAGCTCAATGAAGAGGGCAGGAGCCGACATGATATTAACGTACAACGCTTTGGAAGCAGCCAAGGACCTGAAGAAACAGAGATAAATGGTGAATGCCAGTTCAGGAGTTGCTTCACCGAACTCGGAAATGGATTGGTCGTCCACAAACAATAAGTAACTCAGTTTCTAGACCAAGTACAAACGATCACACGGCCATCGCTCTTGACCACACTCTGGGGATTGACACCACTTGAATAAGAGGATAATCGTATTTGCTCCTCATCCTGATGATGAGACACTGGGATGTGGAGGGACGATAGCTAAGAGGAAAAGCGAAGGTTTCGAAGTGATCATAGTTCTGATTACGGACGGCAGACACATATTTCCTGCGAAGGCTGGCATTGACCCAAATCCACCTCCTGAAGAGGTGAAAAGAATCAGGAGTGAAGAGTTCAATAGGGCAACGACGATACTAGGAGTTCCGAAGGAGAACATCCTCGCGTTTGATTTTGAAGATGGCACACTTAAGAAGCATGAAAAGGAAGTGGAAGATAGGGTCGTTGAAATACTGGGAAAACACTCCCCGGCAGAAATGTATTTCCCATTTTCAAGGGATTCTAATCCTGATCATCAAGCAGCAAACCGCATAATAAAACGCGTAGTCCGGAGAGCAGGATTATCATGCACAAAGTATCAATACTCGATAACGCACAAATACGCGCGGGTCGGTCCTTATTATGAAAGGTTTATAGGCCTTCTCAGAAGAAACACTGTCAGAACTGACATCTCAGAATTTCTGGACCTGAAAAAAAGAGCGATTAAAGAATACAAACTGGAAGCATCGATCGTTCACTGCGAACAAAAAGGAGCTTTGCGTCCACGGATAGATCCCTTCCAAAAAGACAAAGAGACATTCTACATCTACAGATAGCCTTCTGACCTTTCTCTGAGGAGTGTCTTTACGCTGTTTGACGCCCTAGTCCTGTTGTTTTCATCCCTTTTTCTCTTTTTCTCAGGGTTATATGTATTCTACTATCGCATGGTTAGAGCCTATGCCAAGAAACCTTGGGATCTGCAGACAAACGAGAGTTTTCAGCCAAGGGTCACTATTTTGGTTCCTGTTCACAATGAGGAAAAGAATGTCAAGCAAAAGCTTGTCAACATCAGTCAAGTTTCATATCCACATGAGTTGATTGAAGTCATTGTGGTTGACGATGACTCTAGGGACAAGAGTGCTTCAATTGTCGAAGACTTCGCCAAGAGTAATGGCCAAGTCAGACTGCTAAGACAGAGTCCACGAGTTGGAAAATCAGCTGCTCTTAACATGGCGTTGTCAAGTGCTACGAATTCAATAATAGTGGTGTCAGATGCTGATACGCTCTGGAAAAAAGACATCCTCCAGGTAACCTTGCCATACCTATCAGACCCCAAGATTGGTGCAGTCACGAGTGTCGGGATTAATCTCAACGAAGGGGAATCTTGGGTGACTAGGGGGGAAAAAGTGTACCTCAACTTAATTTCGCTGATGAGAGTTGGTGAGTCAAAACTGTATTCGACGATAAGGTTTGAAGGAGGATTCTGCGCGTACAAAAGGGAGGCTTTCGATAAATTCGATTGTGAGACTGGAGCAGACGATTCTGGAACAGCACTGAACATCGTGCAAAATGGCTGGCGAACGATTCTGATTCCGGAAGCAGTATTCTACACGTGGTTCCCAACGAGTCTGTTTGGAAAAGCGCGAACAAAAATCCGTAGAGCCACTCAGCTAATTGGATTATGGGCCAAGTGTCTTAAGCTGATGGTTCGGAGAAGACTTCTGCTTCCCAAGAGAATTGCAGTCCCCCAGTTCATGCTTTTCGTCGTGAACCCCATAGTCTTCCTTACGTTATGCACGGTTGGATTTCTAACCGTTGCTCTCTATCCGTTTTCATTCTTCACTCTGGCGTTTGTTTCCTTGATCGTATTTCTATTGGTTTTTGTGAGAAGAACATTCGTGGAACTCGTCGTTGATAATCTGATCCTCTTGAGCGCGTTGTTCTCGTTCCTGTTAGGGAAACGGTTTGTCTCATGGGAACGTCGCTAGGCACAATCTAATGGAGGAATGTTGATGGTCACAAGAGTCGGCATTATTGGTCTGGGAAGAATGGGAATGCTGCACTTGATGAGTTGCCGAAAGATCGATGGTGTCAGTGTTGTGGCAGCGGCAGATTCGTCGAAGAGAGCATTAAAGAAAGCTGAAACATTGGGAGTAAAGAAACTATATACGGACTATCATGAGCTGCTCGGCAAGCATTCTGAACTCGATGCAGTAGTACTCTCTTTGCCCAATTTCATGCATTTTGAAAGCATTAGACTCGCATTGGAAGCGGGACTGAACGTTTTTACCGAGAAACCTATGGCGACCACAGTCGACGAGTGCAAGGAAATTGCGAGGCTAGTGGACAGGGCCGGAAGGAAGTTCATGGTAGGTCATTGCATGAGGTTCTTGCCGGCAGTCGAGCATATGCGCAAGAAAATTGAAGAAGGAAGCATCGGAAAGCTTGAAGTTGCGACGATAGAGGAAATAATAAACGGCCCCTTTGCGCATCCAAGAAATCCCTCTCCCGTTTCAGACTGGTGGTTTGACCCGAAGAAATCAGGTGGCGGAGCACTTCTTGATGTTGGATATCACATGATTGATTTGTACAGATTTCTTGCAGGTAACGCAAAAGTTGTTTTTGCCGCATTGGATCACAAGTTCAATCTTCCGATAGAAGACGGTGCAATAGTCATGTTGCAGTCACAGGAGTCATCGACAAAAGGTATCATTAACATTGGTTGGTACGAAAAGACTATTTTTCCTCAATACGACTTTCACGTGACACTTCACGGCTCATCTGGCTTCATCTCGAGCGATGATTTAGTGCCACGCAGCCTTTATCGTCATGCCGCCAAGGAGGGTATTAAGAACATTTTGGGGCGAATTATTCGACGGAAAATTCGGCCATTGGCGTACACTTACTACTATGAGCAATATTACAAAGAAATGGTCGAGTTTCTCAATTGCGTTGAGAACGACAGTTCGCCTTCTGTTACAGCTCTAGATGGGTTGAGAACGGTTGAACTCATAGACGCGGCGTACAAGTTTCAAGGAAGTCTGACGGGTTGAAGGAAGCATCCAAAACTGGGGACAAGCTCGTCGGTCTGGTGAGAACTGGAAGCTCGTATCCAGAGATAAGTGGCGCCATAACAAATGCTTTGAGCTTGATAGGGTTCAAGGCCACGCCTTCCGTGACATCTGTTATTATTAAGCCAAACCTGTGCTATTATTGGGATGCTTCAACAGGTTATACGACAGATCCTTTAGTCGTCGGAGCTTTGCTTGATTGGATTCGTGATCAATTCGGCAAAGATGTCACCATAAGAGTTGCAGAGGCCGATGCTTCGGCTATGCGTACCAAATACGTTTTCAAGGTTTTAGGATACGAAAAATTGGCACGTGAAAGGAACATAGAATTGTTGAATCTATCAGAAGACGTTTTAATTGACAAGAACGTGATCGTAAATGGACATGAGTTGTCCTTTAAAATACCTGAGAAATTGATTACATCTGACATTGTCATCAATGTTCCCAAGCTGAAGATCATGAGGGCAACGAAAATCACTTGTGCAATGAAGAACATTTTTGGAGCCAATGGCGTTGTGAGAAAAATGACGTATCATCATCTGCTGGATGAAGCCATTGTGGGCATGAATATGATGGTGCGACCACATTTGACTGTTGTCGACGGACTCGTGGGATTGGGGAAATTCCCGAAGCGCATAGGCTTGATTATGGCGAGTACTGATTGTTTTTCGGTTGATTGGGTAGCTTCCAAGATAATGGGATACAAACCGTCCAGTGTCAGGTTTTTGAACTTGGCAATCAAAGAAGGACTAGGTACCCCAAATGAAGTGAGGACTTGCGGAGAGAAGGTTCAGGATTTTGCTGAAATTTTCCCGAGGGAGGGATTTGTAGCATCAAGATATTTGTGGGGTCTACAGTTTTGGTTGCTGAGCACGTACAAAAAGTTGAGTGGAGACATAATTCCTCCAGTATTAGAAGAATAGATCATATGCATGTGGAACGATTATGCCTGGGCGCAAATCGTGGTTGGCAAGGCTGCCTTGCCTTTTGCTTTGTGAATACCGTTAAGTCGCTTTTGTTAGCCAGAGAAAAAGTGAATTCCGAGCGAACGTATGAACGACATGAGACTGTTCACTAAGACTTGGACAACGCACGGACAAAGCTAGGAGAATTTATAAGATTGAAAATCTGTGTGCTTAGTTCTTATGAGGATTCAATGCGGAAAGAAAATGGTCCTTCTGTACGAATATATAATCTGACAAAAGAACTTGCATCGCTTGGCAAAAAGGTCGATGTCATAATCCCCAAAGAAAGGGACACAAATGAGACCCTCGACGGAGTAGTTGTTCATGGTGTGAGAGGCTTATACTCAAAAGCGATGCTGGAAGTATTTAGGCGAATTATGGGTGTTTCGAGACCCACAGCTCTGTATTTCTACGATTTAGTTTTTGTCAATCGAATCAGCAAGCTCATACGTCAAGTTGATGTTGTGCAAATGGAACAGCAGACTGCTGGCGCATTGTTGATCCCTTTTATCAAAAGAGTTCTCAAGAAACCCGTTGTCATAGATTGCCACGACACTTTCCAAGCTTTACGGGTAGGACATACAAGAATGTTGAGGAAAATGTTGGAGACTTTTCTTGAAAAATTGGCCTACAGGAACGCTGATTTAATATTGACGGTCTCTGAACTGGAGAAGGACAGCCTAACTTCAGTAGGCATCAAGGAAAAGAAAATAGAGGTTGTCCCGAATGGTGTGGACCCCGGCTTCTTCAAGAAACAACCTAAGAAGACAGAGCTTTTGAAAAAATATAGCATTGAAGGATTTCAGACAGTAGTTTTCGTTGGGAACCTAGAATATCTACCTAACCGCGAAGCAGTTGAAAAATTGTCGTCAGTGATTGCGCCAAAAGTGCTGAGCAAAGTAAGGAACGTCAAATTTCTAGTGGTTGGCAAAACGCGAGGCGAATTTAGGAATTCTGGGCTGATTTTCACAGGCGGTGTTAAGAGTGTTCCTGATCTGCTAAACATTTCCGACGTTGCAATCGCCCCACTCATTCACGGGTCAGGAACTAGGTTGAAGATTCTCGAATACTTTTCCTGCAATCTTCCCGTTGTATCGACGTCTTTGGGGGCTGAAGGTCTTGACGTCCAAGATGGGGTGAACATATTCATTGAAAATGACATGCAGAGTTTTGCATTTCGCATAGTCAAACTGCTTCGAGATAAAAACCTAGCCGCAACTATCGGAGAAGCTGCCCGAAAAGTCGTAACAGAGCGTTACGATTGGAAGCAAATAGCCCGAAACTTGGGAATAGTGCTGCAGTCTCGCTTTTCTCAAACAAATATGGGATCTGACTGAAGATATCTACCAGAGGAAACACGACTACGAATCTGAACCGACAGACGTATCAGAAAACCCGACAAATGAATAAGTCGGCATTTGAAACGTTATCAATCCTGTCTCCGTGATCCACAAGCTTGGACCCTACAATTTGGGACACGCAAACTGCCGCAGAATGCCAGTTGCGTTCTCTCAACTTTGATTATGCTTTCAAGGATTTGGCTGGAAATGCTTAATGGAGAAACCCTAGGCAGTGACGAATAATCCGGCGTATTCTGAGGAATATGGTGACATTTCATGAAACCTGAGGTCACCATCGGTGTATGCGTTAAGAATAGCGAGGAGTTTATTGGTGAAGCTATCAGCAGCATTCTTGACCAAGACTTTCCACATGAATGTATGGAAGTGATTTTTGTGGACGATGGCAGCAAAGATAATACCCTGTCCATTATTCAAGATCACGTCACGCGTATGAATTTGCCTGCAAGAGTTTTCCATACTTCATGGAAAGGCGTAGGCCATGCGAGAAACGTCGTCGCTGCAAATGCTCAAGGAGCATTTATCCTTTGGGTCGATGGAGACATGGTGCTCTCAAAGGATTTTGTGAGAAAGCTCGTCGAATTCATGGAGCAGCATCCAAAAGTTGGAATTGCGAAGGGAAAGCAGGCCTTGGAACCTGGAAAGAATCTGTTGAGTACATTGGAAGCGTACTCACGCGCCGCCGGCAGGATGGTAAATTACCAGTCGGAGAAAGGACGCTCGAAAGTTTTGGGGACGGGTGGTTCAATATATCGTAGTGAAATCATCAGGCAAGTCGGAGGTTTCGATGAGAACTTGCGCGGGTATAATGAAGACTGGGATATTGAAATCAGAGCCCGAAGGGCTGGATGGTTGTTATCAGCTGCTGATGCGGTTTTCCTTGATTATGAAAGACACGGGTTGACTTGGAAGGGTCTTTGGAGCAGATATTGGCTCCGTGGATATTTTACTCATTATTTTCTCCACAAGAATAGGGGAATGATCAAACACTACAGAATGTTTCCTCCATCTGCGTTTCTGTCTGGACTTCTTAACTCATCAACCCTCTTCAAACTAACGAGGCAAAAAGCCGTTTTCCTATTGGCATTTCAATCGACATTCAAGATGACAGCGTGGTACGCGGGGTTTGTAAGAAGCCATCTAAAGTCCTACGCTCCTAGATCCTAGGCAGATCAGAATCATGAATTATCCAATACTGCTGTAAGAGGTTTTGGAAGCAAGGAATACCGTTGCACGAAACAATGTATAAAAGAAAAAACATTTGATTGAATATGCAAGCAAGGCGCGAATTGAGATGAAAGTTGGTTTGATAGGTTGCGGCAGAGTCGCTCACATTCACATGGGCGCCTACAAAGCAATAGATAAGGTGAACGTCGTTGCCGTATCGGACGCCGACATCAATAGAGCGAAAGCTTTCGCTGAGCCCTACAAAATTGACAAAATCTATTCGAACTACACAGATCTCTTTGAAGCAAAAGATCTCGATTTTGTCGACATATGTACTCCCACCTCGACACATGAATCGATAGTTCGCGACGCGGCAAAGTCGGGACTCAATGTCCTGATGGAGAAGCCCATGGGTAGAAACAGTCAAGAATGCGAGAGAATGGTCGAAGAGGCAAGAAAGAAAGGAACCCAACTGTGCGTCTGCCACAATCAACTCTTCTTTCCATATGTTAGACAGTTGAAATCAATAGCAGATTCTGAAGGCTTTAACTTGACATGTTTCCGAACGTCTCATAGGGAGAACTTTGAATGGCTTAAAGCTCATGGTTTAGCCCAACCTTGGAACGTAGGCCCCGAAAACGGAGGAATTCTCTGGGAAGTCGGTTGCCATCATGCGTATCTTCAGTTGCACTTCTTGAAGGATGTGCAAGAGGTCTATGCGTTAGGGGTGAAAGCCAAATATCAGGTGTGGGATGAATTCGCAGTCCTCCTGAGAACTTCTTCACAACGCTGGGGCGTCATGGAGATATCATGGGTTGCACAAGAACCTGAAATGGTGTACGAAGTCATTAGCTCTAACGGTAGGAGAGTGCAGGCTTTCCTGCCTCATGGTTACATAATAGAAAGAATGCAAAGATCTGCTTCGAACACTGCAGACATTGCACACAGTTGGCTTACCGACGAGAAAAGGCTTTTCAAGAAATGGTGGAAATTTACAGTGGACCAAATTAAAAAGCCAAAGTCAGGGCATATGGGTTTGATCAGTAGCTACGTTGAGAGTTTGGAGAAAGGTTCTCCTTCTCCGGTGACAGGAGAAGATGGCAGAAACGCTATTAGGCTTCTTGAGTGTATTGACGAATCATTGAAGGAACAAAAGCCTATTGCTTATTCTCCTTGGTAGGATATCTAAATGCATACCTGTGTTCAATTTTGTTGGTGCTTTTGTTGAGTGTAGTGATAAGGATTTGCCGCCCCCTATTTCGCCGAAAGATGGTAGAGATACGATTAGTCTTTTAGAAGCGATTAAGAAATTTTTGTTAGTGGCCAACCAGTTAAAGTATTACGAGAAAACGGTGGAATCCCTTTTTTTCCGTTGTATTTAAGGTATTACTAGTGTTAATGGGTGCGGGTAAGGATAAGGGGTATATCCTGATTTTGCGTAGAGGAAATAGTCAACGTTTTCCGTGTAGTTTGCATAATTGTTTATCAGTGTGCCTTTGTCCATAGTGTTTCCCCAGATGTACAAGTCTTTAACTTGTCCCTGAGGCACGCCGTCATAGTATAAGCCTACGCCATACCAAATGTTTCGCATCGTGTTGTTGAAGATTACGCCGCCGCCGCCGCGAATCCAAAATGCTTGTGCATAATTGTAGCCGCTAGTGCCTACTATGGTGTTGTTGTAGGCTTCAAGTCCTCTGCCTCCCGGTGCCGTTGCGCCGGCTGCTCCGTGGATGTCTATTGAACCGTAGTCTTCTGGATACTCATTGTCTATTAGGTTATATCTTGTCACGTACCAGCTTCCTTGATTTGAAGCGACACAGTGCCTACATAGGCTAAAGTGATTATCCTCTATATAGACAATCGGAAACCCACTAGGAGCAGTTTCATATTTGCCTAGGAAATCTGTAATGTTATTATCCCATGAATATGCTTGTCCTACTAATTCAATACCATAACCCCAAATGCTGTCGGTGTAAACGTATTTGTACGGATTGCTAATTGTGCAGTGGTCTATGATACCACGGTCTACACCATTAATATAATTGCCAACGTTTATTGCGACATCTGAAAAGTTGATGAACGTGCAGTGGTCAACACGAAAATCTATTGCGTTGTATATGTCTATGCAAACACTTCCGCCGTTGGTATCGTCACTTGTAACATTCGCTTCAAACTGTATGCTTGAAATTCTGATAGGCTTACCGTTTGAACCGTCCACTTCAAACATCGTGTTGGAAGGGTTAGGTGCATCATCGTGCAGTATTGTGCTTGCCGTATTCTGTGTCCAATTTGATGACGCTCCATTATTCCCTGCTAATCCTGCGCCTATGACGTTAACCCCCCCAATCAGGTTCACAGTCTGCCCATTCCAATGATACGTGCCTGCTGGAATGTAAACTGTTCCACCACCATGCGAAATAATGCTGTTTATGGCATTTTGGATATCTGTTGGCGAGCCACTAGTGGCGTTGACTGTGTAATTTGGTGATATTTTGCCTGTGCTGCTTATTACTACAGTGCTTGTCGGTAAAGAATATGTCAAGGATAAAATTCCCATCATTAAGAAAACTAAGAATACTGCACGAACCTTTGTGTTCCACAATTTCCTAATCCACCTTGAATATCAGCAATTCATGACTTATATGTTTCTGTCCACGAGTTCTTCATATATACAAACGCCTAACAGTATAATAAATCTTGTGTCTTACGAAAACATTAAACAATCTCGATGAGAATTCTATAACACAAATCCGAGGAAAATCAAATGCAAACTGCAACAATCAAGCGGAAATCTAAAGATCTTCTAATAGCCATGCTATTCCTTCAGTTCGCAGTATGTATCACAATATTCTTTAATATTCCAATCGTCAGACAAATTACTGGATTCATTTATTTCACTTTTGTTCCAGGGTTCATCATCATCAAACTTCTGAATATGAAAGATATTAACAAACTAGAAACTATTCTTCTTTCGACAGGATTGAGCATCGCTTTTCTGATGTTCATTGGACTGCTAATAGACATTTTTTATCTGACCTTCCAAATCCCAGAACCGTTGTCATTTATGCCCTTAACCGCAATTATGAGCATTATCACTTTCATTGGAACCCTACTAGTCTACTCAAGGGAAGAAGACGTTAAACTTGTTGGATACAAGACTATCCGCTTACCTCCAATATCGGTGCTCCTTATGCTCCTTCTTGTCCTCAGCTTAGTAGGGGCCATGTGGGTAAACATGTACGAAAGCAATTTGATTCTAATCGTCACCATAATAATCATAGCACTAATTTTCATCGTCGGAATTGCTTCCCAGAAAGCGTTTCCCAAGCAAGTCTATCCTTTAGCCATTCTTATGATCGCTCTCTTCCTCTTGTATCACTCTTCCCTCATATCACGATATTTGGTTCCCTTCGGCTCAGATAATTCAATGGAATACTACACGGCTGGAATTACACTAAAAGATGCGTATTGGAGCCCAACTGTTACATTTCTAGGTGACGTAGGGTACGGCTATGGTAGACTGTATCCAATGTTAAGTGTCACAATACTTCCAACGGTTTATTCTGTCCTTTTGGGCATTGAATTAACATGGGTATTCAAGATTCTGTACCCGTTAATTTTCTCCTTCGTTCCACTTGGGCTTTATCGATTTTGGCAAGGCAGTGTTGGAGGAAAACGGGCTTTCCTTGCAGCTTTTCTACTTATGGCACAAGCAACATTTTACACCGAAATGCTAGGATTAGAAAGACAGATAATTGGAGAGTTATTTTTCGTTCTCTTATTAATAGTGGTATTCCACGAAAAAATGAAACCATTAAACAAGACGTTTTGCTTCCTAATATTCAGTATTGCCTTAGTAACGGCACATTATGCACTTGCAGAAATTTTTCTGTTCTTTATCTCTTTTGCCCTAATTTATTCAAAGCTCAGGAAAAATACGAGCAGAACGGTAACTGTCTTTATGGTTGTCTTCTTTTTTATTGTAATGTTTTCATGGTATATTTTCACGTCTGGTTCGGCTACTTTCGACAGCTTCATGTCTTTTGGAAACTATGTTTACTCTCAATTAGGCAACTTCCTCAATCCAGCTTCAAGGGGTCAGGCTGTACTACAAGGCTTGGGGCTTCAAGCACCGCCAACCATTTGGAATACGATTAGCAGAGCGTTTGCATACCTTACGGAAGCCCTCATTGTCTTCGGTTTCGTCGGAATGATCACAGGGCGACTTGATATTCGGTTTAGAAGAGAGTTTTCTATCTTTATACTGATAGCGGTTGTCTTTCTAGCTGCATTAGTGGCTGTGCCTGGCTTAGCGAACACGATGAATATGACGAGGTTTTATCACATATTACTGTTTTTCCTCGCACCATTGTGCGTGTTAGGTGCTGAAGTTTTAGTCAAACCTATAGCTAAACGACGATCAGAAATCTACGCTTCAATCCTATTGATCGTCGTACTTGTCCCGTACTTTCTGTTCCAGACAGGTCTTGTATATGAGATTACAGGTAGCCAAAGCTGGTCGCTTCCTTTAAGCGGACATCGCATTGGGCCCCTAATTCTTTATAGTCAAATTGGATACGCTTTTGACCAAGATGTATCAGGCGCCTATTGGATGTCGACGAACATGGATGTGGGAAATTCAACGACTTACGCTGACATGCCTGCCGCGCTTGGTGTTTTAACTAGTTATGGGATGATTTATAGACCCAATATTCAAACGCTTTCAAACGTCACGATACTGTCTGGAAACTCGAATGTTTACTTAAGCCAAGTTAATGTAATTAATGGTGTTGTGATGGGTAGTTCGTATTCGTGGAATACAACGAGCCTTTCGCACGTCTTTGACTCAACGGATTTAGTGTACTCTAACGGCGGATGCGAAATCTACAAGAACGTCAACATGCCATGAATTTGTTTCAAATCAAACGAACAGTGAAAACACGTACTCACACAATGATGAGAACGTGTTCGATGTTAGTTCTGGAATGGTACTTTTAGTGAAGGTGCGCATTTGAATAGGTTTTTTGCAAGATTATGTCATAGATTAAGTCCAGAGAAAAAAAGTTCGCGGTGCTTGATGTAAAATTGATAACTACATGGTTCGTTGAACATGAAGAGAATTAAGCCCCTTCTTCTTGCCGAGTTCAGTTCCGCTGTGCTATCTGGTGGAAAGCGAAGAGTATTCGAATTTTTGAAGAGGGGCAAGTCTGAAGGCATCGATTTTATTATCGTCGCAAGCCGGCAGAGTTACAAAAATGCCATGAAGATGTTTCCAGATTACATGGAAACTCTTTCAAATTACACGGCTTATGTGAAAGATTTTAAAGAAAGACGGTCTTCAATTCCTGGGCTTAAGCAAGTGTCTTCATACGGCAATATATTCCGTTCTGCATTGTCAGTCTCAAAAATAGCGGTTGATGAAGATGCTGACTTAATCGTTGGTGGTGAAGAGTCCCAGAGCCTATTGACTAGCTATCTTGCTGGAAAATTTTGCTCAAAACCATGGACCGCGGTTTTTCAACCTACCACTGACCTGCTTCAACCTTCAAGTTCAATAGGTTTTCTTAACGTTTTCAATATCCTAAAGTTCGTGAGCGAGAAATCCTCTGCCAAGAATCTTTCATTAATACCAAGAATTGGGATAGCGTCGCAGTTATTCGTTCAGCTAAAAGTCGCACAAAAGTCACTGATGCTTTCAGTGAGCCCTTCTGTCGTGGAAGAATTGCATTTCTTGAATCCCAAAATCCAATTTCATGTCATCGAGCCTGGAAATGGAATAGATTTAGAGAAATTTGCTAAGTCTGAGGTAAGGCAGGAATACGACGGAATATTTTTTGGCCGATTACTTCCAGAAAAAGGTCTATACGATTTGCCGGTCATATGGAAATATGTAGTGGGGAGGATTCCTAAGGCAGTTTTAGGTGTCGCTGGTATAGTGGAAGACCAAAGATTTGTTAATCGTTTTCTTGAGTTAGTGAGCGATTTTCGTCTGAGCCGAAACATAGCGTTTCTAGGAGAACAGAAAGAAGATTCTTTGAAGAATCTGATAAGTTCTTCTAAATTGACTTTATATCCAAGCTTGGCCGATTCCTTCTCTCTTGTAACCTTAGAGTCTTTGGCGTGTGGAACACCGGTTGTGGCTTATGATATCGCTGCGATAAAGCATAATTTTGGGAAATGTGATGCTGTCCTTCGTTGTCCGGTCAAGGATAAAAAGAGTATGGCTGAAAAAACGCTCTCAATAATTATGGACGAAAACCTGAGGGTGATACTTTCTAAGAGAGGGAGAGAATATTCCGCCAATTACGATTGGAAAGATGTGGTCAATGCCGAAAAGCAAGCCTATTTCAAAGTGATTGAACAGTTCAAAGCTAAGAAAGACCAGCTGCAAAATCAATATTGAAGCTGTTATTGTGTAATGTTAAATTGATGGATTCTAATTGAAGCAAGAATGCTTGCCACTAAGCAAATATCTAGTGTATGCCAAGTTTTCAGAAGAGAAAGGGATATTTGTTGAATATCTTGATTTTTGCTAGTATGCCTTGGGTTTCCCTATGGCAAAGACCTCATCAGATAGTGTCGCGATTGGCAGATCGAGGAAATAATGTTGTTTACTTTCAAAATCCAACATTTTTGAGTCCTTTTCTTTTTGTTAAGGCCTATAAGGAAAAAAATATTTTTTTGAGAAGAAAAATGAAAAGCAATTTATATTTAGCAAACATGTTTTTCCTTCCATTTTCCGGAAAGCTCAGATTTGTCACTGAAAAATTTGGCTTGTTATTTTTTAGGTTGCAGCTTAGGTGTTTCAAGTTTAAACCCGATGTGGCTTTTTTCTACTCATATCAATATTTTTTTCTTTTAGAGACTCTGAAATCAACGGGTATGAGAATAGTGTATGATTGTATTGATGAGTTTTCAGCATTTTCTGATGTTCCGAATGCTTTAGAAGTTTTGAAGGCGGAAAGAAATCTAGCTACGGAATCTTCAATTGTCATTGCCACATCTAAGAGACTTTGTGAAAAGCTTTCGAAAATTAATCCAGATTGCTTTTATGTTCCTAACGCTGCAGACTTTACGCACTTCCATAGAGCTACAAAAATTGGCGAAAAGCCTAAAGAAATAAGATTTCTTCAGCATCCCATAATCGGTTTCATTGGTGCCATCTATGATTGGATTGATGTTGATTTAATTTGTAAATTAGCTGAGCTGCATCCAGATTATTCAATTTTGCTTGTAGGTCCAGTAAATTATGGTCTGGACAAACTTATGAGCCATTCGAACATCATGATGGTTGGAGCCAAAAAATACCAAGTTCTCCCACAATATTTGGCTTGTATGGATGTTTGTTTAATTCCCTTCAAAATAAACAAATTGACGTTAGCCTCAAACCCGATAAAAATGTATGAATACTTGGCTGCTGGAAAACCTGTGGTTTCTACCGCGCTACCTGAAGTTCGCAATAATGCTTCTGATGTGGTTTACATAGGAGAAAACGATGAAGATTTCATAAAAAAAATAGAAGAAGCTGTTAATGAAACTAACAAACCAGAAAATGAATTGGCAATATCGAGAAGAATTGATTTTGCCAAGGATAATTCTTGGGAAAAACGAATTGAAACAATCGAAAAACTTTTGAGGGCACTTGATTTTTATGGCACAGACGCTTTCCATACTATTATGTTATTTTAGTGTTAGAAAATAAAAAGCTTAATGCTTTGCAATCTTGTTTTCACGGTATTTTGTGCAACTGGGTTTGTTCTTGCAAAACATGTTTTACGCTAGCTATCCATAGGATTAACTAAAAAGTCTCGGAAGGAAGTCTATGTGTGACCGTTCTATTTGACTTCGCGCATGCTAATCGGCATTATCAAAAAGGTGATGATATTGAACATCGTGATTTTCTCTCCAATACGTTGGAAGTTTTTATGGCAGAGACCTCAGCAAATAGCTTCGCGATTAGCACATGAAGGGCATAATATTGTGTTCCTTCAATATCCTTACACCTTTACTCCTTCGACTTTAATCGAGAACTATTTTGAGAAAAACACTTTTCTAATAAAAAGAGTTTTGGAAAACTTGCATGTTGTAAATATGTTTATTCCTCCTTTTCGCGGAAAACTCGTTTTCTTTGCTAAAAAACTTGGTTTGCTACTTTTCAGGGTATATCTTAAGTGTCTTAATTTTGAGCCGAAGATAGCGATTTTTTATTCGTTATCGCATGTTTTTCTTTTAGATGCTTTAAAAACGATGAATGTGAAAATTTTGTATGATTGTGTTGATGAGCATTCAGGTTTTTCTGGTATTCATGACGTTTCAGAAGTTTTAATGACTGAAGAATACCTAATTACAAACTCAGACATTGTCATTGCCACGTCTAAAAACCTTTGTGAAAAGATTTCAAAAATTAATTCAAATTGCTTTTATGTCCCCAATGCTGCGGACCTTGAACACTTTAATAGTGCTACACACATCATGGAAAGGCCTCGAGAAATTAAAAATCTTAAGCATCCCATCATTGGTTTCATAGGGGCTATCTGGGATTGGATTGATATTGACTTACTTTGCAAATTAGCTGAATTGCACCCCGAATATTCAATTTTGCTTGTGGGTCCAGTAAATTATGGTCTAGACATGCTTAAACAGCATCCAAATATCATGATGGTTGGAGCTAAGCCGTACAAGGTTCTGCCGCAATATCTGTTTTCTATGGATGTCTGTTTAATTCCGTTTAAAATAAACAAATTGACGTTGTCTTCGAATCCAATAAAGTTATACGAATATCTCGCTGCTGGAAAGCCTGTGGTTTCAACTGCCTTGCCAGAAATATGCGAGAATGCTTCACATGTTGTTTTGATAGCAAGGGATGATGAGGATTTTACTAAAAAAGTCGAAGAAGCAGTCAAAGAATGTCAAGCATCTGAAAATAAAGCCGCAATGGAGAGAAGAATCAACTTTGCAAGAAACAACTCTTGGAAGCAACGAATTGAAACAATTGAAAAACTGCTCAAAAAGGTGATCAGCACATAGAAAACTCGGGTGTATGTTCTAGAGTTAGGGTTACATAAGGAATATTAGAGTATGGTCTATTAAAAAATATGGCAGATTGAATTGAAAGGAGAAGGTAAAGAATTGTTGCGAAGAAAAATGTTGAAAACCTTTTTGATTAATCTTGGTTTAGCGTTATTAGTTTTGAATGTTCTAAGCGTTTGCTTTCCAGATTTTAGCGTTAAAATAAACCAAGCAAGCGCAGGTGAATCTGCTTCTAATGGGTGGTTTTATAGTGGATGGCAATACCGAAAAGAACATAACATCACACATGAAGAAGTAACCAGCGACATTCGTTTTTATGACCTTCCAGATCCTTGGGTAACTATTTCCGGAAATCCCACTCAGAGACATGCTTTCCAACCAGTTCACAACACGACCATAGTGGAAGTTGACAAATTCGTGGACGGAGCTTTCAGAAAGTATTTGGCATATGACTCTGACGTTGCAGGATCGGAAATAAGACTCTACTATACAAACGATACCGCCGGCACTTGGACAGCTTATTCTGGAAATCCAATCCTAGGACCAAGAACATATCATTACAGATGGCCAAGCGCGGCTTACGTTGACGGAACATTTCACATGTTTCTCACCGATAGAACCGATGGAACTTTGGAGAGATGGACAAGCACGGATGGAATTCGATATGAGTTTACCGAAAATGTCAAGATAGGCGGTAATCAATGGAAAAATCCGTTCATATGGTTTAATCTCAATGACAATAAGTGGTATCTTTATACTCATGATGCTTCTGGTGGAACCGAATACCTCAAGGTTAGAAATGCGGAGGACATTGAAGATTTAGACGAAGCCGGCGACACCATAGTTATCAGCAAAAACATTCCTTTCGGTTCACCTACCGTAATGTTTTACGATGAAAAATATTGGTTGCTGGGAGAGATCTTAGAAGGTGGAGTATGGAAAGTAGCCGCCCACTATTCAGACACTTCACCATCTTCAGGGTTTAAAGAATGCGCCAATTCACCCCTGATAAGCGATGATGAATGCTGTCCCATGTTGCTTTTAAATGAAGAACAAAACCAAGCCTACCTATTCACCAGCAAAGACAGTGATGTGTGGTATCAAGACACACGTGGGGTCTACCTAAACAGCACAATAACATCAGAAGCATCAGACCTCATCGACTATCAAGTTAGAATTACAGCCAACTACGGCAACGGAACCGACAACGGAGAAAACGTCTACTTAAACGGTCATCCAAAAGTGGACTTTGGCGATGTTCGTTTCACATGGTTTAATTCTTCATCTGGTTATGAGGTTAACTGTAATTATTGGATTGAAGAATTGAAAACAGCAGATTACGCAGTGTTCTGGGTCAAAATCCCAGAAATATCAAGCGCGACCAACAACACGATATACATTTACTACGGGCGAGATAACGTGGTAACGACAAGCAACAGCGACGCTACCTCTGATTTCTTCGATGATTTCAGCAGCACTTTGAGCAAGTGGACAGTTGTAGGTGGAACATGGCAGATAGAAAATGGAGAGCTAAGCGCTGAAACAACGGCAGCCCCCTTCGGTCAACGCATTAGGGCCAATAATTCCTCTTTTGGCAATCATAGCGTCCATGTTAAGGTGAAATGGATTTCAGGAACCTACTTTGAGCACGGACCATGTGTAAGGGGGCAACAACCAAACGAACCTGCCAATGGCTATATGACATTATTAAGTACATGGGGCGGTGATTCTAGAGATAGAATATCTAAAATGTCAAATGGGTTGGAAACAACTATTGCCGGCCAAGGAACTACGAATCCTTCAAAAAATGTTTGGTATACCTTTGTGTTCAAGCTCTACGGAAACATGTTGAAAAGTAGCATCGCTCCACTTTACCCGATAGAAATAACCACAACTGATAATACCTTCAGCAGTGGCACCCTGTGTCTTTTCAGCTGGTCAGGATCTTCCGAACACGTACATTATGATAATCTATTCGTCTGCAAATACGTCTATCCAGAACCAAGCCATGCAAGTTGGGGAAACGAAGAAACAGGTGAATACATTGTAATAGATCAAGCATTCGTAAGTGACGAAAGAGCAGACGTGGGCAGCACACAAACAATTGCATTACACGCAAAATGGAACAATAACGGCTCCGACATAACCGGCGGAAGCATTTACATCAACAACACTGAATACATAACAAACAGCACAGGATGGATAACCCTCAACGTAAACTCACCCTTCGTCGGAAAAGACGTTTGGATCACCACAGGAGTCAACTGCAACGGCATAACCACGTACATGCAAACAGCCCAAGCCCCAAGCATAATCTGGGACCGAATAAAAATCACACAAGGAGACACCACAAAAGAAACCCTCACCTTAGGCGAAACCGCAACCATATGGCTCAGAGCCTTATACGAATACGATAACACCGCCTTCACCAGCACAAACGGAACCCTTTACCTAAACGGATCCGCAATGACATGGTCCGCCACCAACACAAGATGGGAATCCACATACACTGCAACTGCCATCGAAACAGCAACCTTCACAATCTCAGGAGTCTATGACGATTCCCAAGGTTTAACAATAATCAACGACACTGTAGGAACCCAAACCATAACCGTCTGGTCAACACCCTTCTCAATAATTTCTAACTCAACAGTCTCCGAATTAACTTTCAACTCCACAAGCAAAACATTAACCTTCACAGTAAGCGGCTCAACAGGAACCACGGGCTACACAAACCTAACCATATCAAAAACATTAATCGAAGACATAACCGGATTGACGATCTACCTCGACCAAGACCCAATAAACTACACAACAACATCTACAAACTATTTCTGGCTAATCCACTTCACCTACAACCACAGCACACACAAAGTTCTCATAACCCTGAATTCACCAAACTCTGCACAATCCAATGAAACTCCATTTGGAGCGACCGCAGTATTCAGCGTGATCGCACTCGCAACACTCGCCATACCATTACTAGTCCTGATTAGACGCAGACGTAGGCAACATCAAAACTGATCAGCAGTTTTCACTCAACCCCAACAATGCAGACTCCAAACATGATACTTCATTCTGATTTATGACCAAACCATGCATCAATAGAAAGGCATGAAGAGAACAACTACACGGAAATGCGCGCGCAAAGAATGTCTTGGCAATTCTGCACGCTAGGAAGCAGATAGGAGCAAACTTCAGTTGTTGTGGAATCACTGAGAATTCTCGTGCGCACGCGTTCTAAAGTGTATTATTGGGGAATACACACTATTAGAGAAACTATGACAATCAAATTGCTTTTGAGAGAGCCCGCAATAGTCCAAAACAAAAGAATTGGGTAGTGACTTTTTGTTGAAAGTACTCATGCTTACACCTTCCTACTACCCGATAATAGGTGGAGCTGAAACAGCAATTCGACTTCTTGCTATGGGGCTCAATTCCAGCAGAATACAAACCGACGTAATGACCTTTAACATGGACAAGTTGTGGCTCTCCAAATGGACAGGGAGAACGGAAATGTCAGACGACGGTTTTCGAATCTTCAGGATCCCCGCTCTGAACTGGTATCCGTTGGCACATTCAAACAGAATTACAATGGGTGTGAACCTCATACCTGGAAGGTTCACGAATTTAGCGAAGAGTTACGACATATTTCACTTTCATTCAGACTTGAGTTTTCCTGTGTTCTCATATTTCTCAGATAAACCGAAAATATTCCACCTTCACGGGATAGATTTTCCATTTCTCAAAAGGTATTCTTTGGCCAGATTCGTATTGAAAAACATCGCTGACCTATACATTAGCCTGACGGATCAAATGAAAAGCGACTTGGTCAAATTGGGCTTACCCGAAGAAAAGATCAGGTCTCTACCCAACGGGTTGGACACCAAGCTTTTCCATCCTTCAAACAAGAAAGAAGATAACCTCCTACTTTTCGTTGGAAGAATAAGCCCAGGCAAAGGCTTACATGTTTTGTTGAAGTCACTTAAACATCTCAAACGAGCGGTCAGAGTGGCTATAATCGGCCCTCCTGACTGGGACTCCGAATATTTCAATCACATACTCAGACTAATACAAAAAGAAAACGAGAAAGGAAAACACACCATAGAGTACATCGGGGAGAAGAGCCAAACAGAGTTAGTGGACTGGTATCAACGAGCTTCAGTCTTTGTTTTGCCTTCAATATACGAAGGACTCGGCATAGTCAACCTAGAAGCATTAGCATGCGAGACGCCTGTGGTTGCAACGAAGGTAGGCGGGATCCCCGAAATCGTGCGCAATGGAGAGGACGGAATATTAGTTGAGCCCAATAACCCACTTGAAATAGCTGATGCTATTCAATACTTACTGGACAATGATGACGTCCGAAAAGAATTTGGTAGAACAGGAAGAAATTCTGTGGTGGAGCATTTCTCAAGTCAAGCGATAGTTAGGAAACTCGTAAAAATATACAAAGAATTGGCACAATGATTGCAAACCTTTGCTTCATAGTAGAGACCCTTACAAATGAACACGTTTTTTTCTCAAGGATAGGTGATCGATGCTTGCGGAAACTATACTTGACATTTGACACAGAGGATTTCATAAGCGAGAACTCAGTGTGGGTTCTGCAAAGAATTCTGGAGAGTCTAAGAAAATACAATTTGGAGGCATTGTTTTTCATAACAGGACATATGGCAGAGAAACTCGAGAATTTCCCTGCAGTTATAGACTTGCTCTCTGAACATCAAATCGGTTATCATTCTTCAAGCCACACTGTGCATCCTACAATTTTCGAGTTCACTGACGTAGAAGACTACGAGCAAGCCCACAAAAACTCGCTTCAAAGAGAGACATCACACATTAACCCTTTGACTGGAGAAATGGAGGGAAAAGGAGGAATTCTTGCACTCAAGAGACTGTTCCACGGAAAACAGATCATAGCATTCAGAGCCCCAGGGCACTGTTGGACACCACCCCATACTGAAGCAATGAGAACATTAGGCATCACCTCTGACTTCTCCGCCAACGTTTCTTCAACGCCTGTCAATTTCAAAGGAATAGGTTTTTACCCTTATCCCATTATGGGCCAGTGGGAAGGAAGACTGTCACAATATCGCGTGTTGTCAATTTCACTCGCCAGAAAAAAGCTAAGTATTCTGACCGTGCATTCCAGTCTGCTCGCAAACAAAAACGATTGGGATTCGATATACTGGAGAAGGAACCCGAAACAGCTGATACCACCGCCTTCTAGAAGCCCCGAAGAGATCAAAAAGTTGCTTCACAATTTCAATTCACTTCTAGGGCGAATTGTCAAACTCGAGAAAATGCATTTGATCGAAACCAGTGCACGCACAGTCTTTGAAGAGTCAAAAAAAGATCTCCTTGTGACGCGGTCTGATGTCGAAAAATGCTACAAGACAAGTATGAACTGGGCATTCAAACAGAACTACAGGCCAAAATTCCTTCTGGACCATTTCTTCAGATTCTTTCAAATAGACATACAAACCTTGCAACCTCATGCAGATATTAAGGGCATTCTGTCTCAATGAATGGGCCTTGAAGAGCGTTAATAGGGAAGGATTAAAAGTTGCGCTTCAGATTATTGTGGACAAACTTGTGCTTAATCAATTTCTCCGACAAAATGGAAAGAAGGACGGATCAGAATGAGTCTCGTTAGTTTTGTCAAAGTTGCGAACAACGCGGAAGATTCGATAAGGCAAGCTATTCTTGAATCGTTAAATGCTATCGATTATTCCTTTGAAAAAGAAGTCAAAAATGTTGTAATCAAGCCCAATCTGTGCTATTACTGGGACTACTCCACAGGTCAGACGACAGATCCGAGATTCGTGGCTGCACTAATCGATTTAATTCGCGAGAAAACCTCTTCGAGTGAAATTTCCATAGTGGAATCCGATGCGTCAGCAATGAAATGCAAGCACGTTTTCAGAATGCTCGGCTACGAAAAACTGTCCAAAGATTACAACGTCAAGCTCATCAACCTTTCAGAAGACAAGTATGACGTTGCTAAGGTTATGGTCGGGGGCCAGCCTTTCAATTTAATGGTGCCCAGAACAATACGGAGTGCAGACTTAAGAATTAACGTGCCGAAAATCAAGTACACCATGGAAGAAATCAAAATCACCTGCGCATTGAAGAACATCTTTGGCTGTAACCCCTATCCTAGAAAGTTCCGATACCATCCTAGACTTGGAGAAGTAATTGTTGCCTCCAACAAGGCAATGAAATTTGATCTTTGTATCATAGACGGCAACATCGTCTCAGGAATTCAACCGCGCAGGCTAGGACTAGTAATGGCAAGCAAAGATCCCGTAGCAATTGATACTGCCGCTGCGAAAATGGCAGGAGTGAACCCCAAAAGAATCAAATACCTTCAGCTAGCAGAAAAAGAGGGTCTGGGGAATACGTCCTTCATTCCAAGAGGCATTCCTCCAAGTTATTTCAATCGCAGGTATCCTAGGAAAGACATGACGAAAAAAGTAATGGGCAAGGCCTATGGTCTTGTGATGCGCCTAGGGCTAGGTAAGAAGCTCGGATTAGAATAGGAGCGAACGCGGTGGAGAATTAGAACAATGAAGAAGGTAGGTTTAGGGATAATCGGTCTGGGATACGTAGGCAGCATTCATCTCAGGCACAGTCTCAAACTTGCCAACACTCATCTCATAGCGGTTTCAGACCTGTCAAAAAAAGCCCTTAACAAGGCTAGAAATGCTGGGGTCAAGAAAACATTTACGAATTACCAAGAACTTTTGCAAGAACCTGACATCGATGCTGTAATCATCGCTCTGCCAACTCACCTTCACCTTCAATGTGCAATAGAAGCGGCTGAAGCGAAAAAGCACACCTTCTTAGAAAAACCGATTGCAAGAAACGCCGAGGAAGCAAAAGAAATCATCTCGGCCTCCCGGCGAAACTCTGTGAAGCTAATGGTCGGTTACCCGATGAGATTCAAGACAGACTTTCGAGCAATGAAAGAACAGGTCAAAAGTGGTGTCTTTGGCGACATAGAAGTTGCGCACGCCACCTACGTAAGCTGTGGACCTTTCTTCCACAGAGCCGAGGGTTACGCTCCCACCCCAGTGCCAGAGTGGTGGTTCAACAAGGAACTAACCGGAGGCGGCGTGCTCATCGACCTGGGCAGTCACATCATAAATCTTCTCCGCTGGTACTTCGGCGAAATAACAGACATAAAAAGCCATTTGGGTCACCGGTTCAACATAGACCTCGAGGACAGCGCCATCTGTCTGGCCAAGTTCGAATCAAACGTAAGAGCCGTGATAACCGTGGGATGGTTCTCTCAAAAGAATCAACTAGAACTCAAATTGTTCGGAACCGTCGGTCACGCCAATGTGCAGCAACGCCTTCAAAACCCCTTGACCACAGCAGTCCAGGTGCTGACAACGGGGACTTCAAAATTCTTCCAGCCACACTTTGCCGAACTACAATACTTCGTGCGGTGTCTGAGCCAAGACTTACCTATATCACCGTCAGGAGAAGATGCGCTCAAAGACCTAGAAGCAATCTCCCTTGCCTACAAGAACCAAATAGTCTTGGATTGATCACCTTAGAAACAGCAGAAATCGTCAAACTTGTTCTGCACTAGTTATCGAGAAGGAAACCAGACCGCAGACGTGAAATCATGGAAAAAGCGCTTGAGATGGGTAAGACCTCAGCCACAGGAAGCTTCCAATTGCTGTTAGGCGTGGCAACGTCCACAATCATAATGGCTGTCGGAACGGTCATCCTGACAAGGCTCATGTCCCCTGCAGAATATGGGCTGTATGCTGTCGCACTGATTCCATCATTGATGATAAACCTGTTTCGAGACTGGGGCGTCAACTCTGCAATGACAAAATACATAGCCAACCGCAGAGCTTCAGAAAAAGACGCAGACGCACGTAATATTATTGTTGCTGGACTAATCTTTGAGGTCGCAACGGGCCTAACCCTTTCATTTCTCTGCCTGTTCCTTGCAAGTTTCATAGGCTCCACAGTCTTCCACAGGCCCGAGTCAGTGCCCTTCATATCCATAGTCTCAATAACAATATTCGCAGGATCATTACTGACAGCAGCCCAATCAAGCTTCATAGGTTTCGAAAGAATGGGACTCAACAGCTTCACCGTGGTCTGCCAATCCATAGTAAAAACGATAGCGGGCCCAATCTTGGTACTTCTCGGATACAGTGTTCTCGGAGCCGTTCTAGGCTACACACTGTCTTTCCTAGCCGCAGGAATCATCGGCCTCGCAACACTATACTTCGTCTTGTTTAGACCTCTGAAAAAACTGGGAACAGGCAAGCTCGAAATATCCAAGACATTGAAGACAATGTTGAAGTATGGAGTACCACTTTCCATATCCTCCATTCTAGGCGGCCTTCTGGGACAATTCTACGCATTCATGATGGCATCTTTCGCCAGTGACGTAATGATTGGTAACTATTCGGCAACAGTCAACTTCTCCGTGCTTTTGACTTTCTTTACAATTCCAATAGGCACTGTGCTGTTTCCAGCGTTCGCAAAACTCGACCCACAAAAAGAACACCAACTTCTGAAGACCGTCTTCACCTCATCCGTAAAATACACGACGATTCTGTTGGTGCCTGCGACCATGGCCATAATGGTCTTATCAGGTCCCATGATCTCCACGTTGTTTGGAGAACGATATGTTTATGCACCTTTCTTCTTAACCCTGTACGTTATAAGCAATTTGTTTGCTGTCCTGGGAAGCTTGAGCCTAGGCAGCTTCCTAACCGGCGTGGGAGAAACAAAAACACTCATGAAACAAAGCATACTAACACTGGCAATCGGTCTTCCCCTAGGTTTCCTTCTGATCCCAACATTTGGAATAATCGGCCTCATACTTGCAAGCCTCCTCGCTGGACTGCCAAGCACGTTTTGGGGCCTTCACTGGGCATGGAAACACTATAGGGTCAAAGCAGACCTCAAATCCTCCGCCAAAATATTCGCAGCCTCAGCCATCGCAGCCATAGCAACCTATGCATCGCTAAACTTCGTCAATCTGGTCGAATGGGTCAGACTTGTAATAGGCATAACAATCTTCCTAGCCATCTACATATTCACAGCCCCCGCGATAGGCGCCGTCACACAGACTGACATCAACAACCTCAGAACAATGTTTTCTGGCCTGGGACTATTATCAAAACTGATCAACATACCACTGACAATAGCCGAAAGGATAGCCAAGAGCGTTTTCGGTTCTAAAAAACAACTCTAGATCGTAATCGTGACCGCTAAGGCTCTGTTAC